>Ga0164243_10002450_pt1 | contig 30700 bp, 32 predicted proteins | sample OricompcompostOP_FD_108781 | JGI IMG/M metagenome (GOLD analysis project Ga0164243, IMG submission 108781) | Organic Plus compost microbial communities from Emeryville, California, USA - Original compost - Organic plus compost (OP) | ecosystem: Engineered > Solid waste > Mixed feedstock >... | reverse complement strand
GCCGACCGGGCCGACCAGGCGCTGTTCGACGCGTTCACCGCCCGCCGGTACCCGCGGGTACGTGAGGTCGTCGAGGCGTCCGTACGGCTGGCGCGGTGGCAGCTGGAGGCCGCGCCCGACGCCGACGTCCCCGGGCTGATGGACCGCATCGCCGCGCTGGTCACGGAGCGGCCATGAACGTCCCGACCGTGGACGTGCACGCGCACGTGCTGCTGCCGGAGATCGAGGAGGCCGTCGCCGGGGCGCCCGGCCACGCCGCGCACCGGGAGCTGGACGCCCGCCGCAACGGCGCCGAGTCGCTGCGGGTCAGCGGCGCGATGGTCGGCGAGCGGATCGGCCGGCTCACCCGGGTCGAGGCGCGGCTGGCCGACATGGACGCCGCCGGGGTGGACGTCCAGATCGTCAGCCCGTCGCCGTCCCACTACCACTACTGGGCCGCACCGGACCTGGCCCGTACGGTGTCCCGGCTGGCCAACGAGGGCGCCGCCGCGCACTGCGCGCGGGCCCCGGACCGCCTGTACGGGCTGGGCCTCGTCCCGCTCCAGCACCCGGACCTGGCCGTCGAGGCGCTGGACCACGCGCTGGCGCTGGGGCTGAAGGGCGTCGAGATCTCCTCGCACGCGCCCGGCCGCGAGCTGTCCGACCCGGAGCTCGACCCGCTGTGGGCGCGGGCCGCGGCGTCCGGCGCGGTGGTCTTCCTGCACCCGTTCGGCTGCACGCTGGACGAGCGGCTCGACCGGTTCTACCTGTCCAACATCGTCGGGCAGCCCGTGGAGAACGCGGTCGCGCTGTCCCACCTGATCTTCTCCGGCGTACTGGACCGGCACCCCCGGCTGAAGATCCTGGCCGCGCACGGCGGCGGCTACCTGCCCACGTACCTGGGCCGCGCGGACCACGGACGTCAGGTGCGGCCCGAGGCCCGCGGCTGCGCCGAGCCGCCCAGCGCGTACGTACGGCGGATCTGGTTCGACTCGCTGGTCTACGAGCCGGGCGCGCTGCGCGCCCTGCTCGGCGCGGCCGGACCGGCCCGGGTCGTCATGGGCTCGGACCACCCGTTCGACATGGGCGTCGACGACCCGCTGGACCGGCTGCGCGCCGCACTGCCGCCCGGCCCCGACCTCGACGCCGTACGCGGCGGCAACGCCGTCGCCCTGTTCGATCTTGAGGAGTTGCGATGACCGACCGGCTCATCACCCACCTGCGGCACGTGGACCTGGCCGTGCCCGACTACGACCGGCAGCGGGAGTTCTACGCCGGCGTCTGGGGCCTCACCGAGGTCGCCGGCGACACCGGCATCTCGTTCCTGGCCGCCGAGGGCTCGCCCGAGCAGTACATCGTCCGGCTGCGCAAGGACGCCGACAAGCGCCTCGACCTGGTCTCCTTCGGCGCCGCCTCGCCCGCCGACGTGGACGCGCTGGCCGAGCGGCTCGGCGCCGCGGGCGTACGGATGGTCAGCGAACCCGGGCCGCTGACCACGCCCGGCGGCGGGTACGGGTTCCGGTTCTTCGACCTGGACGGCCGTACGGTGGAGGTCTCCGCGGACGTCGCGGTCCGCGCGCACCGCCGGCTGGAGGCGCGCGAGGCCGTCCCGGTCCGGCTGTCGCACGTGGTGCTGAACGCCCCGGACCTGGACGCCACCCGCGCCTGGTACGAGACGCACCTGGGCTTCGCGCTCAGCGACACGCTGACCTCGCCGCACATGGGCAAGGTCATGCACTTCATGCGCTGCAACCCCCAGCACCACAGCGTGGCCATCGCGCAGGGCCCGCACACGTCGCTGCACCACGTGTCGTTCGAGATGCGCGGCCTGGACGAGTACATGTACGGCACCGGGCGGCTGCTGCGCGCCGGCGTGCGGATGATCTGGGGACCCGGCCGGCACCTGGCCGGCGACAACACGTTCTCCTACTTCCTCGACCCGCACGGCAACACCGTCGAGTACACGACCGAGCTTGAGACGCTGGACGAGGACAGCTGGCACCCGCACCTGTACGACTTCACCGAGCCCGACGTGAGCGACCAGTGGGGGACCGCCAACCCGATGAACGAGCTGATCGCCAAGGAGTCCTTCAACGACCCCGACCGCGGCGTCTTCGTCGCCCCTCCGGTGTGATCCCATGCGCCTCGCCACGTACGAACACCAGGGCACCCTCCGCTGCGGCGTCGTGCGCGACGACCGGGTGCGGCCCTTCCCGTACGGCACCGGCCTGCTCGACGTGCTCACGTCCGGGTCGGTGCCGGAGACCGGCCCGGGCGTGCCGCTCGCCGAGGTCCGGTTGCTGCCACCGCTGGAACCGCCGTCCGTACGGGACTTCGTGGCCTTCGAGGAGCACGTCGAAGGCGTCCGGCGCAGCGTCAGCGGCGCGTCCGGCGTACCGGACGCCTGGTACGACGCGCCCACCTTCTACTTCTCCAACCCGGACGCGCTGATCGGCGCGCACGACGACATGCCCGTACCGCCGGGCTGCGCGGTCCTGGACTTCGAGCTCGAGATCGCCGCCGTCATCGGCCGCGAGGGCCGCGACCTGAGCCCCGAGCGGGCCCGCGACCACATCGCCGGGTACACGATCTTCAACGACTGGTCCGCCCGCGACCTGCAGTCCCGCGAGATGCAGGTCGGCCTCGGCCCCTGCAAGGGCAAGGACACCGCCACCACCCTCGGCCCGTGGCTGGTCACCGCCGACGAGCTGGAACCGTACCGGGACGCCGACGGCTTCCTCCGGCTGGCGCTGACCGCCCGGGTCAACGGCACGACGGTGGGCCGCGACCTGCTGTCCCACATGGCCTGGCGGTTCGAGGACCTCGTGGCGTACGCCTCCCGCGGCGCCCGGCTGCGGCCCGGCGACGTCCTCGGTTCCGGCACCTGCGGCAACGGCGGCTGCCTGGCCGAGCTCTGGGGCCGCGGCGGCACGCAGGACCCGCCGCCGCTGCGCCCCGGCGACACCGTCACCCTTACCGCCGAGGGCATCGGCACGATCGCCAACACCGTCGTCCCCGGACCCCCTCCCGTACCGGTACCGCGCGCCCGTACCGTGATCCTCAACGAGAGAGGAGGCCGCGATGGCGCGCCGAGTGAACAGTGAGCTGTTGCTGGTGGGGAGCCTGCCCGCCGACTCGACGGAGTCGGCGCTGCGGCAGGGCGCCGGGTTCTTCGGTGACCTGGTGTTCGCGCTGCCGGACGGCGAGACCGGTGCCCGGGCCGGGTGGGTCACCTACGAGCGGGAGCGGCTGGCCCGGCCGAACCCGGACATCGTCGTGGTCCAGGAGACCGGGTCGCCGACGGGCCTGCCGCGGCACGCGTACGAGACGCCGGTGTTCGGCGTACGGCCGGGCGTGACCGAGCTGCACTGGGACACCTGGCCGCGCATCGACGACGCGATCGCCGGCTACCAGGAGTTCCGCCGGCTGCGCAGCGAGGGCGTGATCCCGGAGCACCTGCGGTTCCAGGTCGGCCTGCCGTTCCCGGCCAGCGCGCTGAACGCCTTCAAGGCCGACTTCGCGCACGACTACCCGATCGCGGCCCGCGCGTTCGAGGACCTGGTGGCCCGCGAGCTGCCGCGGCTGACCGCCGCCATCCCGCCCGCCGACCTGGCCATCCAGTGGGACATGGCGTACGAGACCCAGGACCTCGAAGGCGTGCTGGCCTGGACGCCGGAAGGCGCGTGGGAGCGCTTCGCCGGCCCGGTCACCCGCCTGACCCGCCTCATCCCCGAGGAGGTGCTGGTCGGCTACCACTTCTGCTACGGCACGTTCCCCGAATGGCCGATGTACGAGGCCCGCGACCTGGCGCTGCTGGTCCGCATGGCCAACTTCGCCGTCGCCGAGTCCGGCCGTACGGTCGACTGGCTCCACCTGGCCGGCCCCCGCTACCTCCGCAGCGAGGACAGGTCCTTCTTCCGCCCGCTGATCGACCTGGAACCCCGCGACGCCCGCGTCTTCCTCGGCCTCGTCCTCCCCATCGACGGCGCCCCCGGCCTGCACCGCCGCGTCACCACCGCCTCGCGCTACCTCACCGACTTCGGCCTCGCCATGTACTGCGGCTTCGGCCGCCAGCCCGGCCAGAACGGCACCGATACCATGCGCGACCACGCGGCCGTCGTCCGCTCACGGCCGTAGGGGTTCGCGGTCTAGTAGAAGATCGGGCCGCGGGCGCCGCCGCCGGCGACGATCGCGTCGCCGTTGATCGCGACGCTGCGCGGGCTGGCCAGGAAGGCGACGACGTCGGCGACCTCCTGCGCGGTGACGATCCGGCCGATCGACACCCCGCGGGCCGCGGCCGCCTCGACCTCCTCGGGCGTCGTGCCGCGGGCGCGGGCCATCGCGGCCATCGTGTCGGGGAAGCGCTCGGTCACGGTGAGGCCCGGGTGGACGACGGTCACGTTGACGCCGCCGGTGCCGTACTCGTCGGCGAGGTTCTTGGTCATCGCGGCCACCGCGACGTTGCGCACAGAACCGACCACCGAGCCGGTCGAGCGGGCGGCCAGGCCGCTGATGTTCACGATCCGGCCCCAGCCGCGCCCGGTCATCTGCGGCGCGAACGCCCGCGCGCAGCGCAGGTAGCCCTTGACCTTGACGTTGATCTGCTCTTCGAGCATGTCGTCGGCCATCGGCCCGGTGTTGGCCGGCGCGGCGCTGTTGACGAGGATGTCCACCCCGCCCAGCTCGGCCGTCACCCGCTCGGCCATCGCGGCCACCGCGTCGTCCCGGCCGGTGTCGCACACCGCGGTCACCGCGCCGCCGCCCACCTCGGCGGCCGCCCGCCGCAGCGCGTCCGCGTCGCGCGCCACCAGCGCGACCCGCGCGCCCTCGCCCGCCAGCGCCCGCGCCACCGCGAGACCGATCCCGCGGCTCGCCCCGGTGACCACCGCCCGCTTACCGCCCAGCTGAAGATCCATCACCACATCATGACAGCGGCCCGTACGGCGTTCCCGGCGGGCTCACCACGCGGCCGTCCGTTCGGGGCTGCGGTCCTCGGTGGCGACGAGGACGTCCGCGAGTTTCTCGACCATCCGGGCGCGCAGCGCGGCGTGCGCCGGGTCGTGCCACAGGTTGGTCAGCTCGCCGGGGTCCGCGGACAGGTCGTACAGCTCGCCTTCGAGCGCGCGGTCGGTCGAGGGCGCGCCGTGCCAGAGCACGAGCTTGATGTCGCCGTGCCGCAGCATCGTCGTGTGGATCGGCGGGTCGGCGGGGAAGTTGGAGTCCCGGTACTCCACCAGCGCCCAGTCCCGGAGCCGGTCGACCTCACCGCGGGCGAGCGGCACCAGGTCGGCGCCCTGGGCGGCGGGCAGCGCGCCGGTCATGCCGCCGGCCGCCAGCACCGTACTGGTCAGGTCGAGCCAGGAGACCAGCCCCGGACACCGCACCCCCTCGGGCACCCGGCCGGGCCAGCGGACGAGCAGCGGGACCTTGACGGCGCACTCGTACATCATCGGTCCCTTGAGCACCATGGCGTGGTCGCCGAGCATCTCGCCGTGGTCGGAGGTGAAGATCACCAGCGTGTCCGAGGCCCGCCCGGACGCCTCAAGCGCCGCGAGGATCCGGCCCACCCGGTCGTCCACGAGCGACACCATCGCGTAGTAGTCGGCGATGATGCCCTGGATCTCCTCGGCCGAGTAGTCCTGGAACCCGGGCGCGGTGCCCCCGTAGGACGATTCGGAGTACCCCAGCTGCGGGCCGGGCTTCCCGCTGAGCTCGTCGACCGAGCCGATCGGCCGGGGCAGCGCGTCCGGGTCGTACCGGTCGCGGAACTCCTTCGGCGCGCCGAAGGGGTGGTGCGGGTCGAAGAAGTTGGCGATCGCGAAGAACGGCTGGTCGTCCGGGCGCTCGGGGTCGGTGATGAAGTCGACCGTCCGCTCGGCGACCCACGTCGAGTAGTGCGCCTCGGAGTCGACGGTGTCCAGGAACAGCGCGCCGCGCGCCTTGTTGCCCTTCTCGGTGTCCCACGTGGCGTGGGAGAGGCCCGCGGTGTACTCCGCCCAGACGTCGGGGTGCCGGTCGACGAGCCACCGGTGGTAGTGGTTCTGCGGCGAGGTGTGCGCCGGGTCGTGCGCCCACTCGAAGACGCGGAAACCGTCGTCGCCCCGCTCCTCCGTACGGCCTTCGGCGGCCGCGGCGAGGTGGAACTTCCCGACCAGGCCGCAGTCGTAGCCCGCGTCGGCCAGCGCCCGCGACATCATCGGCCGGTGCGCCGGGAGCCGTACGCCGTTCGCCCACAGGCCGTGGTTCCTCGGGTAGAGCCCGGTCATCAGGCTCGCCCGCGACGGCGCGCACATCGGCGAGGCCGGGTAGCAGTTCTCGAACAGCGCGCCCTGCGTCGCGAACGCGTCCAGTACGGGGGTGGCGATGTGCGGGTTGCCGTAACAGCCCAGCGCGTCGAAGCGCTGCTGGTCGGTGCAGATCAGGAGGATGTTCGGGCGGTCGGCGGTGGGCAAGCGGTTCTCCCTTTGTGCGGTCAAACGCGATCGAGTGCGTCCAGGTCGGCGTGTTTGGTCTCGCGGCCGAACGCCGCGACGATGCCCGCGAGGACGGCGAACCCCACCGCGACGAACACGAAGTACGGCGCCCAGCCGAACCCGGCGATGGTCCCCGCGGTGAAGATGTTGAGCCCGATGAACTGGCCCAGCTTCCCGCCCGCGCTGCCGACCGACTGGCCGGTGGCGCGGATCCGGGTGGGCAGCTGCTCGACCGACCACGGCCAGAACGGCAGCGGCGCCACCTGGGTCGCCACCGCGAACAGCCCGAAGGCGATCACGAGGGCCAGGCCGGCGCCCTCGAGCCGCGCGGTCGCGAAGGCGGTCACCGCGGCGAAGGCGCAGATCCCCAGGGCCAGCGGCTTGCGCCCGACCCGGTCGAGCGCCCAGAGCTGGCCCACGAGGTTGGCGGCGAGGTAGACCGCCGCCAGGCACGCGGACAACAGCAGCGCCCGGCTGGGCGACAGCCGGACGACCTGCGAGAAGATCACCGAGGTGTAGACGAACGGCGGGCCGCCGAGGAACGACTCGATCGTCCAGTAGACGGTGAAGAAGGCGACCGCGCGCCGGAACCCGCGGTTCTGGAGGATCTCCCGGAACCCGCGCGCCCCCGGCCGTACGGGCCGGGCCGCCGTACGGGGCCGGGCGAAACGGGGGCTCTCCGGCAGGGAATGCCGCGCGATCGCGATGACGATCGCCGGCACGGCGGCGGCGGCGAACATCCAGCGCCATGAGGTGCCGCCGGCGAGCTGGAAGAGGGTCCAGCCGACGACGGACGCGACCAGGCCGCCGGCGACCCAGATCGTCTGCATCGCCGCGGACAGCCGGCCGATCCTCCCCGGCGGGGCGAACTCCGCCAGCATCGACGTCCCCGTCGGCATGTCCATGCCGATGGCCACGCCGAGCAGCAGGCGCAGCGCGAGCAGCTGCCAGTACTCCTGCGCGACCGCCAGCAGCACGGCCAGTACGACGAACGCGATGATGTCGATCATGTAGATGCGGCGGCGGCCGAACCGGTCGCACAGCCGCCCGGCGACGAGCGCGCCGATGACCATCCCGAGGAACGGCAGCGAGGTGAGCAGGCCCACCTGGCCGCTGGTGAGACCGAAGGCCGGGATGATCGAGAGCAGCGCGGCGTTGACGATCAGCAGGTCGAAGCCGTCGAGGAAGGCACCGGCCCCGACGAGGAGCGTGATACGGCGCAGGCCGAACGCCGGCGTCGGGTCGCCGGCGGCGCCGACACCGATCGAGGTCGATGAGCCGTCGGTCATGTCGGGCCCTCCGTCGGTCGGAGACGATGCGCTCATCTGTGATACTCATATGAGCGTTGCCAGGGTGCGCCTTGCGCGCGGTCATGTCAACCCTCGGCGCCGCCGCCCCCGTACGGGGCTAACCTGGGCCGGAAGGCCGGCCGGCTAGGGAGGATGTCGCGTGGCTGAGCAGCGGAGCGGGGAGGCGCGACGGCGCTCCGACGGCCTGGACCCCGCCACCCTGGTCGCGATCGCGCGCCGCTACTACCTTGAGGAGGTCTCCAAGGTCGCGATCGGCGAGCAGTTCGGCCTGAGCCGCTTCCAGGTCGCCCGCTACCTCAAGGAGGCGCGGGAACGCGGGATCGTGCGCATCGAGATCGAAGCCGACGGCTTCATCGACACGGCGCTCTCCACGCGGCTGACGCAGCGGCTGAACCTGCGGCGCGGCGTCGTGGTGGGCGCGATCCCGGACAGCACCACCACGGCGATCGTCCGCCACCTCGGCCGGGCCATGGCCGACCTCCTGCCCGGCATCGTCGCCGAGGGCTCGGTCCTCGGCCTCGCCTGGAGCCGGGTCGGCGCGTCGACCGTCGCCCAGCTGGGCCGCCTCGACCAGTGCACCGTCGTGCAGCTCGCCGGGCACCTGTCCGCGCCCGACGACACGCTCGGCGGGGTCGAGATGGTACGGCGGGCGGCCGAGATCGCCGGGGGCACCGCGTACCCGATCTACGCGCCGATGATCGTGCCCAACGCCGCCACCGCCGAGGGCCTGCGCGGCACCCCGGAGATCTCCGAGGCGCTCGCCCACGCCGACGAGCTGGACGTCGCCGTCGTGTCGATCGGCGGCTGGGGTTCACCGCAGTCCCGGGTCTATCAGACGGTGTCCGCCGCGGACCGGCGCACGGGCGTCGAGCTCGGCGTGTGCGGCGAGATCAGCGGCCGGCTGTTCACCGCGGCCGGGCGGACCGTGCCGCAGCTCCTCGACCACCGCGTCATCGGCGCCACGCTGGAGCAGCTGCGCGGCGCCGGCGAGGTCGTCGCCACGGCGTGGGGCGCGGAGTCGGCCGTCGCCGTACGCGCGGCCGTACGCGCCGGCTGGGTCGATTCCCTCCTGGTCGACGAGCCGCTGGGCCGGGCACTCCTCGGGGCGGAGAACGGCCGCGGACGGTAGCCGCCGGGGGCCCACGGCGTCCGCCGTTCCTCTGCCGTACGGTCACGCGCGTCGTGGCGGCGCGTCGGTGCGCTGGCCGGCGGCGGTGTCCGGGTTCAGCAGGTCCGACCGGGCCAGGATGATCGTGCCGGTGGCGATCAGTAGCCCGCCGATGACGGTTCCGGCCGGCCACGGCCCGCCGCGGGCCTGTTCGCCGAACACGGCAAGGCCCCAGACCACCGAGACGAGCGGGTTGGTCAGCGTGAAGCCGGGCTGGGACGCCACCAGGTTGCCCGCGGCCAGCGCGTTCTGCAGGAGGTAGAACCCCGCCGGCCCGACCACCGCGACGGCGTAGGTCTGCCAGGTGGCGAACAGGTTCGTGCCGGTGGCCACCGACGCGCCCACGCCGGCGATCAGCGCCGAGTTCAGGCCGAACACCGCACCGGTCGCGATCGACAGGAACACCGCCCGGTGCTCCCGCCGGCCCCGGTAACCGGCCGCCACGAGGACGGCGACCGCCGCCACCGTCACCCCGCCGGCGAGCGCCCAGGTCGCCGGGGCGACCCGGCCCGGGTCGCCGCCGGTCGGGGCCAGGCAGCCGAGGAACGCCGCCAGGCCCACCGAGGACAGCAGTATGGCCGCCCAGTCCCGCGGCGGGACGCGCATCCGGAACGCCCACGAGGCCAGTACCAGGGTGAACGGCAGCTCGGCGATCAGGACCGGCTGCACCAGCGCGATCCGCGACACCGAGATCGACACCGCGTGCAGCACGAACCCGGTCACCATGGCGCCCACGCCCAGCAGCCAGGCCGGGCGCCGCATCAGGTCGCCGATGATCCGCAGGGAGAACTCCGCCGACGCCGGCTCCGTACGGCTCGCGCGGCGCTGCAGGACCGACGCCGCGGCGTTGCACACCGCGGCCACGACCATCAGCGCGATGCCCAGCATGCCGCAAGCCCCCTCGGACGTGGTGGCGCCGCGCGCCCCGGTAGGCGCGCGGCCGTGACCGGCAGGCGAGCGGCCACCACGACCCGCTCGTACCGGGACCGCGCTCCTCTTCGGCTAACCCGCCACCGCGCCTCGATGCGCGTTCCCGGGTCATGGCCGCGGCACGTGCCGATGTGCGGCCGTACGGAGGATGGTCAAGGTTCGGTGCACCGCGCGGGGCGGGCCGCGCGGCCTCCGTACGGTTCCCGGGGTGGAGATCACTGCGCGTTACTCGCGCTCCTGGTGGACGGCGGCAGGGGCCCGGCGGGTGCCCGGGATCGTCACGGCGTTCTGGGTCGTCAAGGGGCTGTCGACGGCTGTGGGCGAGGCCACGTCGGATTACCTGGTCCGGGTGATGGCACCGGAGCTCGCGGTGCTGCTGGGGTTCGCGGGGTTCGTCGTCGCGCTGGCCGTCCAGTTCGCGGTGGCCCGGTACACCGCGTGGGCCTACTGGTTCGCGGTGGTCATGGTGGGCGTGTTCGGGACCATGGCCGCGGACGTCGTGCACGTGGCGCTCGGCGTGCCGTACACCGCCTCCAGCGTGCTGTACGCGCTGACGCTGCTGGCCGTCTTCGTCCTGTGGCGCCGGGCCGAGGGAACCCTGTCGATCCACGACATCGACCGCCCGCGGCGGGAGGCGTTCTACTGGGCCGCCGTCGTGGCCACCTTCGCCATGGGCACCGCGCTCGGCGACTTCACGGCCTTCACCCTGCACCTGGGGTACGCCGCGTCGGCCGCGGTGTTCGCCGTCGCCATCGCGATCCCGGCGGCCGGGTACCGGTGGCTGCGGTGGAACGCCGTCTTCTCGTTCTGGTCCGCCTACGTCCTCACCCGGCCCCTCGGCGCCTCGATCGCCGACGGCCTCGGCAAGCCCCGGTCCGCCGGCGGCGCCGGGCTCGGCGACGGCGCGGTGGCCCTGGCCCTGGCCGCCCTGATCCTCGGAATGGTCGCGTACCTGGCGATCAGCCGGACCGACGTCCGAGACCGGCCCGTACCTCCGCGCGATCTTCAGGGGACACGCCCGGGTGCGCGGCTACGCAGGTGACGGCCACCGGCGGTCACCTGGTCGGCGGAGGACCGACGCGTGCGTCCGCCCACTGGGCGAAGGTGCGCGGCGGGTGGCCGATCAGGCGGCGGAGGGTCTCCTCCTGGGCACGGAGGGCGGGGTTGTCCGGGGACGCGGCGAACGCCGGGAGGGCGTACAGCATGACGCCGATGGTCGCTTCCGGCCAGCCGTCCCGGCGCCAGCGCTCGGCCGCGGTGGCGGCGTCGATCTCCGTGATCACGCCGTCGAGTCCGAGGGCGCGGTTGAGTTCGGCGACGCGTTCGGCGGCGGTCACGGTGGTTCCGCTCACGTCGAGCGTTCCCTCGTGGCGGTCGTCGAGGAGCAGCGCGGCGGCGGCCTCGGCGAGATCGTCCTCGTGGATGAACGCGTACGGAGCGTGCGGCAGGTACTCGTGAATGGGCTCGCCGGCGCGCAGCGACGCGACGGCGAGCGAGCCGGTGATCGGGTAGCCGCCACAGGACGCGTTCGCCATGACGGCGGTGGGCCGCAGGTGCAGGACGGAGACGCCGTTCGCGCCGAGCACGCGGTCGAACGCGGACCACTGCCAGGTCTCTTCGGAGATCGCGTCCTCGAAGTCGGCGCCGTGCGAGCCGAGCACGACGGCCCGGCGCGTCCCGCCGGCCACGAGCGCGCTGGCGATGCGACGCAGGCCATCGAGCGGTTCACCGACGAGTCCGGCGAGGAACACGCGCTCGGCCCCGGCGGCCGCGCGGGCGAAGGCGCCGGCGTCGGTGACCCGCCCCGCGTGTACGTCCACGGCTTCCGGCCAGGGGGCGCCCTCCGCCGCCGGCGCGAGGACACGTACGTGCTCGCCCCGGTCCACCAGCAGGGCGGCGAGCGTACGGACCACGGGCACCGTCGGCACGGCGCCGGGGTTGCGGGACACGGGCATGGCGGTGAGCAGAATCAACGGGCCTCCTTCGGCAGGCCTCGAAAGCTAGCCGCGCACGAGAGGCGATCTCTAGTTCCGGCCGGCGGGGCGGTAGCCGGTCAGCCCGCGGCGTGGGGGAGGAGAGCGGCGAGTTGCCAGGCCAGCGCGCCGAAGCCGAGGACGGCGGACGGGACGCCGAGGTCGTAGCCGATCCACAGCCGGCCGCGGAACCCGGTGCGCGCGCGGGGCGCGGGCCCGATGCCGACGAGGAGCGCGCCGCGCTCGGGCCGGCCGAGCACCACGCCGCCGGGGGAGGGGTGCACGCCGCCGAGGACGTACGCGGCAGTGCCCACGGGCAGCGTCCATTCCTGGTACCGGTAGTGCGTTCCGGGGCGCAGGTCCGGTGGCGGCCCGGGGAGCCGGGCGAGCCGTACCCGGTCGGCCAGAGTGCCGGGCCGGAACCGCGCGTCCGGCCGGGCCGGGTCCACGACGGCGGCCACCTCGGCCTGGACGAGCGCGGGCCCGCCGGGCTCGATCCGCGCCCACGGGGCGTCCACGAGCGCCTGACCGGTGCCGTCGTCCAGGCCGAAGGGCACGCGGGTCGCCTGCTCGTACACTCCGGCGTTGGACGTACGCGACGGGAAACCGGGCGCGTACTCCTCGATCAGCAGCTTGTACCAGACACACGGCGTCCCGGTGAGCGGCGCGGTCAGCGGGCCGCCCGGGCCGGGCCGCAGCGCGCCCTCCACCTGCCGGGTCCCGTACGTGCCGGGCGCCGCGAGACCGCCCACCGTGGTCCGCGGCGTACGCCGCATCCTCCGCGGCCGCACCTGGTACATGACCGCCTGCACGAGGAGGATGACGCCGACGACGCCGAGGAACGCTGCCCCACCTCTAGCCATCGGGGCCCCTTAGGAGCCGGACCGGCCGCGGTCCGAATCGGGCGGGTCGAGCGCCCGGGCCGTCAGCGGACGGTCAGTCCGTGGTCAGCGGGCGCGGACATGGTGCTGTTCATCGAGACGCACACCGTACGGAGGCTTCGATCATGAGCGGCACCAGCGTCACCGGAATCCGCGGCGAGCTGTCCATCGACGGCCGCCGGCTGTCCTACCTGGACTTCGGCGGCCCCGGCCGGCCGCTGCTTGCCCTGCACGGCCACCTGTACGAGGGCCGGACCTGGACGCACCTGGCCCGGGCGCTGGCGCCGCGGTGGCGGCTCATCGCACCCGACCAGCGCGGCCACGGCGACTCCGACCGGGCCGCCTCCTACACCCGCGACGACTACGTCGCCGACGCGATCGCCGTCCTGGACCACCTCGGGATCGAGCGGGCCGTGACGCTCGGCCACTCCGGCGGCGGCATCACCGCCTTCCAGATCGCCGCCCGGCACCCCGAGCGCGTGCCGGCCATCGTCAACGTCGAGGGCCCGGTCTGCGACCTCGACGACGGCCCCAGCGCCCTGTCCTTCGTCCTGTCCCTGCCCTACACCGCCCCGGACCGGCAGACGCTCCTGAACGCCATCGGCCCGCTGGCCCCGCTCCTCGGCGACAACCTGCGCCCCACCCCCGACGGCGGCTGGCGCCTGCCGTTCCACCCGCAGGACACCATCACCTCCGAGCAGCAAACCCACGGCGACCACTGGCCCGACTGGACCTCCACCACCTGCCCCGCCCTGTTCGTCCAGGCCCGCAACAGCCAGGTCATCACCCCCGAAGAGGCCCGCCAGATCGCCACCCGCCGCCCCAACACCCGCCTCATCGAACTCGCCGGCGACCACTTCGCCCACACCACGAACCCCGAAGCCTTCGCCACCGCCGTAAAGACCTTCCTGAACACCCTCACCTGACCGGCCCGCAACGAAGGCCGGACCGGGAGTTACTCGGTGGCGAGAGGACCGAATGCGGGCCACGGCGGGCCCTGGCGGAGCAGGGAGAGGATGTCGCGGCCGTGCTTGTGCCCATCGGGGAACTGGTCGCGGACGTCCCAGCGCCAGGCAGCGACCATCGCGAGTACGAGCCGTCGGCTCTCCGCGAGCAGGACGTGGTCGACGTCCGGATAGCGTGCGCCGGCCTCCTCTGGGACGTGGGCGACGTCGAACTCGACGGGTCCGCGGCAGCACGTTTCGAGGTCGATGAACAGGAGGCCGTCGCGGGTGCTGAGGAGGTTGCCGGGATGCGGTTCGCCGTGCAGCAACTGCTCTGCGGCACCGCGGCTGCGGATCCGTTCACGAGCGCTCTGGAGCGTACTGAGGAGGAGACGCCGGTCGGCGCCGGCGAGCGCGGGGGTCTGGTCGCGGTGGGTGACGAGCCGCTCGGCCTCCGCGGCTCGGTCCAGGAAGTGCGGGGTCGCGATCTCGACGCTTCGCATGCCGGTGTGCAGGCGTTGGAGCGCGTCTGCGTATGCGCCGGGCATGTCCGGGGCAGGGGCCACGGCCTCGTAGTAGGTCCACAGGGTCACGGCGAAGCCGTCGCGTTCGTAGACCCGCGGCTCCACCCGGGGCTCCAGCGCCGCGACGGGACTCACGGTTCCCACTAGTCGCAGAGCGAGTTCGACCTCAAGCTCGGCTACCTCTTGCCCCACCGACGTAACTCGGGCAAAGACGCCACACGGCAACAGATGGAGAGCGAGCTTGTTCGAGTTGTGAATGACGACCACGTCGTCGACCCTTAGACGGTGCTCGCCGCCCAGTGCCGCCGCCGCGGCCATCGCACGCGAAACGACCTCCGCCTCCACAACGTGGATCCTCGCACGCGCCCGCACGTCTGGATGAGACCGATCGGTGCGGTTCAGGGGGTTCGGTAGCGCCGGCCTCGGCGTAGCCGTCGAGCGAGGTGATCATCGAGTAAATGGGTCGCCGCCCGCTGGTCAGGTGCGGGATCGGAAGGCGGCTCGGTAGTTCTGCGGGGTGGTGCCGGTGAGGCGTTTTGAAGCGTTCGCGGAACGCGGTGGCCGAGCCGAAACCCGTCTGGTCGGCGATCCGCTCGATGAGCAGGTACTGGGCGCGCCGGATGCGGAGGCGCAGCAGCCATTGCAGGGGCGTGGTGCCGGTCTGCTCGCGGAAGCGGCGGCTGAAGGTGCGTTCGCTCATGCCCGCTCAGGCGTTGCGCGTGGACGGTCAGCGCAGGGTGTAGCCGCCGTCGGTGTACAGCGTGGAGCCGGTGGTGAAGCCGTTGGTGAAGAGGAACACGACGGCTTGGGCGATCTCGTCTTCGGTGGCCGGGCGGCCCAGCAGCGCGTCGTCGCGGTACTGCGCGAAGGCGGCCTCGCGGGCGGCGGCCGGGCGGTTGTTCCACAGGTTGCCGTTGACGGTGCCGGGCGCGACCGTGTTGACGCGGATCGGGGCGAGTTCCACCGCGAGGCCGCGGCCGAGCCCTTCGATCGCCGCGTTGCAGGCGACGTAGGCGGGAGCGGGCCCGGCGGGCCGGGCCGATGCCGCGCCGGACATCAGGACCACGGAGCCGTCCGGCGCCAGCTTGGGCAGCGCCGTACGGACGGTGCGGTACTGGCCCCAGAACTTGGAGTCGAACGGTGACGCCGCGTCCTGCTCGCTCAGCTCGCGCATCGGCCCGACCTGGTAGGAAGCCGCTGACGTGAACAGATGGTCGACCCGTTCGATCGCGTCGAAGAAGGCCGCGAGTGACGTGGCGTCCCCGGTGTCGACGGTGCGCCACGTGACCGCCTCGCCCAGGTCGGCGGCCGCGGCCTCCAGCCGCGCCGCGGTACGCCCGCCGAGCACGACCCGGGCGCCGGCCCGCACCACCCGGTGCGCGACCCGCAGGCCGATACCGGAGCCGCCGCCGATCAGGACGACCGTACGGCCCCGCAGATCCTCGGCGCCGTGGTCGGCTCCGGCGGTCAGCGACATGCTGTTTCCCCACTCACGCATCCGGCGAAGTTGATCAACCTGCCGAACCACCGGCCCGGACACCATATTCCGCACTCCGAAGACGTACGTGCGGCCGCTCTGGTTCATGCCGGCCCCTCCCGGTCGCAGCGGCAGAGTGGTCCGGCGGCCGCAAGGCGGGCTCCCGCCCAGGTTGCCGCGGTGTGCAGGGCGTCGTGCATGCCGTACGGGTCTTCGCCGTCGACGACCTGGTAGCCCTCGACCTGGGAGACGCCGTTGCCGGTGCGCAGGGCGAAGCGGCCGATGATCCTGTCGCCGGCGAGGACCGGCATGCCGAAGTAGCCGCATTCGCGTTTCGCGGCGGGTTTGTACGCCTCGAGCACGTAGTCGATGCCGAACAGCCGTTTCGCGCGCGGCCGGTGCCAGATCAGCGAGTCGAAGGGGGACAGCGGCGTGCACGCGTACGGGTCGGTGTCGGCCGGTTCCAGCGCGTCGGGCATGGCCCAGGCGGGCCGGTTCCAGCCGGCCACCGACACGGCGTCGATGTCGCTGGAGCCGCGCAGGTGGTCGCGGACGAGGTCCTTGGGCAGGCGGAAGTAGTCGGCGATGTCGTCGTCCGTGCCGATGCCCAGGGCGGTGAGCGCGATCCTCGCCAGCTCGCCGACGCATTCCTCGATCGCGGGCCGGGCCGACAGCAGGTGATCCGGGATGACCGCGGACGCGGGTTCGTAGACCCGGCTCCAGCCCCGGCGGCTGACGCAGACCAGTTCCCCGGTGGCCAGCAGCCATTCGGCGGCCCATTTGGCGGGCGCCTGACGCTCCCAGCCCGTACCGTCGGCGCCGCCGAGGTCGCCGATGGTGACCGGGCCGCGCTCGGCCACCGCCGCGCGGACGAAGGTCACCGCGTCCGGGTCGACGTACGGGCCGCGCCAGCCGTCGCGCGCGTAGTGCTCGCGCCGGAACGCGAACAGCGGCCACAGCCGCAGCGGCAGGAGGCTGGCGGCGTGCCCCCAGTACTCGAACGCGTACGGTTCGCCGGTGCGCCGCAGGAACCCGGCGGCATCATCGGCGCTCACACCCCGTGCGAGGAGCACGAGCTCGTGCGATCTGCGTACCGTGTGAATGGTGTCGAGCTGGACGCATCCGAGTAAGCCGAGAATGTCCTGTGCGCCGCGCTGTTCCGTATCCGCCTGGTGAAGTCCCTGGGCGCGAACGGCAATGCGCCGGGCCTCGTTGAGGCTGACCTCGATCACCCGTTCTCCGTTCCATGATCGTCCGGCATCGGCCCGTACTCGGCCGCGGCCTGGAGGCTACCGGTGACGCCGGCGCGGGCCCGGGGCTCGTGAGCGGCGACGGCGGACGGGGTGGCGGCGGCATTCGCGCCGGCGATCGAGTCGTCGATGAACGGTGACGTGCGGCGGACGGTGCGCGCACATTCGGCGTCGATCGTGTGTGGCATGGACAAACCAAGTACCTTTCCCTTCCGGTTCCGTGAGCGGCTGTACGCCGCGGCCAGGCTGGTGCCCGCCGTACTCCGGTGGCCCGTTACCCGGCTCGTCGCGATCTTGCTGGTGCCGGTCGCGTTCTGCCGGGCCCCGGGGCGCGCGCGGTGCCTGGCGTGTCAGTGGGCGTTGGGCCTGCGGTTCCCCGCCGAGGATCTGCGCGGGCTGGCGCCGTCGGCGCTGGCGGCGTTCACGCGGGCACGGGCGGAGGCGTTCTGGCGGGACGGGCAGGTGATCGGCCTGACCTCGGGGTATCGCGACGCGGAGCTACAGCGGCGGATGTTCACCGAGGAGGTGCTGCGCACCGGGTCGGTGGCCGCGGCGCGGCACCGGGTCCTGCCGGCGGAGGAGTCCAGCCACGTACGGGGGCTCGCGCTCGACGTCCGGCCGGTCGAGGGCGCGCGGTGGCTCGAACGACATGGCGGGCGGTACGGGCTGTTCCGCGTCTATGACAACGAGTGGTGGCATTTCGAGTACCGGACGGCCGAGCCGGTACGGCTGCCGCATCCGGCCGAGGCCCTGAGGACCCGCCCGTGAACCGGATCCCGGTCGTACTGCCGCTCCGGTCGGCGACGTTTCCAGCGCCGACCCTGCAGACGCTGCCCGCGGCGGTGGCCGCGAACGTGGCCGAGATCCGCGCGCGGACGCGGAGCACGATCATGGCCGTGGTGAAGGCCGACGGTTACGGCCACGGCGCCGTCACGGTCGCCAAGGCCGCCGTCGCCGCCGGCGCCGAGTGGCTCGGGACGACCAGCCTGGCGGAGGCGGCCCTGTTGCGCGCCGCGGGGCTGACGGAACCGATCCTGTGCTGGCTGCACCCGTGCGGGATCGACGCGCCGGCGGCGGCCGCCGCCGGGATCGACGTCGCGGCCGGGTCGGTGGACGAGCTCGACGCGCTCGTCGCCCAGGCCGCGCCGACTCCGGTACGGGTTCACCTGCACGTCGACACCGGAATGGCCCGCGGCGGCTGCCGGCGCGGGCAGTGGCGGAAACTGATCGGCCTGGCCCGGCGCGGGCAGGAGGCCGGGTGGGTCCGCGTCGTGGGCGTGATGGGGCATCTTCCGCTGGCCGACCGGGGCGACCCCGCGGCGAACGCGCCGGCGGTCGCCCGTATGCGTGCGGCGTACCGGGCCGTACGGGCGGCGGGGCTCGGCGAGCCGGTCGCCCATCTCGCGGCGACGTCGGGGACGCTGACCGACCCGTCGACGCACTTCGGCATGGTCCGTGTCGGGGCGGGACTGGTCGGCATCGATCCCTCCGAGACGGTGCGGATGGCCGGCGCTTCGCGGCTCACCGCCCCGATCGTGCACACCGCGCCGGTCCCGGCCGGCACCCCGGTCGGCTACGCCGGCACGTACGTCACCGATCGCGCCACCCACCTGAGCGTCCTGCCCCTCGGGTACGCCGACGGGATCCCGCGCGAGTGCTCCGACCAGGCCGGAGTCGAGATCCACGGACGCCGTTACCCCCTCGCCGGGCGGGTCTCGATGGACCAGATCGTCATCGACACCGGCGCCGAATCCTTCCCGGCCGGCACGACCGCGACCATCTTCGGCCCCGCGGGCGGCCCGGCCCCGACCATCTGGGACTGGGCGCGGTGGGCCCGGACCATCCCGCACACCATCGTCACCGGCATCGGACCCCGGGTGAAAAGGAGCACCGCATGAGGCGGCGGATCGCGGTGATCGGCGGCGGAGAGAACGCCGAGCACGACATCTCCCTGGCCACGGCCACGGCGGTCGCCGAGGCGCTGCGTACGAGCGGATTCGACGTGGACGAGCTGACCATCGACCGCGCCGGGACCTGGCGGCGGCCAGGCGGTGCGCTCGGCACCGGGCCCGCCGGCTCCCTGGCGGCGGCGTTGGGCGTCATCGAACGGGCCGACGTCGTCTTCCCGGCCATCCACGGCGCCACCGGCGAGGACGGGACCCTCGCCGCGCTGTGCGCTCTCACCCACACCCCGATGGCCGGCTCGGGCATACGCCCCGCGGCGCTCGGCATGGACAAGTGGGCGACCAAGCTCGTGGCCGAAGCCGTCGGGATCCGCGCCGCCCCCGGCCGGCTCGTGGCGGCGGCGGACATCGCCGACGTCGCGTTCACGACCGAGGTGGTGGTCAAGCCGGCCTCGGACGGGTCGAGCTTCGGCGTCGGCCTGGCCCGCGACGCCGCGCAGTTGCGCGACGCGCTGCACCGCGCCGCGCGCTACGACGACCGGATCCTGATCGAGGACGTCATCGCGGGCCGGGAGATCGACGTGGCCGTCCTACGGGAGGCCGACGGCCGCCGATGGGCGCCGCCGCCGCTGGAGATCCACACCGACGGCGTGTTCGGCACCCAGGAGAAGTACGACGGTACGGCCCGGTTCAGCGTGCCCGCGGACCTCGACAGCAAAGACCGGGCGGCCCTGACCGAGGCGGCGGTGCGGATGTTCGACGCGCTCGGCTGCTCCGGCCTCGCCCGCGTCGACTTCTTCCTCACCGGCCACGGACCCGTCCTCATCGAGGTCAACACCATGCCGGGAATGACGGCCGAGTCCCAGGTGCCCAGGATGTTCGCCGCGGCCGGACTGCCGTACGAACAGCTGGTCACGCGCCTGGTCGACGCGGCCACCGTGCCCGCCCCCGTCACTCCGGGCACGTACGGGGGCCGACGCTCTGCCCCGAACCCACGAGGATGACCCGGACGGCGCGGTCCGGCGTCATGGCGGCGGCGGCCGTGCACACGATCTGGTCGACGGCCCGCGCGGACAGGTCGCGGGCCGCCATGGGCAGCGTCACCACGAGGCGGCCGGGCCGCTCGGTGGTCACCGAGAACGGCCGGGCCCCGGGCGGGACCTCGGTGGTCAGTCCGCGCGCCCTCTCCTCGGGGGTCGGTCCGGCCAGCAGCGCGAGCTTGTCCGCCGGGAACAGCGGATGGCCTTCGTGCCGCCGCGTCACCGCGCTGAGCCGGCCGTCCTTCACCAGGTAGAGGGTGATCGCCGCGGTGGGCGCGACGGCACCGCTCGGCGGGTCGCCGCCGCTGATGACGCCGCTGGGCTGCACGCCGCAGCCGGTCGCGGCGGCGAGCGCCACCAGGCTCGCGGCGAGCACGCGGAGGGCGCGCGCGGTCCTCATTCGGGGCCTTCCTCCGGATCGGGAGCCTGGCGCGGCAGGCGCAGGGTGAAGACGGCACCGCCGTCCGGGGCGTTGGCGGCCGTGAGGTCGCCGCGGTGCAGGCGCGCGTTCTCCCGCGCGATGGCGAGGCCGAGGCCGCTGCCCTCGGACCTGGTCCGGGCCGCGTCGGCCTTGTAGAACCGGTCGAACACCAGCGGCAGTACCGCTTCGTCCAGCCCCGGACCGTGGTCGCGGACCTCGACGGTGATCCAGTGCGGGTCGGCGCGAAGCCGTACCGACACCGGTGGCGCACCGTGCTTCAGGGCATTGCCGACCAGGTTCGCGAGGATGACGTCCATCCGGCGCGGGTCCAGCCGCGCCGTCACCCCGGATTCGAGCTCGGTGTGCACCCGCTCCGACCAGCCCCGTACACGCAGCGTCGCGCGCACCAGCTCGGCCATGTCGACCTCGTTCAGCGCGAGGGCCGCCGCCCCGGAGTCGAACCGGCTGATCTCGATGAGATCGTTCACCAGCCCGGTGAGGTTGAGCGTCTCCTGGCTGACCAGCCGGGCGGCCCGGCCGGCGGGATCGGGCAGCCGGGCCGCCTCCTCCTCCAGGACGCCGGCGACCGCGGTCAGCGCGGCCAGCGGGGTACGCAGCTCATGCGACACGTCGGCCACGAACCGGCGGGCGTCGGCCTCCATCTCCCGTAGCTGTTCGACGTGCCGTTCCAGCTCCGCGGCGGTGTGGTTGAACGTACGGGACACGTCGGCCAGCTCATCGGAGCCGCGTACGGCGATCCTGGTCCGCATCTCGCCCTGGCCCAGCAGGCGTGCCGCGCGGCCGAGCTCGCGTACCGGGCGCAGTACGCCCCGGGTGGCCAGCAGCGCGAGGACGACCGCGAAGCCCAGGGCCACCCCGCCGGTGATCCAGGCGGACGCGGCGAGCCCGTCGATGCTCTGCTGTTCGGGAAGCAGGCTGCGCGCGAGGTAAACCTCGATACCCGACGGCCGCGTCGTCTGGTCCTGCTCGACGATCAGCAGCGGCGTACCGATGATCAAGAAGGGCACGCCATGCCACTCCACGCGCTGCCACGCGAGGACGCCACCGGCCACCGCCCCCCGCAGCCCCTTGGGAATCGTCCCGGGATCCAGCGGCATCGCGTACCCGCCCGGCCTCCAGCCGCCCGGCGCCCCGGCCTGCGCGTGCGCCCCGTGAAAGACGGCGACCACGGCGGCCGCGGAGCCGTCCTGGCCGGCCGCCGCGCGGGCGATCCGCTGGAGCTCACCGGGGCCCGGCGCCGCACTCGGCAACGGGTACAGCGACTCCAGGTGGCTTCTCATCGCCTGCACCGCGGCGTCCTGAGTCCGCTGCAGGATGTCGTTACGGGCCTGGACGTACATCCCGCCGGCCACCGCGGCCACCGTCACCACGCACAGCAGCGCGAAGGCGGACAACAGCCGGGAACGCAGCCCCAGGCTCGGCCGGGATGCCACCGGCGCCTCACACCGGCCCGAACCGGTACCCGAACCCGCGCACCGTCTGCACGTACACGGGCGCCGCCGAGTCGTCCTCGATCTTCGCGCGCAACCGCTGCACGCACGCGTCCACCAGACGCGAGTCGCCGAAGTACTCGTGCTCCCACACCGACTCCAGCAGCTGCTGGCGGCTGTGCACCTGGCCCGGCGGGCTGGAGAGCCTGAGCAGCAGCCGCAGCTCGGTCGGGGTGAGGCCGACCGGCGCGCCGCGCTTGGTGACCACGAGACCGGCCCGGTCGATGGTCAGGTCCCCGTGCCGCTCCAGCTCGGCCTGGTCCTGGCCGATCCGCCGGAGCACCGCGCGAATGCGCGCCTCGAGCACCCGGGGCTGCACCGGCTTGACCACGTAGTCGTCCGCGCCCACCTCAAGACCGGCCACCACATCGATGTCGTCGCCGCGCGCGGTCAACATGATGATCGGTACCTCCCGGACGGCCCGGATGCGGCGGCAGACCTCGAACCCGTCGATGCCCGGCAGCATCAGATCGAGCACGACGACGTCGGGAAGGTCCGAACGCAGCCACTCAAGACCCTGCTCGCCCGACTCCACCGCACGCACCCGGTGCCCATGCCCGGTCAGCGCCAGCTCAAGCCCCTCCCGTACGGCCGGGTCATCCTCGATCAACAATACCCGCGACACGCCGCCGAGTTTCACCGCACGCTCCGTAGTCACCGCCCCCGGGCCCGACCCATCCACTGTCGGCCGGCCATGTCCCCGCCTCGTCCGCGCCGTGTCATCGTTGTGTCACAGTCGCGCCACGACGACCAACGCCCGCACACTCGCCGTCAATCGTAGTTCGCCACGAGCGAGCCGAGCCGAGCCTCGGCGGCAGGCTGCGCCGCACGGCGTGTGCCCGCGCGGGGCGTCATACGCTGCGGAGCACCGATACGACGACGCCGAGCACGGCGGCCTGGTCGCCGTCGATGACCGGATAGGCCGGGTTGCGCGGTTCGAGCAGCACGTGGCCGCCGCGGCGCCGGTACACCTTGACCGTGGCCTCCCCGTCGATCATGGCGGCCACGATCTGCCCGGAGTGGGCCTCGTGCTGCTGGCGCACCACGACGACGTCACCGTCACAGATCGCCGCCTCGATCATCGAGTCCCCGCGCACCCGCAGCGCGAACACGGTGCCGCGGCCGGCCATCTCGCGGGGCACACGCAGCAGCTCATCGGCGTGCTCCTCGGCCAGGATCGGAGTCCCCGCGGCGATATCGCCGACCACCGGCACCGCCACCGAGCCGCCCGAGCCGCCACCTGAGTCCGCCGGGTGCGCCCCCGGCAGGAACGCCCGTACGTCGATCGGCCGGGACACGGTCGCGCCGCGCCGGAGAAAGCCCTTGTCCTCCAGGCTCGCCAGATGCCTCGACACCGATGACGACGACCGCAGCCCCACCGCGTCACCGATCTGCCGAACGCTCGGCGCGTACCCGTACCGGGCGACCCAATCCCGGATCACGAGCAGAATGCGCTGCTGCCGCGCCGGCAAACCCCCGGCATCCAACTGCTCGAACAGTTCGTCGTAGCCCCTCACCGGCCGAATCATAGAACCCGCACCCGCGAGCCCAGAACAACCCACGCCCAACCACCCAGGCCTCGACCCGACACCGCCGGCGACAGATCGGCCGCGACCGGGGTCCAGCGTCGCCCGGGCGCTCGGCTGCGGGCGGGGGACCGGCCGCGGACCGGCGTATGCCCGCTGTTAGGTTCCGGCCAGGCATCATGTCAGCGGACGACTCGCGGGAGCGGCGCCATGTCCTCGGCTGTACCGGCACGTACGCGGCGCGGCGACCCGGCGGCCACGGCCGGGTGGCCGCTGGATCCGGACGTGCTGCACCTCAACCACGGCTCGTTCGGCACCTCGCCCAGCGCCACGCTCGTGTACCAGCGGCGGCTGCGGGACGAGCTGGACCGGGATCCCGACGGCTGGTTCCGGGAGCTGCCGGAGCGGGTGGCCGAGGCACGGCGGTCCGTCGCCGGGTGGCTGGGCGCGTCCGAGGCCGGCACCGCGCTGGTGCCCAACGCCAGTGCCGGGGTGACCGCCGTGGTGTCCGCGCTGCGGTTGCGGCCCGGCGACCGCGTGATGGTCACCGACCACGCGTACGGGGCGGTGGACCTGGCCGTACGCCGGTACGCCGAGCGCGCGGGCGCGCGCGTGCAGACCGTCGCGGTGCCGATCGACGCCGGCGCCGAGCAGATCGGCGCGCTGCTGCGCACCGCGATGGACGACGGCCCGCCGCCCGCCCTGGTGGCCGTCGACCACATCACGTCGGCCACCGCGCTGCTGATGCCGGTCCGGGCCATCGCCGCCGACTGCCGCGAGCGGGGCGTCCGGCTGCTGGTCGACGGGGCGCATGCGCCCGGCATGCTGGCCGACCCGCTGGCCGGGCTGCACGGCGCGTACTGGGTCGGCAACCTGCACAAATGGCCCTGCGCCCCGCGCGGTACGGCGGTCCTGGTCGCGGACCCGGCCGACCCGGACGAGCGCCAGCGGCTCCACCCGGTGATCGACTCCTGGGGCGCGCCCGACCCGTACCCCCAACGCTTCGACCAGCAGGGCACCCAGGACCTCACCGCCTGGCTCGCCGCCCCGCACGCGGTACGCACCGTCGCGGCGGAGTACGGCGGCTGGGACACCGTACGCGAGCGGATCACCGCCCTCGCCGAACAGGCCCAGCGGACCGTGGCCGAGCGGTGGGGCGTACGGCTGCGCGGGGTCCCGGCGCTGCCCGCGCCGAGCATGCGCCTGGTCCCGCTCCCACCCGGCGTCGCCGCCGACCCCCCGGCCGCCCAGGCGATGCAACGGCTGCTCGCCGAACGCCACCGGGTGGCCGCCGCCGTCACCACCTGGCACGGCCGCGGCTTCCTACGACTGTCCGCCCACCTGTACAACACCCCCGCCGACTACCACGACTTCGCCGAACGCACCCGTTCCACACTGCTGGCCTGACCACCCTTGACGACCAGGGACAGGCACCCGGCATCCGAACCGGCCCCTCCCGAGAGGCACACGCCTACGGGCGCCGAACGCACTGTCGTCGGCAGGTCAGAACGTCACCGTCAGCGGCATGAGAGTGCGTTCAGGTGCGCTCGGCGAAGAACTCCCTTGCTGTCGAGGGAAACCAGAGCAGGGCGACGGTGAGTATCTGCGCGGCGCTGATGATCGGGATGACAGTGTGGAACATCGGCGAGGATGACCAGGACACGACGCTGAACACCACGGACAGCAGCTGGGACACCGTGGCGAGTCGACGTGTCCACGGCCGCGCGGTGGCCAGCTTCCACACCAGCAACGCGCACAGCGCCAGGAGGATGCCGTGGAAGACGGCTCCGGAAAACACGGCGATGGTGGCTGACCGGGCGACCTCGGCCGCGCCGAAATCGGGGTGCTGGGTGGCGATCTGGTTGCGCAGGGCACTCTGGTCGAAGCTCATCAACACGGGCACGACCACATGGCTGATCGCTACGGCGGTCAGCAGTACCCGCGCCGCCTGGACGGACGTCGGGGTCCGCAATGCCATGACCAGAGCTGATCGTTGCATGCCTAGTCTTCCTCTTTCCGGGGTTTCCCCTGACCTCGCGCTCGGAGCCACCGGGGCCCGGTGCCGGGCTGGGACTTGGCACCGGATGTCTCGCCGCGCTGCGCCCAGGCCTGGTTGAGCCGGGTGATCAGAGTCAGCGCGGTGGACACGTCCGCGTCCGGCCAGTCGGAGATGACATCGGCGAACACGGCCGCTCCGACCTGAATCGTGGTGTTGATCTCCGCGTGACCGTCTTCGGTCAGCCGCGCGAGGAACGTGCGGGAGTCGTGCGGATCTGGTTCTACCGCGAGGTGCCCCGCGCGCTCCAGGGCGGCGAGGTGCCGGCTGGTCGCGGACGCGGTGAGACCCAGTTCGGTGGCGATCGTGCTCGGACGGACAGGACCGAGCACGGCCACGGTCCCCAGTACCCGAACCCGGGCCAGGTCCAGGCGCCGGGAGATCTGGCGGTGTCCCTGGTCGATGAGCTCCATGACCGCACGCGCCAGTTCCACGCGATCATTTCGTTGCGACATGAAACGACATTAGCAGATCACGGCGCATTGGCGGCGGGGCGCATGCCGCGGCGTGGTGATCGCCTCCGCGGTCCGCGCCGGCATCGGCTCGACTTCCTGCCCAACAGGACGCCGGCGACGCATCATCGATCACTAACTGCGGCTGGAGCACTAGGCCGGCTCAGTAGTACTGCACCAGGCAGAACTCATGTTCCTCGGGATCGGCCATCACGACGACCACGCCCTCGTCGTAGTCGTGCCGCTCGCCGGTGAACCGCCCGCCGAGCCCGATCACCTCCGCGACGCCCCGATCGATGTCATCGACCTCGACGTCGAGATGCAACCGAACCTTGCCCTGCTTCGGCTCGGTCACCGGCTGGAAGATCAGCCGCGGCTGCGCGTCACCCGGATGACCGAGGTACACCCAACCCGGCCCCGACGGTCCCGGCGGCCGGTCCAGCAGCCTGCTCCAAAAGGCCGACACACGTTCTACGTCGAGACAGTCGATGGTCACCCCGACCCAGCGGTTCGCCATGGTCAGGTGTTCCGCCGAATGGCGACCGCGGGATCGTCGATCGCCGATTCGCCGGTGAGGACCCAGGCGGCGAGGTCGGCGAGGTAGATGTTCGCGCGTGCCGTGTCCAAGGCTTCGCCGAGGGCCGTCCGGTAGGTGGGGGTGGCCTCGGCGTAGCGTCGGCGGCCTGCCGGGGTGATCGTGGCGGCGACGGCGCGGCGGTCGCCGGACGCGGTGGCGCGTTCGGCCAGGCCGCGGGCCTCCAGGCGGCCGACGAGGCGTGTCACGGTGCTCTCCTTCAGGCCGATGCGGTCGGCCAGTTCGCCCATGCGCAGGGAGGGGCCGCTGTCGGGGCGGCTGAGCGCGCACATGGCGCGGTAGTCCGACAGCGGCAGGCCGTGCCCGTGCTGCAGGGCCTCGTCGAGTTGCTTCTCCACGCGGCCGAGCAGCCGTACGGCCATGCACCAGCGGTCGTCCTGGTCGTCGTCGGCGGTCGTCATGCGCGCAGCTTATCTGCTTGCACAAGCAAGAAACCCCGCCGTACGGTGCGAGCACCCCGGTAGGCCCACCACTGTGAGGACGATCGATGACGCGTGCCGCTGACCACTACGACCGGCTGCTCGCCCGGAACTACACCTGGATGCTCGGCGGCGACCTGCCCGGACTCGCCGCCGAGCAGACCGACCTCCTACGCGGCCTCGGCGTCGCCGCGCCGCCCGCGGGCGGCACCGCCGTCGACCTCGGCTGCGGTCCGGGCAACCAGAGCCTCGCCCTGGCCCGGCTCGGCTTCACCCGCGTGCTGGCCGTCGACGCCAGCAAGGCACTGCTCGACGAGCTGACCGCCGCGGCGCACGACGACCCCGCGATCCGCCCCGTCCACGCCGACATCCGCGGCGTGCTCCCGCACGTCGTCGCGCCGGGCGAAGCCGACGTCGTCGTCTGCATGGGCGACACGCTGCCCCACCTGCCCGCCAAAACCGACGTCACCGCCCTGCTCGCCGACATCGCCGACGCGCTGACCACCGGCGGCCGGCTGGTGATCACCTACCGCGACCTGACCCGCCCGCTGACCGGCACAGACCGGTTCATCCTGGTACGCGGCACCGACGACCAGGTACTCACCTGCTTCCTGGAGTACACCGACGACGACGTTGTCCAGGTCCACGACGTGCTCCACACCCGCACGGACGGCGCCTGGCACCAGCAGGTCAGCAGCTACCCCAAGCTCCGCCTGGACCCCGGGTGGCTCACCCGGCAGTGCACGGCGGCCGGGCTGACCGTCGAACACAGCGAGACCGGCCCACGCGGCATGCACCAGCTGACCGCCGTCAAGACCGCCGGGCCCCTCCGCTGACCTCGCCCGCGATCAGCCTCCGGTACGTGGGGCACCGGGTGAAGTCGGCGTGCCGGCAGGTCAGTGCGTGGTCGATCAGCTCCAGGGCCTCCTCGGTGGCGGCGATGCGGTGCTGCAACGCCGCACGCTGTGCGCGCAGAACGGCGACGCGTTCGCCCGGGTCGGCGGTGGTGAGCATCTGCTGGATCTGCTCGAGGCTGAGCCCGGCCCGCTTCCCGCGCAGGATGGCGGCGACCCGGTACAGGTCGCCGTCCGCGTACCGGCGCCGTCCGCCGTACCGGGCCGGGGCGAGCAGCCCCATGGACTCCCAGTGCCGCAGCACGTGGGTCGCCAGGCCGAAACGCTGCGCCACGTCTCCGATCGCGAGCCCGGTTGACTTCATGCCGACATTAAGTCGCAGGATGCGGAACCTGTCCATATCCCGGCCGCGCGGGCGGGATCCGTACGGAGGTCGCCTGGTGATGACGAATCTGAAGGACGCCGAGCCCCGGCGGCGCGGGCGGATCACCGCGCGGCAGGTGGAGCTCGATGGCTGGCGGGTCACGCACGTCGAGTTCGGCGCCGGCGCCCGCTGGCGTGCCGACGCCGGTGCCGGGGCCGAATGGTGTGACGTGCCGCATCGCGTCGTCGTGCTGAGCGGAGTGCTCGAGGTCGTGCTCCGTACCGGCGCGTCGTACCGGCTGCACGCCGGCGACGTGGTGGACGTTCCCGCCGGCCACGACGCGTCGACGGTCGGCCCGCAACCGTGCACATTCCTCGAACTCGAAGATTCGTCCGGCGGTTGAACACGCGGATTGGAGGCGATCACTCATGAGCGTCGAGTCGCCGGTCGGGTACGCGGGCAGGTGGCTGCCCGAGGAACAGGATCCCCGTAGCCGGATGACCGCCGGTGGTGGTGAGCCGGCGCCGTACCGCAGGTATCTCCGTGACCATCGCCTCACCCTCGAGCTCAAGTGCGCGGACCTGGCCCCGGAGCAGCTTGCGGACCGGAGCGCGCCCCCGAGCAATCTCAGCCTCCTCGGCCTCGTACGTCACATGGCCGCCGTCGAGAACCACTGGTTCGGTGAGCCTGCGCGACATGCTCGTCCACATGATCGAGGAGTACGCACGCCATTGCGGGCACGCCGACCTGATCCGCGAGCGGATCGACTCCTTCGGCATCGGCGCCGCGCTCGAGCTTGACGTCCGCATCGACACCGCATGCCCGGTGTGCGGCAAAGAGCACGCGCACGCGTGGTCCGAACGCCATACCGAGACCGACGGCCAGATCGTCGACGCGGTGACGCTCTGGGAGCTGGCGCAACCGCGGTACGGCGACCGCCTGCGGCAGGACTATGTTCCGCGCGACCGCCGAGGCCCTGCTGCCCCCGGCCACCAGCGCCACTACCGACCTGCACGACCTGGCCGCCGCTGGGACCGTACGACCGGTGGTTTTGTTCGTGAGAAGTGACCGCGGGCGGGGTAGGTGCTGCTGGCGTCAGGCCAGCCAGCCGGACCACCACCTCGCCGAAGTCGACTTCCGCCTCATCACCAGGACGGTGCGTCTGGGGTACGAACACCTCGGCCGCACCCCGGCCTGCCTCCACTCGGACCTGCGGCTTCCGCTCAGCGACGTAGGCCCGGACCACGGGATAGGACACGTCCGCCATCCCGTGCTCGTCCATCAGCCGGTGCCAGATCCGCGTCACGGTGTGCCGCTGCTTACGCGGCGCGTCCAAGTCCGCTCGCAGCATCTCGTCGATGAACGGCGTGAACGGATCCAGCTTTGACGCCCGCGGCGGCAACTTCTTGCGCGGCTCAGGCCACGCAGACGCCAACGCCTTAACGATCGTCCGCCGACCAACCCGGTACTTCTTCTCGATCGCACGACCCGACATCCCCGCACGGGCATCCCGACGGATCGCGGCGTAGAGCTCGACCTTCGAAGGGTACATAAGGACGCTCCTCGACTACGAGATGCACCCGGCATCTCACCGTGAGTCACACAGTGCGGTCAGAACCCACGAACAACAACTTCACCGAAACACGACCGCGGTCACGACCGACAAGCAACCGCGGTCAGCTCCCACGAGCAGAACCAGACCGGCCTGGACCGGCTCACCGGACTCGGGCTGCCGCTTTTCGCTCTGAGAATCCGGCGAAACGGCGGCGACGGCCTTGGCGCAGAGAGGACATGCCTTGTCCACGCGTGTCCCGCCGACCCCCACGGGCGCGACGCGTTCGGCGGGGCGCTCGCCGCACGAGCGGACCCGGGGTACGCCCGCAACGCGGCAGGTGAGTGCGTTGGGGGGCGCCGGGTTCGATAGTTTGGTGAGTCCGCGGGGGCGAGCCGGGGGTTGGTTATGGGTGGTGCCGTGATCGATTTCCAGAGCGGTGCTCCTGCCGCCGGTGACCTGGACGTGCGGTGGATTCACGGTTCGCGGTCGGTTCGGCGTAACGCTGATCCGCCTGTTCAGGTGCACGCGTATGACGCGCATACGTTCGTGCTCCGGCAGAACATGGCCGTGCACCACGAAGCGCCGTTCCTCTACCTGTTCTGCGGTAACCAGCGGGCCTTGCTGCTGGACACGGGCGCGACCGCGGATCCGGGCCGGTTTCCCTTGCGGGACACCGTGGATGGTCTGCTCGATGGGTGGCTGGCCGCGTACCCGCGGGCCGGGTACGGACTGGTCGTCGCGCATACGCACGGACATGGTGATCACGTCGCCGGTGACGCGCAGTTCGACGGCCGGCCGCGTACGACCGTGGTGCCCGCGGACCGGGCTTCGGTCCGGTCGTTCTTTGGGATCGTCGACTGGCCGGCCGGCGTGGTGCCGTTCGACCTCGGGGGCCGGGTGCTGGAGGTCACCGGGATCCCGGGCCATCACGAGGCGTCCATCGCGGTCTACGACCCGTGGACCGGTTTCCTGGTCACCGGCGACACCGTGTATCCCGGCCGGCTGTACGTGAACGACTTCACCGCCTTCCAGGACAGCCTGGACCGGCTGGTCACGTTCACCCGGAGCCGCCCGGTCACCCACGTCATGGGCTG
>Ga0164243_10002448_pt1 | contig 30725 bp, 26 predicted proteins | sample OricompcompostOP_FD_108781 | JGI IMG/M metagenome (GOLD analysis project Ga0164243, IMG submission 108781) | Organic Plus compost microbial communities from Emeryville, California, USA - Original compost - Organic plus compost (OP) | ecosystem: Engineered > Solid waste > Mixed feedstock >... | reverse complement strand
GCCGTAGTGCTCCTCGATGATGAGCGCCTGCCTGGCCAGCTCCAGGATGTCGGCGTCGTCGATGGAGAACCGGGCCCGATCTTCGCTCGACACATCGACGGTCCTGACGCGCTCGCCGCTGCCGGGCTCGCCGTACACCATCTTGATCGCCTTGGCGCCGAGCGTGCGGCGCAGGATGGGGGCGTGGCCGGACTTGAGCGTCGGCTTGTAAACATAGAACTCGTCGGGATTCACCGCGCCTTGCACCACGGTCTCGCCGAGACCATACGATGCGGTGATGAACACGACATTGCGGAAACCGGAGTCGGTGTCGAGCGTGAACATCACGCCGCTTGCGCCGATGTCGGAACGGCACATGTATTGAATGCCGGCGGACAGCGCGACCACATCGTGCTTGAAGCCCTGGTGCACGCGATAGGCGATGGCGCGATCGTTGTAGAGCGATGCGAACACTTCGTGCACGCACTTGATCAGCGCTTCCTTGCCACGCACGTTGAGGAATGTTTCCTGCTGACCGGCGAACGACGCATCCGGCAAGTCTTCCGCGGTCGCGGAAGAGCGGACGGCGACGGCGACATCGCGCCCGCCACCCATGCGCTCGTAGCCCGAGAGAATTTCCTGCTCCAGCCGCGCCGGGAACGGCGTCGACAGAATCCACTGACGGATCTTGGCGCCGACCTCGGTGAGCTTCTCGACATCGTCGACGTCGAGCGTGGCGAGCTCCCTGGAGATGCGCTCGGCCAGCCCTTCGTGCTTGAGGAAGTCGCGATAGGCCTGCGCGGTGGTCGCGAAGCCGGTCGGCACGCTCACGCCCATCTTGGCCAGGTGGCTGATCATCTCGCCGAGCGAGGAGTTCTTGCCGCCGACGGTGTCGACGTCGTGGCGTCCAAGCTGTTCGAAGGGTACTGTGTAAGCGGTCAAGGGCAATCCTCGTCGGACCTCGGCTTGTGCCTGGGGCCCACCAATGAAACACTGGAATGGATCACTCGAGCGAGTGAGCTTAGCCCAAGGCTAAGCCGTGAGATTTTAACCGCAACACGCGATAGCGCGTGAGTCTTGGCGACAGAAGAATGGAACGAAGAACAGTTTTTTTTGTGTCCGACCAGACCGGCGTGACCGCCGAGACCATGGGGCACAGCCTGCTGACGCAATTCGATGGGCAGGCATTTCGGCAGGTGACTCTGCCATTTATCTCCACTGTTGACAAGGCGCAGGAAGCGGTACGTCGCATCAATGCGACGGCCGAGGCGGAGGGCGTCCGGCCGGTGATTTTCAGCACTCTGGTGCAGGAGGACCTGCGCGAGATCATCAAGCGCGCCAATGGCCTGTTCCTGGACTTCTTCGATGCGTTCCTTGGCCCGCTGGAGATGGAGCTGAAGCTGAAATCCTCGCGTGCGCAGGGCAAGGCACACGGCATGCAGGACATCGGCGCCTACACCACCCGGATCAACGCGACCAATTTCGCGCTGGCCAACGATGACGGCGCTGTCACCCGCGATTACGAGCGTGCCGATCTGATCCTGGTCGGGGTGTCGCGCACCGGCAAGACGCCCACCTGTCTGTACCTGGCCTTGCAATACGGCATCTTCGCCGCCAATTATCCATTCGCTGACGAGGAGCTCGAGACCGGGCGCTTGCCCGCGGCACTGACCAGGCATCAGCGCAAGCTGTATGGCTTGACCATCGCGCCGGAACGTCTGCAACAGATCCGCAACGAGCGCCGGCCGAACAGCAATTATTCGTCGGCTTCGCAAGTCGACTTCGAGGTGCGCACCGCCGAGGCGCTGTTCCGTCGTTACGATATTCCCTGCATCAACACCACCGAATGTTCCATCGAAGAAATCGCCAGCCGCATCCTGGAGCAGACCGGGGTGGAGCGCCGGCTGCGTCCCTAGACGCGCCGCTGGCACGCATGTCGCATGCGTGCCAGACACATGAAACGGCCCGTGACGCAAGTCACACACCACTGGCAGTAGTGCGAAACTGCTGTGCTATATTCGGCTCATGTCGATAGACCTTACAGCAAGCGATGTGAATTGCCCCGTCAGCTGGCGCGCCCGTCCGGGCAGCTTCGTCAGCCTGATGTCGCTGTACGAGAGCAATTACATCCGTCTCGCCTGGCTGGTGCCGGATCTGGAAAGAGCGGCAGCCACGCAGATTTCCGTGGTGGACGGCGATTGTCCGCTGCACCTGGCGATCGAGGAGCGCAGCCGATATACGACCACGCTGCGGCTCACCTACGTGTTCGACGACGAGGCCGGCTCGCTGGCCGATCCCGATCTGTTGATTCGCGTGTATCGCGATGCGCGTCTGGCCGAAGTGCAGGCGTGCGCGCGCTGGCATCGTCATGCGCTGCTGGAATCGTTGCGCTCGCAGCTGGCGCGCGACCTCGGCGATCGCTGGCTGCGGAATATCATGCTCAACAAGTGGCTCGATTATTGCGTCGAGCGCGGACATCACTTCCCAGCGCTCGCTGCGACGTAAGTTCCAAACGCCCGTGACGGGCCCGCTATGGAATTCTCCGACCGGCTGAGCAATCTGCGCCAGCTCCTTGGCCAAGGCGGGCGACAGCCTGCCGAAGACGAGCGGCTGCTGCAGCTCTATTGGAATCGGGCCGAGCTGAAAAAAGAGCTGTCGCGTCTGCAGGACGAGCGGCACAAGCTGATCGAGCAGCTGAACAAACACGAAGCCACGTTTGCACGCAATAGCGAACAGCTGCTGCAGCTGGAAGAATTTCTCGGCCATCCCGACACCGGCCCGCACGGCCTGGTCTATTTCCAGTTGCGCTCGCTGTGGCGCGCGTCGTCGGCGAAAGTCGCACGCTTCGCACAACAGCTGCGGCAGCAGCAGGCCGATCGCGAGCAGCGTCGTCAGGTGCTCGAGTTCGATCGTACGCGTCGGCAGCAGCTCGCCGATTTCGATCGACGCATCGCCAGCGCGCGTTCCCGCGCCGATCAGCTCGAAGCGCAGCTCAAGCTCCAGGAAGCGAAGCTGGAGAGCATGCGAGGCTTCTGGAACTACGCGCGTCGTCGGCGTCTTTCCGAGCAGATCGCGATCGAGCGCGAGCAGTGGGACCAGGCGGCCACCGAAGTCACCGATCTGAGCGATGACCGGGCCGCGCTCGAAGAGAAGGCACCGCCGCCGTTCGAGCGGATTTCCGTCGACGGCCGACGCGTCGTGAACACCGCGGTGATCGCGTACGCGCAGCAGCTGGTTGTGACATTGTCGACCGGTGGGCTCGCCGTGCTCGCGAAAGAAACGACCACCAAGCGGGTGTTCGATATGAAATACGGCACTCGCGAGGAATGTTCGCGCCTGATGATGTTGTTGCGCGAGGCGCTGCTCGTCGTCAAAAGCGAGAAGGACGATCTCACCGGCCTGAAGGAGCGCACCGACGCGTTGCGCGCGGTGGTGACCTATCGCAGCGATGCGGATACCGTACCGCTGACTGACTCCATCGGCACGCTGCCCGTGCCCGTGGCGCCGGTCTCAGGCCTGGAGGCGGGCAATAAAGCCGGCGTGAATGTGCTGATCGACGACTACTGGGATGTGTATCAGGCGCTGCTGCAATGAGCAGCAGCGCCCGAGAGTAACGTCAGCGGTTGGTTTCCTTCGCGTCGCCCTGAGCCTTCAGGCGCGACAGATACAGACTGCTCATGCCGCTCAGGTCCGCGGCGATCTGCACCGTTTCATCCAACACCGCATCCGGCGGATCCTGACCGGTGAGGTCGGCGAGCTTGGCGACCGGAGGCTGGCCGCGAGCCTTGCGACGCTCGTTCTCACGCGCCAGGCGATCCTGTTCCATCTGCTCGCGTTCGGCGATGCGCGTCTTCAGGTTCAACGACAGCTTCTTCTGCGTGCGCACCTTCTCGAACGCGTCGAGATCGGCGAGCAGCGAGCGGTAATCCGGATCCGCCGCGATCCGCTGCTCGTGCGACTGCTCGAGCGCCGCGATGGCCTGCGTGAGCTGACCTTCCTTGGTGAATTCCGCCGGGCGAATCCGATCCCAGGGCAGGGCGCTTTCGCGCGTGCTCTCACCGACTTCTTCGGGGCTGATGGCGGTCGGCATCGAGATGTCCGGCTGCACGCCGCGATGCTGCGTGCTCTCGCCGGTGACCCGATAGTACTTGCCGATGGTGACCGTCAGCTGGCCGAAGCCCGGATCGGGGCCGAGCGCATAACGATCCAGCGGATACAGGTTCTGCACCGAGCCCTTGCCGTAGGTCTGCTGACCGACGACGATGCCGCGGCCGTAGTCTTGAATCGCGGCGGCGAAGATTTCCGAGGCCGAGGCGCTGTATCGATCCACCAGCACGATCATCGGGCCATCCCACGCGGTATTGGGTTCCGGATCGTCGAGCACTTCGACGCGACCGCCGGTCTCGCGCAACTGCACGATCGGCCCCGCGGGAATGAACAGACCGGACAGGGCAGTCGCTTCGGTCAGGTGACCGCCGCCGTTGCCGCGCAGATCCATGATCAGCGCGTCCATGTGCTCGGCCTTCAACTCTTCGATCAGCTTGCGCACGTCGCGCGTGGTGCTGCGATAGTCCTTGGCGCCGGACGACTTGGCTTCGAAGTCCTGATAGAAGCTCGGCACGTTGATCACGCCGACCTTCATGTCGCGATCGCCCCGCTTGATGGTGTGCACTTTCTTCTGCGCCGCCTGGGCGTCCAGCGACACCTTGTTACGTTGCAGCTCCAGGGTCTTCTCCGGCGAGCCGGGCGCGGCGCCGGCGGGCAGGATGCTCAGGCGCACGGTCGTGCCGACCTTGCCGCGGATGATCTGCACCACGTCGTCCAGACGCCAGCCGATCACGTCGACCATCTTGCCGTGCTTGCCTTCGCCGACCGCGATGATGCGATCGTTCGCGCCGAGCGTGCCGTTGATCGCGGCCGGGCCGCCGGGCAGCACGTTGAGCACGGTGACGTAATCGTCGACGAGCTGCAGCGAGGCACCGATGCCTTCGTACGACAGGCTCATCTGAATGCGGTACTCCTCGGAATTGCGCGGCGAGAAGTAGCTCGAGTGCGGATCGAAGACATGCGCGAACGAGTTCATGAACACTTCGAAGATGTCGTCGCTGGTGACCTGCTCGGTGCGCTTGACCACGCGCTCGTAGCGCTTCTGCAGGATCTCCTTGGTTTCCGGCCAGGTCTTCTCGGTGAGCATCAGGGACACCGCGTCGTTCTTCACGCGACGGCGCCAGATGTCGTTGAGCTCTTCGGGCGTCTTGGCCCACGGCGCCTTGGAGCGGTCGAACTCGAAGGACTCATCCACGGTGAAGTCGGGCTCGGTCTTGAGCAGATCCAGCGCGTAGTTGACGCGCTCGCGGTTGCGCACCTGGAAGCGGTTGAAGATCGCGAACACCGGCTCGAGCTGGCCGTTCACGACCGCGTCGTCGAGCTGATAGCGATAGCGCTCGAATTCGGCGATGTCCGAGGCGAGAAAGTAGCTGCGGCCGCCGTCGAGCTGCTCGATGAAGCGATCCAGCACCAGGGAGGACACCGGGTCGTTGATCGGCGACTGGCGGTAGTGCGAACGCTCGATCACGTTGCTGACCAGCTTGCTGACCCGGCGCTGCCGCTCGGTGGGCGAGAGCTCCTGGGAGTTGGCGGTCGCGACCGCCTTGGCGACCGGCGCTTGCGCCGTGCCCGCCAGTAACGCACAGACCACCAGCAGCGCGGGCAAGCTGAAGATCAACGTATTGCGCCGCTGCTTGGCGGGTTGGTGCGAGGGCGACTGGTACACTGTTTCACATCCTCATCAGGGGGAGGGGGCCGCGGCCATGGAGGCGGCGCCGGTCCCGATTTCGACCTAAACCTGAATCGTCAGCAAGGCAGGACAAATCCATTCTATGGTCAAGGCTAGAGAGACGCTGCACTCCGATCAAGTACGCGCTGCTGGTGAGCGGCAGGAATTGGAGGGGCTCAGCCATCGATTCGTTCAGCAATCCGCCGGCGGCTCGGCCGCGCGACACCGGAGCTCGACATGAGACCGCTCGCCGTCTTGAACGCCATCGTCTTCGGTTCGGCGGCTGCCATCACGTTCGGCCTGCTAGGTGTGGTGGTCATTTTCCTGGTCCTCAAGGGGAGCAACCCGGCATTGGGCAGCGAGTTCCCCGCCCTGTTGCGCAGTAGCGCCGTATTCGCGGTACTGGCGGCGGTTTCCGGCGCGAGCCTGTTCGCCCTGCTCAAGACCCTGAAGTGGCGCTGGCTGGCGCAGCTGGCGATGTGGGTGGTGGTCGCCGGCATCGCCGCGCTGTACTGGCCGGAATGAGCGCGCGCCCGTCCCGCGGATTTACAGTGAGGCCGCGCCGCCGGATTTACACCCGAATCTACCCCGGGAAAAACCCTCAAGGCGATCTCAGGCGAGCAGTTAGCGACGGATGACGCGTTCCCAAGCGTTGCCGCGCTCGAAGGAACCGCTGTTGTAAGGGTCGAAGCCACTTTTTGCCTTGCTGCCGACCTTGTCCGCATGAATGCCGCGTTTGGCATGGCCTGCGGAAAGCGGGCGTTTCACGGGCGGGGCGGCGCCAGCGGAGATTCGGGGCGCGCTCCGCGCTGGCCGCCCTGCCTCCTGCACCTTCCGGCCGCCGAACAACCGGGCGAGCCACTTACTCATTGCCTTCCCAACCAAAGTGTAAAGAAAACCAACAGATTCTTTTTAATTTCAAGTGCTTGCAGCGTACACGCCGGGCTTCGGCGAGGGGCGCTTTTTCAATGGGAACTGTGAGCCGCGTCACGTATCCCTGGTGATCGAGTTCGCTGCATCGCGCGCCGCAGATTCGGCCGTCTCAATCATTGCCCATGCGCGGCTCGACGCGCACCGGTCGACCGGTCGGGCGCCTGGTCTCTTTTTTGGGCGGTGCGCGGCGGGGCGGTGGTTCTTCGTCGTCGTGCCGCTCGACCGGATCGGATTTCACACCGATGAAGATCGCGCGCAGCAGGTAGATGAGCAGCAGCGGGCCCAGCGCAATGCCCCAGGCGCGGCCGGAGACATCGGCGAGATCGCCAAAGAAATTGATGTAGAAGGTGCTCAGCCCTGCGCCTTGTTGATCCGAGGGGCCATACGGTCCGAGCAGCACGCCGCCGACCCAGAAGATCAGCGCGGGCAGCAGGAACAGGCCGAAGGCCAGCCACAGGCTGGCGAAGATCAGCTCGAAGCGCAGCCGGCGAGCGCGGTGCTGCTCGTCGGCGACATCGTCATCGGTATGGGCGGCGGCGTTCATGCGGGCCTGTGTCTTCAAAGTGGCCGCATCTTGGCGACTAGTCCCCCGGCTCGCAACAGATATCATCGCACTCTTTACCTCCAGGGCTCGAGCCAGATGTCAGAAGCAACCCACGCCGCACCGCTACGTACCGCCGTTATCGGCGTTGGCTATCTCGGGCGTTTCCATGCGCAGAAGTACGCGCAGATTGCCGGTTCGAAGCTGGTGGCCGTGGTGGATGCAAATGCCGAGGCCTGCGCGAAGGTCGCAGCGGAGCTGGGCACGAAGGCTGTCCATGACTATCGCGAGCTGTTCGGCGCGGTCGATGCGGTGAGCCTCGCGGTCCCGACTCCGCTTCATCACAAGATTGGCTGCGAGCTGCTGAAGCACGGCATCGACGTGCTGATCGAGAAACCCATCGCGACCACGGTCGAGGAGGCGCGCGAGCTGGTCGAACTGGCGCGCACTCACCAGCGCATCCTGCAGGTCGGACACCTGGAACGCTTCAACCCCGCGGTGCTGGCCGCCGCCGAGCGGCTCCAGACCCCTCGCTTCGTCGAATCGCATCGACTCGCGCCGTTCAAACAGCGCGGCACGGATGTCAGCGTCGTGCTCGATCTGATGATCCACGATATCGATCTGATCCAGGAGCTGGTCGGCACGCCGATCGAGCACATCGACGCCGTCGGTGCGAGCGTCTTCTCCGGCGAGATCGATATCGTGAACGCGCGGCTGCGCTTTCAGGGCGGTTGCGTGGTGAACACGACGGCGAGCCGCATCAGCCTGAAGCAGGAGCGCAAGATCCGTATCTTCCAGGACGACGCGTATCTCTCGGTGGACATGCAGCAGAAGATTCTGACCGTGATCCGCAAAAAGGACTCGGCACCGGTGGAATCGCCCGCGCAGGTCTCGATCGAAGAACAGAACTTCGATCAGGGCGACGCGTTGCTCGCGGAGATCGAAGCGTTCCTGAAAGCGGTGCGAGAGCGCAGCACACCGGTGGTCACGGGCGAAGACGGACTGCGGGCGCTCGAGACCGCGATGAAGATCACGGCCCTGGTTCAGCCAAAGGTTTCATGAGCCGTTCCCGCTGCAGCGAGCGCAGCGGTTTGCCGGCGACCTGTTGCGCGATTTCCTGGAGTTGAATCAGGCTGATCTCGCCGCGGTCGGCCGCCAGCTTGCGCGCAACGTCATCGAGGCTCGCGGCGCCGCCGGTCAGGGAGCGAATCTCCACATCGACCTGTTGAAACACGAGCACGGCGCGCGCCGTCGTCGCGCCCGTCGAGCTCCTCGTGAACAGGGTGGGCGCGCGGTGCGCCCATTTGTTCAGATTCTCCAGCGCCTGCTCGTAGCGCTTCTGTCCGATGCCGCCGGAGCGTCGCAAGGTCTGGATGGAATAGAACTCGGCGAGGCCTTCGACGATCCAGTCGCTTTCGTTGTCGCCGCGAATGCCGAGCGCAACGTGCACCAGCTCGTGCAACAACGGGCTGGTGCGGTTCTCGCTGATCAGCGGCCGGCTCGAATGCAAGTAGATCGAGGCGGGCCCGGACAGGCCGCCGCGCCACATCGGATCGCCGGCGGAAACGATCAGCACCCGCTTGGGAAAGTCCGGGAACACCTCCAGCAGCTTCGGCAGGTTCCAATTGATGAAGGCGAGGGCGTCCTGGCGACGCGCGCTTTCGCCTTCGGGGGCGGCGATCACGGCATTCACATGCTGAATGCGTTCGCTGCGCACGCCGATCTTGCCGATCAGCATCCAGCCTTGCGGCTGAACGAAACGCCGCTTCGGATCTTCGATGCGAAAGCTGTGCTCGGCGGACGATACATAGGGCGTTACGGCGGACCAGCCATTGGGCAGTTGGAATTGCAGCGTGGCGCGTGCACGAAGGTTGCGAGCTGACGTGACGCGTGCGCGCGGTACCAGCTTGTCGCCGCGAAACAAGGCCCAGTCCTGGGTGATGTAAGAATCGTAGCCGCCCGAGGAGCGCTGGTGACTCACCGCGAATTCGTAACGCAGGCTCGAACGCCTGCCTTGCGGGCGCCACACGACTTCGTCGTCGGAGACTTCCAGCGGCTGGCTGGAACGGAAGTTTCGATAACGCTTGGAGTCGACCCGCAGCACGACCTTGCTGGGCAGCCTGTCGCCGTTCAGCTCGATCTCGACCTGCGCGTGTTCGACGCCTGGCTTGAAAGTCGCGCGATAAGTGGCGTCGTAGTAGGCGTTCTTGGCAGCCAACGCCGGGCCCCCCAGTGCCAACGACGCGAGGACGAGCAGGACGGCGCGCAATGCCGGCAGTGTTGCAATCAAGTGTGGATCCTGGCGATCGGGTCGACAGGCGCAGTTTAAGGTTTTTTGACAGAACCCGGTTCATTTGGCGTTAGTTGCGCAATGTCGGTAGGATGCGACGCCAAGCAAATGTCTTTACGCATTTTCCGTCGGCCCAGCACGCCGGAAGGGCCGTGTGACTTGCCCGGATCGTCTTGACGAAACGAGGGCGATCCCTGGCCGCCGGAAGATGAATGGGGACCAGCCAAGAACACGAGGAATTACGGACGATGTCCGCGACCCTGTCCGCGACGTACCGAACATTGCTGGTAGGCAGCTCCGAGGCCACGCGAGGTTTGCTCGACCGACTGCTGGATACTTCCGACATCGTGATCGATGACATGGTCCAGCCCGACCAGGTCATTGCCAGCGTGGCGCGTCGCGCGCCCGATCTCATCGTCCTCGATGTCGAGGCCGAGACGGCCACGACACTCGCGCGGGTGTGCGGCGTGCTCAAGGCCAATCCGACCACCTTGCTGGTGCCGCTCGTGGGGCTGGCGAAATCCGCCAAGCAGCGGCTGCTGGCGTTCGAGGCCGGCGTGGATGACTTCCTCACTCATCAAGTGCGGCGCGAAGAGTTTCTGGTGCGCGTGCGCTCCTTGCTCAAGGTGAGCGCGACGCGTCGGCAGCTCGCGGCCGAACAGCTGGCCGAAGAGGTGAAGCGTCGCGAGCTGATTCGAGCGGCCTTCCGACGTTACATCTCCCCGAAGCTGGCCGATCAGATCCTCGCGAGCCCCGAACTGCTGGACACGATGTTCGCTGGCACGCACAAGCGGACCCGGGTCGCGGTGATGTTCGCCGACATGCGCGGCTTCACGGCGCTGTCCGAACGGTTGAATCCGGAGCAGGTGGTCGAGCTGCTGAACGAGTTCTTCAAGCTGCTGACCGACATCACGTTCGAATACGAAGGCACCGTGTTCAGCATGGCGGGCGACAGCTTGCTGGTGGGCTTCGGTGTGCCGGTCGCGCAGGAAGACGGCGCGGAGCGTTCCATCCTCGCGGCCAAGCTGATGCTCGGCAAATTCTCGGAGCTGGCGCACCGCTGGAAGGATCGTTACGGCGTGGAGACCGGGCTCGGCATCGGCATCAACGTCGGCGAGGTGATCGCGGGCAACATCGGCTCGCCCTCGTATATGAACTACACCATCATCGGCGACACCGTGAACGTCGCTTCGCGTCTCGGTCAACGCGCACGGGCGGGCGAAATGCTGTTCTCCGATGCGGTGAAGAATCTGCTCGATGAACGCGGCGTCGATGTGGGGGCGATGCCCTTGCCGTCGCTGGTCTTGCGCGGCCGCTCCAGTCCGATCGGCATCTTCTGCGTGCCGACCGGCACCGCCGAGCGCGTCGACTTCCGCCCGAATTGATCGAGCGGCTCAACCAGCCGGCGCGTACCTGCGCGCGAGCTTGAGATCGGCCACGAACTGTTCGTACGCGCTGTCCCGATCCTCATCCGGCACTCGCAACAGGTACGAGGGGTGCACGGTAACGAGGACGTCCGCGCTCACCTGACTCGCCAACGGCTGACCTTCGATGACGTGACCGCGATTCTTGCCGATCGCCGTCGCGCGTCCGAACACTGCGCGCGCCGCGGTTGCACCCATCGCGATCACCAGCTCCGGACCGATGAGCCGCAGCTCGTTGTCCAACCAGTGCTGCTGGCACACCGAGATCTCCTGCTCGTTGGGCTTCTTGTGAATGCGACGCTTGCCGCGCGGCTCGAACTTGAAATGTTTGACGGCGTTGGTGACGTACGTCTGCGTGCGCGCAACGCCCGCGTCCGCCAGCGCTCGATCGAGCAACTTGCCCGCAGGACCTACGAAGGGTTTACCAGCGAGGTCTTCACGGTCACCGGGTTGTTCACCGATCAGTACGATGCGCGCGGTGGCCCGTCCTTCACCGAACACGGTTTGCGTTGCGTTCTTCCACAACGGACAGGCACGGCAATGCTGCGCTTCCTCGCGCAGTGCCGTCAGTGATCGCGCAGTTGGACGCGCCGTCAGTGCGGGCGCTCGCGCTTCTCGCGCGCTTTTCTTCGCGGGCGCACGCCTGGTCGTCGATGGAGTCGGGTGGATCATGCCGTGCATCCGTCCGTGCAGCTGTTCGCAGCAGCAACGGTCGCATGATCACGTGGGTTCCGACGCCTTGTCGGAACGTCAGACGATTGCGGGCAGCGCCGCGACGCTAGTCTTCGGCGGCGTCGAACGATGCCGAGTCGGCACCGCCGGCATCGTCGTCCAGGCCGATCTCGTAGTCGTCGAAATCGGACAGCTGCGCTGCCGTCTCGCGCTCTTCGCGAATGCGTTCGAGACGCCGCCAGGCCGGCTCGCCGGTCTTGGTGACGTTCTTCTTACGCTTGTCGATGTCGGCGATCAAATGATCGACATCGAGGTCCTCGGATTCGACGGCACCGCCATCGTCCTCTTCTTCATCGAACTCTTCGGATTCCGGCTTCTCAGTCATCGACTGCGATCCCGCAACTTGCCGCAGCGCCCCAGGGTGTTTACGGCGCGAGTATATAGAGGGAAGGCGGGCCGCTAGCAATAGCGTCTTTGCGGATTCGGTGAACCAGGTCCGCCGGGGCGGACCGACGGCCTCAGTGAATCAACTGATTGAGCTGGAAAATCGGCAACAACATGGCGAGCACGATGAGCAGCACCATGCCGCCCATGAACAGGATCATCAGGGGGCCGAGCAGGCCCACCGCCGCGGTCAGGATCGAGTCCATCTCGCGCTCCTGATTGGTCGCCGCGCGGTCCAGCATGGTCTCCAGCTCGCCGCTGGATTCGCCGCTGGAGATGAGGTGAATCATCATCGGCGGAAATATTTTCGACGTGCCCAGCGATCTGCCGATCGGCGCGCCTTCGCGCACGCGGGTGGCGGCATCCTGAACGGCGTCGCGCATCGGCAGGTTGGTGACGACCTCGCCGGAAATGCGCAGCGCTTCCAACACTGGCACCGCGCTCGAGGTCAAAGTGGAGAAAGTGCGGGCGAAACGCGCAGTGTTCGAGCCGCGCACCACTTTTCCGAACAGCGGCAGGCGCAGCAGTATGGCGTGGAAACGACGTTTGGCGTCGGGATCGCGCAACCAACGCTTAAAGAGCCAGCCGATGCCGACGAGGATCAGCACCAGCAGCCAGCCCCAATCGCGCAGGAAATCCGAGATGGCGATCAGCACCTGGGTGAGCATCGGCAACTCGGCCTTGGAGTTCTCGAACTGCTTGACGATCTTGGGCACCACGAACGTCAACAGCAGCGCGACGATCGAGATGCACACGATAAACAGCAGCACCGGGTAGAGCATCGCGTTGATGGTGCGGCTACGCATCTGCTCGCGATTCTCGGTGTAATCGGCAAGACGTTCGAGCACGGTATCGAGATGCCCCGACTGTTCGCCGGCGGCGACCGTGGCGATGTACAGCTCTGGGAATACGTTCGGGAAGTCCGACAGACCATCGGCGAGCGTGTGACCTTCCATGACCTTGGCGCGCACGGCCATGACGATGCTGCGCACCCTGGGCTTCTCCGTCTGCTCGGACACGGCCGCGAGCGCTTCTTCCAAGGGCAGACCGGATCGAACCAGCGTCGCGATCTGCCGCGTCAGCAGCGCCAGATCGCTCGCGGACACGCCGCTGCCGATCGAGAAGCGGCCGGTGCGTTGCTTCTGCTCGCGCTGGGTGACTTCATTGACGGACAGCGGCAACAGCGCTTGATCGCGCAGCAGCTGACGAACCTGCCGGGCGGTATCGCCTTCCAGCACGCCCTTGCGTTCGCGACCCGACGCGTCGACCGCGATGTATTCGAAAGCGCTCAAAGCAGCTCCCAGTAATTAAGCGCGCTCAATCCTCGCGCGTGACGCGGAGGACTTCCTCGACGGTGGTGACGCCGGAGAGCACCTTGGAGCGACCGTCGTCGCGAATGCTCGGCGTCAGGGTGCGCGCATAGCGCTCCAGTTCCTGCTCGCTTGCGCCGTCGTGAATCATGGTGCGCATGGTGTCATCGACCAGCACCAGTTCGTAGATGCCGGTTCGACCTTTGAAACCCTGGGTCGCATCGGCGCCGGGACGATACAAGGTGGGCGAGGGCGCGCCCTCGGGCACGTTCAGCAGACGACGCTCGTATTCGCCCGCCGGATACGCTTCTCGCGTGTCTGGGTTCAACACGCGCACCAGGCGCTGCGCGAGCACGCCGATCAAGCTCGATGAGAGCAGGAACGGCTCGACGCCCATGTCACGCAAACGAGTGACCGCGCCGACCGCCGTATTGGTGTGCAACGTCGAGAGCACCAGGTGTCCGGTCAGCGAGGCTTGAACGGCGATGTGCGCCGTTTCCAGGTCACGGATTTCGCCGATCATCACCACGTCGGGGTCCTGACGCAGGATGGCGCGCAGACCGCGCGCGAAGGTCATCTCGACCTTGGTATTCACCTGCGTCTGACCGATGCCGTCGATGTAGTACTCGATCGGATCTTCGACGGTGAGAATGTTGCGCGTGTTGTCGTTGATGCGTTCGAGCGCCGAGTACAGCGTCGTGGTCTTACCGGAACCGGTCGGGCCGGTGACCAGGATGATGCCGTGAGGCTTGTGGATCAGCTCGTCGATGAGTTTCTGCGAGCGCGGATCCATGCCCAACGCATTCAGCTCGAGCCGGCCGGCCTGCTTGTCGAGCAAACGAAGCACGACGCGCTCGCCATGCCCGGCGGGAATCGTCGACACACGAACGTCGACCGCGCGACCGGCGACCCGCAGCGAGATACGACCGTCTTGAGGCAATCGTTTCTCGGCGATGTCGAGCTTCGACATCACTTTGATACGAGACACGACCAGCTGCGCGACGGCACGCTTGGATTGCAGCACTTCGCGTAACACACCATCGACGCGGAAGCGCACGACCAGCCGGTTCTCGAACGGCTCGATGTGAATATCCGAGGCGTTGTCCTTGACCGCCTGGGTCAGGATGGCGTTGATCAGCTTGATGATGGGCGCCTGATCGTCGCTTTCCAGCAGATCCGAGGGCTCCGGCAGATCCTGCGCGAGGTGGGCGAGGTCGGTGTCTTCTTCGACACCGGCGCCGGCCACCTGCATGGCCGAGTTGCCCGCTTCGTATTGCTGTCGCAGCAGCTGATCGAAAGCATCGGCGTCTACGCGCCGCAGTTGCAACGGCACGCCGAGCACGCGTCGCACTTCGGCGATCGCCGCGGGCTGGGCGCCGGCGCGATACACGGCTTCGGCAAATGTTTCATGCACCTTCTGCACGAGCACGCCATGGCGCTTGCAGAACGCGAACGTCAATGCAGCGGCCGATGCGGCGGCTGCCGGCACGATCGCCGTGCCACGCACCGCGACCGGAGTTTCAACTTGTGCGCTCATGACAACACCTTGTCCTGAGAAAGAGAGCCGATCACGGCTGCGGCGGCTGTGACTGCTCCGGCAGCGGCTCGGTCTGCGCCGGCGGCGGTGCTTCCAGATTCGTGCCCGGCGCCGGCGCCTCCGCGCCCGCGGTCGGGTCGGCGTATTTCGAGAGATCCTCGATCGGCGGTAACAGCGGCTGGCGTTCGCCGGGCAGCAACGTCACACGACCCTTTTTACGCTGCAGCTGCTGATCGCGCAGCACGTTGTACTTGGCCGTGGTCGTAAAGGCCGCGGCCACGCCGTCGCGCAGGATGGTCGGACGGATGAACACCATCAGGTTGCGCTTTTCCTTCGAGCCGTTGCGAGTCTTGAACAACTCACCAATGATCGGAATATTGCCGAGGATGGGCACGCGCGCCTCGCCCTCGTTGACAGTGTCGGTGATCAGTCCGCCGAGCACGATCATGCCGCCGTCCTCGACCAGCACCGTCGTGCTGATGGTGCGCTTGTTGGTGATCAGGTCGACCGCGCCGGTCACGCCCTGGGTGAGGTTGGAATTCTCCTGCTCGATCTTCAGCTGCACCGCCGTGCCTTCGTTGATCTGCGGCGTGATCTTCAGGATGTTGCCGACCTCTTCGCGCTGAATGGTCTGGAACGGATTGACCGCGCCCTGGGTGGTCGTGCCGGTGTTGGTGTACTGGCCGGTGATGAACGGCACTTCCTGCGCCACCTTGATCTCGGCCTCTTCGTTGTCCAGCGTGGTGATCGAGGGCGTCTGCAGGATGTTGCTGCTGCCATCGTTACGCAGCGCGCGCAACAGCACGGCGAAGTTCAATCCACCGTCTTCGATCATGCCCGCGCCGAGAGTCAGGCCGGTCGGCAGCGCGGGAATGTTGGTGCTGCTCGATCCGGTGGTGCGGCCTCCGCTGATGATGGCGGAGGCGAGACTGCCGAGGCTCGTGCCGCCCACGTCCTGGTTGAACGTACCGATGGGAATGGTGCTGCCTTGCTCTTCGCTGAACACGGCCCAGTTCACGCCCAGCTCGGCGGCGCGCGATTGAGTGATTTCGACCAGGATGGCTTCGAGGTGCACCTGGGCGCGCCGGATGTCGAGCTTGTCCACCACCGACATGATCTGCCGCATCATCTTGGGGGCCGCGGTCACGACCAGGGCATTGGTTTGTTTGTCCGCCCAGATGGTCGTATTGCGATCCTGAGCGGCGGCGGGGCCGGCGGCACCAGGCGCAGCACCCGGCGCGCCAGGCGCCGCTTGCGTGATGCCGGTGACCTGTTCTTTGAGCTTGCCGGCGATCTGCTCGGCGTCGGCGTAATTCAGATAACGAACCTGCGTATCGCCGCCGGCTTCGAGCGGCGTGTCCAGATGCATCACCAGGCCCTTCATGCGCAGACGCTGTCCCTTCTCGCCGGAGATCAGCACGCTGTTGGTGCGATCGTCGGCGACGAGCTTGGCTTGCATGCCGGGGGCTTCGCCTTGCTGTTGCGCGCCCTGTGACAGCGCATTCACCACGCGCACGATTTCCGCCGCGCTCGCGTTCTCCAGGCGAATGATTTCGATCTCTTCGTCGCCGCCCTGATCCAGGCGCTGCACGATGCGCATGATGCGCGCGATATTGTTGGCGCGATCCGAGACGATCAGCATGTTGGAAGCGGGGTAGGCGACCAGGTGACCGTTCTGCGGAATCAACGGACGCAGCACCGGCACCAGCTGCGCGGCATTGATGTTACGAACCGAGATGACCTGGGTGACGACTTCGTCCGAGTTGGGATTGAGATGCGCGGGCAGATCGTCGCCCGGCACCTGCCGCATATTGGCGTCCGGCAGAATTTTGATGTTGTCGCCGGAGGGCACCGCGATGAAGCCATGCACCTGCAGGATCGACAGGAACGTCTGATAGAACGCATCCGGCGTCATCGGCGTCGAGGACCGGATCGTCACCTGCGCGCGCACGCGAGGATCGACGATGAAGGTCTTGCCGGTGATGGTCGCGACCGCGTCGATGATTTCAGTCAGCTCGGCGTCACGAAACGCCGGCGTGATGGTCGCCTGCTGTGCCGGCGGTTGTTGCTGCTGCTGTTGCGCCGTCGCCGAGACGCACGTGAGCAGGCACGTCATGGTGAGCGCAAGCAGACCGGAGCGCTTGCCGCTGAGCACGCTCGCCGGCTTCCCAGCAGCTGGGTGAGTTGAAGAAAACGTCATGGACGGTCCTTGACTGAGACTGTCGTTCTTGGAAACGCGGCCGCTCATTGGGCAGGCGGCTGCGGAGTGTTCGGGCGTTGCGTCGGCCGCGGCGGCTGGCCGCCATTGGCGTCGGGCACGTTGATCTGTGCCATGTTCAGCGTCAGTTCCTGCGTCTGACCGTTACGTTCGACGGTCACATTGACCTGGCCGGCGCTGCCGATGGTGTTGAAGATCTCCATGCCGCGCTGGGGATCATCCAGCGGCGTGCCATTGATCGACAGCACCAGATCGCCGGGCACCAGTCCGAGTTTGCTGAACTGGGCGCGGTTCCGGCCCGGGTAGACCCGGTAGCCCCGTTGCACGCCGTTGGCGAACACCGGCTGCGGCCGGATGATTTCGGCAAAAGCGCTCGGGTTGGTCTCGGCGAGCCGTCGGAGGTTCTCCGCGGCCTGATTCTGCTGGGGCGCCGGCGGACGATTGATGACCAGCGGCGCGGACGTGCGCTTGGGCAGGGCCAGTGCTTCCAGGTTGCCGCCCCGGTCGAGAATGACCTTGTCGATATAAACGGCGTGCAATTTGGTGCCGGGACGGACCATGCCGCCGACCGCGAAGACTTTCGCCGACTGGGCCGACTCGCCAATGATCGCCAGACCCTTGGCAGGATCTTCAGCGGCAAAAACGGCCGACAGCACCAGGTTCATCTGCGTTGCGGGGGCGTTGGCCGCATCCGGGGCCGCCGGCGCCGCGGCGACATCGAACAGATGCGCGTTGACGATGGCTTGGATGTCCACGCCGCTGCGCACGGGCGCGACATTCATCGGAGGCGGGGCCGTGACGGGTTGACGTTGCGGACCGCGATCCAATAACAGCCAGGTCAGCTGGACCAGTTGCCACGCAATGGCGACCACCAGCACCACCATCACGACCTGGGGCGCGGTCCGCGACGCCCGGTCGAGCCACTGCTGGGGCGTGAGCTCCTGAAATTCGTGCAATTTTGCAGACAGTGGCATCGTTCGAATACGCGACCAAGTTAGACGACCAGGGTTGTCTTCCACTATTCGCAGCCGGCGGCGGATCAGTGCTGGCCACGGGTCAGTCCGGCGGGGGCGGCCTGACACGACATGATACGGAGTGGCGTTAGTTTGTCACAAGAGATTGTTCCCATTGATGAAAACACTGTCGCAAATGTCCGAATCGGCAATCTCGCGGGTGACCTCCACAGGCGACACGCCAGCAGCATGCCGGCCACGTGGATGATAGGCCGCGTGCTTCGATGGCGTCGTGAGGCGAGCCCTGGCGCGGCCATGCTCGGAGCCCTGAACACCCGCTGCGAGGCGGCTTTGGACCCTCACGGCAGGGTGAAGTGCGGTGCGAGGGATGCTGCCTTGTATTGTCCGGGGTTCCCCCCTATAAAGAGTGCGAACTGGTAGCGCGCTAAGTTGATGACGGAAGAGAGCACACGGCATGAGCGGGAGCTGGTCACCGAGGAAGCCGAGCCCAAGCTCAAGCGACCTCCGCTGTATCAGGTGGTCCTGCTGAACGACGACTACACGCCGATGGAATTTGTCGTCGACGTGCTGGAACGTATTTTCGGCATGGATCGCACGACCGCCACGCGCGTTATGCTGGAGGTGCATACCAAGGGCAAAGGGGTGTGCGGCGTCTTCACCTTCGAAATCGCCGAGACCAAGGTCGCTCAGGTGACCACGTACGCGCGCCAGCACCAGCATCCTCTGTTATGCACGATGGAAGAAACGTGAAGAGGTTCACCGCATCCAGCCGTGGGCCTGCCACGCTGGAAACCGACCACGGCGGGGGCTACGAACCTCCGACGCGGACAGCGGTCCACTCTTTAAGTTGTTTAGGTATCTGAGAGTCAGTCCGTGTTAAGCAGCGAACTCGAAATCTGTCTCAACGAGGCTTTCCAGTCGGCGCGCGAAGCGCGGCACGAGTTCATGACCGTGGAGCATCTGCTGCTCGCGATCGTGGACACGCCGAAAGTCCGGGAAATCCTCCGCGCCTGCGGCGCCGACGTCGCTCGACTGCGCAAGGACCTGAAGGATTTCATCGATCAAACCACACCGCGGTTAAAGGATGATGACGATCGCGAAGTGCAGCCGACGCTGGGCTTCCAGCGCGTCCTGCAGCGCGCGGTGTTCCACGTCCAGTCGAGCGGCAAGAAGGAAGTGACCGCGGCCAATGTGCTGGTGGCGATTTTCAGCGAGAAGCACTCGCATGCCGCCTACCTGCTGTCCATGCAGGACGTGGCGCGCCTGGATGTGGTCAATTACATCTCCCATGGCCTCTCCAAGATCGCCGAGGATCGCACCGACAAGGACGAGTCGGCGCCCGGCACCGAGGCCGAGCGCGGCGAGCCCGATGGCGGCACGGCGCTGGAGAAGTTCACGACCAATCTGAACAAGCAGGCGATGGAAGGACGCATCGATCCCCTGATCGGACGGCGCACCGAAATCGAGCGCACCGTCGAGATCCTGTGCCGTCGTCGCAAGAACAATCCGCTGTACGTCGGCGAGGCCGGCGTCGGCAAGACCGCGATCGCCGAAGGGCTCGCGCGCATGATCATCGAGGACAAGGTGCCCGAAGTGCTGTCGGACAGCACGGTGTACTCGCTCGACATGGGCGCGTTGATCGCCGGCACCAAGTATCGCGGCGATTTCGAGAAGCGCCTGAAGAGCGTGCTCAGCGAGCTGAAGAAGAATCCCGGCTCGATCCTGTTCATCGACGAGATCCACACCGTGATCGGCGCGGGCGCCGCTTCCGGCGGCGTGATGGATGCGTCCAATCTGATCAAGCCGGCGCTCGCGAACGGCGAGCTGCGTTGCATCGGCTCGACGACCTACAGCGAATACCGCGGCATCTTCGAGAAGGATCACGCGCTCGCGCGTCGTTTCCAGAAGATCGACATCGTCGAGCCCACGGTGCCGGAGACGGTCGAGATCCTGAAGGGTCTGCGCTCGCGCTTCGAAGAGCATCACAACGTGAAGTACGCCGACGATGCGCTGGTGTCCGCGGCCGAGCTCGCCGCCCGTCACATCAACGATCGTCAGTTGCCCGACAAGGCCATCGACGTGATCGACGAGGCGGGCGCGCGTCTGCGCCTGAAGCCCGAAGGCGAGCGTGAGACGACGGTGACGACGCAGATGATCGAAGACGTGGTCGCGCGCATCGCACGCATCCCGCCCAAGAACGTGTCGACCTCGGACAAGGATGTGCTGAAGAACCTGGAGCGCAACCTCAAGCTGGTGATCTACGGCCAGGATACGGCGATCGATTCGCTGGCCTCGGCGATCAAGATGTCCCGCTCGGGCCTGGGCGATCAGCGCAAGCCGGTCGGCTCGTTCCTGTTCGCCGGTCCCACCGGCGTCGGCAAGACCGAAGTCACCCGTCAGCTCGCCATCGCGCTCGGCGTGGAGCTGATCCGCTTCGACATGTCCGAATACATGGAACGCCACACGGTGTCGCGTCTGATCGGCGCGCCTCCGGGCTACGTCGGCTTCGATCAGGGCGGTCTGCTCACCGAAGCGATCAACAAGCATCCGCACTCGGTGCTGCTGCTCGATGAAATCGAGAAGGCGCATCCGGATGTGTTCAACCTGCTGCTGCAGGTCATGGACCACGGCACGCTCACCGACAACAACGGCCGCAAGGCGGATTTCCGTCACGTCGTCATCGTCATGACGACCAACGCGGGTGCATTCGAGATGAATCGACCCTCGATCGGCTTCACGCAGCAGGATCACTCGACCGACGGCATGGAAGCGATCAAGCGCATGTTCACGCCCGAGTTCCGCAACCGCCTGGACGGCATCATCCAGTTCAACGGCCTGGATCCGCGCACCATTCAGCGCGTGGTCGACAAGTTGCTGGTGGAAGTCGAGGCGCAGCTGGAGCAGAAGGGCGTGCAGCTGCACATCGACGATGCGGCGCGCGAGTGGATGGCTCGCAAGGGCTACGATCCGAAGATGGGCGCGCGTCCCATGGCTCGCGTGATCCAGGAAGCGATCAAGCGGCCGCTGGCCGAAGAGTTGCTGTTCGGACGGCTGGTCGGCGGCGGTCACGCCTTCGTGACGCTCGGCCCGGACGACAAGCTCAAGGTCGAAGCGCGCGCGGATACCGAGCAGGCGCTGCTGGAAGAGTCCAAGTAATCGGATCGGCAGCACGGATTGCTGCCGGCCATTTACGTCAGAGCGGAAATCGACAGCGCCGGGGTGGGCCTGTCGAGGCGAGAATCCTTCGGGCCGCGTCAGCGGCCGCGGTACACGATGCGGCCTTTGGTCAGGTCGTAGGGCGTCAGCTCCACGGTGACCGCGTCGCCAGTCAGAATGCGGATATAGTTCTTGCGCATCTTTCCGGAGATGTGCGCAATCACGGTGTGGCCGTTATTCAGCTGCACCTTGAACGTAGTGTTGGGCAGCGTGTCGATCACGCGGCCTTCCATCTGAATCGCATCTTCTTTCGACATGCACTCTCGATGACTGTCCGGCAGGGCCCGCCGGCAGGGCGCGCGAATTGTGCATAAAGCCCCTAGCCAATGCAATTGACACCGGACCGTACGGGTTCGGTGCTGGGCTGGATGCCCACGATTCGTCGCATCAGTCCGTCATACGTTCGCCGGTGGTGCTTCGTTCCCGGCCGGCGGCGCTTCGTTCCAGAGGCCGGGCTGGAACAGCCCGCCCAAGTGTTCGTCCAGCGCCTGGGTGAATTCGGCGCGCGGGATCATCTTGGCGCCCAGGCTCATCAGGTGGGGCGTCGACATCTGACAGTCGATCATGTGGAAGCGACGCGAAACCAGCTCCTCGCAGAGGCGTTTGAGCGCAACTTTGGAGGCATCGCGCTCGGTGCTGAACATCGATTCGCCGAAGAACATGCGCCCGAGCGCGACGCCGTACAGGCCGCCGACCAGCCGGCCATCGAGCCAGGTTTCCACCGAATGGGCGAATCCCAAGCGGTGCAGCTTGACGTAGGCCGCGCGCATTTCCGGCGACAGCCAGGTTCCGCCAGGTCGCAATTCGCTGCTGCCACAGGCGCGCACCACCTCGCGAAACGCGGTATCGATGCGGGTGACAAAGCCGCGATTCCGGCTTGATTTGGCCAGACTGCGCGAGACCTTGAGCTGATCCGGCATCAGGACGGCGCGTGGATCCGGGCACCACCACAGGATCGGTTGACCGCGCGAGTACCAGGGGAAGATGCCGCGCCGGTAGGCGGCGAGTAGTCGCATTGGGGACAAGTCGCCGCCGGCGGCGAGCAGTCCATCCGGTTCGACCAATGCACGATCCACCGGCGGAAACGCATCCGGTGAATCGTGCTCCGAAAGCCAGACAATCGAGCCGCGCATGGGTCAAGGCCCTCGGTGATACGGCGTATGTTCTTCGACTTGCAGGATATATTGATCGATGGCCGCGCGCTCATCATTTAGATAGTGATCGATGGCGCGTCGGAAACGCGGATCGGCGATCCAGTGGGCCGACCAGGTGGGGGTCGGCTCGAAGCCGCGCGGCACCTTGTGCTCGCCCTGGGTGCCCGGCTCGAAGTGCTGCAGCCCGTGCTCGATGCAGTACTCGATGCCCTGGTAATAGCAGGTCTCGAAATGCAGGCTGTGAAAGTTCGCGGCCGCGCCCCAGTAACGACCGTACAGCACCTCCTCGCCGCGAAAGAAGATCGCGGTGGCGATGGGATGGCCCTGATACTCCGCCAGCTTGATCACGACGGAGTGCGGCATGACCGCGGACACGGTCTGGAAGAATTCCACGTTCAAGTAGTGCTCGTGTCCGTGAGATTCGAACGTCGCCGCGGAGAACCCGAACACGATATTCCAGAGCTTCGTGTCCATCTCCGCTCCGGTGAGCGTGCGAAACGTGACACCACCTTCACGCACGCGGCGACGCTCGCGCAGTGCCTTCTTGCGCTTGTCGGAGCGGAACGTCGCAATGAAGTCATCGAACGTTTTGTAACCGCGATTGTGCCAGTGAAACTGGCAATCCTTGCGCCATAGATAACCTTCCTCGCGCAACGACGCACGATCCTCGTCCGTCAGGAACAACAGATGCGCGGATGACATCTGCTGCGACTTTGCATATGTCAGCAGCTCCGTGCTCAGTCGCGTGCGCACGTCGGGCGAAGCATCAGGTGCCAGCAGTAAACGCGGCCCCATCGCCGGCGTGAACGGCGGCATGCTCACGAGTTTGGGGTAATAGCGCAGACCCGCCTGATCGTAAGCGCGCGCCCAGCTCCAGTCGAAGACGAACTCGCCCCACGAATGACTCTTCCGGTACAGCGGCATGGCCGCGACCAGCTGGCCCCGATCTTCGAGCAGCAGATGATTGGGTAACCAGCCGGCGGCCTTGCCGACACAGCCGGCGCGCTCCAGCGCGAGCAGGAACTCGTGCCGCACGAACGGATTGCCCCCGAGCGCCAGCGCATTCCATTGCGCGGCGGGGACGCGGTCGATGCTGGTGACAAAGCGTGCTTGCAGAGTCGTTGCCATTGAGCCCCGACCTTACCGATCGGCGAGACGATGGCGCGCATCGGCGCGCGCCATCAGCTTCCCGTGGGATGACCGCAGCCGCGCTCCTTGGGGGCGCAGCTTTTCCGGCCTCATGCCTTGAGGTTGGCCGCATCGAGCTGGTCGAGATACTTGTCGGCGTCGAGCGCCGCCATGCAGCCCGTGCCGGCCGAGGTGATCGCCTGGCGATACACATGATCGGCGACGTCGCCAGCCGCGAACACGCCGGGCACGCTGGTCTGCGTGGCGTTGCCGTTGAGGCCGGACTTCACCACCAGATAGCCGCCTTTCATTTCCAGCTGGCCTTCGAACAGCTGCGTGTTCGGCGCGTGACCGACGGCGACGAACATGCCCGTCACCTCGATATCGCGCTTCGGACCGCCGGCCACGGGCGCGATGCGAACGCCGGTGACACCACTGTCATCGCCGAGCACTTCATCCACCTGGTGATTCCACACGATCGATACCTTGCCGGCCTTCTCGCGTTCGAACAGATGATCCTGGAGGATTTTCTCCGAACGCAGCTTGTCGCGCCGATGGACCAGCGTGACGTGCGATGCGATGTTCGACAGATACAGCGCTTCTTCCACCGCGGTGTTGCCGCCGCCGATCACGGCGACCTTCTGATTCTTGAAGAAGAAGCCGTCGCACGTGGCGCAGGCGGACACGCCGCGGCCGCGGAAGTTCTGCTCCGACTCCAGGCCCAGATATTTGGCGGTCGCGCCGGTTGCGATGATCAGCGCATCGCAGGTGTACGCGCCGCGGTCGCCTTCGAGCCTGAACGGACGCTGCGACAGATCGACGCTGTTGATGTGATCGTTCACCACTTCGGTATGGAAGCGCTCGGCATGCTCGCGCATGCGCTCCATCAGCTTCGGGCCGGTGAGGCCATGCGGATCGCCCGGCCAGTTGTCGACCTCGGTGGTGGTCATGAGCTGGCCGCCTTCCTCGAGGCCGGTCAGCAGCAGCGGCTTGCGATTGGCGCGCGCGGCATAGACGGCGGCGGCGTAGCCTGCGGGGCCCGACCCCAGAATGATCAACCGGGAGTGGCGGGGAGTGCTCATGTATGATTCACCTTCACGATCCTTAAAGCGTCGATGCGAGAGTTCTGACAGTCTGTGAGGGCGGCGGTCGCGAATAGCAACGCCGCGCGGTTCATCCGCCACACGGTTCAGTCAGGGGGCGAATGGTATGTAATGCGCCCCGGGGCCGCCAAATAGAGGGCCTCGATGCCGGTCATCGACGGACAGCTCCCGCTGGCCTGCCACGAGGGTGGCTTCAGGGTTTGGCGCAACCTGCCGGACCTGGGATAATGTATATTCGATATCAAGGGTTTACGCGGTTTTTCTTATGCAATTGGTCGGGGTGAATCGAGTTGGCCAGCAGGGCTGAGGCGCGCGACGGAATGCGGTTGGGGTCCACCGTCGTGCGGTCATTGCGCGAGGGTGCGCTGTGGGTGTTCGGCGCGCTCGCACTGATCGTGCTGGCGGCGCTGCTGACTTACGACCGCCACGATCCCTCATTCGCCACCACGGGCGAGCCCGGGCCGATCGCCAACGTCATCGGTCCGCTCGGCGCGCATCTGGCGGGGCTGCTGGTGCTGCTGTTCGGCGCGCCGGCGTTCTTGTTCCCGATCATGATCGGGTATGCCGGCTGGCTGCTCTATCGGGATCGCAGCAAGGATGACGCTCAGTCGCGCGCCACGCTGGCGTTTCGCGGCTTGGGATTCCTGCTGACGCTCGCTACCAGCTGCGGGCTCGCGAGCCTGCACTTCACCATCAGCAGCTATCCGGATTCTGCCGGTGGTGTGCTCGGCTCGCTGGTCGGGCAGGGGCTCGACTCGGGCTTGAGCTTCCTCGGTGCGACATTGTTGCTGCTTGCCTTGTGGCTCGCCGGTGTGTCGCTGTTCATCGGCCATTCGTGGATTCAGCTCATGGACCTGACGGGGCGCGCGACGCTGCGTGCGTTCGAATGGGTTTCCGGCCGGGTCAGCACCGCGCGCGAGATCAAACAGGGTCGCGAGGTGAAGGAAGCGCGCAGCGAAGTCATTCGCGAGGAGAAGAAGCGCGTCGCCTCCCGGCCGCCGCCGAAGATCGAGCGGGTCGAGCAGAAGGTGGAGAAGAGCGAGCGCGTCGAGAAGGAACGTCAGGTCGCGCTGTTCGAAGCGCCGCAGTCGAAGGAGCTGCCGCCGCTGTCGCTGCTCGACGACCCGCCGCCGAAACAGCAGGGTTACTCGTCCGAAGCGCTCGAGGCCATGTCGCGCCTGGTCGAGATCAAGCTGCGCGACTTCGGCGTCGAGGCCGAAGTGGTCGCGGTGAATCCGGGCCCCGTCATCACGCGCTTCGAGCTCAGCCTCGGCACGGGCGTGAAAGTCAGCCAGATCACCAATCTTGCGAAGGATCTTGCGCGTGCACTGTCCGCGATCAGCGTGCGCGTCGTGGAAGTCATTCCGGGCAAATCCACCGTGGGCCTGGAGATTCCCAACGAGAAGCGCGAGATCGTCACGCTGGGCGAGATCATCAAGTCCAAAGCTTACGATGACATGTCCTCGCCGCTGGCGCTGGTGCTCGGCAAGGACATCAGTGGCGGTCCGGTGTGCGCCGATCTCGCCCGCATGCCGCACTTGCTGGTCGGTGGTACGACCGGCTCGGGTAAGTCGACGGCGGTCAACGCCATGGTGCTGTCGTTGCTCTACAAGGCATCGGCCGAACATGTGCGCTTGATCATGATCGATCCGAAGATGCTGGAATTGTCGGTGTACGAGGGCATTCCGCATCTGTTGGCGCCGGTCGTCACGGACATGAAGGAAGCCGCCAACGCGCTGCGCTGGTGCGTCGCCGAGATGGAACGGCGCTACCAGCTGATGGCGGCGCTGGGCGTGCGCAATCTCGCCGGCTTCAATCGCAAGATCAAGGAAGCGCAGGAGGCGAAGGAGCCGATCCGCGATCCGTTGCTGATGAAGATGCTCGGACCGGAAGGCGATCCGAACGAAGTGCCGTTACTGGAGCCGCTGCCGTTCATCGTCGTCATCGTCGACGAGTTGGCCGACATGATGATGATCGTCGGCAAGAAGGTCGAAGAGCTGATCGCGCGACTGGCGCAGAAGGCGCGCGCCTCGGGCATTCACCTGATTCTCGCCACGCAGCGTCCGTCGGTGGACGTGATCACGGGTCTGATCAAAGCAAACATTCCGACGCGTATCGCGTTCCAGGTGTCGGCGAAGGTCGACTCGCGCACCATTCTCGATCAGATGGGCGCCGAGGCGCTGCTCGGTCACGGCGACATGCTGTTCCTGCAGCCGGGCACCTCGGTGCCGGTGCGCGTGCACGGCGCGTTCGTCTCCGATGCGGAAGTGCATCGCGTGGTCGGCAGCTTGAAGGGCGCGTCGCCGCCGTCCTACGTGGATGAAATCCTGAAAGGACCTTCCACGCCGATTCCTGGTCTAAAGGGCGAGGATGACGAAGGCGGCGAGGGCGGTGAGGGTTCCGATGGCGAGCAGGATCCTTTGTACGATCAGGCGGTGAAAATCGTGGTCGAATCCCGCAAGGCGTCGATCTCCGGCGTGCAGCGTCGTTTGAAGATCGGCTACAACCGCGCCGCGCGCATGATCGAAACCATGGAGGCGGCCGGCCTGGTCGGTCCGCTGCAGTCCAACGGCTCGCGCGAAGTGCTGGCGCCGCCGCCGGCCGAAGAGTAGCTCGATGACACGATTTTCAACTGCAGGTCGGCTCGCGGCCGCGTTGCTCCTCACGCTGTGGGCGCACGTGACGCTCGCGGCATCGGATACCGCCGCGGGTCAGCAGAAAGTCGAGAGCTTCCTGCAGGGCCTGCAATCGCTGCAGGCGCAGTTCAAACAAACGCTCATGGATCGCAATGGCTCGACCGTCGAGCAGGCGAGCGGCACGCTGGCGATCCGCCGGCCCGATCGGTTCCGTTGGGATTATCGCGAGCCGAACGAGCAGGTCATCGTCGCCGACGGCTCGCGCATCTGGCTGTACGACGCCGACCTGCAACAGGTGACAGTGCGCAAGCTCGATGACACCCTGTCGGCGACGCCCGCCATGCTGCTGAGCGGTCAGGGCAATCTGCAGGACAACTTCACGGTCACGCAGAGCACCCAGGAAGGCGGCATTTCGTGGGTGCGCATGCAACCCAAACGCGATGACACGGATTTCAAATGGGTGCGGCTCGGCTTCGAGGGCAACCAGCTCAGGTTCATGCAGCTGGCCGACAAGCTCGGCCAGACCACGAATCTCGAGTTCTCACAATTGGAACGCAATGTGGCCCTCGATCCGTCACGTTTCACCTTTACCGTACCGCCTGGGGCCGACGTGATCGGCGATACGTCCAGGAATTGAGGTCATGTTGCCGTTGAGATTTCCGAGGCTGTGGCTCAGCCTGGGCTGGCTCGCCGTCGGGTTGGCCATCGTCGTCTGTCTCATGCCCACCGACCGGCTGCCGCTGCCCTCCAGCCTGAGTGACAAGTCCGAGCACTTCATCGGCTATCTGCTGCTGTCGTGCTGGTTCGGCGGGATCTATCCGCGCTCACGATACTGGATCATCGGGATTGGCCTGGTGGTCATGGGCGTGCTGATCGAGCTGGCCCAGGGCGCCATGGGTTGGGGGCGCCAGGCGGATGTGCTCGATGTCATCGCGAACAGCACCGGCGTGGTTGCCGGTCTGCTCTTGTGCTGGATGGGGCTCGGCGGCTGGGCACAGCGCGTGGAGTCGGTGGTGGCATTCGTTACCGGGACGCAGAAGTCGTGAATTTGCCGTTCGAGGATGCCGTTGACGCGCGACCGCTCGCCGATCGCATGCGGCCGGCTTCGCTCGATGAATACATCGGGCAGACGCATCTGTTCGGCCCGGGCAAGCCGCTGCGACGCATGCTCGAAGGCGGTCATCTGCATTCGATGATTCTGTGGGGACCGCCCGGCACGGGTAAAACCACGCTGGCGCGCCTGGTGGCGCAGCAGTGCGATGCGCAGTTCATCGCGCTCTCCGCGGTAATGGCGGGCGTCAAAGACATTCGCGCTGCCGCCGAACAGGCACAGGAAGCCCGTCGTGCCGGCCGTCGCACGGTGTTGTTTCTGGACGAGGTGCATCGCTTCAACAAGGCACAGCAGGATGCGTTTCTGCCCTGGGTGGAAGACGGCACCTTGGTCTTCGTCGGCGCGACCACCGAAAATCCCTCGTTCGAATTGAATAACGCGTTGCTGTCACGGGCGCGCGTCTACGTGTTGCGCTCGCTCACCGAGGCGGATATCCGGCAGGTGCTGGATCGTGCGCTCGCCAGAGAAGCAGGCCGGGTGAAGGCCGAAGAGCGCGCGCTGGAATTGATGGCGAAAGCTGCCGACGGCGATGCTCGCCGCTCGCTCAATATGCTCGAGCTTGCGATCGATCTCGCGAGCGATGTCGATCCGCCGACGATCACGGAAGCGATCGCCAACGAAGTGGCTTCAGGCGGCTTGCGACGGTTCGACAAGCAGGGCGAGGCGTTTTACGACCAGATCTCGGCGCTGCATAAGTCGGTGCGCGGTAGCGATCCGGATGCAGCACTGTACTGGTTGTGTCGAATGCTGGATGGCGGCTGTGATCCTCGATACATCGCCCGCCGCGTGCTTCGCATGGCGTCTGAAGATATTGGGCTCGCCGATCCGCGCGGCCATACGTTGGCGTTGGAAGCGTGCGAGGTGTACGAGCGCCTCGGGTCGCCGGAAGGAGAGTTGGCCATCGCGCAGGCCGTCGTGTTCCTCGCGTGCGCGGCGAAGAGCAATGCCGTCTACAAGGCGTTCGGCCAAGCCATGCAGGATGCGAAGACCCTGGGCTCGCTCGATGTCCCATTGCATCTGCGCAATGCGCCGACCAAGCTGATGAAGTCGCTCGGCTACGGCAAGGATTATCGCTACGCGCACGACGAGCCGGATGCTTACGCGGCCGGCGAGAACTACTTCCCCGACGGCATGGAGCCTCGCCAGTACTACCAGCCCGTCTCCCGGGGCATGGAAATCAAGATTGCCGAGGCGCTGGCCCGGCGCAAGAAATAGGGCCGTCGGCAGCTACGATTCGCGGCATATGTTCGCTCCGTGCGAGCGGCGGCGGCCGGGCGCTCAGTGTTAGACTGTCGGAAGGTCCATTCTTCCGGTTTAAGCTGATCGTCATGCTCGACCCCAAACTGCTCCGCTCCGATCCCGACGCCGTGGCCGCGAACCTCGCGAAACGCGGTTTCAAGCTGGACGTGGCCCAGCTGAGCTCGCTGGAGGAGGCGCGCAAGAAATGGCAGGTGCGGGCCGACGAGCTGCGCAACGAGAAGAACGTTCATGCCAAGAGCGTCGGCAAGGCCAAGGCGCAGGGGCAGGACATCGCGCCGCTCTTGAAGCAGGTCGAGACCCTCGGCAGCGAGCTTGCGGCGGCCGAAGCGGAGTTCGCCAAGGTGCAGGCCGAGCTGGAGAAGATCACGCTCGGGCTGCCGAACATGCTGCACGAGAGCGTGCCGGTTGGCGCCGATGAAACCGCCAACGTCGAGATTCGTCGTTGGGGCGAGCCGCGCAAGTTTGCATACAAGCCGCTCGATCACGTCGAACTCGGCGAGAAGCTCGGCCAGATGGATTTCGCCGCCGCCGGCAAGATCTCCGGCGCTCGCTTCTCCGTGCTGACCGGGCCGCTGGCGCGACTGCATCGGGCGTTGATCCAGTTCATGCTCGATCTGCACACCGGCGAGCACGGTTATCGCGAGACGTATGTTCCCTATCTCGTGAACGCGCAGTCGCTCACAGGCACCGGCCAGCTGCCGAAGTTCGAAGCGGATCTGTTCGGCATCAAGGGCGAGTCAGGTCTGTATCTGATTCCAACGGCCGAAGTGCCGGTGACGAATCTGGCGCGTGACACCATCATCGAAGCGAACGAGCTGCCGATTCGCTACGTGGCGCACACGCCCTGTTTCCGTTCCGAAGCGGGCTCCTATGGCAAGGACACGCGCGGCATGATACGTCAGCATCAGTTCGAGAAAGTGGAGCTGGTGCACCTGTCGAAACCACAGGACTCCTACGCCGAGCACGAGACGCTCACCCGCAATGCCGAAGAAGTGCTCAAGCGGCTGAACCTTCCGTAT
>Ga0164243_10002447_pt1 | contig 30726 bp, 29 predicted proteins | sample OricompcompostOP_FD_108781 | JGI IMG/M metagenome (GOLD analysis project Ga0164243, IMG submission 108781) | Organic Plus compost microbial communities from Emeryville, California, USA - Original compost - Organic plus compost (OP) | ecosystem: Engineered > Solid waste > Mixed feedstock >... | reverse complement strand
TCCGTACGCCGGCGGCCCGGCAGCCGGTCCGCAGAAGCCGAGCCGCCCGGCCGTGGCAGCCCGGCCCGCGGCCCAACCGCGGGCAGGAGGCGCGCTGTTGGGCGTCGGCTACTTCTTGCCCTGGTTCTTGACCGCCTCGATGGCGGACTTCGCCGCCTCCGGGTCCAGGTAGGTGCCGCCCTTCGTCACCGGGTGGAAGTCGGCGTCGAGGTCGTAGCGGAGCGGGATGCCGGTGGGGATGTTGAGGCCCGCGATGTCCTCGTCGGAGATGCCGTCGAGGTGCTTGACCAGGGCGCGCAGGGAGTTGCCGTGCGCGGTGACCAGGACGGTGCGGCCTGCGAGGAGGTCCGGGATGATGCCGTCGAACCAGTAGGGCAGCATCCGCTCGACGACGTCCTTCAAGCACTCGGTGCGCGGCCGGAGTTCGCTCGGGACGCCGGCGTACCGCGGGTCGGCGCTCTGCGAGTACGGGGCGCCGTCGGCCAGTTCGGGCGGCGGGGTGTCGTAGGAGCGGCGCCAGAGCATGAACTGCTCCTCGCCGAACTCCTCGCGGATCTGCCCTTTGTCCTTGCCCTGCAGTGCGCCGTAGTGCCGCTCGTTCAGCCGCCAGGAGCGGCGGACCGGGATCCACAGCCGGCCGGCGGTCTCCAGGGCGAGCTGCGCGGTGCGGATGGCGCGGGTCAGCAGGGAGGTGTGCAGTACGTCGGGCAGCAGCCCGGCGTCCTTGAGCAACTCGCCGCCGCGGACCGCCTCCCCTTCGCCCTTGTCGTTGAGATCGACGTCCACCCAGCCGGTGAACAGGTTCTTCGCGTTCCACTCGCTCTCGCCGTGGCGGAGCAGGATCAGCGTGTACGGTGCGTCGGCCATGCCCGGGAGCCTACTAAGGCGTGCCGGGCGGACATTTCCGGCCCCGCCTGCAGAGGGCGGCCCGCCTGCGCAGGGGCGCCGCGCCGGGCTTCCGTACTCCCAAGTCGCCGCGGAGGGCGGGTGGTTCGGGCCGCGGCGGGCGCGGGGCGTGCGTGCCGGGGCGCCGGCTTCACTGCGCGGTCCAGGCTCCGTCCAGCGGGAGCGAGGCGCCGGTGACGAACGAGGCGGCCGGGGAGCACAGGTACGCCACGGCCTCGGCGACCTCCGCCGGCTCCAGCAGCCGCTTCAGCGCGGAGTGGGCGAGCATGACGTCGGAGATCACGCGCTCCTCCGAGATGCCGTGCGCGGCGGCCTGGTCGGCGATCTGCCGCTCGACGAGGGGCGTACGGACGTAGGCGGGGCTGACGCAGTTCGAGGTGACGCCGTGTGCCGCGCCTTCCAGCGCGGTGACCTTGGACAGGCCCTCCAGCCCGTGCTTGGCGGCGACGTAGGCCGACTTGTACGCGGAGGCGCGCAGCCCGTGCACGGAGGAGATGTGCACGATGCGGCCCCAGCCCTGCTCGTACATGTGCGGCAGGGCGCCGCGCGTCGTACGGAAGGGCGCCTCCAGCATCAGCGTCAGCAGCCGCCGGAAGTCGTCGGGCGGGAACTCCTCGATGGGGCGGACGAGTTGGACGCCGGCGCCGTTGACGAGGATGTCGGCGCCCGCGGCGGCGCGCTCGGCGGCGTCGAGTCCGCCGTCGGGCAGGGTGTCGGCGAGGTCGAGCGGATACGGCTCAACGGCCGTGCGAGCGGGGTGAGTTGAGCCGCCGGCCCCGGTCTCGGGCCCGGCTTCGGCTTCGGTGCGCAGCGTGTCCAGACCGTCCGGGTCCCGGTCCACCGCGCGTACGGTCGCGCCCGCCGCGGCCAGCCGGAGCGCGCACGCGCGGCCGATGCCGCTCGCGGCGCCGGTGACGAGCGCGGTGCGTCCGGTGAGGTCGACGGCGACGGAGGCTGCGGGGAGGGGATGTGAGGCCATGGCGGCACGTTACGGGCTGGCGCGGTCCGGGCCCAGGGTGCTGCGGCGTACGAGGTTAGGCGGGCAAAGCCAGCGCACAAGGCCAGATGCACAAGGCCAGCTACACGGGAGCCAACTGCCGTACGCCGTCAATTCGTTGGCGCGGGGCGGGCGGCGCTGCGTAGCGTACGCGGCGAGCGGTAATAACCACATAGGGAACCGCCGCTTACACCCGCCTGCACCCGCCGACACCCGTGCTCCGTTCCTCTCCGTTCCGTGACTTCCGTGTCTCTTCGCGCCGCTTCAGGGAGACGCCCATGGCCACTGCCGCTCCCGCCGCGCTACGGCGGGCCGTGACGGCGAGCGTGTCCGGACTGCCCGCCCAGTTCTGGTGGTTGTGGCTCAGCACTCTCGTGAACCGGCTCGGCGCCTTCGTCGCGACCTTCCTCGCGCTGTATCTCACCGCAGGGCGCGGCTATTCGGCCTCGTACGCGGGACTGGTCGCGGCGCTGTACGGGCTGGGCGGCGTGGTCGCGTCGGTCGGCGCCGGGGTGCTGACGGACCGGCTCGGGCGGCGGCCGACGATGCTCATCTCCCGGCTGTGCAACGCCGGTTCGGTGCTGGCGCTGGCCTTCGTGCAGCACCCGGTGGCGATCGCGGCGGTCGCCTGTGTCGTCGGCATGTCCAACAGCGCCTCCCGCCCGGCGGTGCAGGCGATGATGGCGGACGTCGTGGCGCCCGAGGACCGGGTGCGGGCGTTCGCGCTCAACTACTGGGCGATCAACCTGGGGTTCGCGGTCGCCTCGGCCTCGGCCGGGTTCATCGCGCGGCTCGGCTACCAGTGGCTGTTCTTCGGCGAGTCCGCGATGGTGCTGGCCTGTGCGCTGGTGGTCTTCGCGAAGCTGCCCGAGACGCGGCCCGTGGCCGGCCCCTCCTCCGAAACCGCCTCCGCCGCCGACCGGTCCGTCTCGCTGCGTACGGTCCTCGCCGACGGGCGCTTCATGACCGTCGTCGGACTGAACCTGCTGCTGGCCGCGCTGTTCCAGCAGGGCTTCGTCGGGCTTCCGATCGCGATGGGCCAACAGGGCTTCAGCAGCTCCGACTTCGGCACCGTCATCGCCGTCAACGGGGTGCTGATCGTGCTGCTCCAGGTCCCCGTGACGCGGCTGCTGGAGCACCGCGCTCCGGCCCGGCTGCTGGTGGGCTCGGCGCTGCTGGTGGGTACGGGCTTCGGGTTGCAGGCGTTCGCCGGCTCGGTGGGCTTCTACGCCGTCGCCATCGCCGTATGGACCCTCGGCGAGATCGTCAACTCGCCCGTCCAGATGGGGCTCGTGGTCCGCCTCTCCCCCGTGCACGGGCGCGGCCGCTACCAGGGCGTCTACTCGCTGTCCTGGGCGGTCGCCTCGCTCTGCGCCCCGCTGCTGAGCGGCTCGGTCATCGACCGGCTCGGGCCCGCGACGCTGTGGGGGCTGAGCGCGCTGGTGGGCGCGGCGGCGGCGCTCGGGTACGGGCTGCTGCTGCGGCGGCTGCCGAAGGAGGAAGGAGCGGAAGGGAAGGAAGAAGAGGAGAAGGAAGAGGAGGAGAAGGAACGGGACGGAGCGGCGGCCCGTACGGCGTCCGGCGATTCCGTGGCCTGAACGCCCGTACGGACACGGGGTGTTGAGCGCAACGGTGCTCGTGCCGGTCAGCGGCCGCCCGTACCCGCGTCGCCGCCCGCGCCCGTGATCCGGGTGAACGCTTCGAGGTTGCGGGTGGATTCGCCGCGCGAGGTGCGCCAGGCGTACTCGCGGCGGATGGCGGTCGCGAAGCCCATCTCCAGCAGCGTGTTGAAGGAGCCGTCCGCGTTCTCCAGCACGGTGCCCAGCAGCCGGTCGATCTCCTCCGGGGTGACCGCGGACAGCGGGAGCCGGCCCGCCAGATAGATGTCGCCGAGCCGGTCGACGGCGTAACTCACGCCGTACAGGCGGGTGTTGCGCTCCAGCAGCCAGCGGTGTACGGCCGGCTCGTTCTCGTCGGGGCGGCGGACGACGAACGCGTTGACCGAGAGCGAGTGCCGGCCGACCGCCAGCGAGCAGGTCGTGGACAGCTTGCGGGTGCCGGGCAGCGTGACCACGTAGGTGCCGTCCTGCGGGCTCTCCCACTCCAGTCCGGCTTCGTGCAGGGCCTGTTCGACGGCGCTCTTGGCGCTCTGCGCGTCAGCCATGCGCCGATCGTAGGCGACGGCGCCGCTCCTGGAGTGCGGCGGCGTAGACGTCGAGGGTGCCGGCCGCGGCGGTGTCCCAGCCGAAGCGGCGGGCGTGGTCGGCGGCGGCCTCGCCCATGCGCGCGGCGAGAGTTCCGGCGGGCGCCGCGGACGGTGCCAGGAAGCGGCGCAACTCCCGTGCGTACGCGGCCGGTTCGTGGCCGTCGACGAGGAAGCCGCTGACGCCGTCGCGTACCGCGACCGGAAGTCCGCCCACCGACGCGGCGATCACGGGCGTGCCGCACGCCTGCGCCTCGACCGCGACGAGTCCGAACGACTCGGTGTACGAGGGCATCACGAGCACGTCCGCGGCGCGGTACCAGTCCGCCAGCTCCTCCTGGCCGACCGGCGGCCGGAAGCGTACGAGGTCGCCGATGCCGAGCCGGGCGGCGAGCTTCTGCAGCCCTTCGGGGCGGGCGAGCCCGGTGCCGCTGGGGCCGCCGACCACGGGCACCACCAGCCGGGTGCGCAACCGCGGGTCCTCGCCGACGAGTTGGGCGACGGCGCGGAGCAGGACGTCCGGCGCCTTCAGCGGCTGTATCCGGCCGGCGAAGAGCGGGACGACGGCGTCCTGCGGCAGCCCGAGCCGGGCGCGCGCGGCGGCCCGCCCGTCCGCCGGCCGGAACCGGTCGAGGTTGACGCCCGGGTGCACCACGGCGACGCGGGCCGGGTCGGCGGCGTAGTGCCGCACCAGGTCGTCGGCCTCCTCGGCGGTGTTGGCGATCAGCCGGTCGGCGGCGCGGACGATCTGCGTCTCGCCGATGACGCGCGCGGCCGGCTCCGGGGTGTCGCCCTCGGCCAGCGACGCGTTCTTCACCTTGGCCATCGTGTGCATGGCGCTGACCAGCGGGACGCCCCAGCGCTGTGCGGCGAGCCAGCCCACGTGCCCGGACAGCCAGTAATGGGAGTGCACCAGGTCGTAGTAGCCGGGCCGGTGGCCGGCCCACGCCTGGAGCACGCCGTGCGTGAACGCGCAGAGCTGGGCGGGCAGTTCCTCCTTCGCGAGCCCTTCGTACGGGCCGGCGTCGATGTGGCGTACGAGCACGCCCGGGGCCAGCTCCACGGTCGGCGGGAGGGAGGCGGAGGTGGCGCGCGTGAAGACCTCGATCCGGGTGCCCTGGGCGGCGAGCTGGCGGGCCAGTTCGACGATGTAGACGTTCATGCCGCCCGCGTCGCCGGTGCCGGGCTGGTGCAGCGGAGACGTGTGCACGCTGAGCATGGCGACCCGGCGCGGGCGGCGGGCGGCGCCGAGCGCGGCGAGCGGTGCCCGGGAGCCGGGGACCGCACGGGCCCCGTCGGGCAGCCCGAGCGTACGGCGCGGCCGGGCGCCGAACCGCGGCGCCCGTAGCGGATGCTGACTCACGGGCGGTCGCCTCCTCCTCAAGCGCGGTGCTGGAGCGGAACCGTTCCGCGGACGGAGCCGAAGGGCCTCGTCGGGCCTCATCGCCCCGGCGGCTCCGGCGGTCGCGGGCTGCGGAACCGTCCACCCGCGACCGTAGAACAACGCGGGAGCCGGCCGGCATTTCCCGCTTGTTGCCGCTTTGCCCAATCGTGATGGAGCCGGCGGGCGCCCGAGGGTGCGGGGCGCGGCGGGGAGCCCCGCCCGTACCCTCGTCGGCATGGCCGCCCGTCGCCCCGCTCGGGCCGTCGGGACGGCGACGCGCGGGACCACCCACCCCAACCGGCTGCGCCGCATGGACCGTTGGATCGCCGCGGTGCACGCCCCGGCGCTGCGGAGTTCGCCGCTGCCGCCGCTCGCCGTCGACCTCGGCTACGGCGCGGCGCCCTGGACGGCGGTCGAACTGCTGGCGCGGCTGCGCCGGGTGCGTACGGACGCCCTCGTCGTCGGAGTCGAGATCGACCCGGAGCGGGTGGCGGCGGCGCGGGTGCACGAGCGTCCCGGCCTGTCGTTCGTACGCGGCGGCTTCGAGGTGCCGCTGCCGGGCGACCGCCGGGCCGTGCTGATCCGGGCGGCCAACGTGCTGCGCCAGTACGCGGAAGCGGAGGTGCCGGGCGCGTGGTCGCGGCTGTGCGGGCGGCTGGCCGCGGGCGGGTTGCTGGTCGAGGGCACCTGCGACGAGATAGGGCGCCGGCACGTGTGGGTGGCGCTGGACCGGGAGGGCCCGCGCTCGGTCACCTTCGCCGCCCGGCTGAGCACGCTGACGACGCCCTCGGATCTCGCGGAGCGGCTGCCGAAGGCGCTGATCCACCGGAACGTTCCGGGCGAGCCGGTGCACGCGTTCCTGCGGGACTTCGACCGGGCGTGGGCGACGGCCGCTCCGTACGCGGCGCTCAGTGCGCGGCAGCGGTGGATTCGGGCGGTGAGCGCGCTGGCGCGGGACTGGCCGGTGCTGGGCGGACCGCGCCGCTGGCGGCAGGGCGAGGTCACGGTGCGCTGGGACGCGCTGGCGCCGGCGCACCCGCCGCTGCCGCCGCTTCCTGCGTGATGCGGGGGGGGCGGCGGCCTGTCCGGGCGTACGAGCGTTCGGGCGTACGCCAACGCCCCGCTGTCGGCGGCGAGTTGGCCGACTCTGGCGAGCTGGCGGACGCTGCGGGGCGGAGCGACGGGCGGGCCGTACGCACCCGCCCCGGGCGGGGCCGAGGCCGCCGCCCGGGGCGGGTGTGCGTACAGGCGGTGCAGGCGGCCGCGGGTGCCGCGGGGCGCCGCGGCACCCGCTCCGCCTTCCGTGTCTGCGCTCAACCGACGTCTGCCCGGCCGGAGTTGGAGCGCGCGTCGGGTACGCGTACCCGACGTCGGAGCCCGCCTGCACACGGTGGGTGCAAACGTTGTCACGCCACCGTGGCGGACTCCTCGGACCGCTCGGCCTCCGACCGCTCCGGCGCCTCCGGGAACAGCGCCTCGTAGAACGGCGTCGCCCGGAAGTCGCCTCCGTGGTGCGCGGAGGACCAGGACAGCGGCGTGGGCGCCGCGTCCCGGCGGTGCAGCGTGCCCTCCAGCGCGTAGTCGGGGTGCACGCCGTCGTCGCTCATCGTCGTCGTGAACTCGAACTCGAAGCGGTCGCCGGCCCGCACCTCCAGGCCGTCCTGCGACAGCGGCGCGAAGACCGGCACCCACGTGCTCTTCTGCACGAGCGAGTCGACCGGTTCGTCGTCCTCGGCGACCCACAGCCGCATGCCGAGCGCGAGCCCGTGGAAGGTGCCGTCCTGCGCGAAGGTCAGCTCGGCGCGGTCCAGCCCCTCGGGTCGCACGTCGCCGTTGAACTCCAGCGGCTCCACCTCGGCGGTGTCCGAGAGGTAGGACGCCGCCTGCTTCTCCGGGTCGGTCTGCAGCCGTACGAGGCTCACCCGCAGGTCGAACGGGCGGCCCACGGAGGCGAAGATCCGCTCCACGTAGCGGAACATGAACGGCGGGAAGCCGGGCCGCTCGCCGGGGCACGCGCGGTCGAGGTCGAGGGCGACCGCAGTGGTCACGCTGCGGTGCGGAACGAAGACCCCGTCCGGCTTCACCAGTCGCCGGCGGGCGTCGCGGAGGACCGCGCCGGCGCCTTCGGAGCCGCCGAGCGAGCCGATGATCTCCGAGACGCACATGTCGACGCGCTCGGGAAGCTCGATCTCGGTGGACAGCCCTTCCAGGACGGTGATCCGGTCGGCGAAGCCGGCCTCCGCGATGTTCTTGCGCGCGATGTCCGCGGCCTCCGGGATGACTTCCACGGCGTAGACGTGCTTCGCGCCCGCCCGTGCGGAGGCCAGCGCCCACACGGCGTCCTGGCCGGTGCCGATGTCGAGGACGGTGCGGCCGGGGGCGTACCGCGCGACGGCGTCGGCGTACCGCTGCACCCGGTTCTCGTCCTTGAGCATCTCCGTGTAGAGGAAGTCGTCGTAGATCGGATACTCACCGACCGAAGGGAACAGCCACAGCGGCGGATCCTTCTCGTACTCGACTGCGCGGACCGGAACCTTGCCGTCCGGAACGGCGAGCTCCCCGGTGTAATTGCGAGTCATGTGCCATCCCTCCCGTTTTAAATAGCACGACCGTGCCACAACCCCCTGTCGCAGTATGCCAGACCGGGCACCCGCGGCAGCGGCCGTGCCGACGCGGTTACGTGCCTGGTACACCGCGCCCGGAGTGGGCCGTGAAAGGGCCGGATGTCCGGCAACATCCGGGCATGGCGGGGGTGTTGGGGCTCGCGGGGGTCACCGGCTGCGGTATGCGGGGAGCGGTGGCCGGGCCGTGGCGCTGCGGCGAACTCACGGGCGGCCTACGGGAGTTCGGCTACGAGAGGGTGAACTGCCCGGCGGGGCACGGGACTTCGGCCGGGGCGCGGCCGACTGCGGTCAACGGCGGCCGGTCGGCGGCGGCCGGCCGCGGTCGACTCGGCCCGCGCGGCGCCCACTTCGCCCCCAGGCAGACCGTTCGCCCACCCCTACTCCTGCTCCTGCCGCCGCCACAGTTCGGCGAACTCGGCGCGAGCGGCGCCCACTTCGTGGCGCTGGTGGGTGTGCAGGGCGCCGAGGGCGTACGCGGTGGGGGCCGCGATGCGCGGGGTGTTCGCGGCCAACGCCGCCGCGGCCGCCGCGCCCGCCGCCTCGCGGTGCCGGTCCAGCGCGCCGCTCGCCGCGGCCAGCCGTGCGCAGGCACCGCCGCCGACCGGGCCCGCCGCCCGTACGCACTCCTCCGGTGCGCGGGGCTCCGGAGCGCACCCGAGCAGCACCTCCTCCGCGTAGCGGTGCTGCCGCAGCAGCAGCCGCACCCGGTGCCAGGCGGCGTCCCGGCGGGCCTCGGGCGGCGGGAGCGGGTGCGCGGGCGGCAGCGCGGAGACCGCGTCGAGCAGCTGCCGGCGGGCGTGTTCGGCGAGCGGTACGAGCAGGCGGTGGGCCGGGGCCGCGGCGACGTCGGAGGCCAGCGGCGCCTCGGAGGCGAGCACCGCGACGGCGTCCGCGAGCGCGTGGAAGCGGGCGGAGGCGAGCGCTTCCAGCGCGGCCGAGTGCGCCCGGGTGCGCGCCAGGGTCAGCCGGCGGTGCAGCAGCGCGCCGGCGCGGGCGGCTCCGGCCGCGAACGGTCCGCCCGTTGGTGCGTCGCCGAGCGCTTCGCCGGGAGGGCCTACCGAGGTTCCGCTTCCGGTAGCTCCGAAGGTTCCGGGGGTTCCGGTAGTCCCGGCGGTTCCGGAGGTTCCGGCTCTCCCGGCGGTCCCTCCGGTGGCTGCGTGGGCCGAGCCGCCCGCGCCCGCCTCGCCCGCCTCGTACGCCCCGCCGCCGCCCTGCCCGGCCAGCTGCTGCAGTGCGGCCGACAGCCGCTCCAGCCGGGCGGCGTAGACGTACTCGCGGGCCAACGTGCCCGACAGCCAGCCGAGTTCGGTACGCACCCGGTCCGCCCAGCCGGGGTCGAGGAGCGGCCGGTAGGTGTGCAGCGCGCCGCAGAGCCGGCGTGCCGTGCGGCGCAGTCCGCGGACCGCGTCCGGGGATCCGGCGACCGACTCGGCGCCGGTCCCCGCCCCCGCGCCCGCGCCTTCTTCGCCGGGGCGCAGGCCGCGCAGAAATCCGGCGGCCCGGTCGCGGAGGCAGCCGCCCAGCACGTCGCCGACGGTCGCCGACTCCCCTGCGTACGGGCGGTCGGCCGGCGGAACCGCCGGGCCGGCGGCGGGAGTCGACGGCCCCGGCGGGCCCGCGGCCGCACGTGGCTGCGCACTCGCCCGCCCGGCGGCCCCGCTCGCGCCCGCTTCCGCTCTCGCACCCGCGTACGCGAACTCCCCTCCGCCGCACGGGCGTTCGCCCCGCACTCCTGCGGGCGCGTTCCCCGCGCGGCCGCTACTCGCGCGCCCGCGTCCGCTTCCCCCGTACCCGTCCTGTCCGGTCACCGGTCCCTCCCCGAACTCCGCACCTCGAACTCCGACTCCGCACTCCGCACCCTCGGCGCCTCGAACCCGAACCCCCGGCTCCGGATCCGAACTCCCCGTGGCATTCCGTCCGTTCACCGCCCCCGCGGCCACCGGCCCTACGCCGACGGTCCCCGTCTCCGTCTGCGCGCCTCGATCAGCGCCTCCTGTACGTTGCGCAGCGGGCGTCCGTCCGCGTCGTACGCGTGCCGGGTCCATTCGCCGTCCGGGCCCAGATGCCAGGACGCCGCGTCGTCCGCCATGCCGGTCTCCAACAGCCGGACGAGCGTGGCGCGTTGGGCGGGATCGGCGACCCGCACCAGCGTCTCGATCCGGCGGTCGAGGTTGCGGTGCATCAGGTCGGCGCTGCCCAGCCACACCTCCGGATCGCCGCCGTTCCCGAACGCGAAGACCCGCGAGTGCTCCAGGAAGCGGCCCAGTACGCTGCGCACCCGCACCCGCTCGCTCAGCCCCGGCACTCCGGGCCGCAGCGCGCAGATGCCGCGCACCCACACGTCCACGGGCACGCCCGCCATCGACGCCCGGTACAGCGAGTCGATGAGCGCTTCGTCGACGATCGAGTTGACCTTGATCCTTATGTACGCGGGCTCGCCCGCGCGGTGCCGGGTGATCTCCTGGCGTACCCGCGCGATCAGCCCGTCCCGCAGCGAGGTGGGCGCCACCAGCAGCCGCCGGTAGGTCTCGCGCCGGGAGAAGCCGGAGAGCCGGTTGAACAGGTCGGACAGGTCGGCGCCCACCTGCCGGTCCGCGGTCAGCAGCCCCAGATCCTCGTACAGCCGGGCCGTCTTGGGGTGGTAGTTGCCGGTGCCGACGTGTGCGTACCGGCGCAGCGTGCCGCCTTCCTCGCGCACGACCAGCGACAGCTTGCCGTGCGTCTTGAGCCCGACGAGCCCGTACACGACGTGGCAGCCGGACTCCTCCAGCTTCCGCGCCCAGGTGATGTTGGCCTGCTCGTCGAAGCGGGCCTTGATCTCGACGAGGACGAGCACCTGCTTGCCGGATTCGGCGGCGTCTATGAGCGCGTTGACGATGGGCGAGTCGCCCGAAGTCCGGTACAGCGTCTGCTTGATGGCGAGCACGTGCGGGTCGGCGGCGGCCTGCTCCAGGAACGCCTGCACGGAGGTGGAGAAGGAGTCGTACGGGTGGTGCAGCAGCACGTCCCGCTCGCGCAGCGCCGCGAACACGTCCGGCGGCCGCCCCGACTCGGCGGGCGCGAGGTCGCGGTGGGTGCCCGCGACGAACTTCGGGTACGCCAGGTCGGGCCGGTCCAGTGCGGCGGTGAGCCCGGACAGTCCGGTCAGGTCGAGCGGCCCCGGCAGCGGATACACCTCGGCCTCGCTGATCTTCAACTCCCGTACCAGCAGCTCGCGTACGTGGTCGTCGATGGACTCCTCGACCTCCAGCCGCACGGGCGGGCCGAAGCGGCGGCGCATCAGCTCCTTCTCCAGGGCCTGCAGCAGGTTCTCCGCCTCGTCCTCCTCGACCTCCAGGTCCTCGTTCCTGGTCACCCGGAACATGTGGTGCGCCAGCACCTCCATGCCGGGGAACAGCTCCTCCAGGTGTGCCGCGATCACGTCCTCGACGGGCACGTGGCGCCGCGGCGACGCCTCCGGGAAGCGCGACAGCAGCGGCGGCACCTTCACGCGCGCGAAGTGCCGCTGGCCGCTGACGGGGTTGCGTACGACGACGGCGAGGTTGAGCGACAGCCCCGAGATGTACGGGAAGGGGTGCGCGGGGTCGACCGCGAGCGGAGTGAGCACGGGGAAGATCCGGTGCCGGAACAGCGTGAACAGCCCGACCTGTTCGTCCTCCGTCAGCTCGCTCCAGCGCAGCAACCGCAGCCCCTCGCGGGCCAGTTCGGGCCGTACGTCGCGCTGGAAGCACGCGGCGTGCCGGGCCATCAGCTCCCGGGAGCGGGCCCAGATGCCCTCCAGCACCTCGCGCGGTTGCAGTCCGGACGCGGAGCGGGTGGCGACGCCGGTGGCCAGCCGCCGCTTCAGCCCTGCGACGCGGACCATGAAGAACTCGTCGAGGTTGCCGGCGAAGATCGCCAGGAAGTTGGCGCGTTCCAGCAGCGGAGTCCGCGGATCCTCGGCCAGTTCCAGTACGCGCTCGTTGAACGCCAGCCAGGAGCGCTCGCGTTCGAGGAAGCGGTCGGCGGGCAGCTCGGCGCTGTCGCCGAGCGCCGCGGGCAGGCCGTCCTCGGGGTAGACGTCGGCGTCGGAGTCGAGGCCGGGGTCGAGTTCGAGCCCGCCGGCGGCTCCGCCCGTCAACCGCGGTGCCGCGGGCGGCGGTACGGCGGCCGACGGCGCGGCAGAGGAAGCGGAAGCGGAGGGGGAAGGGGAAGAAGCGGAGGCGGAGGGCTCGAAGTCGGCCGGCTCACTCATACCGCCATTGTTCCCGGCACGGGCGACACCGGGCAGGGCCACGGTACGGCGCTCGGCGTGCTGCATCCGTGGATGCTCGCAGGGCGCCGTGAACGGACGGTTACGCACACATGGCGCCCGGGCGCACCGCGGCACCCGCCGCCTCCGGCGCTCCCGGGCGCCGTGTCACGTCTCCGCCGGCCACGTCTCCGCCCGTCACGTGTCCGCCCGTCACGTCTCGGTGCGGTACATCAGGTCCTTCTCGTACGTACGGAAACCGAGCCGTTCGTAGACGGCGACCGCCGCGTGGTTGTCGGCGTCCACGTACAGCATCCCGGTCGGCAGGCCGCGGTCGAGCGCCAGGTGGCGCAGCCCGATCGCGGTGAGCGCCTTGCCGAGGCCGGTGCCCTGGGCGCCGGGTGCGACGCCCAACACGTAGACCTCGCCGAGCTGTTCGGCGCTGTGCACCTTCGTCCAGTGGAAGCCGACCAGCTCGCCGGTCCGCTCCGCGAGGAAGAAGCCGGCCGGGTCGAACCACGGCTGCGCCTTGCGGTCGTCCAGGTCGCGCTGGGTCAGGCTGCCCTGCTCGGGGTGGTGCGCGAACGCGGCGGCGTTCAGGGCGAGCCAGGCGGCGTCGTCCGCACCGGGCCGGAAGGTGCGTACGTGCACGCCGTCCGGCAGCTCCGGCTCCGGCAGCGCGGGGGCGTCCGGGCCGGTCAACGGGCGCCGCAGCTGGCGCAGTTCGCGGAACAGGCTGAGCCCGAGGGTCTGGGCGAGGTGGCGCGCGGCGGGGTGGCCGCCGTGCGCCCAGACGCGCAGCCGCTTCCCGGAGGCGTCGAGCAGTGCCCTGCCGAGCCGCCGCCCGTGGCCCTCGCCGCGGTGTGCGGGGGCGACGACCAGTTCGCCGGTGGGCGGCTCGACGGGGTCGGCGTCCTCCAACTGCGCGTAGCCCAGCAGCGGTTGCCGCCCCGCGCCGCCGCCCCCGCGGTCGCCGCCTTCGCCGAACTCGCCACCCGCGCGCAGCAGCAGGTGCCGTACGCCCGGCCGCGGCCCGCCGCGCAGTTGCAGCCGGCCGTGCTCGGAGACCGCCGACTGCCCGTCCCTGCGGGCCGCTTCGTCGATCAGCGCCTCCACTTCCCGCACGGTCTCGGGCGACGCCTCGTCCACAACCTCCACGTCGTTCATGGCACCGACCTTACGTTCCGTGGGGGCGGCGGCGCTCCGGGATCCCCGTGCTCATCAGGCCGCAGCGGGGTAGGGGACGCGGGCGCGGGCGCCGCGCAGCGCGTGCCCCCACCACTCCAGCTGCCCGAGCATGCCCTTGGCGGCCGCGGCGCTGCCCTCTTCGTCGTACGGGCGGCCGTCCTCGCCGAACCGGTCCCAGGCCATGTGGAAGCTGAGGCTGTCGCGGACGGTGACGGCGTGCAACTCCGGGAAGACCTGCCGCAGATGCTCGGCGGCGCGCTGGCCGCCGGCCATGCCGCCGTAGGAGACGAGCCCGACGGGCTTGGCGTACCACTCGGACTTGAACCAGTCGATGGTGTTCTTCAGCGCGGCCGGGAAGCTGTGGTTGTACTCGGGGGTGACGATCACGAACGCGTCGGCGGCGGCCAGCCGTTCGGCCAGCCCCTCCCGCACCCGCCGCACCTCGGGCGGCAGCGCGGCGCCGAAGTCCGGGAAGGCGACGGGGAGTACGTGCTCGGCTTCGGCGAGGTCGATCGGGTCCACCTCGAATCCGCCGTGGGTGCGGGCCTCGCCGGCGAACCAGCCGGAGACGGTCGGGCCGAAGCGCCCGGCGCGGACGCTGCCGGTGATGACGGCGAGGCGGAGCAGGGCTGCGGTGTCGCGGGACATGAGGGCTCCTCAGCGAAGGGGTGGGCGGACACGGCGGGGGCCGCGTCCGGCCGGTGTGCTGCCGGCGGAACCCAGACTCGTACTTGAAGGAAGGTTGAAGTCAACTCCGCTGCGGACCGGACTCCGAACTCGGCGGCTGCGCGGGCGAGTTGACCGGTCCGGACGGGTCCGGCGAACCGGGTGGCCCGGGCGGGGCGGCCGGACCCGGCTGGGCGGCCGGTGGCTCGCTCGGCGGCGGCGTCGGCGCGCCCGGCAGCCACAGCACCGCCTCCGTGCCCGCGCCGCCGCTCTGGGGCGGGCGCAGCACGACCTCGCCGCCCGCCTGGTGGACCGTACGCGCCACGATCGACAGGCCGAGTCCCGAGCCGGGCAGGCTGCGCGCCGACGGCGAGCGCCAGAACCGGTCGAAGACGTACGGGAGTTCGTCGGGCGGCACCCCTGGCCCGTGGTCGCGCACCCGCAGCACGCCCGTGCCCGCGGCCGCGGTCCCGGCACCGGCGGCACCGGACGCGCCCGCCGCACCGGGCGGGCCCGCCGTGCCCGCCGCGAGCGCCGCGTCGGACGCACCGCCGCCGGCGCTGGGACCGGCGGCGCCCTCCAGCACCACCTCGACCGGCTCGCCGCCCCGCGGGCTGAACTTCACCGCGTTGTCCAGGACGTTGACCACGGCACGCTCCAGCGCCGCCGCGTCGCCCCGCACGTACCAGGGCGAGAGTCGCACCGCCAGGGGCACGCCGGAACTGCGCAACCGCACCCGCTCCACCGCCCGTTCGACGACGTCGTGCAGCGCGAGCACGCCGACCGGGGCGCTGCCCGGAGCGGCGTCCGGGCGCGACAGCTCCTGCAAGTCGCCGACCAGCGCGGCGAGTTCGGCCAACTGCGCGGTCACCGAGGACAGCAGCGCCCGCCGGTCCTCGGGCGGCAGCGAGCGCCCGGTCTCCTCGCTGCGGGTCAGCAGCTCGATGTTCGTACGCAGCGAGGTCAGCGGCGTACGCAGCTCGTGGCCCGCATCCGCGATCAGCTGCTGCTGTAGCTCGCGGGAGGAGGCGAGCGCGCCGGTCATCGCGTTGAACGAGCGGGACAGCCGGGCGATCTCGTCGTCGCCCTCGACCGGGATGCGGACCGCCAAGTCCTCGGTGCGCGCGATGTGTTCGACCGCGTCGGTGAGACCGTCCACGGGGCGCAGGCCGGCGCGGGCGAGCGCGACCCCGGCGCCCGCGGCGCCCAGCACGCCGGCGCCGCCGACGAGCGCGAGCACGAGCGCGAGGTTGCGCAGCGAGTTGTCCAGCTCGGTGAGCGGGCGGGCGACGGAGACGGCGACGTCGGTGCCCGCCACCGGCGTCGTCAGCACCCGGAAGTCGTCGCCGCCGCCCGTCGGCCGCGCATCGTGCACCGACTCCGGCTGCTGCCCGCGCGCGACCGCCGCGTCCGAGCCCGAAGTCTCCACCTTGCGGCCCACGATGACGCAGCTCTTGCCCTGCCGGTCGACGACCTGGACGGTCGCGCCGAACGGGTTCGGCGCGCGCTCACGCGACGGCGAGCACTGCCCGGAGCGCACCTGGTCGACGATGAAGCTGGAGTCGACCCGGTTGTTCTTGCGCAGCGACTCGTCCAGCGAACCGACCAGCTGCGCCCGCACCAGGAACCAGCAGGCCGTCGCGCACGCCGCCACCGCGAGCGCGACCGTGAGCGCCGCCAGCAGCGCGAGCCGGGAGCGCAGCGGCAGCGCGGACAGCCGGGTACGGGCCCTGCGGACTCGGCCCGGTACGGGCGACCCGGGCTCGCGCTCGGGAACGGAACCGAAGCCGGAACCGGAATCGGAACCGTGCGGTTCCGGGCGACCCGAACCGCCCTGCCCGTGGCCGCCGCTCACGCCGCGTCGTCCCGGAGCACGTAGCCCACGCCGCGCACGGTGTGCACCAGCCGCGGCTCGCCGCCCGCCTCCGTCTTGCGGCGCAGATACATCACGTACACGTCCAGCGAGTTGGACGACGGCTCGAAGTCGAAGCCCCACACCGCCTTGAGGATCTGCTCGCGGGTGAGGACCTGGCGCGGGTGCGCGAGGAACATCTCCAGCAGCGTGTACTCGGTGCGGGTCAGCTCCACCTGCCGCCCGCCGCGGGTCACTTCGCGGCTGCCGGTGTCCATCCGCAGGTCGGCGAAGGCGAGTTCGGCGGGCGCCGTACCGCCGGGTGCGCCGTCCGCGCCGCCGGCCCGCTCGCGCGCCTGCTCCTGCGCGTACGAGGTGCGGCGCAGCAACGCCCGGATACGCGCGAGGAGTTCGTCCAGCTCGAAGGGCTTGACGAGGTAGTCGTCCGCGCCCGCGTCGAGCCCGGTGACGCGGTCGCCGACGGTGTCCCGCGCGGTCAGCATCAGGATCGGCGTACGCAGCCCGGACGCGCGCAGCCGCCGCGCCGCGGTCAGCCCGTCCATGCGCGGCATCAGCACGTCCAGCAGGATCAGGTCCGGCTCGCTCGCGGCGGCCTTCTCCACCGCGTCGAAGCCGTCGACGGCCAGCTCCGTGTCGTAGCCCTCGAAGCTCAGGCTGCGGCGCAGCGCGTCCCGTACGTCCGGCTCGTCGTCGACGATCAGCACCTTCATCGCGGCCATGGCCTCAAGCTTCGCATCACCCGGCGCGGCCCGGGGGCGCGCGGCGGCGGGCGGCGGAGCGGAGGGCGCCCCCGGCGGTACGGGGACCGCCGGAGGCTGCGCGACGTACGTCCAGAACTCGCCGGACGGCGCCGCCGGTTGTGCCCGTGCCCGGTCAGTCACCGGTCGCTCCGGAGCGCAGCTCGCCCAGCAGATGCTTCACGTCGTCGACGGGGATCGCGAAGCCCAGTCCGACGTTGCCGGACTGCTGGCCGCCGGAGCCGGAACCGGAACCCGCATCGGAGCCGGACCCGGAGCCGGACCCGCCGGCCGAGAACATCGCCGAGTCGATGCCGACGACCTGCCCCCGCATGTCGACCAGCGGCCCGCCGGAGTTGCCGGGGTTCAGCGCGGCGTCGGTCTGGATGGCCCGGTAGGTGGTGGTGTCCTTGCCGACGTCGCCGTTGTACCGGCCGCCGCCGTACTCGAACGGCCAGCCGTCGCCCCCACTCCGGTCGCCGGCACGGCCGCCGCCTCCGCTCTGCCCCTGCCCCTGCCCCTTGCCGGGCTCCTTCTGGACGGTGACCTTCCGGTCCTTGGCGGAGACGATGCCGCTGGTGACCGTCCCGGACAGGCCCTCGGGCGAGCCGATCGCGACGACCTGGTCGCCGACTCCGAGCGCGCCGGAGTCGCCGAGGGCCGCCGGCTTCAGCCCGTCCGTACGCTGCGACTTGATCAGCGCGAGGTCGTGGTCCGGATCGGTGCCGACCACGTCCGCGGTCGAGGTGCGGCCGTCGGCGAACGTGAGCCGCACCCGGTCGGTGCCGGAGACGACGTGGTTGTTGGTGAGGATCTCGCCGCTCTTCGAGATCACCACCCCGGAGCCGGTGGTCTGCCCGCCGCCGGACGAGGACTTGATCTCCACGACGCTCGGGCTCACCGTCTTCGCGACGCTCGCCACGGTGCCCTTCGCCGGCGCGGACACGTTGCTGCCCTGCGCGCTGCCGAGGCCGACCGTGGCGCCGCCGCCTCCGCCGAGCAGCTGCTGCACGCCGACCGCGGCGCCGCCGCCCACGAGCGCGGCGCCCACCGCGACCGCAGCGAGCAGCGCCACCGGGCCGCGCGCCCGCCGTCTGCGCCCGCCGCCGCCCGTGCCCTCCCGGAGCCGGTCGTGCCCGGCGTACCCGTCGTGCCCGCCGTGTCCGGCGCCGTGCGGGCCGGGCCCCCCGTGCGCGGGCGGCCCGTGCCCCGAGTACGCGGAGTACGCATCGCTTTCGTACGCATCGTTGTCGCTCATGCGCTCACGCTGCGCGGCCACCATGAGAACCGTCTGAAACGGCCGTGAGAACGTCCGTAAACCTCGCCGAAGCCGGGGCCCGACGGCGGTCAGCCCTGGCCGCACCCGCAGGAGCGGCGGACCACCAGCCGGGACGGAAACTGGCGTACGCGCTCCCGGCGCGAGCCCGTGACCCGCACCGCGTCGTCCAGCACCAGATCGACCGCCGCCCGCGCCATCGCCTCGCGGTCCGAACCGACCGTCGTCAGCGGCGGATCGGTCAGCGCGGCCTCCTTCACGTCGTCGAAGCCGGCGACGGCCAGATCCCGCGGCACGTCCAGACCCAGCTCGCGCGCCGCGCGCAGCACACCGATCGCCTGGTCGTCGGTGGCGCAGAACACCGCCGTCGGGCGGTCCGGGCGGCGCAGCAGCTCCAGCGCCGAGTCGTAGTTCTCGTAGCGGTTGTACGGGGCCTTGAACAGCCGGCCCTCCACGGAGCGCCCGGCCTCCCGCATCGCACGCGACCAGCCCTCCACGTGGTCGGTGACCGGATCGCCCTTCTCCGGCGTGGAGTCGACGCCGCCGAGGCAGGCGACGTACTCGTGGCCGTGCTCCAGCAGATGCCGGGTCGCCGCCTGGGCGCCGCCCACGTCGTCGAGGACGACGGCGACGTCGTCGATCGCCTCCGGGCGCCGGTGCAGCAGCACGACCCGGGCGTCCCACGCGTCGATCTCGGCGGCGGCGCGCTCGCTCGGGCCCTGGCTGATGAGGATCAGGCCGTAGACGCGCATGCCCAAGAAGGCGCGCAGATAGTGGACTTCGCGTTCGTCGAGGTAGTCGGAGTTGCCGACCAGGACCATCTTTCCGCGCTCCGCAGCGGCCTGCTCGACCGCGTGCGCCATCTCCGCGAAGAACGGCTGCCGGGCGTCCGGCACGACGAGCCCTATCAGGTCCGTACGCCGCGAGGCCATGGCCTGGGCCACCCGGTCCGGGCGGTAGCCCAGCTCCTGGATCGCCGCGAGCACCCGCTCGCGGGTGGCCGGGGCGACGGGCCGGGGTCCGTCGTTGATCACATAGCTGACGACCGCCGTCGAGGTGCCCGCCAGTCTTGCCACATCGTCCCGTGTCACCTTGGCCACGGGGCGCAGTCTACGCGTGCAGCATCCGCTGCCCAGCGGGCGTGCGTGCCCGGTTCCGGCGGGCCCAACCGCCGTGCGGGCGGCGGCCGTTGAGCACGCGCGGCGCCCGCACGGTCGTCCCCGGCCGCGCCCGCTACTCGCCCGAGTCGACCCCGGCCGCCTCGCGCGCGACGCGGGTGGCGGCGTCCGCGACGGCGCGGGCGTCCGCGTCCGCCTTCTTCTCCTGCGCCGACTTCTCGCTCTTCTCCGGGGAGACGAAGCGGTAGCCGACGTTGCGTACGGTGCCGATCAGCGCCTCGTACTCGGGGCCGAGCTTCGCGCGCAGCCGCCGTACGTGGACGTCGACGGTGCGCGTACCGCCGAAGTAGTCGTATCCCCAGACCTCTTGGAGCAGCTGGGCGCGGGTGAAGACGCGGCCCGGGTGCTGGGCGAGGTACTTCAGCAGCTCGAACTCCTTGAAGGTCAGGTCCAGCACCCGGCCCTTCAACTTCGCGCTGTAGGTGGCCTCGTCGACGGACAGGTCGCCGTTGCGGATCTCGGCCGGGGCGTCCTCGTCGCTCAACTGCTGCCGCCCGGACGCGAGTCGAAGCCGCGCCTCGACCTCCGCCGGGCCGGCCGTGTCCAGCAGCACGTCGTCCACGCCCCACTCCGCGGTGACCGCCGCCAGCCCGCCCTCGGTGACGACCAGCAGCAGCGGACAGCCCGGGCCCGTCGAACGCAGCAGCCGGCACAGCGAGCGCGCCTGCGGCAGGTCGCGCCGGCCGTCGACGAGCACGGTGTCGGCCGCAGGGGCGTCGACGAGCGCCGCCGCCTCGGCGGGGGCGACCCGCACGTTGTGCAGCAACAGGCCGAGGGCGGGCAGGACTTCGGCGGACGGCTGGAGGGCGTTGGTCAGGAGGAGTAGCGAGCTCACGTCGGAGTTCCTTCCTCAGTGCCGGGCCGGGGGCCCGCGGATGGCACTGCATCGCAGGAGTGCGCTCTCGAAAGCACAAAAGGACCCGGGGGCGGCGCTGCCCGGATCCTTGTCAGAACGGCAGGATAGCGGACGTGAGTGAAGAAGCGGAGTGTGAAGTCCCTCGCTCGGCCACTGCGGCGGTCACCCCAAGTGCCGCCGCACACACGGTCGGTGGCCGCCGCCGGGTCGTGCTCCGCACCGAGGACGGGGTGCGGATCGAGGCGGCGTACGAGCCGTTCGCGGGCGACGGGCGGCCCCTCGCGCGGGACGCCGGCGCCTCCGCCGGTCTCTCCGCCGGTACCGGGCCGCACCCCGAGCCCGGCTACGGGAGGCGTTCCGTTTCCCGCTCCGGTTCCGGCTCGGGAACCGATGGGGCGCTGGACCGCGGCGCGCTGGTGCTGGCGCACGGCTTCACCGGGTCCGTGGACCGGCCGGCGCTGCGCAGAGCAGTACGCGCCTTCGCCCGGCACGCGGCCGTGGTCAGCTTCTCCTTCCGCGGGCACGGCGGTTCCGGCGGGCACTCCACTCTCGGCGACCGCGAAGTGCTCGACCTGGCCGCGGCGGTGCGCTGGGCCCGCTCACTCGGCCACCGGCACGTCACGACGGTCGGCTTCTCGATGGGCGGCTCCGTCGCCGTACGGCACGCTGCGCTGTACCACCCGTACCGGCCGGCCGCGGAGCCGGCGCCCGCACCCGCCAACCGGCCGGATTCCGCGGGGCGTTCGGGGCGCACGGAGGCACGCGGCCGGCCCGGTCCCCGCGCCCCTGTGCCCGGCTTCGGCCCCGGCTCCCACGGACTCGGCGCCGACGGCATCGAACCGGGCGCGCACGCCGACGGGCACGCCGACGCCGTCGTCTCCGTCAGCGCCCCGGCCCGCTGGTACTACCGCGGCACCGCGCCGATGCGCCGGCTGCACTGGGCCGTCGAACGGCCGCTGGGCCGGCTCGTCTCCCGGTACGGGCTGCGCACCCGCATCCACCCCCGCGGCTGGGATCCGGTGCCGCTCCCGCCCGTGGCCGCCGCAGCCGCGCTCGCGCCGGTGCCGCTGCTCGTCGTACACGGCGACCGCGACCCCTACTTCCCGCTGGACCACCCGCGTTCGCTCGCCGCCGCGGGCGATCCGGACCACACCGAGCTGTGGCTCGTGCCCGGCTTCGGCCACGCCGAGAACGCCGCCGAGCCCGCGCTGCTGCACCTGATCGGGTCGTGGACGGACGCTCGGTACGAGGCGAGCCGCGCGGCACGTCATGATGGGACGGCACGCCCGTAGCCGCGGCGCGTACGGAGCGCGGCGGGCGAACGGGCCGTGCGAGCCGGGGAGTCGAGGAGACGGCCGTACGGAAGAGGCGCGGCCGGGTGAGCCGAGTAAGGGGCGGGAGACGACGATGGCGAGTGGCACGATCCGCTACTGGGCCGCGGCCAAGGCGGCCGCCGGGATCGCCGAGGAGCGGTACGACGCGATGACGCTCGCCGAGGCGCTGGAGGGCGCCCGCTCCCGGCACGGCGAGCGCGCCGAGTTCGAACGGGTGCTGCTGCGCTGCTCGTTCCTCGTCGACGGCGAGCCGGTCGGCAAGCGCGCGCACGAGACGGTGCGGCTCAGCGAAGGCGGCACGGTCGAGGTGCTGCCGCCGTTCGCCGGAGGCCGGGCGTGAGCGGGCACGGGCCGCTGCCGCGGCACGGTCGCGCCCCGCTCCCCTTCGAGAACCCTCCGGGCACGGCGGGCGCCGGCGGGCCCGGCGGCCTTCCGGGCACGAGCGGTCGACGTACGGACGTCCCGCGTACCGACGCCGCACGTACCGACGTCCCGCGTACCGACGTCCCGCGTACGGGCACCGCACGCGGGTTGCCGGACACCTCGCCGCTGATTCCGCCCGGTGCGCTGCCCGCCGCCCTGACCACCGTGCTCGCCGCCCTGCTCGCCGGGACCGCGCTGCTCGGCGGCTGGGCGCTCGCGCCGGCCGTGGCGCTGCTCCAACTCCTCACCGCCGCGGGCTGGTTCCGGCTGAACGGCATGTGGCCCGCGCGCCAGGGCATCGCGCTCGCGTTCCTCGCCGGGCTGACCGCCGACGCCGGGCTGCTGCTGACCGGCGCCGGCGACGGGACCGACCAGGCGCCCGCAGTACTGATCGGCACGCTCGGCGTGTGGTGCCTGCTGACTCTCGCGCTCCAGCTGCGCAACCGCTCCGCTCCGGACGAGCGCCTCTGCGCCCTGACCGCCGGCTTCACCGCCACCACGCTCACCGTCGTCGCGGCCGGCCACCTCGCCGCGTTCGTGTCGGCGGCCCCGGAGGCGGTGCCGGCAGGCGCGGCCGCCGTCGCCGCCGCCACCCTCACCGGTCTCGCCCGCGAACTGCCGCTGCCCCGCGGCACGTCGCCCGTCCTCGCGCTGCTCGCCGCCGCCGGCGCCGGCGCCGCGGTGGGCACGGCGACCGGCCTGGGCGGCGGTTCGCCGCTCTGGGGCGCGCTGCTCGGGCCGGCCGCGGGCGGCTGCGCGCTCGCCGGGCTGCGGGTGGCCGCCTACGACTATCCGTCCCGGTTCGTGCATCTGACCGCGGGAGTGGCCCTGCCGCTCGCCTTCGCCGCGCCGGCCGTGTACGCGCTGGGCCGGGTCGCCGGATAGCGCCGGGCCCCTCCCCCGTACGCCGCCGACCGGCGGGCCCCGGTGCCGGGTCGCCCGCCCGCCGCCCGAACACCGGCCGTACGCACCGCCGTTGGCCGTGACCAGCCACTCACACAGGGCTACGTAAGAACCACGTAACCGCTCATCGGCGAAAGGGATTGCCCGCAAACGATCAGGTTAGGCTCACGGGAGCCCGGCGAGCAGCGACAGGATGCCGACAGCATGGGGGAGTCAACGCAATGCGCCTACTTCGGACAGGGGTCGTTGTCCTCTTCGTGCTGGCCGTGCTGTTCGTGGCCGCCGACCGGATCTCCGTCAACATCGCCGAGGACAAGGCGGCGGAGAAGGTCAGAAGCTCCCAGCACATTCCGTCCTCGGGCGATGCCGCGGTGACGATCCACGGCTTCCCCTTCCTCACCCAGCTCGCCGCCGGTGAACTCGACGACGTGGACGCCCGGTTGAGCCGGATGCCGGCCAAGGCGGGCGACAAGGACCTCACCGTCACCTCGATCGACGCGGACCTGCACGACGTGCAGATGAACGGCGGCCTCTCCCGTGCGGTCGCGCGCAGCGCCGACGGCACCGCGCTGATCTCGTACGACGACCTCGCCGGCACCACCGACAAGGACGTGCACATCGGCTGGGGCGGCAAGGGTCCCGACGGCAAGGGCCGGGTCAGGATGACCGGCAGCGTCACCATCCCGGGGTTCGGCAAGGCCATGCGGCAGAGCGTCAAGAGCAAGGTCAGCGTCGCCGGCGGGGACACGGTGCGGCTGCGTGCGGACAAGGTGCCGGGCGGCAGCGTCCCGGGGCTCGAAGGGCTGGTCCGCAAGAAGACCGACGTGGACCGGAAGCTGACCGGGCTGCCCCCCGGCCTGAAGCTGAAGCGCGTCGATGCCACGGAGAAGGGCGTCAAGCTGACGATGCACGGCTCGCACGTCCAGTTCGCGGGCTGAGCACGGGAGTTGACGACGCCCGTAGCGCCGGCACGCGCCGGCACCTCACCGCGTCCCGGACATCGAGATGCCCCCGTCCGGTCGCCAGACGTACGACGGACGGCGGGCCGGAAATGCCGGAAGTCCCACCGCAGGACGCCACTTCGCCGCTCCGGTCCGCCGCACCTTCGTCCAGAACACGGACAACGCCGTCTCAGTATCCGGCTGCGCGGTGACATGACGGCCGCCCGCTCCGTACGATCGGGCGCATGACGCGACAGGCGGACCTCACGAAGCGACGGGCAGTCGACCTGTGCCGCATCGCCGCCATGCTCTGTCGCACCGCCTCCTGACGACGGCCGGCCCGCCCGGTGGACCCGCCGGTCCGCCGCGCACCGCTGCCGCCGCCCGCGCCCGGTTCCGCGACCGCGCAGCGCAGCGCGGTGCGCGCGGACGTGCCCGCCTCCCCGCGCCACTCCGCGTACGCCGGCGCAGGCGGCCGCCCCGGCAGCTCGTCCACCGCGCAGTCCGCCGACCGCCGTCGCCGCCGGTCCGGACGCCTCGCGCCGTCCCGCCGCCGCGTCCGCGTCCGCACCGCCGGCACCCGCGCCGCACACCGGCGCACCGCCTGCACCCACCGCCAACTGGCCAGCCCCGCACCGGAGGAGAGAAGCATGAGCCGTAGCGACGTCCTCGTCGACGCCGACTGGGTCCAAGAACACCTCGACGACCCCAAGACGGTGCTCGTCGAGGTCGACGAGGACACCTCGGCCTACGACAAGAACCACATCAAGAACGCCGTACGCATCGACTGGAAGCAGGACCTCCAGGACCCCGTGCGGCGCGACTTCGTCGACCAGGAGGGCTTCGAGAAGCTGCTCTCGGAGAAGGGCATCGCCAACGACGACACGGTCGTCCTCTACGGCGGCAACAACAACTGGTTCGCCGCGTACGCCTACTGGTACTTCAAGCTCTACGGCCACGAGGACGTGCGGCTGCTCGACGGCGGCCGCAAGAAGTGGGAGCTGGACTCGCGCGACCTGGTCGCCGAGGTCCCCCAGCGCCCGAAGACGAACTACAAGGCGAAGCCGCAGGACACCTCGATCCGCGCGTTCCGGGACGAGGTCGTCGACGCGATCGGCAGCAAGAACCTGGTGGACGTCCGCTCGCCCGACGAGTTCAGCGGCAAGCTGCTCGCCCCGGCCCACCTGCCGCAGGAGCAGTCGCAGCGTCCGGGCCACGTGCCCAGCGCCCGCAACATCCCGTGGTCGAAGGCCGCGAACGACGACGGCACCTTCAAGTCGGACGACGAACTGAAGGAGCTGTACGAGGGCGAGGGCGTGGACCTCGGCAAGGACACCATCGCGTACTGCCGGATCGGCGAGCGCTCCGCGCACACCTGGTTCGTGCTGCACGAGCTGCTGGGCCAGCGGAACGTCAAGAACTACGACGGCTCGTGGACCGAGTACGGGTCGCTGGTCGGCGTCCCGGTCGCGGTCGGCGCCGAGAGCTGAACGACGGCCGAGCCTCCAGGCGACGGCTCCCAGGCGACGGACAGAACGGAAGGAACCACTCCATGTGCGGAGCGCAGACAGGCGGCCCGGACGCCTCGACGATCAAGCCCGGTGAGACCACGATCCAGGGCAGCGTGACCCGGGACGGCGAGCCCGTCACCGGCTACGTCCGACTGCTGGACGCCACCGGCGAGTTCACGGCGGAGGTGCCGACCTCCGCGACCGGCCAGTTCCGGTTCTACGCGGCCGAGGGCACCTGGACCGTGCGCGCACTGGTCCCGGGCGGCACGGCGGACCGTACGGTCGTCGCGCAGCCGGGCGGGCTCGCCGAGGTCGCCATCGCCGTCTGACCGGCGCCGGACGAGCGAGGGCCGCGCCCCCCGGGTTGGACTCCTGGGGCGCGGCCCTTCGTCGTGTCCGCCGCCGGGCCGCGCCCAACTCCGCGCCGGCCGGCCCTTCCTGAGCCCCGCGGGCCGCCTACGCTTGCGACCATGCCGCAGAAGAAGAAGCTCGTGGTCAAGGTCACAGCCGGGGCGGACGCTCCGGAACGGTGCTCGCAAGCGTTCACGGTGGCGGCGACGGCTGCGGCCGGCGGGGTCGAGGTCTCGCTGTGGCTGACCGGGGAGTCGGCGTGGTTCGCGCTGCCGGGCCGCGCCGCCGAGTTCCAACTCCCGCACGCCGCACCGCTTCCGGACTTGATCGAGAGCATCCGGGCCGCCGGACGCATCACTCTGTGCACCCAGTGCGCCGCCCGCCGCGACATCACCGAGCAGGACGTGCTGGAGGGCGTGCGGATCGCGGGCGCCCAGGTCTTCGTCAGCGAGATCACCGCGGACGGAGCGCAGGCGCTCGTGTACTGACCGCGCCGGCTGCTCTGCCGGCCGCCGTGCGGGGCCGCTCTTCGTCGGTCGCCGTGCCCGCTCCCGGGCCGGACCCGCGCCCCGGCGGCCCCGACTCCCGCCGTACGCAGGGGAGTTCGCGCCCGCGCGGCGGCCGGTTCCACGCGCCCGCGGGCCGGGCGGGTGCGGGCGGCTCCGCATACGGGCCTGCGCGGCGGTGCCGTACGGGCGGCGACTAGACTGAACAAGGCCCGACGGGCCGCCCTTCGCATGCGGCGACGCCCGGTACGGCCCGGCACAGCCGCCGTCGAGGCGGCCCGCACCAACCGCCGAGCCGCGGCGAGTCAAGGAGAGAAGTCCCCGTGCTTGAGCCGTTCTTCACCGCCATGATGGTCCTGGTCTGCGTCGGCACGCTGGCCTTCGCGGTGCTGACCGTGAAGAAGCTGTACCAGGGCCAGCGTTAGGCCGCAGGCCCGCGCAGCCCCCGCGCCGCCTCGCCCGGCGGCCGTCCCCGTCCACGAACAGAGCGTCTGAGCCCTCATGATCGAGATTCCGTCCGACCTGCACCCCGACCTCGTCCCCCTCGCGTTCCTCCTCGGCAACTGGCAGGGCGCCGGTGTGGCCGAACTCGACGGCGCGGCGCGGCAGTCCACGGACGCCGAGGGCTCTTCCGGAGGCTCCGCCGAGGGCGGTCCCGAGGGCTCTTCCGAGGACGCTTCCGGCGACGCCGCAGAGGGCGCCTCCGAGACCGAGAAGTGCAACTTCGGCCAGGAGGTCACCTTCTCCCACGACGGCCGGGACTTCCTGGAGTACGTCTCGCACACCTGGCAGCTCGACGCCGAGGGCGAGAAGGTGCGCCCCCTGGAGACCGAGACCGGCTACTGGCGCATCGACGCCGAACGCCAGGTCGAGGTCGTCATGGTCCGCGACCAGGGCGTCGCCGAGGTCTGGTACGGCGAACTGGCCGACGGCAAGCCGCAGATCGACCTCGCCACCGACGCCATCGCCCGCACCCCGTCCGCGGGCCCGTACACCGCGGGCAAGCGGCTGTACGGCTACGTCAACGGCGACTTGATGTGGGTCGGCGAGCGCGCGACCCCGGAGACGGCGCTGCGCCCGTACATGTCGGCGCATCTGAAGAAGGTCGTCGACCCGAGCGAGTGGGTCAGGCACCTCAAGGACGAGGATCTGCCGGACGACGGGGTGGCCTTCTTCAAGTGAGCCCGCCCGCGGGCCTGTTCGGCGGCGCGGGCCGAGGGCGCGGCGGCGGTCCTACACTGGCGTTGTGGTGGACACCGACTGGCAGAGCGACCTCCGAGCGCGCGGATACCGTCTCACTCCGCAGCGCCAGCTCGTGCTGGAGGCCGTCGACAAGCTGGAGCACTCCACGCCGGACGACATCCTCGCGGAGGTACGGCGCACCGCGGGCGGCGTGAACATCTCGACGGTCTACCGCACGCTGGAGCTGCTGGAGGAGCTGGGCCTCGTCTCGCACGCGCACCTCGGGCACGGCGCTCCCACGTACCATCTCGCCGACCGGCACCACCACATGCACCTGGTCTGCCGCGACTGCACCGAGGTGATCGAGGCCGACCTGTCGCTCGCCGAACCGTTCACGGACCGGCTGCGCGAGCGCTTCGGCTTCGAGACCGACATGAAGCACTTCGCGATCTTCGGGCTGTGCGAGAAGTGCGCGGCCGGCGCCCCGGAGGCCCGTTCCGGCTCCGAGGAGGGTGGGCGTCGGCGGTCGCGTGCGTCGTAGGCTGGCCGCATGTCCTTCACCAGCCCGCTTCTCTCGCTGCCCGGCGCCGTTCCGGGCGAAGGCCGCGACGAGGGGGTGGCCGCGCACTACGGCGACCTGTTCCGGGAGCAGCGCGCGCTCGCGGACGGTTCCGGGTTCGTGGACCTCTCGCACCGCGGCGTCGTCACCGTCTCCGGCGCCGACCGGCTGTCCTGGCTGCACCTGCTGCTGACCCAGCACGTCAGCGAACTCGCCCCGGGGCACGCGAAGGAGGCGCTGATCCTCTCCGCGAACGGGCACATCGAGCACGCGCTCTATCTGGTCGACGACGGCGACACGGTGTGGATGCACGTCGAGCCCGGCACCCAGCAGGCCCTGGTGTCCTATCTGGAGAGCATGCGGTTCTTCTACCGCGTCGAAGTCGCCGACCGTACCGAGGAGTTCGCGGTGGTCCAGCTGCCGGCGGGCTCCATCGCCGAGACTCCGGGCGGCGCCGTCGTCCGCGAGACCGCGCACGGCCGCGACGTGTTCCTGCCCAGGCCGGCGCTGAAGTCCTTCGCGGAGGCGGCCGGTCCGCCGGCCGGGCTGCTGGCGTACGAGGCGCTGCGCGTCGAGGACCGCAGGCCGCGGCTCGGCTGGGAGACCGACCACCGCACGATTCCGCACGAGTTGGGCTGGCTGGAGACCGCGGTGCACCTCGACAAGGGCTGCTACCGCGGACAGGAGACGGTGGCCCGGGTGCACAACCTCGGCAGGCCGCCGCGCCGGCTGGTGTTCCTGCATCTGGACGGCAGCGAGGTGCGCCTCCCCGTGCACGGCGACGCGGTACGCCTCGCCGCGGACGGGCCGGAGGGCCGGCAGCTGGGCTTCGTGACGACCTCGGCCCGGCACCACGAACTGGGGCCGATCGCACTGGCGTTGATCAAGCGGAACGTACCGGTGGACGCGGAGCTGATCGCGGGCCCGGAGGCGACGGCGGCGGCGCAGGAGGTCGTGGTGGCGCCGTAGCCGCCGCGCCTCGCGCAGGCGGCCCGCTGCGTGCTCTCCGTGCGCCTCGGTGCGCTCACACCTCCAGCAGCACCGTGAACGGGCCGTCGTTGGTCAGCGCCACCTTCATCTGGGCGCCGAACCGGCCGGTGGCCACCTCGGCGCCCGACTCCCGCAGCCGCGCCACCACTTCGTCGACGAGCGGTTCGGCGACGGGGCCCGGGGCCGCGGCGTTCCACGTGGGGCGGCGGCCCTTGCGGGCGTCGCCGTAGAGCGTGAACTGACTGATCACGAGCAGCGGCGCGCCCACGTCGGAGCAGGACTTCTCGCCGCTCAGGATGCGCAACGACCACAGTTTCCGGGCGAGTTGGGCGGCCGTGGCCGCCGTGTCCTCGTGGGTGACGCCCACCAGCACACACAGCCCCTCGCCCACGATCTCGCCGACGGTCTCGCCGCCGACCCGGACGCTCGCACCGTTGACCCGCTGCACCACTGCTCGCATGCGGCCATCATGCCGTGCCCGCGCGGCTGTTCGGGCGGGGGCTCCGACGGGTGGCGGGATATCTGCGTAACAGGGTGGCGCAGTGGCACGATGCGTACAGCCGGTACGAAGCACTGCTCTCACTGCCATAACCGCCAAAAGGGATGGAAGGGACACCGTCCATGAGTTCAACAGGCGCCGACAGCAGGCTCGGTGGACCCGCGTCCCTCGGTGGCCGCACCCGCCACGAGCTGCGCGCGCTGGAGGAGCGCGGCGAGTGGCCCGAGCTGGGCGAGGACCCCGAGCCGCCGGAGCTGCACGGCCTGAGCCTGTCCGAGCTGCGTGCCCTCCGCCGCCGCGCCCAGCGCGAAGAGGCCGATCTCAGCTACGTACGGCGGCTGTTGCAGGGCCGTATCGACATTCTCCGCGCCGAGTCGGCCCGGCGCGCCGAGCCGGGCTCCCCGCTGCTCGACCTGCTGCCCCAGATCCTGGCCGACGGACCTGCGGAGCAGCGCTCCTCCGCGCGGCACGTCACCGTGGCCCCGCCGCTCGGCGAAGCGTGCCGGCGGCTGGCCGAAGAGACGCTGTCGGAGGTCGAGTTGAGCGACCTGTCGGCGCGTACGGACGAGGAGCTGCACGCGGCCCTGGGCCGGCTGATGCGCTACGAGCGGCAGGTCTCCGGGCGCCGGCAGTCGTTGCAGCGCACCGCGGACGACTGCAGTACGGAGATCGCCCACCGGTACCGTGCCGGGGAGGCGCAGGTGGACGACCTGCTGCCGGAACACCACACGGCACACCAGACGGAAGGCGACCGATGCCCATAGCCCGCCAGGAGTCCGCCGCTGCCGCACAGGCCCACCCGGTGCTCGCCGAAGTGGTGCGCTCCGGCTTCGTCGAGGGGCCGCACCGCGGTTCGCTGGTCGTGCTGGACGCGGACGGCTCCGTCGCGCGGTCGCTGGGCGAGACCCGCACGCCGCTCTTCCCGCGCTCGTCCAACAAGCCCGCGCAGGCGGTCGGAATGCTCCGCGCCGGGCTCGAACTGACCGGCCGGCGGCTCGCGTTGGCCGCGGCCAGCCACACCGGCGAACCGTTCCACCAGGAGCTGGTGCATGCGCTGCTCGCCGAACACGGCCTGTCCGAGGAGCAGTTGGGCTGCCCGCCGGATCTTCCGGCCGACGCGGCGGAGGCGGAGCGTACGCTCGCGGCCGGGCGGGGCCGCAGCAGAGTCGCCATGAACTGCTCGGGCAAGCACACCGCGATGCTGGTCACCGCGGCCGCGAACGGCTGGCCGCTGCCCACCTACCTCGACCCCGCGCACCCGCTCCAGGAGCGCATCACCGCCGCCGTCGAAGACCTGTCCGGGGAGCGCGTCGCGCACACCGGCGTCGACGGCTGCGGCGCCCCGCTCCTCGCCCTCTCCCTCACCGGCCTCGCCCGCGCCTTCCGCGCGCTCGTGCTCGCCGCGCCC
>Ga0164243_10002446_pt1 | contig 30731 bp, 32 predicted proteins | sample OricompcompostOP_FD_108781 | JGI IMG/M metagenome (GOLD analysis project Ga0164243, IMG submission 108781) | Organic Plus compost microbial communities from Emeryville, California, USA - Original compost - Organic plus compost (OP) | ecosystem: Engineered > Solid waste > Mixed feedstock >... | reverse complement strand
GCGGCAGAGCCGGTGGCGATGATAAGAAAATCGTAAGGTTCAATGATGCCGCTGTAGGAACGGACTGTTTTATTAGCGCGGTCAATCTGTTGTACCGGGTCGGCCAGGCGGAGGGTAACCTGGTTCGACTGATACCAGCCGGTACCGGCGAGTGACAGGTCATCGGCTGTCTTGCCGGCAAAATATTCGCTCAGGTGAACGCGGTCGTATGCCGGGCGGGTTTCTTCGGCAAAAATCGTAATCTGAAAACGGCCGGGGGCCTTTGCCGTCAGCTTCTCACAAAACTTATATCCCACCATGCCATTGCCAATAATAACTACCTTCATGAACTGCGATTTTGATTATGGTGAATCATTCCGCAGGCAATCGTTATAAAACATTATAAAAAATTACATATAATGATTTTTAAAGCAAGTACCGTTATTATTACCGTTGTTTTGTGATCAGCGTAATAAAAATAGGCAAATTGGATGGTAAATAGAATCAAATTTTCCGATTTCAATCACATATTTTCTGATTTAATATAAAAAATTCGGAAAAGTAATTGCTAAATCGTTCCCGCAACCTGTAACTTGCAGTCGCACGACCGCATGAAAATCAACAAACACGCATGCTCGCTCCAGGACTGCTTCCTCTGCCGGCACTGTTCCAAAGAATGGCTGCCAGCCCTGGCTGCTCACCGCAAAAATTTCCAGGTGGCCAAGGGTGAAGTGCTTTTCCACGAAGGAGATGCCATGAAAGGCATCTGGTTTGTGTACAGAGGGCGCTTTAAAGTGCATAAGAAATGGGGTACCGAGAAGGAACTGATCGTACGGCTGGCCCGCGACGGCGATATTCTTGGTCACCGCGGTATGGGAGGCGATTTGTATTATCCTGTATCGGCCACTGCGCTGGAACCGTCCCGCGTATGTTATGTGGACCTGGAATTTTTCATGGCTACGCTCAAGGTGAATCCGCCGCTGCTGATGGAACTGATGCAGTTCTTTGCTGCCGAGTTGAAAGAAAGCGAAAAGCGCATGCGTAACCTGGCGCATATGCCGGTGATCGGGCGGGTAGCCGGATCGCTATTGACGCTCAGCGAAAAATTCGGCACTACGCCGGACGGGTTTATCAATATGACTTTGAGTCGCCAGGACCTGGCCGCGTATACCGGCACCACGTATGAAACCGTTTTCCGGGTATTGAATGAATTGGCTGCGGCCAATGCAATCAGTTATTCAGGGAAGAATATTAAGATATTGGATGAGGCATTGTTGAAGAGGCATATGAGGGAGGATTAATGCATGATAACAAATTTGCAGCACGCACTTAACATAGCAACTTTCAAATAGTCCAATAATCCACCATCTCCCCCCCTTCCACCCGCTCCTTACCTGCAGGATGCAATGCAATTCCATCTGCATGCAAAGCAGCACGAATATCACCAGAACCATTAAAGGGAACTGCTTCGAGCGTAGTGGTGCCTGGCACTAACCGCACCGGAAAAAATTCATCGAGATTATTTTTTTTGCTGCGGGCAGCGCGTAACTGCATGGGCAACGGAGCAGGCGGCGCAATTCCATAACCGGCATGCAGCCATGTACGCACCAGCAACATAAAAGTAACCATACACGAAAGCGGATTGCCGGGTAAGGCAAATACCATGGCTTTATTGGGCGCCTGTCCACACCATACCGGTTTCCCGGGTCGTATCTGCAGTTTATGAAAACATTGTTGCACACCCAGCGATTCCAATACAGCCGGAACATAATCTGCGTCACCGGCAGAAACGCCACCTGAAGCAATAACCAGATCAGCAGCCAGCGCTTTTTCGAATGATCGTTTCAGTAAGTCCCTGTCATCCGGCACATGCTCCACCCACCACGGCGTTATCCCTTCTTTGGCCAGCATGGATTGCAACAACGCCGTGTTGCTGTTGCGTATCTGCACTCGTTGCACCGGCGACTGTACCGGCACCACTTCATTGCCGGTGGTAATAATGGCTGCCACAGGACGCCGCGCTACATTGACGGCACCTTTCCCTATTGCCGCGAGCAAACTTATTACCGGAGGCGTTACCACCACCGGGCGATCAAGGATCACGGCGTGTTGCCGCAGGTCTTCGCCCTGGCGGGCTATATTTTGAAATGGTTTAACGGTTTGTAACATTATGCGTACGCTGCCTGCTTCTTCTACCGCATCTTCGCGACGTACAATGACATCAGCCTGCACAGGCGTGGCAGCGCCGGTCATGATTTTATAACAGGCGCCTTCCGCAAGGTCAGTTGTGGCTTCCTGCCCTGCGTAAATGGTTTCAATTAGTGTATATTCCCGGATGCCTTTTTGAAAATCTTCATACCGTAATGCATACCCATCCATTGCCGCACGGTTGAATGGCGGATAATCCCGGTCCGCGACAAGCTTTTCATGCAGCACACGGCCCAATGCATTTTCCAGCGGTACCTGTTCTTCGCCAAAAGACCGCGCAAGCTGCTTCAGTAGTTCCTGTGCTTCGGTATACAACATGGTATGCTGTTTAATGCATTTTATTAACCCTTTATATAGTCTGCTATTTCCCCAATAATTTTTCCAAACCAGTTTGCTGCTTCCTTATCCTTTTTTGTCCAATCTTCGCGCACTACCATACCCTTTCTGCTCCTTTGTTCCGCCTTTCCATTTCTCAATAAGCCTTGTTCCCCTCAATGCCCCCCTCCCAGCAACATCTTCCGCGCATGAAATACCGCCGGTAAAATCGCCTCCAGTGACTGCCGCGCACCATCCGTGCTTCCCGGCAGTGTAACGATCAGCGTATGAGCAATAGATCCCGCCACTGCGCGGCTCATCATAGCCAGCGGCGTGCGTTGCTGACCATATACCCGCATGGCTTCTGTAATGCCATCGGCATCACGTTCCAGTATCTCCCGCACGGCATTAACGGTATGATCGCGCGGGCCCAGACCGGTGCCGCCGGTAGTAAATACAAATGCTACATCTTCGGCTACCCATTGGCGTATAGTATCCTGAATTGCTTTTTTATCATCGGGAATGATCTTGTAGTATTTCACTTCCGCATTCACCGCTTGCAGCATGTCGCAGATCAGCCTGCCGCTTTTGTCTTCACGCTTACCGGCGGCCGTCGCATCGGAGCAGACCAGCACAGCACAGACAGGCGGCAACACAAAATATTTTTGCCGGTCGCTTTTACCACCCTTCTTTTCCAGCAGTTTGATATGACCAATCTCCAAAGCCGTGTCCACCGGCTTCAGCATATCATATATTTCGAGGGCAGCTACCGATACCGCCGTCAGCATTTCCATTTCAATACCGGTCCTGCCGATCGAACTTGCCTGGCCGGTGATGACGATGCCTGTTTTTGAAAATATTTCAGAAGGAAAAAGTTCTGCATGCTGCGCCGGATCAAGAAATTCAAACTGCATGTCCATACCATCAATAGCCACCGGGTGGCAATGCGGCAGCAATTGCGGCGTGAGTTTGGCGCCGATAAAACCTGCTGCACGCGCCACATCAAACAGGTTGCCTTTGGGCAACTGCTGATTGCGGATCAGTTCAATGGTAGCAGGTGAACAGAATACAATTCCCGCAGCGCGGGCCGTACGCAACGTTATTTGCTTGTGGGTGATATCACGCATAAAAACCGGGTGCTTGATGATGGTTGAATTCGCGCAAGTATAAGTAAAATGCGCCACAACAGGAATGAAGCGCTGCGCCCGAAAGGGAAAAGCAGCTGCCAGACGGAAAGTTTCTGCAGGTTATTCCGCCGGCATGGATTCTGAACATTTCCATCTTTTATAAATCGCCGTATCTTCAATTATGCACAATCCCCGACCAACGGTCCTACCCCGGCTGATTGTAGCGGGCGCCGGCCCCGGCGACCCGGAACTCGTGTCGCTCAAAACTGTCCGTGCCCTGCAGGAAGCGGATGTGGTGTTGTACGACAACCTCATTAACAAAGTACTCCTGGAGCACACGCGGCCCGATTGCGAAAAGATTTACGTTGGCAAACTTCCCTACGGGGAATACACCCCGCAGGAAACCATTCACGCATTGATCAAAGAAAAAGCTTTCACCAAAGGGAAAGTAGTGCGCCTGAAAGGCGGCGACCCGTTTATCTTTGGCCGTGGCTTTGAAGAAATATTATTTGCACGGCAACACGGTATAACGGCCAGCTATATCCCAGGCATTACCAGTATGCAGGCAGCCGGCCTGGAAGATATTCCCCTCACTTTCCGCAGCGTAAGCGAAAGTCTCTGGGTGATCACCGGCACCAAAAAAGACGGCACGCTCTCCGGCGATCTCCGGCATGCCATGCACAGCAAAGCCACCGTCATCATTTACATGGGCGTAAAAAAACTGCCCGACATTGCACGCGTATATGAAGAAGAAGGCCAGGGCGCCATGCCCGCCGCCATTATTCAGCATGCCAGTATGGCCAACCGCAAAGTGGTACGGGGAAAGATCAGCGAATTGCCGGCATTGGCGGCCGCCAGCCAGATCACCCATCCCGCCATTATCATTATCGGGCAGGTGGCCGGTGATGCACTGCCCTTATTGTAAAAGCCCAGCGTGGAAGAGGGAGCCCACAAGGATTCCTGACGCACCCTATTCAAATAAGTATTTACACTTAGCAAATTCTAAGGCAACCGCTTAAGCATCGTAATTTTACTGTATATTTCTTTATATGCTGCATCACCCGGTTGTTTTCAGTCAAACGCACATTAAAAGGCATTTGTCACTGCGCTTTACCAATACCCTTTACACAAGTTATTTCTGAGGCTTTGGTTAGGTTTTACCTAACCTCCTGGCCTTGCTGTCAGGAGGTTATTTATATAAAAGTCAATGAAAACTATTGCACCTGCAGGCCTGACTTTCAGCGATTGCATGCCCGTCAATACCGGTACTGATACCGGAACAGCCATCGTTTTTACCAAACACTTCACGCATCCTGACACGGTCCTCTCCCTGCGCCCGTTCTGCGTTGACACCGATCTACCGGAATTGCATAAACGAAAAAGTCATCATCCGCAGCTGGCGGCATTGATCGCCTCCAGTTATGCCTATACCAGTGTGTCCACCTTTGCGCATTCGTACATGGTGCTGCAGGACAATGGCCGTTCGCTATGCGCGGTAGACGTGTGCCGGGCCAGCCAGGATGAAATAGCAGATTATTTCGAAACCGGCGCCAATGATTATATCTTAAGGCTCACCCCGGTGGTCCCTTTAACCAGAAATGCCGGCCTGTATTCCTGCATCCTTGCTACCTGTATGGCATGGCTGGCACTGTTCCCTGCTATCAAATCGCTGGTGGTAGAGTGTGATGCCGGACAGGTGAATTGGCAACAGGCGCTGGGAAAGGCAGGCTTTACCTGCATTCACCATATCAGTACAGAATACAAAGAGACTATGCTGTATAGCTACACATTCGTTCATAATCACTAACCGCAAGAAACTATTCACTTCCATTGAAAAAACAACTTCTGCTCACTGCATGCAAGGTGTAGACGAATTTCTACATCCAGCACATGTTTGCCAAGGGCGTAAAACTTGCACCACTTCGTGCACAGCTATCAACGCCAATACATGCAAAAGGGACAACAAAAAAGAAAGATCAGGCCGCCGCAGAAACTTGCCCGCAAACAAGGCAAAGAAAAACAGATGGTGCCGGAGCCAGTGTATGAAAAAGAAAAGGAAGCTGAGCGGCTCAAAAACAAAACCGTCATCATCACCGGCGGCGACAGCGGTATCGGTAAAGCCGTTGCCATTGCCATGGCCAAAGAGGGCGCCGATATAGTGATTGCGTATCACGAAGATCATAAGGACGCGCGGGCTACGGAAGAACGCATTGTTGCCGCGGGCAGCAAATGTCTGCTGATTGCCGGTGATGTAAGCAGGCCCGCCCATTGCAGGAAGATCGTTCACCAGACTATCCGGCAATTCAAAAAAATAGATATACTGGTCAACAACGCCGGTATCCAGTTTCCCCAGCAGCGGCTACAGGACATCACAGAAAAGCAACTGAAAAGAACTTTTGAAGTAAACTTCTTCGCCTGCCTCTACCTGGTGCAGGCGGCGGAGCCTTATCTGAAAGCAGGCGCCAGCATCATCAATACCACTTCGGTAACCGCCTATCGCGGCAGCTGGCACCTGATTGATTATGCTTCCAGCAAAGGGGCCATTGTAAGTTTCACCCGCTCCCTGTCTGCCTATTTTGCCAAAAAACAGATTCGCGTCAATGCAGTGGCGCCGGGACCCGTATGGACGCCGCTGATCCCTGCTACTTTTCCCGCAAAGCATGTAGCCGAATTCGGTTCTGATACACCGTTAGGCCGTGCGGCAGAGCCGGTGGAGATTGCTTATTCCTACGTATTTCTTGCTTCCGAAGAAGCTTCCTATATCACCGGGCAGGTTTTGCATCCCAATGGCGGTGAAATTGTTAACACGTAAAACAAAACATTCATGAAAACACTTGGTATCATTCTCATCATTCTCGGTATTGTGATGATTGTCTTCCGCGAAGTACGCTTTACCCGTGAAGAAGAAGTAGCGGACCTCGGCCCGATTGAACTGAATAAGAAGGAACAGAAACGTGTTGCCTGGCCCACCTATGCCGGTATTGCCATTGCGGTATGCGGTGTGGTGGTGTTGCTGGCCTCGGGACGCAAGAGACTTGCCTGAGGCAATAATCAAAGGATGCATTAGTGAAAGGGTTAACGGCATCCCGGACGCACTCATCCTCCGAGAGTAATCATCAAAGGATGCATTGATGAATGGTTCAATGGTTGAACAGTTGATGCACCGTGCAACCATTTACTTTTAATCCCCTTCCCCCGATTGGGCAAATAAATGGACAGGGAAAAAATTCTTTTCAATTTTTTTCCTCTTAATACCAAACGGGAACAAAGTTTGAACTGATAGTAATACTATTATTTACGCTAAAACTTATTTGTTATGACTACGACAAGCAAAGTTGTATTAGGAATCATTGGTGCGGCTGCAGTGGGCGCTGCCGTAGGTTTACTGATGGCGCCGGAAAAAGGAAGAGACCTGAGGAGAAATATTGCGGACGCTGCAGGAAAATGGACAGACAAAATGGGTGAACGCTTTCGCACCGGTAAAGACGGTCTGAAGCGTGCTGCCAGCCAGGTGACGTCTGAGATGTAGCAATGGTGTTGATCCAACCGACCATACCGCACAGGAGCAGGCCGCGCCCTGCTCTTTTTGTTTTGGGTAAGTACTGAGCATTGCTCAATATGCTGAACACTAAAAAACACCCAGTATGCAAGACAAGCAACAAGACAAAACACCTCCCAGGCACCGCAAAGTAGATGTGGAGCCGGGACAACCGGAGTATCGCCCCGGCGAAACCGGAACGCCCGATCAGCCGGTGTATGATGAAGATGCTGAAGCCGAAAAAACTATGGAAAAACAAAAACAGGAACGACGCACGCCGGAAGAAGAGGATACCAAAATTGTGAATGAACAGGAACAAGACCAGGTGATCAATGATGAAGATCCGCCTGCCGGCAATCCTGGTACCACCGGCAAGACCGGTCAAAGCCGCACAGACAAGGAAAAACCTTCCAGTAAAGAACGATGACAGCCCGGCGCTATAACACTTCTTTCAGCACTTCCCATACATTCTCTGCAACGATCCGGTGACCATCCGGCGTCGGGTGGATGCCGTCTGCCTGATTGAGCTGTTGCACGCCACCCACCCCTTCCAGAATAAATGGTATCAGGGGTATATTATTTTTTGTGGCGAGTTCCTTAAAAGTATTGCGAAACTCATTGGCATACCGGCTGCCCATATTCGGAGGCACCTGCATGCCGGCCAGTATAATAACAGCCTGCGGATTCTTTTCGCGCACCTTATCAATAATGGCCTGCAGGTTTTGTCTTGTTTCAGTAATAGGTATGCCGCGCAATCCATCATTGCCGCCCAGTTCCAGCACAAACACATCTACGGGCTGACGCAGTATCCAGTCAATCCTGTTCTTACCCCCCGCCGTGGTTTCACCGCTCAGCCCCGCATTGATCACGCGGTAAGGGAGTTTCAGCGAATCCAGTTTTTCACCAATCCTTGCAGGAAAAGCTTCGGTGGGCTCTACACCGTAACCCGCGGTAATACTATTGCCGAAAAATATAATATTCTTCATGCCGGCTGTGGTTGCTTTAGCAGTGGTATCTGTGCGGCGTGGTTGTGTATCATTGCCTGCCTGATCATTCTTTTGATTGTTGTTGCATGCTGCCAGCAACAACCCGACAATCCATATGAACCCAAATCTTTTCATAAACTATAAATTAATTAGTAGTCCGTTATTTTTCCCTTCTTCCCTGCTTCAACACGCTGGTGTAAATTATGTTCAAACCAAACCGGCGTTCAAAATAATGCATTAATTTACTACACTTTAGCACAATTATTTTCCTTATCAAACCATAATTGATCAGTGGACACAATACTATCCATAAGCAACCTGAGCAAATCGTACCAGGGGGCGGGACGCACGCTCACGGTACTGCATGATATCAATTTTTCTGTAGAAGCCGGTTCCACCGTTTCCATTGTTGGTCCTTCCGGCAGCGGCAAGACCACCTTACTGGGATTGTGCGCCGGGCTAGACCGCGCTACTTCCGGTTCAGTAGAACTGAACCATGTACAATTGGATAAACTGAACGAAGACCAGCGCGCCCAGGTGCGCAACCGGTATGTGGGATTTATCTTTCAGAATTTTCAGCTGATGCCTACGCTGACCGCACTCGAAAATGTAATGGTGCCGCTGGAGCTGCGCGGAGAAAAAAATGCGCGGGCAAGGTCCAGGGAGTTGCTGGACAAGGTTGGACTGGCAGACCGGCTGCATCATTATCCCATGCAGTTGTCAGGTGGCGAACAGCAGCGTGTTTCGCTGGCGCGTGCCTTTGCCAATAACCCGCGCATCCTGTTTGCCGACGAACCCACCGGCAATCTTGATACGGAAACAAGCGATAAGGTAGAGCGACTCCTCTTCGACCTCAACCAGGAAGCCGGCACCACGCTGGTCATCGTTACCCACAACCTTGAGCTGGCCGCACAAACCAACCGCATCATACGCATCAAAGGAGGAACAATTGTAAGTGATGAAAGAAAGGCATCGTAAAAACCGGAAAACCTTGCTTCACGGCTTCCGGACTGCCCGGCTTCATCTAACGGACTAAACCAACCGAAATGGACAAAGCACGATTTGTTTATAAAAAAAGGCTGAATATTCCCTGGTTGTTCATCATGGCCTGGCGCGACAGCAGGCGTAACCGCTCGCGACTGCTGCTGTTTATCGCCTCCATTATTCTCGGCATTGCCGCACTGGTGGCCACCTTTTCATTCGGATACAACCTGCAAAACGATATTGACCGGCAGGCCAAAACACTTACCGGCGCTGACCTGGTGATTGAAAGCAACAAGCCGGTGCCCGAAGCTCTGCAACCGGTGCTGGAGCGTCTTGGCGATGAACGGTCGCAGGAACGCAGCTTTGCTTCCATGGTGTATTTTGTGAAAGGCGGCGGCACCCGCCTGGTGCAGGTGCGCGCCCTGGATGGCCGTTACCCTTTTTATGGCGAACTGGAAACCACGCCCGCAGCAGCAGCCGGAAGGTTTCGCAACGGCAGAGCAGCCCTGGTTGACAAAACACTCATGCTGCAGTTTGATGCGCAGATCGGCGATTCCATTCAACTCGGCGATGTAACCTTTGCCATTGCCGGTGTACTGAACAAGGCGCCCGGACGCAATACGATATCCACCACCGTAGCGCCACCAGTGTATATTCCGCTGCAATACCTCGAAGCCACCGGGCTGGTGCAAAAAGGCAGTCGCATTGCCTATAACTATTATTATAAGTTCAGCGATGAGGAAGCAAGCGAAGCGGTAATGTATAGCCTAGAGCTACGGATCGCAGAAGCAGGAATGGATTACGATACGGTAGAAGAACGCAAGCGCAATACCGGGCGATCGTTTGAAGACTTCACACAATTTTTGTCGCTGATCAGTTTCATAGCATTGCTGCTGGGCTGCATCGGCGTGGCCAGCGCCATTCATATTTACATTCGTGAAAAAATCAGCAGCATTGCCATTCTCCGCTGCCTGGGCGTAAACAGCACGCAGGCTTTCTTCATATACCTGATACAGATTGCCGGCATAGGATTGCTGGGCAGCATTATCGGCGCCATTGCCGGTACGCTTATCCAGCAATTACTGCCCGTGGTGCTGGAAGATTTTCTGCCCGTGGAAGTAGCGGTGACGATCAGCTGGCGCGCCATTGCACAGGGCGTGGCGCTCGGACTGGTGATCAGCCTGCTGTTTGCTCTGCTGCCGCTGGTATCGGTAAGAAATGTTTCTCCTTTATTTACACTGCGCATTTCGTATGAGCATACACGTTTCCGGGACCCGGTAAAATGGCTGGTGTATTTGCTGATTGTATTTTTTGTACTGGCTTTCTGCCGCTGGCAGATCGGCAGCTGGTCGCAGGCTATTGTGTTTACCACCGGCCTGCTGGCAGCCTTCCTGTTGCTGGCAGGCGTAGCCAGGCTGCTGATGTGGAGCGTGCGCCGCTTCTTTCCCGCTTCGTGGAATTATTTATGGCGGCAGGGATTCGCCAACCTGTATCGTCCCAATAACCAAACCATCACACTGGTAACGACCATCGGTCTTGGTGTGGCGTTTATCGGCACCCTGTATTTTACGCAGGACATCCTGATCCAACGCGTGAGCCTTACGGCCAGCGGCAATCAACCCAACATGGTATTGTTCGATATACAGTCTGGCCAGAAAGACAGTGTAGCGGCTATGGCCCGGCAATATGACCTGCCCGTGCTGCAACAGGTACCGATCGTTACCATGCGCATAGAAGAAGTAAACGGGCAAACCGCCACCATGGCGCGCGCCGATACATCGTCCCGCGTTTCCGAAAGGGCGTTTGAATGGGAATTCCGGGTCACCTACCGGGATAGCTTAACCGATTCTGAAAAACTGGTATCCGGCCAGTTGCCGGGACCGGTGCAATCGCCGGAGGAAACGGTATATATCTCTGTTGAAAAACGGTACGCCGATCGTGTACACCTGAACCTGGGAGACACCGTTGTTTTTAACGTGCAGGGAACGCTCATCCCCACGGTGGTAGGCAGTATGCGCGAAGTGGACTGGCAGCGGGTGCAAACCAATTTCCGCGTGGTATTTCCTTCGGGCGTGCTGGAAGAAGCGCCGCAATTCCATGTGCTCATTACCCGCGTGCCTTCACCGGAAGTATCGGCCCGGTTTCAGCAGGCGGTAGTGCAACGCTATCCGAATATCTCCATTATTGATCTCGGGCTCATCCTGAGCGTGCTGGACGATGTGCTGGACAAGATTGGCTTTGTGATCCGCTTCATGGCAGGCTTCAGCATCATTACCGGGTTGATTGTACTGATCGCTTCCATACTGATCAGCAAATACCAGCGCATGCAGGAAAGCGTACTGCTGCGCACGCTGGGCGCCAGCAGGCGGCAGATACTGGTGATCACTGCCCTGGAATATTTTTTCCTGGGCGCACTGGCTTCGGCCACCGGCATCCTGCTTTCACTGGCGGGCACCTGGGCATTGGCGCGTTTTAGTTTTGAAGCAAGCTTTACACCGCAATGGATTCCGGTGATTCTGTTATTCATCGTTATTTCATTGCTTACGGTCATCATTGGATTGCTTAACAGCAGAGGCGTGTTGAACAAGCCGCCGCTGGAGGTGTTGAGGAAAGAGGGATAAGCTGATTATGCTCCTCCGTTTTTCTTCCCCCGCAGCAGCCTCCAGAACTGATCATTCCAGTTAATCAACTGCCCGATAAGAAATGCATCTTTCAGGTTGGACCGTATATTGCTGCGCATAATGCGCACCACCACATCCTTTTCCACTTCGCCCACTTCCTTCACTCCAATCAAAAATTCAACGGCGAACAACGCCAGCAATGCGCCAAAGGCAAACAAAAAATTCCATTCATGAAGCGATAAGATATGGATCACCCTGTCCACCTGCGGTCCGATCCATTCCGCACTGATGGTAAGCGAACGATCGGTGAAGTAATCGGCCAGTACGCCGCCCAGCAACGGCGCCACGGAAGAAAAGAATGCCGTAATGATATTCCTGACAGACAGGTACACAATGGCATCATCCTTAGGCGCCAGCTTCAAACCAATATTGGTTAGCGACAAATTGATACCGGCCGTAGCCACACCCATGAAAATATGAATAAACACCAGCAGGGAAAGATTGGCATAAAACCGGGAATAAATGCCTACAAAACACCAGGCAATGAGGCAGAATATATACAACGGCGCTCCGATGGCGATAATGGTCTTGTTGCTGTACCGGTCTGAATATTGCCCCCAGATGCGCACCGTAAGAATGCTGCACACCTGGCTCACAATGCTCAGGCCGATCACGTAAAAAAAAGCAAGTCCCATACTTTTCAACAGGAACACGGTGAAGAATGGCGTTGCAATATTGAGCGCAAATACCCAGGCAGAATTGAATACAAGAAACTTGCGGAAATTGGCATTTTTCAATGGCCTGCGAAACAGCTTCAGCAGGTTCTCCTTAGCCAGGAACGATTGTGGCTCCGGCGCCTTCCCCAGTATGATGGCGCCGGCAATGCCCAACACGCCTCCCGTCATAAACATAATGGAATAGGTAGTGAGTTCATACTCCGGATAATTGGCCTTGATATGGTCCACCAGCATGGCCAGCGCAAAACTCATCACCACATTCACCGTTTGCGTATAACTGCTGCGCCGCGAAAAGTAACGGCCCAGTGATTTCTCCGGCACCAGGTCTTTCATCCATGAGTTCCAGGCAGGACCGGCGATGGAACTGAAAAAATAAAAGAAGAAAAGAAAAATGATAAGGAGATCAATGGAAGTGGTATTAAAAAACAATGGCAGCGATGCTATAACGAGTAGGGGTATACGCGCCAGTATAAGACAAACCACCGCTACTGCCCGGCGGTTGTTGTACTGACGCACCAGCCAGATAGACAACAACTGGAAAATATTGGTAAATGTCGGCAGGGCTGCCAGCAGGCCGATTTGAAAATTGGAGGCCCCCATCAGCAGGGCAAAGGCCACCAGGAAGGCGCCGCCGGTAAGTGTGGTCATAGCTTCTGCAGCCAGGCCATCACCGATCACCAGTCTTAAACCGCGCTTCACATCGGCTTCTGTTAACGCTGCCTTTGGTTTCAGATCCATGTCATGGCTATACCAAGCGGCAAGGATTGTACCAGTGGGCGGCACGTTACCGGCACGCAATTACAGTATAAAGGCTATAGGTTACCCACCGGGTGCGCCTGGTGCCTGCAACATAGCACTGGTACTTCTGTAAGCGTACTGTGGCTTTTTTTCAGGATTAATAATCCAGCACGGTACGCGGCTCGCCGGGCACTGCCGGCATTTGTGAAAGTGTGGGGAGAAATTTTTCGCGCGTAGCAATGTGATAAGTCTGGCGGGCATCGTCGCATTCAATTTCTTCAAAATCCGCAACGGCCGCCATCAGCCTGAAATATTGTTCCTGTATATTGGTCATCCACACAACACGGTTCACTTCGTTGTAGGAGAAAAAGCAATCAAGACAAGCCAGCACTGCAGCAACCGAATCGGAAGCGGATTGCATCACTTCCGGTGATGGCCACAACTGCATCACAAAATCGTTGGGTTGCAGGGAACAAACTTCCGTTAGCACATCAGGGGCGAACAAGGCCTGGTATACATCTGCCTGGAAGGCAGGTACGCCATTGATGGTGCCAAGCAGCGCCTGCGTATTGCAACCATCCAGCAGCGTTGCATAGAAATCTTTGGATAGTTCCAGGCCATAGCCGGTTTTCTCACTGGAGTAATGAGTGGCAAACCACTTGTTAATGATGTCCAGGTCGCCGGGAAGTGACAACGGACGTATGGTAACAGGTATGTTGTCGGGCCAGAACGTTTTGCAATAAATATCTGTGTGCAAAATATACGGGTCGTATTGGCGGCATAATGGTTTTGTGTGGTGCATGGTAAATGGCTTGTATAACTATAAAACACAAAGCATAGCTTTCCCTGCGAAATAACATTCGTAAGAACAGCAGGGAACAAATTGTAACCTTTCAGAACCTTACAGCTTTAACAGGGAACGGAATTCAACGGTTTTGGTGAAGAGGAGGGAGCAAACAGAAGGGTTTAGAACAACGGCGTGCAATATCCGACAAATAACCATGTTGCCCAAAAAAATTTACACTTATTTCCATGCAAGTGTATTTTCTCATCCAGCACCTTGCAGCATGAATTTCCTATAACGATTAAGCACTTGTGATACATTGTTTATCAATATGATTTGATTGTTATATACCTTTTGTGTTACCTAACGATAACTAACCGATTATCATCTGTCTTTACAACAGACCGGTGTTATACCAACGTTGCGCCCGCATGATCAATATAAAATTTTCATAAGACCTTCTTCGTTAGTGCAAACCGCTCTATATTTGCGCATATAGGTCATGCTTAACCAGCAAACAGCAATATCCCGGCTGTTGTAGCACTCCCCCTCTCACCGTCAAGATGTGGGCAAGCATAACCTGTGCATGGCTACAATATTTCAAGTGACGCAACCCATTGTAAATTAAACGCGGAGCAAACAGATTGTTTGTCACGACCATATTAACATGGCCTGAGATGTATTGCATGATCATTAAACCTTTCCACCCATGAAGATCAAGGAACAGGAAATGGGCTGCATCCAGGCGGCCCATGACATTCTTACCAGGGACCCGATGTGCCATATTACCATCGAGGGTCTTGCTGCCGCCGTTGCACTGAATCGCAATAAGTTGCAATATGGTTTCAGAAAAAAGTATGGCTTAAGCATATACGAATACCGGCTGCAAATGCGTATGCGGCTGGCCGCTTCCTTATTAAAGGATACTGACAAGAGCATCAAAGAGATCGCGCACCTCACCGGTTACAAAACCATCAGCAGTTTCAGCGTAGCATTCAAACGCGTATTTTCAAAGGCCCCAACACATTGGCGGTGAGCGCACGCCCTGCCGTATCTCCAATTTTGTGCAGATAAGAAAAACAATTGTGCAGATAAGTAAAATTCTCCGTGGTAAATTGCAGTTGTTTCCTGTGCTTTTCATCACCGCCTTAAATACCTCTTCATTTATTTCCATTTGCCCGGCACCCATAGCAATGGCAGGGCATTACGCCCTGGCTCCCGGAAAACGCTTTTATCAATAGACCATTACTGCAACATGCGCTGAATAGTATGCATGCACAAACGCAATCCTTTCTTTCGTTTGTGCAACCTGTAGCTCATGGGAACAACCATTCATTTCGAGGGTGGTTAAAAGATGGTTATCATCCAGAGTTACGCAATGGGAACCGGTTTTCGCACCTCAGCCGGTTCCTGCTCTGACATTCCGTTGCCTCAGGGCAACGTCAACATAAAAGACAGGGGTAGAATTGTTCATCTACTGGTCAGTAGCGATACTATCCATTCAGACAAAAAGTCCGGTGAACAGAGGGCCACGACTTTTCTGCGTTCGATGGAAATTATTATTGTCCGATGTTGCTCATTACCCTGGTTTACGGGGCAGCGGACAATAATAAAGATCCGTACCGATATGTGTATTGCTGCTGATTCAGGAATACCATTGTACTTTCTGGTGAAAGAAAGCATGGTTCCGGCTGCACCGCCTCTCCTATGCGGGAAGGGCGCATGCAGCTTCTTTGTTTAAATGAGGTGATTGAAAATCACTTTTCATCTTTTTTCTTACGCTCCTGCCGGCGGAAATATCCGCGAAAGAGAAAATTGTGTTTGAGCGCTTCCATATTCTCGTTAAAGGCGCGGGTGCCCATTTCGATGTTGGTAAGACTGTTATACACTTTTTTTACCAGCATTGAATCTGCAAACAACGCATGTATGGCGCCGTTGCCACTATCCACCTGGTAACGCAAACTGGCAGCCATGCGTTCCAGTTCGCGGCTGAGAGAGGCCGTGTTGGTGGCAGCCTGGCTGATCATATCCATACTGCGGTGGAGTTCCTGCACCAGGCTGGTATCGGTCAATACAGTACCGAGTATTCCTTTTCCGCTACGGGCATCAGCCACCATGCCTTCGAGGTCGCTCACCAGATGCTGCGCCTGCAGGCTGGCTTGCCGAACATTGGCAAGCGATTGCTGTAAATTCTCAGGCAATGTCTCATCATTCAGTATCGCCCATAAAGAGGTACTGTTATTGATTCTCCGGATGGTGTATTTTAATTCACTTGCAATCAGGGCTACGTCGTTGTTGGTGTGCGAAAGCACTTCCAGCATTTCATCCGTTTGTACGGTGGATTTCACTGCAAGCACATCCCCTTCTTCCACGGGTGGTGCAGGCAGTCCGGAAGGATTTATTACAATCATCTTATTGCCCATGAGACCATCTGTGGTGATAGAGGCAACCGCATTCTTTTTTATAAAGTCTTTCATTTTCTTTTCTAACACCATGGTCACTTCTATTACGGTATCATTCAGCAATTGCACGTTTCTTACGGTTCCTGCCTGGATACCGGCATAGCGCACGTTGTTACCCGGCATCAATCCCTGCGCATTTTCAAAATGGCATTTGATAATAAAATTGGACCCAAACAAATTACGGTTGCGTCCGATAAAGTAAAGCAATGCAATCAACACAAGCAGGCCTGCCAGTACAAATACGCCGAGTTTAACATTATCAATCTTGCTGTTTATCATACTACTTCTATTCAAAAAATTGTTTCACTTTCGGGTCGTCAGACCGCTGCAGTTCTTCAAACGTACCCTGTGCATAGCATTTACCGTCTATCAGCATCACCACCCTGTCTGAAGCGAGACGCACACAGGTCATGTCGTGCGATATGATCACAGAAGATGACCTGTATTTTTTTTGAATGGCTACAATCAGGTCAACAATCCCGCGGCCGGTGATCGGGTCAAGTCCGGTAGTGGGTTCGTCATACAATATGATCTCCGGCCGCATGATCAGTGTGCGCGCCAACGCGATGCGTTTGCGCATGCCGCCCGACAATTCCGCAGGCATCATGTCCACCGTATGCTCCAGCCCTACATCTTTCAGCGCCTGCAGCACCAGCTGCTCTTCGTTCTGGTGCTGTTGCTTTATCCATGTTCTGCGCAGCGGAAACAACAGGTTCTGCCGCACCGTCATGGAATCGTATAGTGCATTGCTCTGAAACAAAAAGCCTACCCGTGCGCGGAGTTTGTCCAGTTCATCGTGGTCAAGGTCCGTCACTTCTTTTCCGAGGAATTGAATAGAGCCGCTGTCGGGTTTCATTAAACCAATAATACATTTAATGAGCACCGATTTTCCGGAACCTGATTTGCCGAGCACTACCACATTTTCTCCCCGGTATAAAGTAAGATTGAAATCAGACAGCACATGATTGGCGCCAAACGATTTGTACAAATGCTGCACACGCAGTACCACCTCGCGTTGTTCAACCGGTGGTGCTTCCGTAGCTGTATGTACATTCGTGACCATTGTATTAGTTTAACCCGATGTATTAGTTTAACCCGAGCAAATCGGTGATCTGCACCGCTAACAGATCAATCACAAAAATCATTACCGACGATATTACCACAGCGGCATTGGCGGACCGTCCCACGCCTTCCGTTCCTTTTTGTGAATAGTATCCTTTATAACATCCGATAATGCCTACGGCAAAACCAAAGAAGAATGATTTGGTAAACGCAGGCAATACATCGCCAAAGGCCAGGTTGTTGATCACCTGTGTGAAAAACAAATCGAAACTGGTGTTGCCGCGGATATTCACCCCCAGGTAAGCACCATACAAGGAAATGGCGTCGCCTAACATTACCAGTACCGGCAGCATAAAGGTGGCAGCCGCTACACGCGTCACCACCAGGTACTTAAATGGATTGGTGCCGGATACTTCCATGGCGTCAATCTGCTCGGTCACTTTCATGGAACCCAACTCGGCGCCAATGCTGCTGCCGATCTTGCCGGCAAAGATCAATGCGGTAATAACCGGGCCGATCTCCCGTACAATGGCTATGCCTACCATGGCAGGCAATTGTGATTCCACGCCATAGCGAATCAGTGAAGGCCGCAGCTGCATCGTGAGCACCAGTCCCATGATGAACCCCGTGAGCGCCACCAGCGGAAAAGATTTATAACCGATGATGTAACACTGCCGGAAGAATTCAGCCAGTTCATAGCGTGGCCGGAACCACTCGCGCAGGAAGCGGCCGGCAAAGCGCGACAGATCGCCGGCCTCATACAGAAATTTTTTCCAGGTTGATGCGTGTTCCATGAGCAGCGTTTGGCTATGCAAGCCGGTAAGTATGGACAATCAAAATCTTTCTATAGCCGGGAGGTCATTTTGTAACCGACTCCCTTTCAAAACGCCCTGTCTTATCGGTGAGGAATATGCGAAAAACCACTCCTTCAATGTTGCTTAGCTTTTCCGGCGGGAAGGGCCATTCGGGAGAAATATGCGTTGTTTTGCTGCTGTCAAGCGGCAGCACCCGGTTCAACAGCAGCTCCAGCGCTTTGTCGCGCCGCGGTGTATTCACGATCTCTTCAAAAATTCCCCATGAAATCACCGTCCGCCAGTTGGACATACTTTTCATATCTTCTACTTCAAAACACACCTTGGGGTTTTTGCGCATAATGTCCAGTTTCATCCCTTCGCGTGTAATGCCGTATATGTTTTCACCATCGTAAGCATAGCTGATGGGAACAACGTAGGTAAAGCCGTCGTGGTGGCAGCCGATGCGGCCCACCACCTGGCTGCTGATCACATCTTCAATTTCGGCGTCGTTGAGTTTTCCGATCATGGTCATGTGGAATTTTGGATGAAGGGTTTATACTAAAGAAATGCTGGTTATACCGGCGGAATTTCACCGGGCGGTCTTTTTCCGGGATCTTCGTCGGGTGTATCTTCCGGAATTTCTTCGGGTGTCTCTTCGGGTATGATTTCCGGCTCTTCGTCGGGCAGCTCGGCAGGACGTTCATCCGGCACCTGATCGGGTTTTATTTCGGGCGTAGTATCCGGATTCGGAATTTCAGGATACTGATCTGGTTTTACTCGCTTCTTCTTTGCCATAATATAATGTTTTATTGCATGCCGCACCAGGATAACTACAGATTATTTTACCGGCTACCGGGCTGTAACTCCCGATACGTGTAATCTGTGGTAAAAAAACCGCATTGCACTTCCACTTCAAAATAACTTCAATATTGATGCCTGTTCAATGAGTTGCATCAAAACGGGCAATGATGCCTGTCACCCGGGGCAACAGGCATTGGCAAAAAAGTTGCTGCAAAAAGGCAAAGGAAGAGAAGCAGTGCACGCACTCAGGTGGCGGCGCCCGCCGGAATGGCCAGCACCGGTATATGAGAATGGAAAGTCATTTTCTGTGTGGCGCTGCGGTGAAAGACCCTGTCGAAGAATTTTTTCGGATAGGTGATCATACCAATGATCGCCACGTCCTGACGGATGCAGTAGCGTTGCATTGCCCCTTCAAAGTTGGTGCCTTCTATCACTTCACTTTTAAAAACTACTCCGGGAAAATGTGACTGGAGGTATTTTACATATTCCGCCAGTTGTTGCCGCAACGTATCTGCTGTTTTTGCTGCTTCACTATCTTTTTCCACATATACCACCACGTGAACAGGAGCGGCAAAAAGTTGCGCCAGGTCTGCCAGCGTGTGCAGGAGTTCGGGATTATCTTCAAATTGATGGGTAGCAAGCACCAGGGCGTCAGGTTGCTGCAGGGCATATTCATCGGGAATGGCCAGCACCGGCGTTGTGGACCGTGCAATCACTGCAGCTGTAGTGCTGCCCAGGAAAATTTCTTTAGCGCCACTCGCACCCCGTGTGCCCATAATGATCAGGTCGTAGCCTTCGCGGCGGCAATAGTGGGGAATGGCTTCTTCCGCATCGCCTTCCACCAGTTCTGTAGTGATGTGGAGGGAAGGATACAGATCGCTCACGTTCTTTTTAAAGGCGAGCAATTCCTTGCGCCGGTTGTCGTGCAAAATGTAACTGTATTTTTCCTGCACCGTTGCCGGCCGGAACAACACGGCCTGCGCCGGCTCCAGCACATATAACAGGCAAATGGAAGCGTTGCAGCGTGTAGCCAGTTCCGCCGCATAGGTAGCGGCCCGCAGCGCATTGTCTGAAAAATCGGTGGGCACCAGTATTTTTTTCATATTCCGCATTTGTACTGCGAACATAGTATGCGGAAAGTGTGCCAGCAATGATAGTAATCAGGGAAGGGAATGATGTTACTTTTTGATGGTAAACACCCTCGACAGGTTAAACCCGAACCGTATCTCCGCTTTACCCCAGCTGTCGGTAGTGTTGGTAATGAAGGCTTTTTCATTCATGCCGGTGGCATTGGAAAAATGCAACTGAAACACGTGGCCGCCGGTTTCAATGTCCAGTCCTATGGAGAGCGGGTCTTTATATATGTCCTTATCCAGCCCCTTCACCACATGATGATAGTCAGCCACCAGCGCCAGCCGGTTGGTCAGTTTAAAACGCGCCCCTACGCCCAGGGCCAGTACATCGTGTTCGTCTTCCGGTGCAGGCACCATGTTGCGGTGTACGAATACAGGCGATACCTGCATACTGAAGCGATCATTGAATTTGCGTCCAACAATCAGCTCGTGGTAAAATGCCATGCGACTGGTAGTGGTCCTTTTCTGGTCGCCGGTGTGTGGCTGCGTAGTGTAGGTAGCGCCCGCCACCAACACGATGGATACCGGGGAAGCACGCGGACCTGTTGATTGCCACAAGGGCCGCCATTTGATAAAGGCGTCCCACTCCTTATTCACATTACTGCGGCCAAATCCTGCTGTGAGGCTTTTGCCGAGGCCATAATCAAACCCAAAACGCATGCTGGCCTGGTCCAGCCCGAACAGGTTATTAAACCCCGACTTAACAGTACCAAACCGGTGCAGAATGCGTACGTCCAGCACACCTTTGCCTACAAACTCCATGGAGTGCCCGTTGATCACGCGCGTGGACTTAAAAGCATTGGTGACATATTCTTTCTTTTGCTCTCCACTATCTATCAGGGAGAGCAGGTCGCTGTCCTGCGCCTTTAATGCACCTGCCGTCCCTGATAGTACCAACAGCAACAAAATCTTTCTCATTGTGAAATGATGGTTCTTACGCAGTGCTTTTCAACACTTCGGTTATTGCAGAACGTTGTATTTACAACTTATGTTGATCTTTACTGTTTTTGAAATCTTATCGCTTACCACGCCGGGGATAGCAATATTAAAATCAGCCAGCGCCACTTCCAGGCTGGCTTCTGCCGCAATGGTTTCGCCGCTTACCGTCAATGTTCCTTTCGATTCCACTTCTTTCTTTACGCCATGCATATCCAGTATGCCCTTCACCGTAACGGGATAGGTGCCATCTTTACTGAAATTCACCGAACTGAGATTGGTGATCTTCCCTTTGAAAACGGATTTGGGGTATTTATCACTTTCCATGTAGTTCTCGTTGAAATGTTCCTGCATCAGTGCCCGCTTGAATTCAAAGCCTTTTACCAGCACCATGTACTCCAGTTGCCCGGTGGCCGCATCCAGTACGCTGGCCGCAGCAGGATTCACTCCATCAATGTCTTCTACAGCGGTGCCTGCCTGGAAGCTGACGCGTCCGTTCTTGGTATAGTATTTCTTTTGCGCTACAACGGGTAATGCCATCACCAAAGCGATCACCCCTGCTAATAACTTGCTCATCATTTTCTTTTCCTCCTTTACATGTTAATTACTCGATTGTGATTTTCTATCGGCTTGTCACCTATGTTCAGGATTATAGGGTACGAATTTTTTCATCTCTTCCAGCGAACATTTATTGATTACCACGCCCATCAGCATACCGGTACACACGCCTTTGATGCGCACCTGGTCGCCGGGAGCGAGCGTTTTAACTTTTTCCGCTTCTGCTTTATAAAAACTGCAGGTAACAGGATACAGCAATTCGTTGGTGGTAAGCCATACCGTGGCCTGTCCATCGTCTTCAAGGCTCACTTCGCGCACAGCGCCCGAAACGATCATTACTTTGCTGACAAATTGTTGACTGGCTGCATTTTCATCCTGCTGAAAGTGAAGCAATAGTTGATCAGCAGTTACTTCTATATCGGTCTTTACCGACCGTACATCAAGAGGTTCCTTATTGTACAGGTACCAGCCATAACCAAGTCCGAGTATGATAAGCAGTACAATGACAATACCTGCTTTTTTCATTATACGCATACAAATCTTTTTTCACTATTTCACGGCACGCTAATTCGCCGGCATACCGGCCGCTATCCAATTTTCAATCTGTTTGATCTGGCATTCTTCCAGTTTTCTTCCAGCTTCGGGCATGTGCCCGGCGCCCGCATCATGACGGATACTACCTGCGAGTGCGCCATTGGCTGCCGTTGCGCGCACGCCTGCATAGGTGCTGAGATCAATGCCGCCACCGGGATCGCCGGCGTTGTGACAACCCTTGCAATACGTTTCAATAATGGGTTTGATGGTCTTGCTCCAGCTGAATTCCGCAGAATCACAACTGCTGCTGCAATAATTATTTTTTGCACCCTGGCTGATCCATGTACGGATGTTGGCAATGGCCGCAGCATCAAAAGGAGTGTGCGGCGGCGGCGGCATGATGCGGCCCTGGTCCCTGGTGGTAATCACTTCATACAGTAAGCTTTGCGCCGGATTGCCGGGAGCTGCAATGGAACGGATACCGGAATAATTGTGCAATGCCAGTCCGGCTTCGCGGGTGTCCGCATCATGACAACCGGACGAAGCGCAGCCGGAACTGATCAATGGCAAAATGGTATTGAAAAAATAAACGGTGTCAGGATGACACGCACCGCCCCTGTCGAGACCGGCACTTCCACCGCTGCCGTCTGAAAATGGCAATTCGTATTTGCACGTAGCAAATACGATCGCCGCTATGAATACATAAGCAGTTCGCTTCAGGTTCACGTCTTCAGGTTTGGATTCAACAATCCGGGTCGGGCGGGGACTTCCTAAACTCAATTTCTGTGCGGATATTTTGTGCAAAAGCTGCAGAATTTCCTGAAGGGAAAAAATTTCCTCTGAACGGGAAGAAAAATCTGCTCATCAGCTAACTCCCCACGAGCCATTTCCGAAACAAGGGCGTTCGCTCGAAGCTGGTAACGGTATCGTGTTTGGTTTCGGGCCGCAAAGTCAGTTCCAGCCGCGATTTGGAAGCGGCGCGCATTTTAACAATGGAGTGAATGCTTATGATGAACTGGCGGTTGATGCGGAAGAAGCGTGCTGGGTCCAGGAGCTGCTCCAGCCGGTTGAGCGTAAATTCTGTGGTGTATTTCGTGCCGTCGTAGGTTACGAGGTACACCACTTTGTGTTCGGTATAGAAATAAGCAATGTCGTCTGCGAACACGAGTTTCATTTGCTGGCCTACGTTCACAATGAATCGTTCGCGATAATGCCGTGCGGCGGCGCCTGCGGGAGGATGATATATTCTTTCAAATTTCCGGATGGCCTGTAACAGAGCATCTGCTTCAACGGGACGCAGGAGATAATCAACAGCATCCGTTTTAAAAGCCGTGAGGGCATGAGTGGGATCGGGAGCGATATAAATTACGGGAACAATAAAATGCTGCAGTGTGGGAAATATATGACCGTCATGCAGCTCCACCGCTGCGATCACGAGGTCGGGTGCTTCGTTCCGTTGCAGCCATGCTGCTGCATCGCGCACGGTTACAGCCCGTCCTGCCACCTGGTAATGGGGAACAATCGTATTCAACAATGTTTCCAGCTTTTCCAGCGCCGCATTGTCCGTTTCTATCACTAATAGCTGCATAGCATGTTAAATAACAAATCACAAAAGCAAGCACCGCTCCGGCAACATGATTACACAATGAAAAACATTGCCGGCATTTTTCCGCCCATTCACCTTTCTGCAACACCCATCACGAATGCGCAATGAACAATGGCACATTGGTATTCTGCATCAATATATCGGCCATGCTTGGACGAAACCAGCGCGATACCAGGCCCCGCCTGTACGCGCCCAACACCACCAGTGGATGTCCGTTGGATGCCTTGATATGCTGTATGATTTCTGTTTCAGGTATTCCCTGGTATATTTTATAGCTCACTTCAGGAAAATGCCGGTACATAAATTCTTTCAACAGTCTGCTGTCCGGTATATGCGGTTCTTCCCTGTCGGTGCTCACCGTTACCACCTGCGCCGGCAGCTTGCGCAGTTCCGGCAGCACATGACAGAATGTTTTGATGGCGTATACCGATCCCGGCTGCCCGTCGTATAGCAGCTGCACGCTGTCAATGCGATCATAGGCTGAGGGAACTAACAGCACGGGACATTGCACCCGCTCGAGCAGTTCGCGGATAAAACGCGTGGGCACTTCTTCTTCAAAACGCGTAAGCGTTTCTTTCCGGTCAATCACGAGGAAGTCGGCGAAAACGCTCTCGCGCAACAGTTCCTGGATGGCAATGTTGCGGTCCTGCCGCGTGGAGAACGCCACACCGGCTTCCCTGCAGATCTGCTCAAACCGGTCAATGGCTTCCCGGCGCATTGCCGTGTCCTGCTCTTCCAGCTCGCGCCGCCGCATTTCCGTGAACTCGTCATCGCCTGCTACTTCAAATATCCTGAAACTGTGATAGGTAAAATCTTCCAGGAACACGCCCACCAGGTGTGCATTCAATGCCTTCGCCATTTGCACTGCATACTGCGCAGTACTTTCTGAAAATTTAAGGCCGTCAATGGCCGCCACGATTTTTTCCATAGCAACTGTTTGATGAGTTAAAGCTACTGCAGCAAAAACCCAAATCTGCTAACCCACAACAAGCCGGAATATGATTGTGGTCATACCACCACAATTTGAGTAAAGGGTGCTGCCGGCAATTTTTCCATGCATTGCTTCAAAAATCATTCACCAGTATGATGCCTGTCACAATGCAGGCAGCTTACACGCCATAGTTTTACCCAAAACTTCTTCATATGTCATTTGCCAATCGTGTAGTGATCGTAGGCGGGGGTAATGCCGGCATTTCGGTAGCCGCCCAATTGCTTCGAAAAGACAAATCACTGGAGGTGATCATCATTGATCCCGCAGAACATCACTATTATCAGCCGGCATGGACGCTGGTGGGCGGCGGCGTGTTTGACGTGCATCGCACGGTGCGTAAAGAAGCAACGGTCATTCCGCAGGGCGCCACCTGGCTACAAAAGCAGGTGATGACATTGCTGCCCGAAGCAAACAAAGTGATCACCAGCGACGGCCAGGAAGTGCCCTACGATTTTCTCGTGGTAGCGCCCGGTATACAACTCAACTGGTCTGCCATCAAAGGACTGCCCGAAACATTGGGCAAAAACGGCGTTTGCTCCAATTACAGTTTCAACACGGCGCCTTATACCTGGGAATGCATCCGGTCTTTCACAGGCGGCAACGCACTGTTTCATAGTCCGGATACCCCTGTAAAATGTGGCGGCGCCCCTCATAAGATCATGTACCTCGCCGCTGATTATTTCCGCAAAAAAGGCATACTGGATAAAGCATCCATACAGTACTGGTCGGGTGGCAGCAGGCTCTTTGGCGTGGAGAAATATGAAAAGACCCTGCTGAAAGTGGTGCAGCGCGGACATATCCGGTTACATTTCCACGTGCGGCTGATTGAAATTGACGGAGCAGCAAAAATGGCGAAGTTCATCGGTATTGGTAAACAGAACAAAGACGAAACGTACGAGGTACCCTTCAGCTTTATTCATGTAACGCCGCCGCAGAGCGCCCCTGATTTTGTGCGTAACAGTCCGCTCGCCAATGCAGCCGGCTGGGTGGATGTAAACAAATTTTCGCTGCAGCATGTACGTTATCCCAATATATTTTCATTAGGCGATGCGGCTGCATTGCCCACCTCCAAAACCGGCGCGGCCGTACGCAAGCAGGCGCCCGTGCTTGTAGCCAATTTGCTGGCCTTCCGCAGGCAACAACCACTCAACGCCCAATACAACGGCTACACGTCCTGCCCGGTGGTAACAGGCTATGGTAAACTGGTGCTGGCAGAATTTGATTACAACAATGTGCCTGCGGAAACATTCCCCTTTGATCAAAGCAAGGAAAGATGGAGTATGTACCAGCTTAAACGCAGGGTGCTGCCATGGTTGTACTGGAATAAAATATTGAAAGGAAAAGCGTAGCCATTTCAGGTTTATGCCGGCGACGGACCTGCCAATCGCAAACGAAACAATCGTTTGCGTAAAATTATTCCCCATGCTGTCTTCTCTACTACATCTTCTTTAAGTTCGGGAAATTTTTCCTGCTTATGACGACAGCTGCTATGAAAGCTAACACTTCGCGGTACCTTTTGCCCCTGCTGATTATTGGAAGCCTGTTTTTTGTTTTCGGATTTGTTACCTGGGTAAATGGCGCCCTGATCCCCTATCTCAAAATTGCCTGCGAACTGCAATCTGAAACGCAGTCCTTTCTCGTAGTCACAGCTTTTTTCATGGCATATTTTGTAATGGGCACTCCGTCTGCCATGGTGTTGAAAAAGACCGGCTATAAAAAAGGCATGTCGCTCGGACTCCTGGTAATGGCGGTGGGTACGCTTACCTTTATTCCTGCGGCATATACGCGCAGCTTTGGTTTGTTCCTCTCCGGACTGTTTATCATTGGTACAGGACTGGCCCTGTTGCAAACCGCTTCCAATCCATATGCTTCCATTATCGGTCCTATTGAAAGCGCTGCTTCGCGCATAAGCATTTTAGGTATATGCAATAAGGTGGCCGGTATTCTGGCGAATGTAGTGTTCGGCTTCATTGCGTTGCAGGATACCGACGCGCTGGTGGCAAGCCTGCAGCATATGGATGCAGCGGCGCGCAATGCCCAACTGGATGCACTGGCCATACGCGTGGTGAATCCCTATGTGATCATTACGCTGGTGCTGGTAGCGCTTGCCGTGGCCATTTATTTCTCCGCCTTACCGGATATAAAAGAAGAAGCAGGAACCGACACATCAGTGAATACCGCCTCCCACAAAACCAGCATCTGGCAGTTTCCGCATTTGCTGCTGGGCATGCTGGCCATCTTTTTATATGTAGGCGTGGAAGTGATGGCCGGCGACACCATCATCAGTTATGGCATCACCCTTGGCATACCGATTACAGAAGCAAAATTCTTCACCTCCGCCACGCTCACCTGTATGCTGATTGGATATGTAGCCGGCATTTTTCTGATACCCAAATACATCAGGCAACAGGATGCCCTGAAGATCTGCGCCGTACTGGGCGCATTGTTCAGCACGCTGGCCATCTTCACCAGCGGCTATACTTCTGTATTGTTCATTGCCTTGCTGGGACTCGCCAATTCACTCATGTGGCCCGCTATTTTTCCGCTTGCTATCAACAAACTGGGACGATTCACCAAGACCGGCTCAGCGCTGCTGGTGATGAGTTGTGCAGGGGGAGCCATATTGCCACTGATCTACGGTGCGCTTACCGACGGCAGGACCGCTTATCTCGTACAACAAGGCATTGAAGAAGGCATTGCCAAAGGAATGGCTGCGCAGGTTAGCTACTGGATGATGATACCTTGTTATTTATATGTGTTGTATTATGCGGTAAGAGGACATAAGGTGCGGTAAAATGCTATTTTTTCGGCGCGGTTCCCTGTAAACTTTCAAACAGCTTCTCCAAATGCTCAAACCCTTTCAGGGCATTGGCGGGAAGCTTTTCTCCGTTTTTACCAAACACATACAGGGCCTGCTCTTCTTCCACCGTCACCCGCGATTCATCAATGCGTCCTTGCCTGTCTTTGACAGCAGCAATATTCATGTTGAAATGTTCGGCAATAAATTCATACAGGGGTATTCGTTTGTTGACGCCAAAATCATGTCCTTCTTCGGGCAGATGCACATTGCGGGTGAGGTGGGCGCTGTTGTACAGTCCGTACATTTTTTGCAGGTAGGGAAATTCAATCTCCGGCACGTGCGCCGTCCAATCTTTTCCGTCTGATACAATCAGTTGTGGCCGCGGCGCCGCCATGGCGGCCATTTCAGGATTGTTGGTGCCGCCTTCGCACAAATGCACCGGCATACCGCTTTCACAGGGACAGCCGCCGCTATGGTAAGAGGATAACATCACTACCGGCGCACTCAGTTTAATACGGTCATCCAACGCCGTTATGAGCATGGTCTGACTGCCGCCTCCCGAGCCGCCTGAAATAGCCACACGGCTGGTATCAGCTTCTTTCAGGGAAAGCATGTAATCGAGTATGCGGATGCTGCTGAGCGCCTGTATGGTCATGGCCAGGCTGCGCCGGTGATCTTCGGGTTTGAATTGCAGCAGCGATTCGCCCCAGCCGAACAGATCATAGCTGATGGCCATTGCGCCCATACGGGCCAGCATGGCGCAGCGTATCTGGCAGTCGGCGCGGTAACGGTGTTTAGGCCAGTGGCCATCGGGACAAAGCACTACCGGAATTTTTCCTTTGTGCTTCAAAGGCCGGTATAATGAACCGGCTACATATACACCGGGCAGTATTTCAAATGCAATATTCTCCACGCTGTAGCCATCGTGCACGCGTTTGTTGGTGATGATGGGTGCAGAGGATGGCCTGGGTGGCAAGGGTGTCAAACGCAGCGCCTTCAGCATACAGGCGCGCAAGGCAGCTTTTCTTTTTTCCCAGCTTGCCTTATCGGGATACAACGAGAGCAGATATTCCAGTTGCTCTTTTCCGTCTTCCGGCGTTTTGAGATGATATTGGTAATTCCGGATACGATAGCTACGATCACCTGTTTTCGTATATACTAAATCGTGAACAGCCAGCACATTGGTGAGCGTTTTCTCAGCATCGGCACGAAAACGCCACCGCGCGTAAGGCACCCACTTATCTTTTACCTGGTCTTCGCTGTAGCGAATGCTGATATTGAACCGCTTTTCAATGGCCTGTAGCACCTGTTGCAGGGGTTCCTTATACATATCATCGGAAGTCTGCCCCACTGCGCCGAACACGCACAGCAGGCCTGCCACAACACTGAGACATTGTTTTTTCATCAGTTATCCTTTTAAAAAATAGTGAAGTATAAAGGATGCAGCCGTAAAATAAAAAAGATCTACCGAATACTGCAATCACAGGCATACCAAAAGACTGCCCCTGCAAACGTCCTTAGAAAAAGTGTATTGGTGTATTAAACTTTCTGACCGCCGCTGGCCGAAATACTTTTGGGTCATAAAACTTTATGCTATGAAGAGGATAATGAAGCCAGGGTTGTTATTCATACTGCTATGTGGTTGGGTATTATCAACCTACGCTCAGGCAAACAGGGAATCATTGTATGGGCAGGTAACAGACAGCCTCAGCAAACAGGCGCTGCCGCATGCCACTATACAATTGCAGGGAATTACCGATACTGCGTTCCGTCACAGTACACTTACTGATGCGGCCGGCAAATTTGTATTCACCGAAGTGCCGCAGGGTGTATATGCCTTGCAGGTGCAATACATCGGGTATAAAACCTATATCAGGGATTCATTGCGCATTGTACCGGGCCATATACAAGAGCCGCTGCAGATTGTACTTCCGCTGGCAGGTAAGTCCCTTTCCAGTGTTACCGTAACCGCCAGCAAACCATACATAGAAATAGAGGCCGACAAACTGGTGCTCAACATCGCTTCCAGTCCTGTAGCCGCCGGCAGCAATGGATATGATGTGCTGGCCGCCGCGCCGGGCATAACGGAAGACAACAATGCCTTGCAGTTCAGAGGAAAACCAGTGACGGTGCTTATCAATGGAAGGCCCTCTCACCTCAGCGGTGAAGCACTGAAGCAAATGCTGAGTGGGATGCCGGCCAACAGTATTGAGAAGATAGAACTGATATCCAATCCTTCAGCCCGTTACGATGCGCAGGGCGGCGCAGTGGTGAATATCCGGTTGGCGAAGAATAAAAATTATGGCACGAACGGAACACTTACTGCCGGTGCGGGAACTGGTCGCTACGGACGATACAATGGCGGTATCAGCCTGAACAACCGTTACAAAAACAGGAACCTGTACGGTAGTTACAACTACAACCATTCCACCGTATACCAGGAAAACCGCACGGACCGCATACTGCCGTCGGCAACCATACAGGAAGATGAGTATGGCCTGCGGTATCGCGACAATCATTCCTATCAGCTGGGACTTGACTACGATATCAACAAAAAGAATTTCCTCGGCATACTGATCAAAGGATATGTGAACGATCAACGCCGGCGTGTGGAAAATGGTACGTTCTATGATCACACCAACCTGGCCGATTCATCCTCGGCAGTATTTACCAAAGGCAATGCGCGGTATGCAAGCCCATCGGTAAATGTCTTTTACAGATCAGTGCTGAACAATAAGGGAAAAGAAATTTCCGTCAATGCCGACTATTTCTCTTACAAAAAATCCTGGAACAGTCATTTTACCACCCGGTACTATGATGAAGAAGGTGTGGAATACACTGATCCCTATTTACTGAAAGATCATTCTCCTTCAGACATCGATGTATGGGCTTTCAGTGCGGATTATATTCATCCGTCCAAAATCGGTAAATGGGAAACAGGCATCAAGAGCACCCCTTCCACCACCGACAACAATACAGAATGGCATTTTCGTGATGGCGCCAACTGGAAAACAGATTTCGGAAAAACCAATCATTT
>Ga0164243_10002445_pt1 | contig 30747 bp, 28 predicted proteins | sample OricompcompostOP_FD_108781 | JGI IMG/M metagenome (GOLD analysis project Ga0164243, IMG submission 108781) | Organic Plus compost microbial communities from Emeryville, California, USA - Original compost - Organic plus compost (OP) | ecosystem: Engineered > Solid waste > Mixed feedstock >... | reverse complement strand
GTGAAGGTGGCCTCAGCGGCTCGTGGCCGCGCACGCCGTCCGCCGGCCGGCTGTTCCGGCTCCGTGTCACCGGTTTCCATGAGTTCGCAGCGTAGTCCCGCTACGGACGGTTCACAGGTTGCGATAGCGATGAGTCTGCTCGATCGACCCCCGGAGGGCACTTTGCCCGGTCCGCCAGCTGACCTGTATCCTCGATCGGCGGTGGTCTGCTGGCCGCCGGGGAGACTTCGCCTAGTCTGGTCTATGGCGCCGCACTGCTAATGCGGTTGGGGTTAATCGCCCCTCCCGGGTTCGAATCCCGGAGTCTCCGCGCCAAAGCCGGTATGTGTAGACTCTGGCGAGGCACCAAGCGCCCGTAGCTCAACGGATAGAGCATCTGACTACGGATCAGAAGGTTAGGGGTTCGAGTCCCTTCGGGCGCGCCATACAGAAGCCCTGACCAGCGGCAACGCTGGTCAGGGCTTCAACTTTATCTATGCGGTTTTGAACTGTCCCCCGAAAACCCCCCGGTAACGCTGGTGGCGGTCAGGTTCGGCAGGGCTGCGGTCCGCGCTGGCCGTGGTGGTTACGCGGCCTGGCGTGGTGCCCGTGCGTGGCGCTTGTGGTCGGGGGTCGTCCGGCCGGCGCCGAGCTGTTCGAGGATGGCGGAGTTGTCGGGGGCTACAGCCGGCTTCACGACGTAGTGCTTCTTGGTGACCTGTTCGGTGGCGTGTCCGAGTTGGCCGGCGGCGTCCTTGGTGTTGGCCTCCTTGTCGATGAGGGTGGCGACGGTCTTGCGGAAGGTGTGCGGCGTGACCCATTCGAGACCGGTGTCGGTCCGCGCCTGACGCCACTGGCGACGGACGTTGTGAGGCGACAGCCAGGTGTCGCGCCGGGAGGGGAAGATCGCGTCGATGGGGTTGTCGGCGGCGGTGAGCTTGCGGGCCATCAGCATCCCGACCGCGAATCGAGGCAGGACGACGGTCCGGTAACCGGCATCGCTCTTCGTCCAGTCCTGCCGGAAGAACCCCTTGCCCTTGACGAAGACGATCGTGCCGCAGATCGTCACGGTCGGATGCTCGGCAACCAAGTCCACATCTGCCCACCGCAGCGCCAAGACCTCGCCGATGCGGACACCGGTGGCGAGCATGAGGTCGACGATGTCGGCAAGGTCGCCGGTGGGCCGAGGTCCCGGCTTCCCCGGCGTGGGCTGCTGCCATGTGCGAATCGCCGAGCGCACGGCCTCCAGTTGCTCGGTGTCGAGGGCAACTACCTTGCGCTGCGGTGCACGGAGTCGACCGGTGTCGCGGACCGGGTTGGTCGTCAGCGCACCTCGGCGAACTGCGAAGGCGAACATCTGTCCAAGGACGACCTTGGCGACCTTGGCCGCCGCCGGGTGGTCCTTGGCGATTGCACGGAGGACCTTGTCGAGGCGGCCTACGGTGGCCTCTCGGATCCGTAGGTTGCCCAGGGCCGGCACGACGGCAGTACGTACCACGCTCGCGTATCTGTCGATCGTCTGCTGTCTGACCGCTTCCTCTGCGGTGATCTCCTCGATCCACAGTTCGGCGAGCGTGCTGACGTGGGTCTCTCTGGTGATCTCGTCGTCGTTGGGAGCAACTCGGTCGCGCAGTTTCTCCTTCAACGCGCGGATGGCGGCGGGGCCGGTGGTGCCGGTGGCTTCGACGTCGCGGGTCTTGCCGTCGTAGTCGCGGTATCGTGCTCGGGCGCAGTGCCGGTTGGGGCCGAGCTGCTCGGTGCGGATGTTGCCCCAGGTGCCGATCGGGAGTGGTGGTCGGGCCATGGTTCAGCGCTCCGGGTCGGTGTGGGTGTCGAGCCAGTGTTCGACCTCGCTGCGTCGGTAGCGCAGGGTGTTGCCGACTCGGATGGCGCGTGGCCCTTTGCCTCGGCTGTGCCAGGCGTAGAGGGTGTTCTTCGGTTTGCCGAGCCAGGCGGCGACGTCGTCGATGGTCAGGAGCGGGTCGGGCCGCCATTCGGCGGCGGGGGTTGGCGTGGTCATCGCTGGCCTGCCGGATGGGACTGACCCGGCTGCGGGGGCGTGTCGTGGTCGGCGGACGGCCGGTGGCCGGTGGCGACTGTCCGGACGGGCCCCGACGTGGGGCGTGGGTGGGGCAGGCACGGATCGGATGTCCTTTCAGCGCCCCGGCCTGGGTGGGCCGGGGGTGCGGCGGCGCCACCGGCCGTGTTGGCGGCGGGCGCCGGGTGTGGACGTCGATCCATGCGTGACGGGGTGAAGGCATCAAGCCTGTTGCCGGCGGGCGCCATGCCGGGCGCTGACCCGCTCGACGCGGAGTCCCGCTGGGCCGACTGCGGCGCCTTGAGGATTACTGCGTCTTCGTGCTGGACGATCCATTGCGGGTCGCCGCTGGCGATCGCCTCACGGACGTTCTTCTGCTGGAAGAACGAGGCGCGTCGTACCGCTTCGCCGTTCTGGACGGCGCAGATGAGCGCGATGCAGTTCTCGACGAGGTCGAAGCCGGCGTGGACGCCGGCGGCCTCGACCATGCCGGGAATGTCGATGAGCTCGCCGTCGCGGCGGTACGGGCGCGCGGTGATGAGGAGGTGCCCGCCGGGACGCAGCAGGGCCATGCAGGCGGTGAGGATGTCGGTGAAGCCAGCCGCGAGCTCGCCGTGGCTGCGGTGGGCGAGGTTGCCCGGGTCGCGGCCGTAGCTGTCGTGGATCCGCCGTACCTTGCCCTCCGACCTACCCGGGGTGACGGCACGGCCGTGCACCGAGGCACCGTAGGGCGGCGAGGTGATGACGAGCGCGGCTTGCCCTTGGATGCTGTCGGGCAGCAGAGGCAGGACTCTGCGGGCGTCTCCGGCGTAGACGATGCCGCTCCCGGTGGCGCCGTGACGTTCGGCGAGGCGGATGTTCGCGGCGGCCAGGTCAGCCCACCGAGGCTCGTACTCGACGCCGATGCCGTGCCGGCCGAGGTGCATCGCCTCGATCACGGTGGTGCCGATGCCGGCCATCGGATCGAGCACGACATCGCCTGGTGAGGTGTAGGTGTGGATGGCGTAGCGGGCGATCGTCGGCAGCATTTTGCCGGGGTGCTTGATGGCGTCTGGCATGTAGCGGCCTTTTCGCAGTTGCCGGGAGAGCGTCTGCCCGGTCAGCCAGACCGACCCGGGTGCGGGGTGGCCGGGCGCGGGGCCGCTGGCGGGTGTGGGGTGCTGGTTGTCAGCCACGGTCGGCCTCCTTGCTCGGCGTTGTGGTGACGGCGAAGGCGAGCAGGTCCCGGTGGGTGACTCTGTGCCGGCCGCCGGGCAGGCCCATCAGGTGTGACAGTTCGGGGCTCGGGTTGGTGCGGGGTTCGTGGTCGGGCAGCGGTGCGAGCACGATCGGCAGGTGTTGGTGGTAGAGGAATCCGGCCGCGCGGGCGGCGGTGATGACCGTGCTGCGCTCGCTGATGGAGCCTGCGGCCGGCGGCCGGACGGTGAGCGCGACGAGGAGGAACCCGCCGGGGCGCAGCGTCGGTCGCCACTGCTGGAACGCGGAGACCAGGCGGTGCAGGTCGGCGCTGTCGAGCCCGGGTCGGGGCAGCGAGGCCAGCAGCAGCGCCGCACGGTGGGTGGGCGTGGCAGTGCGCTGCGGGTTGTTGGCGATCTCGCCGGTGGCTCGTTCCAGGTAGCCGCAGGCGGCGGCGATCGCGGGGTGCGTGTCGAGGTGGAGCACGGTGTCGCGGGGGCGGGTGTAGCGGCCGATCAGTTGTGCGACGCCCAGCGCGGAGAGGCCCTGCCAGTCGGGCAGGTCCGGCGAGGCCATCGGCGGCAGGCTGGCGCCGTGCGGTCCGGGGAGGAACAACCCGATGGGTACCCGCTGCGCGCGGGCGGTGTGGTGCGAGTGCGGCATGGGCGTGTGGGCCACGTCCGCCGAAGCGCTGACATTTAGAGATACAGATTCCGGCCTCGTTTTGGACAACGCGACGTCGGCCGTGCGTCGAGCGCTGGTCGGGATCGCGCCCTCGATAGCACCTTGAACAAGATCGTTGAAGGGTTGAACATCCTGGTCAACGCAGCCCGCGGAGCCCGGTGGCGAGAAGCTGCCCGCGCTCGTCGCTGCCGTAGCTCTGGGGGCGAACGTCAACCCCACTTGAACAAGATCACTGTTGCGGCGATCAGTGTTGAACGAGATCGCCCCAGGGCTTGAACGAGATCAGCGCGGCCGGTTGAACAAGATCGAAGTGGCGAGCTACGCCGCCTTGAACACGGCCGCGCGGCCGTGAACAGGGTTGAACAAGCCGCGCGAGGGTTGAACGCGCTCTGGCTTAAGGTGTCCCGCTCGAGCTTCGCTGGTGCTCACATGCGCGGGACAACACATCGATGCGCAACCATGCCGGAGGGTGGTGCGGCTGGCGCCTCGGCGGGTGGAGGCGTTCGCCTTGAACACGCACGCCGCCGGGTTGAACAGCAGCCGACCAAGGGAGTCTCGGGTGCCTTGCCTGGGACGCGTCGAGGCGGGTCGGTAGGCCACAGCGCCCGGGGTTGTTCAACCGGCGGCTCGGCTGATCTTGTTCACGTTCCGTTCAACCGGGGTGGCGGAATGGGTGGTGTCCCGCCGGACGGCCTTGTGTCGGTCGCCGGCACTCCATCGCCCACCTTCCGGGGGTTTCCTCATGCCTGAGCGCATTCGCTCGACCATGCCCGGCGCCGGATCGCCGGTGTCGCCGATCGTGCGTGGTGACGCGCCGTTGGACGTTGCGGAGACCACGTTTCGGCTGCTCACGGCCGGGCCGGAGCCGCTGTCCGTTGACGGTGCCGAGCTCGGCCACGGCTTGCCGGGGCGGCGGATCCCGTTGCACGAGCTGGCCGCGATCCTGATGCACCCGTCCTGCGCATACGCCGCCAGCGACATGGTGTGGCGGTTGCTGATCGAGCGTGCCCGCACGAGTGGCCCGGCCTGGGTGGTCGGCGCGGTCGGTGTCGCGTTGCCCGGCCTGCGGGCTGCCGCGCGGCGGCTGTCACGCACGTACAGCGGTGACGTGGAGGCCGAGGTGTTGACCGGCTTCTTGGCCGCGTTGCGGCAGGTCAAGCCGGGCGGCCCGCGAGTCGTGCAGCGGCTGTGTAGTGCGGCGCTGGTGACTGCTCGCGCGGCGCTGCGGGCCAGCGAGCCGGCCCGCGCTGACGTGACCGGCCCCGCGCCGGGCTCCGCGCCGCCGCCGTCACCGTCCGGGCATCCGGACTTCGTGTTGGCCTGCGCAGTCGCCGCGGGCGTGATCACCGCCGTCGAGGCCGACCTGATCGGCGCGACCCGGCTGGAGGACGTCCCGGTGGCTGAGTACGCGCACCAGCGCGGGAAGAGCTACTGGGCGGTGTCCAAGGCCCGTGCGCGTGCCGAGGAACGCCTCGTCGCCGCTATCCGGTCCGGCGTGCTGTCCGACGCCGACGCCGCTCTGATCGACGAGGCCACCATGACCCTCGTCGTTGACCGCACGCGCGCTCCTGGCCACGGTCGTTGAGCTGCGCGTTCACCTGGGATGTCCAAGACCGACGCGAAATCTGTATCTCCTAGTGCGGGGCTTCTTCCGCGCTGGTGACCCGCCGACCGGACCCGCTGACGGCGCTGACAACCCGAACGGCCACCCCACATCGCCTGTGAGGAGGACGGCCGCGCCGGTCGGCAGAGGTCACCACTCGCGCATCGTCTCCGGTCCCGCTTTCGCCGAGCTACCACGCGCACCCCTCCCGGCCTAGCCCTGCGCAATAAGGGCGGCCCCAGGAGGGGCTCGCACCGGAGGTGCCCAATCCCATGAGATCCGTTCTGTCTCCGTATCGTGAGGCGGCCGGTCGCCGCCGCGTGACCGACCGACGCGGTCAGCCCAACGGCCGTGACCGGCGTCGATACACGCCACGAGTCGCCCGTGTCGGGCTCGCCGTCCTGCTGAGCGCCGCCGCGACGGTCGCGGGCGTCGCGATGCCGCGGGCCGCATACGCCGCGGAGTCCGCCCCGGTGGTGCTGGCCGTCGAGTCGATCGCGCAGGTCGTCGGCAACATCCGTGTCTGGCTGATGGGGATCCTCGGTGCCTGGGCGACGCTGTGCCTGACGGTGGGGTTCTTCCGCTACACCAGCGGTGAACCCGGCGAGGTCGAGAAGGGCAAGCTGGCGTTGCGCAGCGCCGCGATCGGCTACGCCGGTGCGCTGCTCGCGCCGCTGCTGGTCACCATCGTCGGCTCGTGGGTCGCCTGATGGCCGCCCGCCTGTCGCGCCCGCGTCGGCGCTCCCGACGCGCGACGCTGCTGCTGCTCGGTGTCGCGGTCGTCGCTGGCCTGGCCCTGCTGTGGGTCGGGCCAGCGTTGGCCGACCCGAGCCCGGCGCCTGGCCCCGCACCGGCCGCGCCCGGCGCGCCGACGACCGAGCCCGGCGTGCCTGATCCGGGCTCGCGACCGCCCGCGTTGGACCCGTCCCCGTCCGTCCCGGCGAGACCGGCCCCGATCCCGCAGCCGACACCCACTACGTCAGACCCGTCGGGCTTCGATGACGATCCTGCCTGGTACGACGTGGCAGGTCAGACCCGCAAGGCCGTCGTGGACCTCATCGGTTGGGCCGCTGAGCAGGCGTTGCAGCCGGTGATGGCGGCCCTGGGCGCGTCGTGGCTGTCCACTCCGGACCTGACCGGCAACGACCAGGTCAAGGCCATCTGGACGACCAGCCTCGTCACCGCCAACGGTGTCTTCGTCCTGTTCATCGTCGCGGGCGGATTCCTGGTCAGCGCGCGGGAGACCCTGCAAACCCGCTACGGGCTCAAGCAAGTCCTCCCGCGCCTCGCCGTGGGCGGGGTGCTGACCAATTGCAGCCTCATCCTCGCCGGCAAGGCGATCGAGGCGACCAACGCGATCACCGTCGCCATCGCCGGCAACACGGTGGACGGGCCGACCGCCGCGACCGCGATCCGGCAGATCGTCGACGACGCCATGCAGGGCGGCGGGCTCATGCTCGGGCTGCTGGTCATCGCCGTGATCGTCATGTGCCTCGTCCTGGAGATCACGTTCGTGCTGCGGCTGGCCGCGCTGATCGTGCTCATCGGCGTCGCCCCAGCGGCGTTGATCTGCCACGCCAGCCCACTCACCGAGGGCATCGCCCACACGTGGTGGCGTGCGTTCGCGGCCTGCCTCGGCCTGCAACTCGGTCAGGCGATCGTGGTCATGGCCACCGTGAAAGTCTTCCTCACCCCGACCGGCCCGTCCCTGCTGGGCATCCCGACGACCGGCAACGGCCTCCTCGCGATCCTGGTCTGCCTCACGATGCTCTGGGTCCTGATCAAGCTGCCCGGCTGGATGCGGCAGTTCGTTCTCGGCCCGATCGGGCAGCGCGGCGGCCGAGGGCTCATCGGCCAACTCGTCCACGCCTACCTGACCATCAAGACGCTGGGCGCGGCGACCGGCTTGCTCCGTGGCGCCGGCGCGGCCCGAGCCGCCGGGACGGCCGCCACGGCGGGCCGGCGGGGGACGACGCCCCGCCCGTCCGGTCCCCGCCGGTCCCCGCCCCGTACCGGCGGACCCCGTCCCGCCCGCTCGTCCTCGGCGCGTTCGTCCCCGGCCCGGCCGTCCCCGGCGGGACCGGCGCCGTTCAGCCACGCCCCGGCCCCGCACACGCCTCTGTCATCCCCGTCCGGGACGAGCGGCGCGCCGACGTTCAGTCCCGCGCCGTCCCCAGCGGGAAGCCCCGCCCCGACAGGGAGCCCGTCCCCGTCCGGCAGCGTGCGGGCCGCGCGGTTCTCCCACCCCTCGGCGGACGAGCCGGGTGCTGCGTCCCCGGCTGCCCCGGTGGCACGGGTCGCCTTCAGCGACGCCGGACCGGCCACGGCGAGGTCGGCATCGGCGAGCCCAGCCTCAGCCGTGACGTTCTCGGCGGCGCCAACGGCGCATGGCGCTCCTCGGCGCCCACCTGCGCCGGTCACGCCGGTCTTCTCCTCGGCACCGGCCGGCAGCTCGCCCGTCGCGACCCGCAGTGCCGCGACCCCGGCCAGCCGGCCCACAGCGGGGCGGCGGGCTACCCCGGCCGCGCGAGCAGCCGCTGGCGCAACGACACCGGCCAGCACGCCGCCCACCCGGACGGCCCCGGCCCCCGCGTCACGGACCACCCCAGCGGCACGAGCGACCACGCCCGTCCTGCCGCCGCCCGCGCCCGCACAACGGGCGCCGACCCCGTCCCGGTCCGGTCCGCCGTCCCCGCCGACCGGGACGAGCGGACCGTCCCCGGCGACGCCTGCGGCACCGGCGGTCCGCGCCGCTCGTCCCGGCTCGTCCCCGCCGCCCTCGTCGGTTCCGCCGTCCCCGGCACCGCCCCGGTCGTCCGGGTCGCGGACGTCCCGAAGGAGGGGTGAGAGGTGAACCGCCGTCCCAACGAGGCGCCGCTTCGAGCTCGGGTACCCGCGGACATCGAGCGGCCGGACCGCCTCGCGTTCGGACTGACGGGGCGCCAGTTGGTGATCCTCGCCGTGACCGGGCTGTTGCTGTACGCGGCGTGGAGCGCCGTGGCCACGGTGGTGCACCCGCTGGTGTTCCTCGCCGGTGCGGTACCCGTCGCGGCCATGGCGTTCCTGCTCGCGGTCGGCCGCCGCGACGGCATCAGTTTTGACGCCTGGATCTGGGCGGCGTTGCGGCACCGGCGCAGCCCGCACCGGCTCGTGCCGGCGGAAGGGCCGGTGGCGGCGGCCCCGGCGTGGGTCGCCACCACCGCCGGGCCGGGCGACCGGCTTCCGCTACCCGCTCCGCTGCGACTGCCCGCCAGAGGCATCACGCCGGACGGGCTGATCGACCTCGGTCCGGACGGCAGCACCGGCCTGGTCGCCGCGTCGACCCTGGCGTTCGGGCTGCGGACGCCCGCCGAGCAGAACGGTCTCGTCGGCGGCTTTGCCCGCTGGCTGCACAGCCTCGACGGACCGGCTCAGATCGTCGTGCGGGCGCAGCGGGTCGACCTGACCTACCTCGCGGACCGGTACCTCGCGGCGGCTCCGGAGTTGCCGCACCCGGCGCTGGACGAGGCCGCCCGCGCGCACGCCGCGTTCCTCGATGACCTCGCGACCCAACGCGAGCTGCTGCACCGGCAGGTGACCGTCGCCGTGCGCAGCCGGCGCGGCCCGCACCACACCGCCCACCAGGCCGCCGAGGCAGCTCGCGCGCTCGGCGCCTGCGAAGTCCCGGCGCGGCTGCTGGACGGGCAGGACACCGCGACCCGGCTCGCGGCCAGCCTCGACCCCGCCGCTGCGGCCGGCCCTTCCACCTACGCCACAACTGATGAAGGTGATGCGTGGTGAACCTGTTCTCCGCCCTGCTGCCGCGACAGCGCAGCACCACAGCGGACACCAGATCGGACACCGCGATGGTGCTGCCGGGATCGCCGGACGCGGTCGAGGTTGGCGGCCGGAGCGCCCGGGTCGGCGACACCTACACCACGACCCTGGCGGTGGTCGGCTATCCGGCCGAGGTCGGTGCGGGGTGGGCCGAGCCGATCCTGTCCTACCCCGGGCTGGTCGACCTGTGCTTCCACATCGAGCCGATCCCGCCGGCGGTGGCCTCGCAGCGGCTGCGTAAGCAGCGCGGCCGGTTCGAGTCGACCCGGCGCACCGACGCGGCCAGCGGCCGACTCGATGACCCGGAGTTGGACGCGGCCGCGGCGGACGCCGCCGAGATGGCCTCCCGCGTCGCGCGGGGTGAGTCCCGGCTGTTCCGCGTCGGCACCTACCTGACCGTTCGCGCCGGCAGCGAGGACGAGTTGGCGGACCGGGTCGCGGAGGTACGGTCGCTGGCCGCGTCGCTGCTGTTGGATACCGCGCCGATGACGTGGCGGCAGGTGCAGGCGTGGGTCACCAGCCTGCCGCTGGCCTTCGACGCCCTGCGGATGACGCGGGTCTTCGACACCGACGCCATCGCCGCGAGCTTCCCGTTCAGTAGCCCCGACCTGCCCGACACCGCCGTCGACACTGGCATGGGCGTGTTCTACGGGCTGAACCTGCACTCGGCCGGGGTGGTGGTGTGGGACCGGTGGGCGCAGTCCAACTACAACGCCGTCATCCTCGCCCGCTCGGGTGAGGGAAAGTCGTACCTGGCCAAGCTCGACCTGTGGCGCAATCTGTGCCTCGGCGTGGAAGCGCACGTAGTCGACCCCGAAGACGAATACCTCCAGTTGGCGGCGAAGGCCGGCGGCGTCATGATCCGGCCCGGCGCGCCGGGGGTGCGGATCAACCCGCTCGACCTGCCACCGGGCGACCCTGACGGGCTCAACGACCGGGCACGGTTCATGCACACCCTCGTGACCGTGATGGGCACCGGCGACACCGCCGTGAGCCGGCCGCTGCCCGGCGACGAGGCCCGCTCGCTGGACGTGGCGGTCGTCGCCGCGTACCGGGCCAAGGGCATCACCACCGACTCGCGCACCTGGCGACGGCCGCCGCCGCTGCTCGCCGACGTGATGGCCGCGCTGGAGGCCACTGACGAGGCCGGGCGGCGGGTCGCGGCCCGGCTGCACCCGTGGGTGGTCGGCAGCATGCGCGGCCTCTTCGACGGGCCGACCACGGTCACGCCGCACGGGCACCTCGTCGTGTGGGCGCTCAAAGACCTGCCCGAGCAGCTCCATCCGGTCGGCACGCTGCTGACGTTGGACACGATCTGGCGTACCGTGCGCGGTGCCACCGCCTCCGGCGACCGCCCGGGCGTGCTGCGGATGGTGCTGGTGGACGAGGCATGGAAGTTGCTGTCCGCCGGGCGGGGCGGGGTGTTCCTGGAGACCCTCGCGAAGTCGGCCCGCAAGTACGGCGTCGGCCTGACCGTGGTGACCCAGGACGCCGCCGATGTCCTCGCGACGAAGACCGGCCGCGCCGTCGTGTCGAACGCCGCGACGCAGGTGCTGCTACGGCAGGCGCCGCAGGCGATTGACGAGGTGGCCGACGCGTTCGGGCTCACCGACGGCGAACGCGCGTTCCTGCTCTCGGCCCAGCGCGGTGATGCCCTGCTGCTCGCCGGGTCCGCGCGGGTGGCGTTCCACAGCCACGCCTCCGCCGAGGAACACGAGGCGATCGTGACCGGTCCTGTCGCCGGTTCCGCCGTCCGCCGCCGCTGAGCCGGCGCCCCTTTTCCGAATCTCGCTGAGCTGGAGCTCTCGATGTTTTCTGCCGTGGTCCCTGTCCTCATTCCGTCCCCGGCTCCGTCCGCGCCGCCGGTTCCGTCGCCGGCTGTGTGTGTTCTCGGTGAGGACGGTGTGCCCGGCTCCGTCCTGGGGGAGCTGATGTGCGGCACCTGGGGCGATGACGCCACCGGCGCCGCCTGGCACCTCGTCCGTGACCGGTGGCCGCTGCTGCTCGTCACGCTCGCGGCGCTGATCGCGGCCCGGGTCGGGTGGGCGGCGTGGCGGCGGCGGGTGTGGCGGGCGCATGCTGCCGGTGCGCGTTGGCTCCAGGTCACCCCGCCGGTCACTGCCACCCCGGCCGCGACGGTCGGCGTGTGGCGGCTGCTGGCCACCGCGCTGCCCGCGCCACGTCGGGGCGCGCTGCGCCCGGCCCGCCTGGTGTGGGAGGTCGCCGCCGACCCGGACGGGATGCGGTGCGGGCTGTGGCTGCCACCCAGCGTCAACCCGACCGCCGTCGTGCGGCTGCTGCAACGCGGCTGGCCCGGCGTCCGCGCCGAACAGACCGCGCCGCCCGCCGCACCCACCGGCGCGGTCGCCGCGCTCGCCGTCTGGCCGACGCAGCCGGAGTGGCTGCCCCTGGTCGAGGACGCCACCCCGCCGACCCGGCGAGGCGTCGACACGGCTCCGGAAGACGACCGGCTCCGCGCCGTCTACGACGGCCTCGCGTCGGCGGGCCGCACCGGCGGCGGCTTGCTGCAAGTCCACCTCGGCCGGGCACCGGCCCACCGGCTGCGGCTCCTGCGCCGCGCGATGACCAACCCGCAGCGGGCCCGCCGACCCAGAGGCACCGCCCGAGTCCCCATCCTGCTCGCTGATGGGCTGCGGACGCTGATCCTCGGTGTGCTCGGTGCTGTCACGTCCGGCTCCTCGACGGCCAGGCGGCGCACCGGGCCGACCGACCCCTACCTGACCGAGCTGTCCCGCCGGGCGCGGGCGAAGTTCGCCGACGCCCCGCACCTGCTCATCGCCGTCCACGCCACCGCGACCGGCCCCACCCTGGCCGCCGCACGAGCGGCAGCCGCCGACATCACCTCGGGGTTGGGGCTGCTTTCGCCGCACTTCACCCGCCGCCGGCTGCGCCGAGGTGCCGCCGCGGCGGCGGACCGCTGGGTGCCCGAGGCCCGGATGAGCCTGGTCTCGGTCACCGAAGCTGCCGCTCTCGCGGGGCTCCCCGCCGAGCCGGCAGCGTTCGGGCTGCCCGCCGCCGCGTCCCGCCGCCGCGCTGCCACCCGCGACATCTTCCGCACTGGCGGCCGGAGCCCCGGACGTGAGACCGCCGACCGCGACGCCGGCCCGGTGGCTGCGGAGACCGGCGACGAGCCGACCGTGTGGAGCGCGCCGTGACCACTATGGACACCGGCGCCGATGCGCCCGTCTCGCCGCCGGAGCGCCGCAGCCTGAACCTGGTGCCGCTCGATCAGCGGCACGGTCTGGGCGGCAAGGTCGTCGGCGTCGCCAACGCCGGCCCGAGTATGCGGGTGGGGATCTCCCTGCCCGACTGCCGCTACCACGTGCACTGCCTCGGCCCGACCGGCACCGGCAAGACGACGTTGCTGATGCGGATGATCCTCGACGACGTCGAGGCCGGGCGGGGCGTGGCCGCGTTCGACCCCGCCAAAGGCGACCTCGTCCGAGACCTGCTCGCCCGGCTGCCGACCTCGTCGGGTGACCGGCTGGTCCTCATCGACCCGGACGAGCGGTCCGCGCCCCCGGCGATCAACCTGCTCGACCCGGCGGTAGGCGGCAGCGCGCACGACGTGGCGGCGAACCTCACGGTGGTGATGGCGAAGGTGTGGTCGCGGTGGTGGGGACATCGCACCGCCGACATCTGCTATCACGGGCTGCTCACCCTCGCCCACCTGCCCGGCGCCACCCTGGCCCAACTGCCCCGGCTGCTGTCCGACTCAGCGTGGCGGGCCGGGCGGGTCAACGCCGTGACGAGGTCGTTGAACGCGTGGGAGGGCAACACCCTCGGCGAGTTCTGGGACGGGTTCAACGAGCTGCCCGCCGCGGCCCGCTCGAGCTTGGTCGCGCCGCTGCTGTCCCGGCTGCGGCTGGTGCTCGCGCACCCGCTCGCGATGTCGCTGTTCGGGGTGCCGCAGACGACGTTCTCGTTCGCGGACATCCTCGACGGCGGCGTGTTGTTGTGCCGGCTGCCCAAAGGCGTCATCGGTGAGGACGGCACCCGCCTGGTCGGGTCTCTGCTGCTGGCCGGACTGTGGCAAGCGACGACCGCGCGTGCCCGCATCGCCGAGCCCGACCGACCGGACGCCACCATCGTGCTGGACGAGTGTCACAACTTCCTGCACCTGCCGATCGGCATCGATGACGCGCTCGCGGAGTCCCGCGGCCTGCACGTCTCCTGGCTGCTCGCCCATCAGTACCTCGGGCAGCTCTCCGGGGAGATGGTGGAGGCGATCGACGCGAACGCGCGCAACAAAATCTTCTTCGCTCTGGCGCCGCGTGACGCGATCGACCAGGCCCGGCACCTGCGGCCGTACCTCGATGACGGTGACCTGATCCGTCTCGGCGGGTACGAGGTCGTTCTCCGCCCGGTGGCGAACGGGCGGGTCGTGCCTCCGGTCACCGTGGACACCGAGCCTCCGCCGCGGGCTGTGCGGGGCCGAGCCGAGGAGCTGCGTCGAGCGGCCCGTGAACACACTGGACTCGCGATGCAGGAACGCCGGCGACTTCTCGGCGAAACCGCCACTGCCCGCGCCGGTACCGAATCATCGTCACCGCTCGATCAATCGGTGCCGGCTTTGGTGGGACGCAACACCTTTGCCGTAGAGGGCGAGTGGTCTAACGAGACCTCTTACGAGCGATCAAACGAGGGTTCTAACGAGTCCGAACACTCGGGTGAACGCGCCCCCCTTGAACACGGCACATCTGCACGTGGACAGCGGTGAGGAGGACCTGTGGACCGGAACCGACTGATAAGAGATATCCCTCCTACCCGCACATCTGCTGGTGGTAACAGCCTGCGCCTGACGGCGTCCGTCGTGGCCGTCGAGCTCGCCCGGCTCACCCCACGAGACCGGCTCATCCTGGACCTGCTCGACCAGCACCGGACCTTCACCACCGCTCAGCTCGTCGACCTGGTCTTCGGCTCCATCGGCCGTGCCCGCAACCGGCTCAACACCCTCCACGACCGCAACGTCCTTGACCGGTTCCGGCACTACCAGCGCCCCGGTTCGCAGGGCTGGCGGTGGACCCTAGGCCCGGTCGGCGCGGCCCTTCTGGCGGCCCAACGTGGCGATGCGCTGCCCCGTCCAGCCGCTGTGCGCGACGCTACGGCCCGACTCGCGATGTCCCCGACGCTGGCGCACCTCGTCACCGTGAACGGGTTCTTCGTCGCGCTGTCCGCGTACGCCCGCACGAATCCCGCCGTGCGGTTGGCGCGATGGTGGAACGAGGCGCGCTGCCGGCAGGCGTGCGGCGGGCTCGTCCGCCCCGACGGCCACGGCGTCTGGGCCGACGACGCGCGGCCCGGCGGCCGGGTGGTGCCGTTCTGGCTAGAGGTCGACCTCGGCACAGAGACGCTCGCGCGGGTCGCGGGCAAGCTGACCGGCTACGCCGCGCTCCCGCCGCGCCGCGCGTACCCGGTGCTGTTCTGGTTTCCCACCGCCGCCCGGGAATCGCATCTCCACACGCTCCTCGCCCGGGATGGGGTGCCGGACGGCGTGCGGGTGGCGACCGCCGCCGTCGACCACGCCGCCTCCGGTGGTCCGGCGGGGCCGGTGTGGCGCATGGTCGGGGACCGCGACCGAGTGACGCTGGCCGAGCTGCCCGCGTCGGCCGGGGACGGTGGCGGCGTGTGGGACGGCTAGCCGGATGGGTCGCGATCGGTGTTGCCTGCGCGCTGCTGCTGCTCACCGCCGTAACGGCCGGAGTCGTCTCGTCGGTGTTCGGAGGCGGAAGCGCCGGCACCGCGTGCCCCGGCGTGGTCACCGCGCCCGGCGCGACCCCGGGCGGGTTGTCGGCAGAACAGGCCCGCAACGCGGCCGTGATCGTGACCGTGGGTGAGCGGATGCGGGTATCGGTGCGCGGGTGGGTCATTGCGGTCGCGACCGCGCTCCAGGAGTCCTCATTGATCAACCACGGCAACCTCGGCCCAGCCAACGATCATGACTCGTTGGGGCTGTTCCAACAGCGGTCGTCGCAAGGATGGGGAACCCCGGCACAGATCATGAGCCCCGAGTACGCCGCCGGGAAGTTCTACGAGGCGTTGTTGCGGGTGCCCGGGTGGGAACGGCTACCGCTCACCGACGCGGCACAGCGCGTGCAACGCTCCGGGTTCCCCGACGCGTACGCCAAACACGAGGCGCGGGCAACCGCGATCGTCGCCGCGTACACCGGTGGCACGCTGCCGGTGTGTGACGGCGCGCAGATCAGCGCCTCCGGGTGGACTCGGCCGGTCGCGGGCACGGCCGGTTCCGGGTTCCGTACGCCCGATCGGCCCGGCCACGACGGTCTCGACATCATGGCGGCGCGGGGAACGGTGATCCGGGCCGCGTCCGGCGGCACCGTGGTGCGCGTGCGGTGCAACATCGACGGGGACTCATGGGACCCCACAGGCGCGCCGATGCCGTGCGACCGTGACGGCTACCCCGGCCTCGGTGGATGCGGCTGGTACGTGGACATCCGGCACGCGGGCGATGTCACGTCGCGGTACTGCCACATGGTCCGACAGCCGTCCGTCGGGGTGGGACAGACCGTGATCGCCGGGCAGCCGATCGGCAATGTGGGCACCTCCGGAAACTCGTCCGGTCCCCATTTGCACTACGAGATCCACGAAGGCCATCCGGCCGCCGAGGACAATGCGGTGAACCCCGTTCCGTTCATGCAGCAAAAAGGCGTGCGCCTGTAGAAGTCGTGAAGTGATATTCCGCACTCCACGAATGGGCCATCCGCGAGTCAAAGGGCGCTGTGCCCGCCCGGCATCGCCGGGCGGCACAGCGCATTCGCTCCCTAGAGAGACCAGGAGATCGGGCAGCGAAAGCGCGGCTTGTGCGCCGTTCTGCGTGGCGACCCTAAGCGGCACTAGGGAGGCGCGGCGAACGTGTCACAGGGGCCGAATAGGGGCCGCTAAATGGTGCTTTGCATTGCGGCGGCGGGTTCCCGAATCGAGATTGACGGTCGGGTACGACCGGCCGAATAAAGAGTCTTGGGCGACGGGGTTGACAATCATTGGTGCATCGAGCGTCCATAGACGTGGGCAACAAAACCCGCCCCGCGAAACCGCCAAACAACAGCGCATCACGCGCACCCGGAATCGCGAATGCCGACCCCTATTTGTACGGAGGTTTATCCACCATGCCCACGAACACCACCACCACCACCGCGCCGACCGCCGCCGAAACCGTCGCCGCGATCCTGGCCAACCACCCGGACGGGATCACCGTGCGTGACCTCGCCACCGAGGCCGGGGTGGGCCAGTCGACCGCCGCTAAGGCCGTCGCCGCGATGGAAGCGGCCGGCACCGCCGCCCGTACTCCCGGCCCCGCCAACGGCAACCGCAAGAGCGCCGACCTTTGGCACCCCGCCACCATCGGCACGACGGACGAGGCGACGCCCGCCGACGACGCGCCGGACACCGCCGACGAGGCACCCGGCGACGCGGACATCGCCGACACGACTGACGAGGCGACGCCCGCCGAGGACACCCCGGACACCGCCGACGTGACCCCCGGCGAGGCGCCTCGCGACGGTGCCGGGGTCGCCGGGGCGGCCGAGGCGGTGCTGCCCGAGGCGCCGGTGTCCGGTGCGCCGGTTGCACCGCGTCAGCCCGACCTCAAGGTGTTGATCATGGCTGGTGTCCTGGGTGGACATCCGGACGGCATCACCGCCGACGCGGCGATCGGTGAGAGCGGTCTGTCGGTCGCGATGGGCGATGTCATCCTCGCGGCGATGGAGGTTGCGGGTGCTGCGCGTCGCCTGCCGACTGACGAGGACGGTCCGGAACTGTGGGTGATCGGGGACGGTGACCTCGCCACGGTGGACCCCGCGAACGCGCCCACGCACACGACGTGCCCGACGTGCGGGCACACCCGCAAGGTCCGCCGCCCGTCCGCGCGGCGCACTGCCGGCACGGGCCGCACCGGTGGTGAGATCAACACCGACGGGTCGGTGAAGCTCGGCAAGAACGAGTTGCGGCACCGGGTCGAGGCGTTCATGCGCGACCTCGGCGCGCGTCACGAGCTGACCCCCGGCATGGTCGGGCGTGAGTTGGGCGGCCGGAGCCCCGGCGCGGTCCGCAACGCCATGGAGAAGCTGGCCATTGCCGGTGTGCTGATGCTGACCCGTGAGGCACCGGAAACGTACGCCCTGGTTGACAACCCGCCCGCCCTGACAGCCGAGGTGCGCGCGTTCATGACCCCGGCGGTCGTCGCCATCACCCCCGCCGACGAGGCGACCGACGCCGACGCCGTGCCGGTTGCGGCCTGACATCGCCACCCTACCGGGGCCGGGCAACCGCCCGGCCCCGGTAGCCCCTGCGCTGCACCCACAACCGCAATCCGCACGGAAGGGACGACACGATGACCACCCCCCACGACCACACCGCCCGCCCCGCACACGGCCCAATGCCCGCCCCGGGGTCGCTGTGCTGCCCCGAATGCGGGGAACCGGCCCGACCGGTGCCGCCGCGCGAATGGCCCCTCGCCGCGTTCGTCCCACGCCCGGCCGCGTCGCACCTCGACGGGACCCCGTTGTGTCCGGTGCCCAGCCCGCACGGGTCGCAACCGGCCGAGCCGGCCGGCGCATCGGCGCGGCTGACCCTGTGGCAAGCAGTCCGACAGAGCTGGCTCGTCCATCCTGATTGGACGGCCGCTGATCACCTTGCGTGGCTCGATGACGAGGCGTATGACACCGCCACGTTGTCCGGCGATCCGGCCGAGGTCGTTGGCCGGTGGCTGGCCGAACACCGCCGTACCGCCCCGCTGTCGGCGCCCGTCGATGACGCCCGCGTGTACGTGGTCGCCGGTGGCGACATGGTGGCCGTGTTCGACAACCCCGACAGCGCCGGAATCCAACACGCCGTGATGGAGGCGGCCGGACTCGATACCCGCGTCTACACGCTGAGCGCGACGCAATGGGAAGCCGTGGTGCCGCTGGTGCGCACCGGCGACCCTGGCCTCGTCATCAGCGACACCCGGACCGCACCCCACGGCGAACCGTCGTGACTCGCCCGCCCACACCGCCCGTGGGCGGGGCGGGTATCCCGCCGTCACTGGCCGCGCGGCCCCACGACGACCGGCGCGGCCTGCCCATCCCGCCAGTCAACCTCCACCCCGACCCGTCCGGCGGCGGGTCGCATGTGGACTTCACCACGATCAACACCACCGTTGCGACCCGCCTCGCGGCCGAGCGTCGGTGCTCGTTGTGCGACGAGCCGATGGGCTATTGGGTCGCGTTCCTCGGCGGGCCGAGGGCGGCCGAGCTGATGCGGTACGCGGACCCGCCCGGCCATCCCGAGTGCATGACCGCCGCGCTGTCGCTGTGTCCCCACGTCGCGATCGGTCGGCACCGCCGCGCCCGCGCTGACCGGCCCGGCGCGGGCATCATCCCGCCCGGATCGCACGGCGACAAACCCGACCGATGGCTGTTGGGCATCACCCGCGCCTACCGGACGCGGTTCATCCCCGAACACGGGTTCACCGTGTACCTACCGGCCCCGTTCAGAACCGTCCACACGTACGCGTACGGCACGGACGGGCGCCTACACCCCGCCACCGACAGCCGGTAGGCCACGCCGCGCGGCGGGCGTCAGATTCGCCGCAGAAACCTCGATCGACTCCAGCCGATCGCCTTGATCGACCCATCGAGGTAGGCAACATTGTTTGTGACGGCGCGGCCGGGGATTGCGACCCCGGCCCGCCGCCCGCCAGAACTCCACACAACCCGAAAGGGGTGCCGCCGTGGCACACGAACTCGAAACCCTCGCCAACGGACAGACCGCGTTCGCCTCCGCGCGGCTGTCCGCCTGGCACCAGCTCGGCACCGTCACCGACTCCTGCATGACCGCCGAGGAGGTCATGTCGAAGGCGTGGCTCGGCGGCTGGGAGGTCCGCAAGATCCCGCTGTTCGGCATGGAGACCACCGAGCGTGGCGTGACCAAGGTCGACTGCCCGGACAAGTTCATGACGGTGCGGACGAACCCCGCGACCGGCGACACCGAGTACCTCGGGGTGGTCGGCGAGGACTACACCACCGTGCAGAACGAGCAGGTGACCGAGGTGCTCAACCTGCTCGTTGACCAGTCCGGCGCGCACTTCGAGACGGCCGGCTCGATGCGCAAGGGCCGCAGCGTGTTCGTCACGATGAAGCTGCCCACCGCGATGGAGATCGCCGGGGTGGACCGGATGGACCTGTATCTGGCCGCGACCACCTCGCACGACGGCACCGCCTCGCTGCGCCTCGACGCGACGCCGGTGCGCATCGTGTGCGCCAACACGCAGCGCATGGCCTACGAGCGCTCGCAAGGCTCCTACACGTTCCGGCACACCTCGAACATCAACGCCAAGATCACCGAGGCGCGGCAGGCGCTGCGGCTGGTGTGGAAGCACTTCGACGCCTGGCAGGTCGAGGCGGAGAAGATGCTCAACGAAGCGCTGACCATGGGCGAGTTCGAGAACATCGTCGCGCAGGTGTGGCCGGTCGCCGCCGACGCCTCCGACGTGGCGAAGAACAACGCCAAGCAGCGCACCAACACCCTGCGGTACCTCATCCGCGACGCGGACACGCAGAAGGCGATCAAGGGCACCCGGTGGGCCGGCTACCAGGCGATCACCGAGTACCTCGACCACTACGTGCCGGCGACCGGCGAGACCGTGCGGGCGACGCGGGCACTGACCGGCAAGGGCGTCGAGCTCAAGGCCCGCGCGTTCGAGCTGCTGGCCGTGTCATGAGCGACCGGTACCGGGGCCGGCACCGCCGCACGCGGCGACCGGCCCCGCCACCGGCGGGCGCGACCACGACGGCCGCACGGCCCACCGACGACCGGCGCAGCGCATCAGCGACGCCGGGCACGCGCCCGCCGCAGCAACCCGGCCCACGCCGCCCACCCGGCCCGGGACCGGCCCGGCCCGTTACGGCGGCAGGCCCCGCCCGGGGCGTGGTCGCCGTGACCACGCCCGCGCCTCCACCCGGCGCGACTCGACTCGACACCACGCGATCCGACTCGACCGCGGAGCCCTTCATGCCCGAGATTCCCATCACCGCGACCGAGCTGGTGGCGGCCATCAACGAGCTGTGCAGCGAGTACGCCCGCGCCAGCGTGGCGCGAGCCATGTCCCAGCACGCCAGCGATGCGCAGGAACGCGCGCACCACCTTCGCCACGCCGAGCACTGGCTCGGCAAGGCCAACGCCCGGTGGACGCAGGTCGTCGCCTCCGTGGAAGCCACCATGGCGGACACCGCCGACGTCGAGGCGTTCCGCCCGGTCCGGCCGCTGCCCAACGGGCAGGTCGAGATCCACGTCCGCGACCACAACGCCCGCCCGCTCGTCATGCGCTTCACCGGCGCCGAGGCGTTCGCTGTCGGCGCGCACCTCACCGCGTACGCCGCGATCGGCCTCGACCGCGCCGGGCAGCGGGTCGAGTCCGGCCTGCCACACCTGCCCACGACCGCCCCGGCGCTCCACCCCGCCCCGGCCCCGGCCGACTCGGCGAATCCGACGAGCCCGGCCGACCCGCCGCCGCGCACACCGCACGCGCCGTGAACCGGTGCCGGTCCGTGCGGCCTTCCCCTCCGCACGGACCGGCCACCCCGCACCCCTCGTCCGAAAGCAACGGAGGAAACCTCGTGAACCCTGAACCAGTAGACGCTCTGTTCGACCTCGCGGCCAGGTTCGCGGTCGCCGCCGCGAACGCCGAACGGCTCGGCGTCCTCGCCGATCACACCCTCACCGACCGCGCCGGGTACGACACCGAGGCGACCAAGGCCCGCGAGCAGGCAAACCAGCGGCGGGAGGCGCTACGCGCCGCGTTGCGCAACGCCCTACCGGCCACCGTGCACGCGATGCCCGACGACGAACTCCCGGTGTGCACCCACATCCGGGGACGAGTCGAGGTCCGCGCCACCTTCGACCACGGCCGCCGCGGCGTCCGCGTCCGCTACACCCCGGCGCAGGCCCTCGCCGCTGGAGCCGCGCTCATCGCCTGCGCCGCCATCACCGACGACAAGGCCGGCGGCACCCTCGCCGCCATCCTCCTCGCCTTCCCGCCGAACCCGGCACCGAACGTTGCGCCCGCCGACGATTACCCAGGCGGACAGTCATGAGCCACGCCGATCAAGGACGCGAACCGGCTGTCGCCGTGTGCGCGGCGAGCTACCTTGCCGACCTCGTGCCCGCGCACACCTTCGTGTTCCGGCTTCCCGCCAGCAACACCCGCTTCACGGTCTACGCCCAAGCTGCCGACCGCTATCACATCAACGCCGAGTACGTCCTGCTCCTCGTGCCCGGCGAGACGGTGCCGCTGCTGCTGGCCGTGGACGATGTCGCGTTCCTGCGTCACTGCCTGCGCAACACCGCCGACCGGTGGCGCGAGGCGATAGCGCAGGCTGACGCGGGCGCCGGCCGGCCGCGACAACCCGAACCGGCCGAGGAGGGCTTCATCAACGTGGAGCCCACCCCGGCTGGCTACCGGGCCGTGCGGCAGAGGTTCGCCCACGAACTGGACCGCGTCGAACACCTCGTCCGCCAGCTCGACAGCCACCTCGACGGCGCCTCCGGACATCGGGACGGAGACACGTCATGATCCCGACCGAGATTCCGCCCGAGCAGGCGTTCTGTCGGCGCTGCCGCCGTGCCCTGAACACCCACACCGGCCCGTTCGGGCTCACGTACACCCACGCGATCGAGGCGCGGGGCGGCACCGTCGACCACCATCCCGAGCCGGTCCCGGTCACCGAGCTGCGCGCCCCGCTGATGGAGTGTGACTTCTGCTCGGCGCCTGGGGCGGCGTGGAGCTACCGCTGCGCGGACCAACGCACCACCACCCGCACGGTCACCACCCGGGTCGTCGGCGCCCGCGACTACCGCGACCAGCACCACGCGGCCCGGACTCGGCGGGTGGAAACACGCGACGGGCTCACCCAGGCGTGGGGCGAGCGCTGGTCCGCCTGCCCCGCCTGCGCAGAGCTGATCGAGGCACGTGACCTGCTCGGACTGATCGCCAGGGTCGTCGAGGCGCTGCCGGCAAAACTCACTCGCGGCAAACGCCTCGCGCACCTCCGCGGCCAACTCCACGGCACCTACTCGGCCTTCTTCGACACCCTGGCCCCCGGCCGGGGCCGGATCGAGCCGGGCCGCCCCCTCGGCGTATGGCCGGAAACCCCAACAAGCACGGCTTAGCCACCTCCTCACCCGTGAACGGAGTACCCATGTACCGGCCTATCGAGCTTGGCGACACGGCGCGGGTCGCCGAGCCGAGCGACGCCATCGAGTACCGCCTCGGCACCGTCACCGACGTCGACTTCGCCACACCGCACACCACCTACGTGCGCGGCTACACCCTGCGGTTCCCCAACGGGACCACACGCACCTACCCGGCCGAGCAGGTCGCCCGCTGCACGCGGGCGGACGACCGCGCCGCGTTGGAGGCCGCCTTCACCACGGCCTTCGTCGCGCTGCGCGGCGCCTGCCGGATCGCCCACGACTTCGACGCCGACCTCAGCAGCGGGACCGCGAGTCTCCTGGTCCGGCTGGTCGACCTTGCGGCCCTGCGGCTCGGGGTGACCCTCGCACCAGCTTCCCCGGCACGACCGGACGGCGAGAGCACGGCCGGAGGCGGACAGTAATGCCCGCCTACACGCACGCGAAGGCGGTCCACCACCCCGGACCGGTGTGCGGGGCCGAGGACGGGCCGATCACCCGCGTCACCGAGGACCCGCACCTCGTCACCTGCCCCGAGTGCCCGGACCAGGCGTGGATCGAGGCACTCCCGGACGACGCGGCGGCGGGCGACCCGCGCGTGATCGAGTTGCTGCGCCAGGCGAAGGGCGGCGCGTTCCGCAAGATCGACGGGGTGGTGGTGGACGCGACCACCGCCGCCGCGATCCTGACCGTCTACAACGCGCTGCGGCCTGACACGCGGGCCAGGCTTGCCGCCCTGCGCATCGACCGGATGGCGCAGGTGGCGTGGCGGTTGCTGCGCCCGCGCGTGTAGCTCCGGGCGGGAGGCTCGGTGGCCGGCGGGCACACCCGAGGGTGTGTTGCGACCCCGACCGGCCACCTCGCCCACCCGGGGCGCCTGCGGACCACACGGCCGCGTTCACCCGGGCGGGCGTTGCGCCGATCCTACGATGCCTACGAGTCTCGCCGCCCTCGGCAAGGCCACGGTGCGGGCGAGACCCGCCTCAGCATCGCGGCCCTCCAGCGCCGCACAGGGTGCACGGGAGCCGCCGGGAGAGGATGGGTGGCGTGGCGACTCGCATGATCGGCGGACGGATCGCCCTCGACCGCCCTGGCGTCGCGGCGCACACCGGCGCGGCGTACTCCACCGTCAACCACTGGCACCGGCACCGCGCCCGTTTCGGGTTCCCCGCAGGCTTCCACCACGACGGCGGCGAGTATTTCTGGCTCGACGACATCGAGACGTTCCGCGTCGCGCACCTGGCCGCGAAACGCGCCGAGCTGACGAAGGTCGACCGCCGCGGCGATCCCAAAGAACTCGTCGGCTCCGGGACGGCTGCGAAAATACTCGGCTACAGCTCGTACCGCAACCTACCCAAGACCCTGCTCGACCGGCCCGACCGTGAAGAGGCGTTGCCGAGCGGCCGGATCCGCCGCCGGTGGTTCCGACGCACCGTGTGGGCGTTCGCTGACGCCCGCACCGGTCGCCAGTCCACCGGCCGCACCCCCGGCACCACCGGTCCGCGCAAGCCGCACCCGTACGACGGCGACTCCCGCCTCGACGCCGCCGCCGAACTGCTGGCCGAGGCCGACCACACTGCCAGGGACCGGCACGGCCTCGGCGTCGAGCTGGCCCGGCGGCTCGGCATCCCCCAGCGCACCGCGCAACGCATCCTCGCCGCCGCCACGAGCGACACCAGCCAGCCGAGCAGAGCAGGCGCCACCGGCCGCGCATCGCGCGAACCAGTGGCGCCTGCCGGCTGAGGTGTTAGTCCTCGTCCTCGTCATCCACGACGGCCCGAGGCGTCGGGGCCTCGATCAGGTACCGCAGCGCCCCGTTGATGTCCGTGTCCCGGGCCGAAGCGGTCCGTTCGAGCACGTCGTACACGTCGCCTTCGACTTCGATCGTGCGGCGTGCGGCCTTCGAGTCAGTCATCTCCAGTCCTCCAGCGGTGATCGGCGTAGGCACCCAGGCGGGTACCCCGGCGTCCATCCATGCCCACCTCTGCCGGCCGATCAAGCCTGCCCGATCCGGCGAATCAGCGACCATGCAGGCGGGAGTCGCCGCCGGTCGGGATCAATGCCGGGCGAGGGTTGAATGCCTGGTGCGGCTCTCGCGGACCGCGCAGGAGCGCGGCAGCGAGGCTGCGAGCCGGTCGGGGTGGACGCCCCCGGTGGAGTTCACGATCGGTAGGCACGCTGATGCGGATGGTTGGCACGAGGGCCCACGAGGTGCGATGGCCCAGGGCTTAGGGTCGCTTGCGACTCGCCTGTAGCGGTGGCGATCGAAGCATCAGGGCAGCCCCGCCATGCGGGGCCTCCTCACATGGGAGCATCGGCTCGCTACACCGACGCGGTCGGGCGGGAGCCGTTGACCGAGGTCGGTTCCCGGCGCAGCGCGACCAGGAGTTCGGAAACGCCGCTGTTGCGGATGGAGTGGCCGTTGCGGCGTAGCCGCCGGGCGAGGGCGTCGCGGCTGACGGTGTGGCCTTCGCGGGTCAACTCGTCGCGGGCGACGCGGGCGGCGGGCAGCAGCGGCATGAGTTCCGGGGCGAGGTCGGCGTAGACGTCGCCGGTGGTGTCGTGGCCGTCTTGATCGTGATCCTCGCTCGGTTCCGTGTCAGTGTCGTCCTTGTCGCCGTCCGGCTCGTGATCGCCGCTGTCGTCTGCTGGTTTGGTGTCGTCGCCGTCGGGAGCCTCGCCCAGGCGATGCGCGTCGAGGGGCTCACCCGCAGAGGGCCGGCGTGGGTGGGCTGGTGCGCGTGAGGCGTCGGACTCTGGTTGCTCCGGTTCGGCCAACGGCTCGCTTGCTGCGGGTGCGCGCGCGGATGTCACTGGCAAGGCCGGGACCGGCAACGCCGACGCCTCCGGCGCGGTGGCGGACTGGTTGTCGGTGTCGCGGCGGCGGGCGGCGAGGTCCACCAGCGACACGGAAGCGACGATGATCAACCCGTCAACGGACACTGGTAGGAGGTAGGGCACGGTTCCGGTTTCGCCGTAGCGGGCCACGACACCGACCATGTGGTGATAGCTGACCCAGGCAGCGATGCCGGCGATCGCGGAGGTGGCGACAATCCGAGCGGCGCCGAGGGCGCGGCGATGGACGGGGATACGGGTGACAAGCTCGACGGTGATCAGCAGGGCGAGGGGTGGCCACGCGGCGATGGCTTGGGAGATCGGGTTGGGTTGGGCGTGGAGGATGTTCGCCATGACTGAGGCGGCCACGCCGAGGACGAGCGTGGCGCGCACGGCCCATTGCAGCCGCCGCAGCCGGGTCTCGGTCATGGCTGTCCTCCGCGGACCGTGGCGGTGGGTCGGAGTTGGCGTTCGGCGACGCGGCGGGTGGCCTGTGACGGCTCGGCGTCGAGGAGGTCGGCGAGGCGTTGTTCGAGGCGGCGTAGGGTGCGTCGTACGGCGTCGGGTCGGTGTTGGCGCCCGTGGATGCGCATGATCCGCTGGTACAGCTCTTCGTTGACCGGGTCCAGCTCTACCGCCCGTTCCAACGCCGCCACAGCCTGGTCGGGATGGTCAGACTCAAGGATTTCCGCGATCCGCGCGTAGGCGGTGAGGATCTGATGCCGGTAGCTGGTGGCGTAGTCGACCGCCCCGGCGTGGTCGTGGCCGTCGGCGAAGTCCCCGCCGTACAGGTTGGTCGCCTGGCGCAGCGCGGCGAGCGCCGCCATGTCGTCGTCGGTGGTCATCGCCTGGTCGATGGCGGTGAGCATCTGCCACAGGTCCACGGCCACGGTGGCGGGGTCGAGCCGGTAGAGGCCTGTGGCGGGGTCGTAGACGATGAACATCGGCTCGTCGCGGCCGGTCGCGGTCCGCAGGACCCGCCGCGCTGAAGTGATGTCAGTCCGCACCCGTTTGACGGCGACGGTGGGATCGGTGCCGGGGTGCATGGCAGCGGCGAGCTGGTCGAGAGTGCGTCCGGCCGGGTGAGCGGCGAGCAGGGCGAAGACGGTGTAGGAGCCGCTGCGCATCCCGGTAGTGACCGGACCCGCCTCGGTGGCCGCGGTGACGGGGCCGAGCACCCGCAGCTTCACCAGGGCCGCCGCGTCTGCGCGCTGGAAAGGCACGGGCTCGACCTCGTCGATCGCTGCGGCCGGTGTCGGCTCGGCGGGCGGGTCGTCGACGTCGGTGCCGGGCTCCGGTCGGGCCATCGCGTCGGTGAGCATGGCGAGCACCGCGGCCAAGTCGTCCTCGCCGAGGGTGGACAGCCGCGCCACCGGGTACGGGGTGTCGCCGGTGACAGTGCCGTCGGCGGTGACCTCGACGCCGGGAACGCCGGCGACGTGGCCGAGGACGATCGGGTGCAGGTCGAGGGCAGCACGGTGCGCGGCGACGGCGTGCACGCGGGCGGCGTACTGCGGCTCGGCGTCGATGAGCAGCACGTACGGCGGTTGGGTTTCGGCGTGGTCGGTGCGGGCGTTGAGGTCGGCGATGCTGGCGGTTTCGAAGGTGTCCAGCAGCCGCCGCCGGCCGACCATCTCCTCTTCCGCGTGGGTGATCGCCGCAGCCGTGTCCGCTAGGACGATGAGGCGTTCCCCGTCGTAGGCGGTGCCGTCAGGGTCGAGGCCTACTGTCGGGACGTCGTGCGGGAGGAGTCGGGCGAGGAGGTCGGCGGTGGTGACCGCTACCGGGCGGGTGTCGGCCGCGTCGACCGTTCCGCTGGTTAGGGTGGCGGCGAGGATGCCACGCGCTGCGGATACGGCGCCGTCGCCGTGCAGCGCGACGCCGGGACCGGGCAAGTCGAACAGGCTCACCTCCCCGCCGTCGGCGTTCAGCCCGACCGGCGCGGGCACCGCCTGGGCGGCGGAGAGCGAACCTTCGCCGATGTCCGCGTCGAGGTGACGGTGGCCGACCGTGTCGAGCGGTGTGAGTGACGGTGGTACGGGTGTCGGCTGCGGCGCGGTGGTTGCTGGTGTCGCGGTGCTGAGTCGGGCGCGGCGGCGGTGCTGTAGGCGTAGCAGTGTCGCGACGGACGCGATGGCGGTGGCGAGTCCGAGGCTGACCCAGCCGCGCGACGGCAGTGTCACCCCGTCCCGGTGACCGTCCTGAGCGGATACCTCGGTTGGAGCGGTGGTGTGCGGTGAGACGGTTGCTGGCCGGGGTGGTGCGGTATCCGCGGGCGGTGGAGCCGGGTCCGGCACCTCGGCGGTTGTGCCGGTCTCGGCGGCGGCGGGAGGTGGCGGGTTCGGCCGTGGTGGCCGCTGCGCCGGCGAGGTCGAGGCGGTGGCGGGGAGGTTCAGGGTCCAACCGGGGTAGATCAGGTCAGGGTTGGTGAAGGTGCCGCCGACGTGGGGAAAGCGGCGGCCCCGGTTGAGGTCCCAGATCTCCGGCCACCGGTCAGCGTCACCCAGCCGGTGTTGGGCGATGCCGGAGAGGGTGTCCCCCTTGCGAACCGTCCACACCGCCCGGGCCGACGGCGTCGTCGCAGAGGTGGTCGCGGTCGCTGTTGACCTGCCCGAGGCTGGCGCGGCTGCCGTGGGGCGCGGTGTTCCCGTCACGTGCCCGTTGGGGTCCGTCTGTTCGTGAGGCAGTGGTGGGAGGTCGCTTGTGGCGTCGGTCGCAGTGGCCGCCGCCGTCGCGGGCAGCGCGGCGGACGTGACCGATGCCGCACCAACCAACGCGGCCGACACCGACCGCGCGACCCCCGGCACCTGCAGCCGGATTCGGCGGCGTCGGTGGTGCGGCCGGGCGACCGCCTTCGCGAGCACGGCGAAGATCGGCAGCGCGACGACCCACACTGCGGTTAGCGCCATGGCGGCTGTGACGGTGGTGGGGGTGAGCGGTTCGTGGACCAGGTCAATGAGGCCGCCCGGCAACGACATCGCGTCGGCGAACGGACCGGCGGCAAGACGTGATGGGAGCACTGGAACCCCCTTCCGGGGAAGGACGACACCGTCTCGGCGGGATTGAGCGCGGCTAATGGCTCGTGGCCCGAACGTAACCGCCGCGGCGTCGGTTCGAGAGGGGTGCGGACCTCACAGCACCTCACACCGCGCATGAAAGACCCGACATACCCGTCCCAACACGGACGCGAGGAGGGATGTCTACGTGCAGACGGAGGTCCACCCCGGGCGTAGAAGGCCCCGGCGGAACCGAAGATGATGGCCCGGTTTGGCTTCAGGGCGTGGGTGTGGCGGCGGCTGAGCTGCCGTCGTCGGCTTCCATCGAGTTGAGGCGGTGCCGCAGGTACGCGTTTGTCGGGTCGACTGCGGCTGCGTGGTGGAGGAGGTCGAGTGCGGTGGTCTGGTCGGCGTGGTCGGCGAGCCCGACGTAGGCGTCGAGGACCGCTCGGCGGATCTGTTCGCGGTGGGGCTGGAGCCACGGCCAGCGGTGTCCTGTGGCGAGTTCACCGCGGTAGAGGTCGGTGACGGTGCGCCATGCGTGAAGCTGGTCGTCCTGGCTCGCCGGGTGCGTGGCGTGATCGATCGCGGCCATCAGATGCCACAGGTCGACATCGGTGGTCGGGAGAAGGCGGTAGTGGGTGCCGTCACGCTCGATGACCGGTGGCGCGCCTGCGTCGATGATCTGGCCGCGGAGGGCGCTGGCGGTGGTGTAAAGCCTTTTCACAGTGGCGTGTGGATGTTCCCAGGGCCAGATGGCTTTGGCGAGCTGGTAGCTGGTCGCTCCCTCGGGGTGGACCGCGAGGTAGATCAGCAACTGCCACGCGGCGCTGCGCCGGGGCACAATCGCGGTCTGCTGGTACCGGAGCTCGGGCTGCCCGAGCGTCCGCACCTGCACAACCGGCTGCTGCGCCTCTTGGGCAGGTGGCGCGGCGTATCGGGGCCGAGCCTCGGCTGTCGTCGTCGGTGGAGTCTGGGCGCGGACGGTGGTGGCGAGCTGGAGGAGGTCGCTCGCGGTCTGGGGCGAGAGCGTGCAAAAGCGCCGTGGACCGTCGTTGTCACTGGTCGGGTGGATGTAGCCGTCCGCGTCGACGTGCCAGGTCCGGCCCGGCGGCCATGGCCCCACGAGGACCGCGGTGGCCTTCGTGTCGGCGAGTAGGTCCGCGAGGTGCTGGCGGGATCCGTGCTCCTCGGGCGCCAGGGCGACCAGCATGGTGCCGGGAGCAGGTTCGCCGGTTTCTTGCGGGGTGTCGGGTAGATCGGTTATGGCGTTGATCTTGCGGAGGCCGGGGACGGTCGCTTCGCTGTGTGGAGGCGGGAAGAGTTCGTGGAGTGTGTCTCGTGTGGTCACGATGTCGGCGGAGCCTGCTTCGAGGAGCAGGGTGACGATCAGCCCACGCGCGGCGTCAAGAGCACCCGGCCCCACCAACCCGATTCCGCCCGGCTGCAGCTCGCGCGGATGCAGCAGGCGCCCCGGCCGGGTATCAGTCGGGATGCTGGCGGTGTCGTCGGCCTCGACGATGGCCTGGACCGTGACGGCGGTGGGTGGGAGGGGGTCGAGGCCGAGGTGGCGCGTGCGGCCGTGCGGGTCGGGCCGGTAGTCACGGCGCCGCTGATACCAGACCGTCGTGGCAGCAGCCGTGACCGCGTCAGCGAGAGGACGAGGTATCCAGCTGCCGTCTGCGAGAACCAGGCCCGGAGCACCCTGACGCGCGGCTGTCGTGGCCTCGCTCGACGCCGAATGCGGGATGTTGCTGTCTGGTCCGTCCTCAGCCGGGCCGAGCGGCGCGTCCTGGGATGCGTGGTCCGGAGCGGCAGGGTGGGTTGCGCGGGTCAGGGCGTAGGCGCCGAGGAGTCCACTCACGGCGACCTGCAGGGGTCCGGGGAACCGCCACCGTTGCGCTCGTTCGCTACGGCTGGTGCGGGCGAGGATCTCGATGGTCACCGCGACGGCGAGGATCGCCCAGAGCAGCCCCGCAGCGGCGGCGGCGAGGACGAGCAGGGTTTCGGCGGTGAGCGGCCGGCCGACGAGGCCGGTCAGCGCGTCCACGATGTGCGGCCACCATGTTGGCGCGGTCCAGGCCACCACGACCGCAGGCGCGACCACCACCGTCAGGACCGCGAGGATCCGCCCTACGCTGCGGCTCACCGCCGCGCCCCGGTCCGGCTGCCGAAGGGGCTGAGCCGCCTCGCGGGCCGGCCCGCTGGACTGGCTGGGTCAGTGGGCATGAGCGCGGGGGGTGCCGTGCTCGCGGATCAGAGACCAGATCCGGACGGCAAGCCAGGCCGCGACGGCGAGCGCGAACATGACCGCGTACAGGCCAGCGGCGCGCCACCCGGCGATCACGAGACAGAACAGCGTCACCGGCACGCCCAGCAGCAGCCGGAACAGCGGCCGGGACACGATCGCC
>Ga0164243_10002444_pt1 | contig 30756 bp, 29 predicted proteins | sample OricompcompostOP_FD_108781 | JGI IMG/M metagenome (GOLD analysis project Ga0164243, IMG submission 108781) | Organic Plus compost microbial communities from Emeryville, California, USA - Original compost - Organic plus compost (OP) | ecosystem: Engineered > Solid waste > Mixed feedstock >... | reverse complement strand
CGCGACGAGCTCCTGGCGCAGGGGCCGCGGGTCGCGGCGTTCGAGCGGGCGCTGGCGGACAGGGTCGGGGCCCCGCATGCGGTGGCCGTTTCCTCGGGCACGGCGGCGCTGCATGCGGCGCTCTCGGCCGGCGGCGTGGGGCAGGGGGACCTCTGCGTGGTTCCGGCCGTGACGTTCCTGTCGACGGCGACGGCGGCCCTCCATTGCGGCGCCGAGGCGGTCTTCGCCGACGTCGATCCCGACACGGGCCTGGCCACCCCCGACACCATGGCCGAGGCCGTCGCCCGGGCCGGTCGGGTCAAGGCGGTGCTTCCGGTCCATCTGTCGGGCCGGCTCTGCGACACGGCGGCCATGGCGCCGCAGGTCCGCGAGCACGGCGCCATCCTGGTCGAGGACGCCTGCCATGCACTCGGCGGCGAGGACGAGCGGGGCGCCCCCGTCGGCGCCTGCCCGCATTCCGACGCGGTCGTCTTCTCCTTCCACCCGGTCAAGACCATCGCGACCGGGGAGGGGGGCATGGTCGCGCTCAAGGATCCGGCCTGGGCGGAGCGGATCCGCCGGTTCCGCAACCACGGCGTCACCCGCGAGGCGGCGCTGATGGCCGAGCCGGGCTCGTTCGACGGCGAAGGCGCGCCCAATCCCTGGAGCTACGAGCAGCTCGAGCTCGGCTTCAACTACCGCATGAACGAGATGGAGGCGGCGCTCGGTCTCTCCCAGCTCGGCAAGCTCGACCGCTTCGTCGCCCGCCGCCGGGCGCTGGCCGACCGCTACGACCGTCTGCTGCAGAGCCTGGGCGGGCGGCTGGTGCGGCCCGTGCCGACGCCGCCGGGCCAGCGGCCCTCGCTGCACCTCTACACCGTGCTGATCGATTTCGAGGCTGCGGGCCTCACGCGCGCCGAGCTGATGCGCGCCCTGGTGAAGAAGGGGATCGGGACCCAGGTCCACTACATCCCGCTCTACCGCCAGCCCTTCTTCCGCCAGCGCTACGGCGACATGCGCCTGCCGGGGGCCGAGGCCTACTACGCCCGCTGCCTCGCCCTGCCGCTGTTCCCGGCCATGGCCGACGCCCACGTGGACCAGGTCGTCTTGGCGCTGGGCGAGGTGCTGGGCGGACTCTAGTCCACCATGTCCCAGCTCATCCGCTCGCCGCGGCGCAGGTCGCGGCGGGCGCGGCGGCCGAGCACCTCGGGCAGATCCTTCGGGGGCAGGCCGTAGCCGGGGCGGATCGAACGCACGTCGGCCCGCGTCAGCACCGCGCCTGCGGGCACGTCCCGCACCACATAGACCGAACGGCGGAACTGCTTGTTGGCCTCTTCGGCCGGGCTGCGGCGATAGGCGGCTTCGCCCAGGGCGGTCCAGGCGTTGCGGCAGTCGTCCACCAGCCGCTTCAGCTCGGCCGGCTCCAGGCTGAAGGCGGCGTCGGGGCCGCCGTCGGCGCGGGCGAGCGTCACGTGCTTCTCCACCATCGCCGCCCCCAGCGCGATGGCGGCCACCGCCGCCGCGGTCCCGGGCGTGTGGTCGGAGAGGCCGGTCACGCAGTCGAAGTCCTCGGCCAGCCGGGCAACCATCCGCAGGTTGGCGGCCTCGTAGCGCGCCGGATAGTCGCTGACGCAGTGCAAGAGGGCGACGCCGCCCGGCCCGGAGGCCCGCGCCACCGTCACCGCCTGCGCGATCTCGGCGGGGGTGGTCATGCCGGTCGAGACGATCAGCGGCTTGCCGGTCGCCGCCGCCCGCGCGATCAGCGGCAGGTCGACGGCCTCGAACGAGGCGATCTTGTAGGCGGGGGCGCCCAGGCGCTCCAGCAGCTCGATCGCGGTCTCGTCGAAGGGCGAGGAGAAGGCGATCAGCCCCCGCTCCCGCGCGTGGCGGAACAGCGCCTCGTGCCATTCGAAGGGGGTGTGCGCTTCGGCGTAGAGCTCGTGCAGGCGCCGGCCGTCCCACAACCCGCCCCGGATGGCGAAGTCCGGGCCGTCGCAGTCGAGGGTGATGGTGTCGGCGGTGTAGGTCTGCAGCTTGACCGCTTCGGCGCCCGCGTCGGCGACGGCGTCGATCAGCCGCAGAGCCCGGTCCAGGCTGCCGTTGTGATTGCCGGACAGCTCGGCGATGACCAGCGGCGGGCGGTCCGGGCCGATTTCCCGGCCGGCTATGGAGAATCGGGCCGCCGCGGTCTTGACGAGTCCGGCCCCGTCGATGGCGAATTCGGCGCTCAAGGACCCCTCTCCGCCCTGATTCTTACTAGGACCATGCTGGCAGGATGTTAAGCCTTCTTCGCCGCCCGCGCCGAGCCCTCCAGCCGCCGCGCCGACGCTTCCAGGAGCCCTGCCGATGATCGATCTGCGCGACGTCGGGCGCGAGGACGCCGAGCGCCTGTTCCTGTGGCGGCGCGAGCGCGAGGTCGACCGCTGGATGTACCAGGCGCCGCCGTCCGACTACGCCATGCACCAGGCGTGGCTGGAAGGCTTCCTCGACGACCCCGACCGGGTCGGCTGGATCATCGAGGAGAACGGGCGGCCCTGCGGCTTCCTGATGCTGAAGGGCGTGGCCGACACCCAGCAGCGCGCCCAGTGGGGCTGGTACATCGGCGAGGCCGACGCCCGCGGCCGCGGCGCCGGCCGCGCGGCCCAGGCGCTCGGGCTCGACCGCGCCTTCTTCGACTACGGGCTGCAGAAGGTCTGGTCCGAGGTGCTGGCCGACAACGAGGCCGCCCTCAAGGCCCAGGCGGCGGCGGGCTTCCGCCGCGAAGGCTACCTGCGCCGCCATGCCTTCAAGGACGGCCGCTTCCACGACGTCGTGCTGCTGGCCATCCTGGTCGAGGAGTGGAAGGAGCGCCGCGGCGCGGTGCTCAAGGGGCTGCAGGCGTCGGGCCTGATCCGGAAGGGCTGAGGCCCGCCAGTTCGACCAGGGCGCGGGCGATCCGGTCCGCCCCCTGCCCATCCACCAGGGCGGCGGCCGCCGCGGACATCGCCGCCCGGCGGCCGGGATCGGTCAGAGCCTCGACCGCAGCCCCGATCTCGTCCGGCCCGACCACCAGCGCCGCGCCGGCCTCGGCCAGGGCGCGGGCGTTTTCCGCCTGGTTGTCGACCGCGGGCACGGCGACCGTGGGCAGGCCCAGCGCGCACCGCTCCCAGCTCGACCCGCCGGCCGCCCCGATGGCCAGGTCGGCTTCCGCGGTCAGTTCGGCCATTTCCGAGGCGTCGAGGTGGAGCCGGACCCGCGGGTCCAAGGCGGCGGCCGCCTGGATCGCCGGCAGGCTCGCCGCGGCGCGGCCCACCGCCACGTCGATGCGCTCGACATCCGGTAGGCTGCGCAGCGCGGCGAGAGCGGCGGGCGCAAGGCCGGCTGCGTCGGTCAGTCCCATGGAGACCAGCACCCGCCTCACCGGGCCGGGCGCGCCGCGGCGGGCCAGGGCCGGCGGCCGTAGACGGGCGAAAGCGCCGGCGATGGGGGCGTAGGCCGGGCCGAGCAGCAGGCGGGCGCCAGGGGCCAACGGGCGATAGTCGGCCTCGGCATGGCCGGGGGCCGGATCGATCAGCAGGTCGCACGCGTGGGGCCGCCCCGGCGCGTCTTCGAGCACCGCTATCCGCGCACCCTGCTGCGACCAGGCCCGTTCGTCCGCCGTGGTGAAGGCGTAACCGTCGAGCAGGACGAGCGCGCAGGCTCGCGGCTCGGGCGGAAGCAGGGACAGGCGCGAGGACGCCAGACGAGGCACCGTCGCCTTCGCCTCCTCGTCCACCGCCATCGCAGCCTCCACGCCCAGGGCCAGGACGGCCTCGGCCACGGCCAGGCAGCGCATGGCGTGGCCCGCGCCCACGGCGGGGCCGGCGGCTGCACGGAAGACGATCACCTTAAAGCAGCTCCCACACGTCCAGTTCGACGACGCGTCGCCGTCCGCGGTCGATCAGGTCCAGCACGGGCCGCCCGCCGTCTTGAGCCACGGCCAGCACGCGCTGCCCCGGCCGCACGCCGGCGTCGAAGGCCGGGCCGCCCTCCTGCACGCCCGCCACCCGCAGCATCCCGCCCCCGCCCCGGAGCCGCACGCCCGCTCCGGTCATGCCGACCCGGCCCCCGCCGCCGCCGGATGCGGCGCTCAGCGTGCGCCGCTCCTGGTCCAGCGCCCAGGTGAACTGGCGGATCAGGCTGACGCCGAACAGGCCGTCGACCGCTTCGAACACCCCCTCGCGGCCGTCGACCGTCCCGACCCGGACCACCGGCTCCTCGATGCGGAAGGCGCCGAAGGACATGGCCGCCGGACGGAAAGCTGCGGTCTCGGTGCTGCCGTCCTCGTGGCGATAGATCAGCTTCGGCGCGTCCTGGTAGGCGGGCGAGCGGGCGGCCTTGGCGAAGAAGGCCGGAGCCAGGGTGCAGTCCTGCGCTCCGGTGTCGAACACGAACCGGCCGGGCGCGCCCTCCAGGCCGCCCAGCAGCAGGGTCTGGTTGCGCATGACCTCGGCGGCGACGGACGTCTGCAACTCGGGGGGCGGGGCGCGCAGGCTGAGCCGGCCCTGGCCCAGCGCCACCACCGCCTGCGGGAAGAGCAGGGGGTAGCCGATCAGACCGTCGTGGTCCTCCAGCCGCTCTGCGGACCAGGCGATGGCGCGGCTGGGCCCCAGGTCGACGCCGCCGACCCGCAACTGCGAAAGCCCGACCACGTCCTCCATCCGGCGGCCGTCGTAGCCGCGGACCCGCCGCTGCTCCAGGCGCGGAAGCGAAAGCGCCTGCGCCACCCGGCTGGAGACGAAATGGGTGCTGGCGCCGGTGTCGAGCACGAAGCGATAGCCGGGGCGGCCGTCGATCTCGACCTCGGCCAGGAAGCGGTTGCGGCGCTCGGAAAGGCTGACCACCGCCGGGGCGTCGGCGTGCGCCAGGGCCGGCGCGACGGCGAGGCCGGCCATGGCCAGCGCGGCCTTCAGCCCTTGTCGACGGTTCAGCATCGTCCCTCCCCGCAATGGGCGGCCGCGGCCCTGAAACTTAAGGCCGACGTGGGTCGAATTTAAGGACTTGCTAGGATCGATGAACCAAGCTTGGCCGTCTTCCTCCCGGAGCGCGCCGTGGTCATCAGCATCGATGCGAATGTGCTGACCGCCTATTACCAGGCCCGGGCGGGCGTCGCGGGCGCCGGCTTGGCGTCGGGCGGGAGCAGCGGTTCGGCTTCCGGGGCGAAGAAGAACCCGACCCCGCCCTGGACCAGCACCTCGACGGCGCCGCAGATGAGCGCCCTGACCCAAAAGGTGCTGGCGGGCGGCAAGTTCATCGACGAGGGCGCCGCCCAGCTCGACGTTCCCAAGGCCTCGGCCGACTACAAGCGGCTGTTCGCCCTCTACCAAGGCCTGAACGCGCTCGAAGGCATCGTCGAGCAGATAAACGCCAAGGGGATCAGCGACTACCGCAAGAACGAGCTCCGCGCCCGCTTCGACGCGGGCATGAAGGAGATCTCGGCCTACATCGACAAGACCCGGTTCGACGGCTTCCAACTCGCCCAGGGAGTGACCGGCGAGAAGCTGCAGAGCAGCGGCCTGGTGAAGCGCGAGACGGACGCCTACACCACCGTTCCGCTGCACAGCGGCGGCGCCGACACCGAGGTCGACGCCTTCAAGGGGCCGACCGCCTTCTCGCTGAAGCTGACGAAGCCGAGCGGCTCGACCATCGACGTCGCCTTCGACCTGGCGGAGATGGGCTCCACGCCCCGCACCATGGCGAACGTGGTGCAGTACATGAACGGCAAGCTCGAAGCCGCCGGATCGTACAGCCGCTTCGGGATCGAACGGACTCCCGGCGCCGAGCGCACGGTGCAGGCCGGCAAGGAGACGGTCAGCCTCGGTCCCGGCCCCGAGACCTTCTCGCTCAAGTTCAAGGGCGTCTCGACCGAGGTTCCGACCTTCACCGCCGCGGCCACGCCGGCGGTCTACATCGGCGAGAACGTGGGAACGTCGGGCGACCAGCTGGTCAAGTTCGCGACCGATCCCGCCAGCGGCGCGACCAGCGCCGTCGACGGCAAGGTGTTCACCAAGGACCTGGGCGAACAAACGGTGGCGGTGAGGGCCAGCGCCGTGGCCGCGGACGGATCGCTCTATGTGCTGGGCGACGCGAACGGCAGCCCGGACGGCCAGGCCATCAAGGGCATGACGGACGTCGTGCTGCGCAAGTACGACTCGGCCGGCAATCTGGTTTTCACACGCACCCTGGGCGCGCAGCAGGACGCTTCCGGCTATGCGCTCGCGGTGTCCGCCGACGGCAGCCGGATCGCCATCGCCGGCTCGGTCACCGGGGCGCTGGACAACGGCGAGATCCGCACCGACGCCGCAACCGCCGACAGCTTCGTCACCGTCTTCGACGCCGACGGCGAGGAGATATTCACACAGCGGCGCGGCGCCACCGCCGCCGACCAGGTGAACGCCCTGACCTTCGCCGACGACGGGACGCTCTATGTCGCCGGGACCACCAGTTCGGGCATCGGCGGCCAGGCGGGGCAGGGCGGTCAGGACGCCTATGTCCAGGGCTTCAAGCCCAACGCCAAGGGCGCGGCCTTCGCCTACAGCCAGACCTTCACCGTGCAGTACGGCACCACCGGGACCGACAAGGTCTCCGGGATCGCCGTCAACGGCTCCTCGCTGGTGGTCGCCGGGCTGGAGAACGGCGACGTGGTCGCCCGCCGCTACGACCTGCAGGCGACGGGCGCGCCGGTGCTGGGCGCGGTGCGCAACCTCGGCGGCGTCGCCGGCGGCACGGTGGCCGGCGTCGGTTTCGCCGACGACGGCTCGGTGCTGATCGCCGGCTCCACCCACAACGGCTCGCTCTCGGTCGGGGCCGTGACCACCGCCTACGCCTCGGGCCAGGCGGCCTTCGTCGCCAAGCTGTCGTCCGACCTGAACGCCGGCGGCTCGGAGCGGCTGACCTACTACAACGGGGCGAGCGACCTCACCGCCTCGGCCATGACCGTGGCGGGCGGCAAGGTGTATGTGACCGGACAGCAGAAGGTGGCGCCGCCGCCCGGCCAGACGACCGCTTTCGACGGCTATGCGGCGGCCATCGACGCCGACACCGGCGCCGTATCGTGGTCGCAGACCTTCCGCGGCGACGGCCGCATCGCCTCGCCCACCACCATCTCGGTGGACACCACGGGCGCTTCGGTGCTGGACCGGCTCGGCCTGCCCAGCGGGACCATGGATTTCATCCAGTCCCAGAGCGTGGCCGCCAACACCGCGGCGCGTCCTGGCGACCAGTTCTTCGTCCGCGTGTCCGGCACGGCCAAGGCGGTCACGATCGAGGCCGGCGACACGCTGAAGAGCGTCGCCGCCAAGATCAACCGCGCTGCGGGTTTCAACGTGAAGGCGGAGGTGGTTTCGGCCGACGGCTACGACACCATCAAGATCACCCCGGTGTCGCCGCGCACCACCGTCGAGGTCGAGGCCGGCCCGGACAACCGCAACGCGCTGCCGGCCCTGGGGCTCAAGGAGGGGATCGTCACCACGGCCGCGGACAAGAACACCAAGGACCGGGTGAAGGCCTCCTACGCCCTGGAGCTGCCGTCGACGCTCAACCTCGACACCGACGGCTATGCGAAGCAGGCCCAGGCCGTGCTGCTGACGGCCATGTCCACCATCAAGAACATCTACAAGGACATGACCTACGACCCCGCCAGCGCGAAGCCGACGGGGACGGTTCCGGCCTACCTGCAGAACCAGATCGCCAACTACCAGCAGGCGTTGAACCGCCTGACCGGCGGCGGGTGAGCTTCCCCGCCTTGCTTCGGACCCGGTCCGAAGGTAGCGAGGTGGTGCGATGAATCTTCTTCAAGACCGACGAGCGATGCTTTGGGCTGGCGTGGCCGGCGCGGTGCTGGTCGCCGTCGTCGCGGCCGCGGTCGTCGGCGGCCGCGACCGGGCGCCGAAGCCGCAAGCCTCCAACCGATCGCTGCAGGTCGAGATCGGCGAGCAGCAGCGCGTCGATCCGAACCGCCAGCTCCGCTGCTTCGTGGGCGGACAGCTGGTCGGGACCGCGACCCTGGCCGAGTGCGCCCGGCGCAACGGCGTGACGGCCCAGTCGCTGGACGTGGGGCTGGACGAAACCGGAGCCCTGGCCGCGGGGGGCGAAGCCCTGCAGCCGCTGCCCCAGGTGGCGCCGCCCGCCTCGGTCGCGGTGACTGCGCCGCCGCCGCCGCCGACCAGCCTCGCACAGCCGCCGGTCGCCACCGCCCAGGCGCCGGTCGGAGAATGCCTGCGCTACGCCGCCGACGGATGGCAGCCCACCGGCGGCGCGCTCAGCCTGTCCGCCTGCGTGCAGGCGCTGTTCGCCGGCCGGTGCGAGCGGCCGGGCGGCGCTTCCTACGGCCGTTGGTCGGGCCAGACCCTGCGGCTGGTGCCGGGGCGGGTCGAGGCCTCGGGCGACAACCGCGACTTCCGCACCCTCGCCGAACAGGCGAAGGACTGCTCGATTCCCCCGCTCTGATCCCGCCTTCGAGGCGTCCCATGACCCGTTCCGGTCTCTCCCTTCCCGGCCCGATGCTCCGCACCGCCCTGATCGCGGCCGCCGCGACCTTCGCGCTCGCCGCCTGCGGCGGCGACACCCTCCAAGCCCCGACCGACGTCGGGGTCTGCTGGCACATGGTTCAGATGAAGGACGGCTCCTACCGCTTCAACAAGCTGGCGGTGAACCAGCCCAACCTGGAAAACTGCGCGGCCGAGCTCGAAGGGATGCGCCAACGGTTCAACCGGTTGGGCGCGGAACAGGACCAGGTCGTCGGCGCCTATCAGGGACAGTTCCTCTTCCTGCAGCGGGAAGGGGTGTTCACCGCCCGGAACCTGCATACGACCCGCTATCTCGCCATGGTGCGCACCGGAGACGGGCGACTCGCGATACCTGGGGCGATCAAGCAGTAGGGTTGACTCGCAGCGCGCGGGCGCCCAGAACATTACTGGAACGTCAAGATTGGGAGCCGCGGCATGGCCGGCAGCGTCAACAAGGTGATCCTCGTCGGCAACCTGGGCCGCGACCCGGAGATCCGCACCCTGGGCTCGGGCGACCGCGTGGCCAACCTGCGCATCGCCACCTCCGAGACCTGGCGCGACAAGAACACCGGCGAGCGCAAGGAGCGCACCGAGTGGCACCAGGTGGTGATCTTCAACGAGAACCTGGTGAAGGTAGCCGAGAACTACCTGCGCAAGGGCTCGACGGTCTATATCGAGGGCGCGCTGCAGACCCGCAAATGGACCGACCAGCAGGGCGTCGAGAAGTACTCGACCGAGGTCGTGCTGCAGCGCTTCCGGGGCGAGCTCACCATGCTCGGCGGCCGCGGCGGCGGGGCCGAGGCGGACGAAGGCGGCTATGGCGGCGGCCGGTCGGACTTCGGCGGCGGCGGGCGCCCGGCCCAGGGTTCGGGCCCGCGCGAAAGCTTCGCCGCCGACCTGGACGACGAAATCCCGTTCTGATCCCGGGTTCGCTCGCGCGTTCCAGCGCGACCCGATACAGCGATCCTGCTCGCCTGCGCCGCGGTCGGCCGCTGCGCCTGCTTTGACGCGCGCCCTTGTCGTCGGCGTTCAAGCGCGGTCCTGACGAGGCGCGGCCGTGTGGGCGCGCCAAACCTGCTTCAATCCCACGGCGACCCTCGGCGTTCCGCAGCGGCGCGCGCGAGGGCTGAAATCTGCACGGGGCGGAGGTCGCGCTTTTGAATACCCATCTGCATATCCTCCGGCCAGCGATATAACTCTTTCATCATATGCATGTAACGTGTAGTAATTCTTGGACATGACGGTGTAGTTTTTTCAGAAATACTTTCACGTTGACCAGAATTTCTCTGTCCTCATCCCGCCTTGGCGGTGGCTAAGGTGCGCTCGCGGTCTTGGTTCCCTTGCTCTCAAGGGGCGGGCCGTCCCCGTCACGGGGCGTCCATCATCGCGGCAGCAAGGGGCAGACGAGCCGCTCCGACCACCCGACGTGGTCGAGGCGGTTCCGGAAAAGATGGTTCAATTTCGTATTGTGGGTTTGGCGCTGCTCGGCGCATCCGTTTCGGCGCCGGCCCTCGCGTGGGCGCAGGCGGTCGATCCAGGCGCGGCCCCGCCGACCACGGCGCAGGCGGACGTCGATCCCCTGGTCGTCGTCGGCGCGTCGCGGGCCAGGACGGTCCTGTCGGCGGCGACTCCGGTCGACGTGGTCACGCCGCGCCAGCTCAACGGCGGCGGCGTGGTGCTGAACCAGGCGCTGCAGCACCTTCTGCCGTCATTCCAGTTCCCGCAGGGCCAGAACGCCTCCAAGGGCTCGAGCGGCATCCGGTCGGCGTCCCTGCGGGGGCTCACGCCCGACCTGACCCTGGTCCTCGTGGACGGCAGGCGCCGGCACAATTCGGCGCAGACGGGCGGGGTCGACCCCTGGCCCGGCTCCAACTACGTCGATCTCAACGCGATCCCGATCAGCGCCCTGTCGCGCGTCGAGGTGCTGCGGGACGGCGCCTCGGCCCAGTACGGGTCGGACGCGATCGCCGGGGTGCTCAACCTGACGCTCCGCCGCGACCGCTCCGGCGGCGGTCTCAACGCCGAATACGGACAGTATCGGGAGGGCGACGGCCAGACCGCCGCGATCAACGGCTGGTGGGCGGCGCCCCTGCCTAACGACGGCTTCGTCAACATCAGCGCCGACGTCTCCAAGCGCGACGGCGCCGACCGGAGCGGCCCGGACATCCGGCGCCGGTTCTTCCTGGTGAACGGCGCCGGCCAGCCGGTGGCCTCCCCGGCCGCGCCCGCCAACTACGATCCGGCCGCGACGCTGCCGGCGGGCCTGTCCTGGGACCCTCGCGAGGCGACGGTGAACCGCAAGTTCGGTCGCTGGGGCAACGCCGACGTCGAGCACGGCGCCTATCTGGTCAACAGCGAGATCGGCCTGAGCGACCGCGTGCGGGCCTACGCCTGGCTCAACTATGCGCACACCCGTTCCCAGAACGGGGTGAACCCCCAGGTCCCCTCGTCGGACGTGGTCGTGCGCGCCCTGTTCCCGGACGGCTTCCAGCCGGTCACCGACGTGCGGCTCAAGGATTACGCCGCGACCGCCGGGCTGAAGATCGACGCGGGCGCGCTAGGGGCCTTCGACGTCGGCGCGAACTACGGCCGCAACGTCCTGGAGCGCCATCTGCACAACCTGGATGCGCCGAGCTACGGACTCGCCAGCCAGACCGACTTCTACCTGGGCGAGTACCGGTTCTCGCAGGCGAACCTGAACCTCGACTGGACCAAGGACGTCGCCTTCAAAGGGTTGGCTTCGCCCGCGCAGTTCATCGGCGGCCTGACCTACCGGCGCGAGACCTGGGAGGCCGCCAAGGTCGGCGACGCCCAGTCGTGGGACTACGGCGGGATCCCGGTGCTCGACGGGCCCAACGCCGGAGCGGCCTCGCGATGGGGCACCGCCGACGGCTCCGGGCTGGGCCCCTGGGACCTCGGCAAGCGCAGCCGAGACGTGTTCGGCGGCTACGTGGGGGTGGACTTCCGCCCGGTGGAGAAGCTGCTGATTGGCCTGACGGGGCGGGTGGAGGACTATTCCGACTTCGGGACCACGACCACGGGCAAGGTCTCGCTGCGCTACGACTTCACGCCCGCCTTCGCCCTGCGCGGCGGCGTCTCGTCGGGCTTCCGTGCGCCGAGCCTCGGGCAGGTCCAGAACCAGAGCACGGGCTTCTCGTCCACCTGGAGCCACTCGGGGACCGTGCTCGCCACCAGCCGCACCCGCACCTACCGGCCGGACTCGTCCGTCGCGAGGGCCCTGGGCGGCGGGCCGCTGGAGCCCGAGAAGTCCACCAACCTCTCGCTCGGCGCCGTTTTCCGGCCGAGCAGCGAACTGTCGCTGACCGTGGACGCCTACGACATCCGCATCAGCGGCCTCATCGTCACCGCCAGCGGCGCCACCGGAAACGGCCTTACGGGAGCGGCGGTGACGGCCGCCACCGCCGCCGCGGGGGACGCGGACATCACGGCGGTCTCCTTCCTGACCAACGGCTTCGACACCCGGACGCGCGGCGTCGACATCGTCGGCCGCTACGACCACGACTTCGACCTTGCGCAGGTGTCGCTGAGCGTCGGCTACAGCCGCATGGAGACCAAGGTCTCCGACGTGAAGCAGGGGCTGAACGGCGCGGTGCTTTTCACCCGCGGCTCGCAGATCGACCTCGAACGGGGCGTCCCACAGAACAAGCTCATCCTGACCGAGGTCTTCACGCGCGGCCGCCTGGCCCTGCAGTTGGATCAGACCCGCTACGGCCACTACTTCTATACTCATCCGACCGTAGCCGCGAACGACGAATACTACGGGCCGGACTGGTACTGGAACGCCGAAATCCGCTTCCAGCCGGTGGACGGCACAGTCCTGGCGTTCGGTGGCCGGAACATCTTCGACGTGTATCCGCACCAATACAAGGTGGCCAACCAGGTCAACGGCATCAATCGGTACGGGTTCATCCACCCCGAAGGGGCGAGCGGAGCCTACTGGTACGTCCGCGCCAGCCAAGTCTTCTAAGGCGAAGAGGACTGACCCTATGCCTGCCGGAAAACATCCCCCATCTCATCCCGCCCGCACCAATACTTTGGCTCTGCCCCACAGCCCGCCTGGAGAAGCTGTCATGACGATACGTTCCTTTGGCGTCCTCAGCGCAATCGCCGCTGTCGCGCTGTCGCTGGGCCTGGCCGCCCCGAGCCAGGCTCACCATTCCTTCGCCGCGGAGTTCGACGCCAAGAAGCCGGTGACGGTGGAAGGGGTGGTCACCAAGGCGCGGATCATGAACCCGCACAGCTGGCTCTACCTGGACGTCAAGAACAAGGACGGCTCGGTGACCAACTGGGGCTTCGAGTTCGGCACCCCGACCTCGCTGAAGAACCGCGGCGTGAGCAAGGACGACCTGCAGCCGGGAACCCCGATCCGCATCGACGGCTACCTGGCCAAGAACGGCGGCGCCTTCGGCTATTCCGAAACGGCCACGCTTCCGGGCGGGCGCAGGGTGCAGACCGGCAGCGCGCCCGATGCGAACACGGTGCTCGGAGGCCGATGATGATCCGCCTCTTTGCAAAGGCCGCCGTCGCGGGACTGCTCGCCGCCGCCCTGGGCGCGCCTGCGTTCGCCCAGACCGCGCCGATCCCGCGCCTGGCCAGCGGCAAGCCGGACTTTTCGGGCATCTGGCAGACCCTGAGCGAAGCCGACTACGACCTCGAACCGCATGCGGGCCGCCGGGACGCCCCGCCCAGCCCGGGCGTGATCGAGGGCGGGACGATCCCCTACCTGCCCCAGGCGCTGGCGCAGAAGCGGAGCAACTTCGAGGCGCGGGGGAAGGACGATCCCCGCCTGAAGTGCTGGGCCCTGGGCGTGCCGCGCAGCGTCTACTATCCGGCGCCCTTCCAGATCTTCCAGCGCGACCGCGACCTGACCCTGGTCCACCAGTTCGGCCATCAGGTGCGGACGATCCACACCAACGAGACCCTGCACCCGACGGAGACGGACGAGGGGTTCTGGCTGGGGGACTCGCGGGGCCGTTGGGAGGGCGACACGCTGGTCGTCGACGTCACGGACTTCAACGAGGAGACCTGGCTCGACCGGGCGGGCGACTACCACAGCGACGCCCTGCACGTGGTCGAGCGTTGGCGCTTCGTCGACCCCGACACCATCGCCTACAGCGCCACGCTTGACGACAAGAAGGTGTTCAGCCGGCCCTGGACCGTAGACGTCCTGCTGCACCGCCGGCGCGACAAGAACTTCCAGCTGATCGAGGACTACTGCTTCACCCTCGAATACGAGCAATACTACCCGCACAAGGACGGCGAGTGATGCAACGTCATGTCTTTCCGGCGCTGATCGCGCTCGTCACGGCGTGGGCGCCCGCCGCCATCGCCCAGACGCAAGGCCAAGGGCAGGGAATCCGTTTCGGCAAGGAGGTTCCGGCGATCGCCTCCGGCTCGTGGCAGGGGCCCCGGCTGGCGGACGGCCAGCCCGACGTGCAGGGGCACTGGTCGAACACCATCGCCAACCACAACAACTGGACCGACCCCCAGGCGGGGGCGCCGGGCGAGCCCTCGCGGGCCGCGGCGCTGCCGCGGGACCAGCGGGCGCCCAGCCGCGTCTCCGACCCCGCGGACGGCCAGGTGCCGTATCTACCCGCGGCCCGCGCGCTGCAGGAGGATTTCGCGAGAAACTTCTCCAACCCCACGAAGCCCAAGTACATCGAGCCGCTCGCCCGCTGCGCCCCGGCCGGCGTGCCCAAGTCGTTCATCTGGCACGGCTACGAGATCCGCCAGTATCCGGGCTACGTGCTGCTGCTGTTCAACTCCGGCACGCGGATCATCCGGCTCGACGGCAGCCCGCACCTGCCCGACGCCATCAAGCTGTGGAACGCGGACTCCCGCGGCCATTGGGAAGGCAACACCCTGGTGGTCGAAGTCACGAACAACAACGGCAAGGCCCTGTTCGGCCGCACCGGCGACTTCGCCAGCGAGAACGTGAAGATCGTCGAACGCTACGTCTTCGACAACGACGGCAAGCGCTACAACTACGTGGCCACCTTTACCGACCCCACCGTCTATTCGCGCTCCTGGACGGCGACGATCCCGGCGCGGCGCTACACCGAGGCGGACCCGCCGGACGACGGCTGGCACTACGAGGCGTCCGTCGCCAACCGCCCGGGCAAGCCGGTGCTGCACGAGCGGATGGAGCGCATCTGCGTCGAGAACAACGGCCCCTTCGGCGGCGGCGCCGTGGGCGTGCCGCTGGACCACCCGGTCATAGACCGGTGAGGCGTCGCCGGTCGGGTGCGGGCTACTTCCGCACCTCGGCCGGGACGTCGATCGCGCACACGTCGAAGCCCGGCTGGGCCGCGGCGGCGGTCAGGCGGGCGCGGAAGCCTGGGCTGGCCGGATCGACGCGCCAGACGTTGGGACGCTCGCCCGCCGGCAGGTCGGCGGCGATCCGCGCGCGGGTCATCACGTCCGGGTTCGGCGGCGGCTCGCCCACGTTGATCGAGCGCACCACGTCCAGCCCGACCAGCACGCGGCCCCACGGCGTGTAGCGCTCGTCCAGCGAGTGCGAGGTCTGGCGCATCAGGAAGAACTGGGTCGAGGCGGAATCCGGATCGCCCGCCCGCGCCATGCCCGCGATCCCGGGACAGAAGATGCCGGAGGCCTTCACCTTGCCGTCGGCGGTCATCAGCATCAGGTCGTCGGGCTGGCTGGAGACGGGGACCGGCCCCACGAAGCCGAAGTTGGCGCCCTTGGCGTCCTTGACGCCGGAGTAGGGGACCTCGGGCCCGCGGCGGAAGCTGAAGGCGCCGGGCAGCATCGGGTATTCGGGCGTACCGCCGCCGGTGTTGGTCTTGTCGCCCGTCTGGGCCATGAAGTCGCCGATCACCCGGAAGAACTTCAGCCCGTCGTAATAGCCGGCGCGGGTCAGCATCTTGATCCGCTCGACGTGGTCGGCCGCCAGCGCAGGGACCAGCTCGACGATCACCTGGCCCTTGGTGGTGTCGATCACCAGCAGGTTCTCGGGATCGACCGCCTTCCAGTCCGAGGCCGCATAGGATTGGGCGGCGGGGGCCGGAGGCGCCTGCGCCGCCGCAGGCATGGCGAAGCCGAGGGCCGCCGCACAGGCGAGCCCCAAAAACCGGGACGCTGGAATCATCGGGCTACCTTCTGCCTCAGCCGCTCGGCCACCGAAGGCGGCACGAAGGGACTGATGTCGCCGCCAAGCCGGGCGATCTCCTTCACCAGCCGCGAAGCCACCGCCTGGTGCCGCGGATCGGCCATCAGGAAGACGGTCTCGATGTCGCGGTTGAGCTGCTGGTTCATGGCGGTCATCTGGAACTCGTACTCGAAGTCGGCCACGGCGCGCAGGCCGCGGACGATCACCTGGGCCCCCACCTCCTGGGCGAAGCTCATCAGCAGGCTCTCGAAGGGCAGGGCGACGATCTCGGCCTGGCCGGAGAAGGCGGCGGTCTCCCGCATCACCATCTCCACCCGTTCCTCCAGGCTGAACATCGGCCCCTTGTCGCGGTTGACCGCGACGCCGATCACCAGCCGGTCCACCAGCTTCACCGCCCGGCCGATGATGTCGATGTGGCCGTTGGTGACGGGATCGAAGGTGCCGGGGTAGAGGCCGATCCGCTTCATCGCGCCCTCTTAAGCCTCCGGTCCGCCCTCGGGGGCGCCGTCCTCGGCCCCGCCCGCCTCGGCCTCGCCGCCGTCCTCCGATTCCGCCAGCCGCTCCACCGAGACCACCCGCTCGCCCTCGGCGGTGCGGAAGATGATCACGCCCTGGGTGTTGCGGGCGGCGATGCGGATGTTGGCGACCGGCGTGCGGATCAGCTGCGCCTGGTCGGTGACCAGCAGGATCTCGTCGCCGTCCTCCACCGGGAAGGAGGCGGCCAGCCTGCCGCCGCGGGCGAGGTTGTGGGCCAGGATGCCCTGGCCGCCGCGGCCGGTCAGCCGGTAATCGTAGGCCGAGGTCCGCTTGCCGTAGCCGATGTCGGTGACGGTCAGGATGAACTCCTCGGCCGCGCCCAGAGCGATCAGCCGCTCCAGCGGCGTGTCGCCAGCGGCCTCCACGCCCTCTTCGGCCTCGACCTCGGCGGCTTCGGCCTCAGAGCCCTCCGCGTCCGCAGCGTCACCCGTCGCCGCCCGTTGGGCCGCGGCGTAGCGCAGGTAGGCGGCGCGCTCGGCGGGGCTCGCCTCCACATGGCGCAGGATGGCCATGGAGATGACCCGGTCGCCGTCGGCCAGGCGGATGCCGCGCACGCCGGTCGACTCGCGGCCGGCGAACACCCGCACCTCGGTCACCTGGAAGCGGATGCAGCGGCCGAGCGCGGTGGTCAGCAGCACGTCGCAATTCTCGTCGGCCAGGGCCACGCCGACGATGTGGACGTCGTCGCCCAGCTTCATGGCGATCTTGCCGGCCCGGTTCACGTTGACGAAGTCGGACAGCTTGTTGCGGCGGATGTCGCCCGCGGTGGTGGCGAACACGACGTCCAGCCGCTCCCAGGCGGCCTCGTCCTCGGGCAGGGGCAGCACCGTGGTGATGCTTTCACCCTGCTCCAGCGGCAAGAGGTTCACGAACGCCTTGCCGCGGGCGTTGGCCTGGGCCACCGGCAGGCGCCAGACCTTCAGCTTGTAGACCTTGCCTTCGGACGAGAAGAACAGCACCGGGGCATGGGTCGAGGCGGCGAACACGCGGACCACCGCGTCCTCGTCCTTCATCGACATGCCGGCGCGGCCCTTGCCGCCGCGATGCTGGGTCCGGTAAGCCGACAGGGGCGTGCGCTTGACGTAGCCGCCGTGGGTGACGGTGACGACCATCTCCTCGCGCGGGATCAGGTCCTCGTCCTCGAGTTCGGCGTCGCCGTCGACGATCTGGGTCCGGCGCGCGACCGCGAAGGCGGTGCGAACCTCGACCAGCTCCTCGCGCACGATGGCCATCACCCGCTCGCGCGAGCCCAGGATGTCGAGATAGCCGCGGATGGCGTCGGCCAGGCTGCGCGCCTCGTCGAAGATCTCGTCGCGGCCGAGGCCGGTGAGGCGCGAGAGGGTCAGGGCCAGGATGGCCCTGGCCTGCTCGTCGGTCAGCCGGATGCGGTCGCCTTCCAGCACCACCGTGCGCGGGTCCTGGATCAGGCCGACCAGGGCGATCATGTCGCCCGCGGGCCAGTCGCGGCCGGCCAGGCGTTCGCGCGCCTCGGCCGGGTCCTGCGACGAGCGGATGATGTGGATCACCTCGTCGATGTTGGCCACGGCGATGGCCAGGCCGACCAGCACGTGGCCGCGGTCGCGGGCCTTGGAAAGCTCGAATTTGGTCCGCCGGACCACCACTTCCTCGCGGAAATCGAGGAAGGCCTGCAGCAGGACGCGAAGCCCCATCTGCTCGGGGCGGCCGTGGTTCAGGGCCAGGGTGTTGACGCCGAACGAGGTCTGCAGCGGCGTGTAGCGGTAGAGCTGGTTCAGCACCACCTCGGCGGTGGCGTCGCGCTTCAGCTCGATCACCACCCGCAGGCCGTCGCGGTCGCTTTCGTCGCGCAGGTCGGCGATGCCCTCGACCCGCTTCTCGCGCACCAGCTCGGCGATGCGCTCGACCATGGCCGCCTTGTTCACCTGGTACGGAATCTCGGTGACGACGATGGCCTCGCGGTCCTTGCGGACGGTCTCGATGGCGGCCTTGCCGCGCACGATCACCGAGCCGCGGCCGGTCATCAGCGCCTGGCGCGCACCCGAGCGGCCGATGATCTCGCCGCCGGTCGGGAAGTCGGGGCCCGGCACGATCTCGAGCAGCTGCTCCAGCGCGATCTCGGGGTCGTCGATCATCGCCAGGCAGGCGTCGACCACCTCGCCCAGGTTGTGCGGCGGGATGTTGGTGGCCATGCCGACCGCGATGCCGCCCGCGCCGTTGACCAGGAGGTTCGGGATGCGGGCCGGCAGCACCACCGGCTCCTGCTCGGAGCCGTCGTAGTTGTCCTGGAAGTCGACCGTGGCCTTGTCGATGTCGGCCAGCAGGGCCTCCGCGGCCTTGGTCATGCGCGCTTCGGTGTAGCGCATGGCCGCCGGGGGGTCGTTGTCGATCGAGCCGAAGTTGCCCTGGCCGTCGACCAGCACCAGCCCCATCGAGAACGGCTGGGCCATGCGCACCAAGGCGTCGTAGACCGACTGGTCCCCGTGCGGGTGGTACTTACCGATCACGTCGCCGACCACGCGGGCCGACTTGCGGTACGCCGCGTTCGAGGCGAAGCCGTTCTCGTGCATCGAGAACAGGATGCGGCGGTGGACGGGCTTCAGGCCGTCGCGCGCGTCCGGCAGGGCGCGGCTGACGATCACGCTCATGGCGTAGTCGAGATAGCTGCGGCGCAGCTCGTCCTCGATGGCGATGGGGGCGATAGCCCCGCCGCGGTCGTCAGGCGTGACAGGAATGGGGGCGTCGTCGCTCAATTGAACTGATCAGCCTTGGTCTGGCGGAAGGACCGCCCGGGAAGGGGTCTTCGGGGCGGCCGAGGGCTCGGCCCAGGGGAGGCGCGTCGCGCCCCGGAATCGGGGCCGCCGCCGCCGTCCCTGACTAGCATCTGCATGGGTGCGGCGCAAAACCGATCGCGGATATGGGGTGCGGCGCAGGGCGGCGCCACGGTCCGGATCGCCGCCGCGGGCGGTCAGTCCCGATATTCGAACTCCACGAGATAGACGTTCTCGCCGGGGCCGTGCTTGGCCACCTTCAACAGATCGACCACGCCCTGGAAGCCGGAGCGGCGGGCCAGGTCGGGCGTGATGTCGCCGAAGCCGATCTCGCGGATGGAAGTCACGTGAATCGCGCCCGGCCCCAGAGGATAGCGGCCGCCGACCTTCACGCGCGGCCGCTGCCAGATGCGGACGCTGCAGGTGATCTCACCCCGCATCACGGGCTCTCGCAGCCTCTTGGCGAACACCATGGGACGCTCCACGCCTACGTCGACAACGCTGAGGACATTAGCCGCCCGGTTGCGCTATGAGCCATTCATGGCCTTCGTCCACCCGCTCGACCGCGCCGTCTGGTCCGCCCTGGCGGGGCGTCAGTCCCATCTGGCCCGGGTCCACGGCGGCGCGCGCCGCTACGATCCGGCGTACGGCGTCTTTGCCGCTGTCGAAGACGCCTCCGACGCCAATCTCGCCAGCCTTGGCTCGCTCGTCGCCGCGCACGGCGATTTGGCGTTGCTGGAGATCGAGCCGCCCGCCCAAGCGCCGGGCGTGGCCGTGGTGTCCCAGGACCTCGGCGTCCAGATGACGGCCGAGCGCCTGACGGACGGGCCGGCGCCCGATTTCGAGATGGTCGCTTTGACCGACGCCGACGCGCCGGAAATGCTGGCGCTGGCGACGCTGACCGAACCTGGCCCGTTCTTCGAGCGGACGCATCAGTTGGGCGACTTCTTCGGCGTGAAGGTCGCCGGGCGGCTGGTGGCGATGGCGGGCGAGCGCATGAAGCCGGCCGGCTTCACCGAGGTGAGCGGCGTGTGCACCCATCCCGACCATCGCGGCCGCGGCTACGCCAGCGCCCTGATGCGGCAGGTCGCGCGGCGGATCCTCCATCGGGGCGAGACGCCGTTCCTGCACGCCTACGCCAGCAATCACGGCGCTGTCGCCCTTTACGAGACCCTGGGTTTCAGAGTGCGGCGCGAGCTGTCGATGACGAGGCTGACGCGCGCCTGAGCGGACGTCCGACGTCCGCCCAGGGCGCAAAGGGGTCGCTACTTCGCCCGCCCCATATAGCCCTGCGCCAGCATCGGAAGGGCGACGAGTTCGTTGTGCCGGTTCGGGGCCTGGCCGTAGAGCAGGATCCCGTAGAGCGTCTTCTTGTCCCGCCCGCCGAACGCGACGCCGTGCAGGCCCTGCGGCCCGGTGATGGTGCCGAGGAACTCGCCCTTCGGCGAGAAGACGTCGACGTTGCCGCCGCCGCCGACATAGAGCCGCCCCTGGGCGTCGACCGCCGAGCCGTCGCCGCCGCGCATGCCCCTGAGCTGGGCGAAGTCGCGCTGGTTGGTCAGCGACCCGTCGGGCTGGACGTCGAAGGCGACCACGACGGGGCCGTTGGTGACGTAGAGCACCTTCTCGTCCGGGCTCAGGATGATGCCGTTGGAGCGCGTGACCGTGCCGTACTTGGTGACCACCCCCGTGGGGCTGGAATAGAGCACGCCCCCGCCGGCGGACATGTAGACGCCGCCACGGGCGTCGGCGGTGATGTCGTTGATGATCCCGCCGGCGCACTCGAGCGGTTCGCCATCGATCTTGTCGGCCAGGACCTTGCGGGTCGGCTCGAGCTGGGTGACGCGGGCATGCAGGCCGCGCTCGGCCACGAACAGGGCGCCGTTCTTGCTGCGGGCCACCGCGCCGGGAGTGTTCAGGTCGGCGTAGGCGATCCGGCCCATGCCGGTGGCCGGATAGAGCTCCAGGACCGCGCCGGCGTCGTTGCCGGCGGCGAGGACGGTCCCCGCCTCGGTGGGGATCGGCCCGTCGATGTTGTTTCCGTCCCATTGCCAGACGCTCTTCCAGCTCTGACCCGCGGCCAGCACTCCCGGAATCGCCGGCGAGGGCGGCGGTATGACCGCCGGGAACGGCGGCGGGGCCGGCGGCGGAGCGTTCGGGTTGGCCTGCGGAGGGCCGGCGTTGCGCGGCGGGAGCGGGGTCTTGCAGGTCGCGATCAGCTGGGCGTAGCCCGGGTCCTGGGTGGTCTGCAGGCCGCGGCCCGGCTGAAGACTCGACGGCGGACTCTGGGCCGAAACAGGGGCCGCGCCCAGCAGCAGGGTGAGCGCCAAACCCGCGCAGATGCTCGTTTCCGCAAACCGCATATCGACCTCCCGATGATGTTCTTGCTCCTCCGCGTCAGCGTGGGCAGGCCGATGCTAAGCAGCCGGCGGCGACCAGCACAAGTCGGCCGGCGAAGGAGGGCTGCGGCGGTCCGCGGCGAAGCTCTACGGGCTGCGTGACGCTCGCTGACGTCCTGCTGCTTCCAGCTTCTCCGGTTGCAAGCTCAGGCGCAGCCAGTCCTCGAACCGGAGCGAACCGATGCGGGCGTCCGGGCTCGGAAGCAGCGACTCGCCGCTCAATTCCGCGCCGAAGTAGAGGGCGTGCGGGTCGGCGACGATCCGCCGGGGATCCTCGTACGCGGTCAACACCTCGGTCGCCAGGTCGGAGAGGCGGAACCGCTCGGGCCCAGCCATCTCGACCGTCCGGTTCGCCGGCCCCTGCTTCACGAACCCGGCGAGCGCCTCGGCCACGTCGATCCGCGAGACCGGCTGCGCCAACGCCGGGGAGATCGTCACGTCGTCCTTCTCGCCCTCCTGGACCACGTCGGCGATGAACTCGAAGAACTGGGTGGAGCGCAGGATGCTGTAGGGGATGCCGGACGCCTTGATGAGGTCTTCCTGGGCCTTCTTGCCGCGGAAGTAGTCGCTCGCCTGCAAGCCGTCGGTTCCGACGATCGACAGGGCGATGTGGTGCCGCACCCCGGCGGCTTTCCCCGCCGCCAGCAGCCTGCGGCTCGACGCTTCGAAGAACCCGAACGCGTCGGGCCCTTCCAGCGAGGGCGAGTTCGTCACGTCGACGACGACCGCTGCGCCATCGAGCGCCCTGTCCAGCCCCTCTCCGGTGATCGTGTTCACGCCCCGGGTCGGCGAAGCCTCCAGAACCGTGAACCCATCCCGGCGAAGAGCGACGACGAGCTTCTCGCCGGTGCGGCCGGTCGCGCCGATGACCACGATCTTCATGTCCGCTGCCCTTGTGCGGGGCCGGGCTCGCCGGCCCGGCCCCGCAACTTACCCTCAGGCGACCCGATCCGCTTTCACTTCCGCCTCGCGAAGGAAGGCGAGCACGTCGGCGTTCACGATCTCCGGGTGGGTCTGGCAGCAGCCGTGCGGCAGGTCCTCGTAGGTGATCAACCTGCCATGCTTGAGCAGCTTGACGGTCAGCGGGCCGGAATCCGCATAGGGCACGATCTGGTCGTCTTTGCTGTGGATCACGAGCACAGGCACGTCGATCGCCTTCAGGTCCTCGGTGAAATCGGTTTCGGAGAAGGCCTTGATGCACTCGTAGCCGGCCTTGACGCTGCCCATCATCCCCTGCCGCCACCAGTTGCGGATCAGGCCGTCCGACACCTTCGCGCCCGGGCGGTTGAAGCCGTAGAAGGGCCCGGTCGGGATATCGAGGTAGAGCTGGGCGCGGTTGGCGGCGAGCGCGGCGCGATACCCGTCGAACACCTCGATGGGCGTGCCGCCCGGGTTGGACGCCTTCTTCACCATCACCGGCGGCACGGCTTCGATCAGCACGGCCATCGCCACGCGGCCCGGTTCGGCTCGCGCCACGTAATGCGCGACTTCGCCGCCGCCGGTGGAATGGCCGATATGGATCGCGTTCTTGAGTCCGAGCGTCGCGACCAGGTCGGCGACGTCGGCGGCGTAGGTGTCCATCTCGTTGCCGCCGTCGGTCTGGTCCGACCGCCCGTGGCCCCGGCGGTCGTGGGCGACGACGCGATAGCCCTCCGCGAGGAAGAACATCATCTGGTTGTCCCAGTCGTCGGCGCTCAGCGGCCAGCCGTGATGGAACACGATGGGCTGCGCGCTTCTGGGGCCCCAGTCCTTGTAGAAGATGCGGGCGCCGTCTTGAGTGGTGATGTAGGCCATAGGGATGCGCTCCCACGCCAACTTGCCGGCCGGCAGGACCGGCGCTGCTCACGCGTGATTTGAAGGCAGGCTAGGCAGGCGTCGGTCGAACCTTTCCACGCGGTCCGACGACGGGGGAGATCCTAGCAGTCTGGCGGTCTCCGGTCACCGCCGGGCGCGTTCGCCGCCGCTCTAAATGTCCTCGTCCACGGGCTTGGCCCGCGCCGATTTCACATCCGACCGTCGCCTCTTGGTGGCGAGCCGCCTGACCTTGGAGCCGTAGGTCGGCTTGGTGGCGACACGCTTCTTCGGAGGTTCGGCTGCTCGCCGGATAAGCGCCAGCAAACGCGTCCGAGCATCTTGCCGGTTCATCTCCTGGGACCGTTCGCCCTGAGCGAACAGGATCAACACCCCGTCCTGGCTCACCCGGCTGCCGCCCAGCTTGATCAGCCTGGCCTTCACCTCTTCCGGCAGGGTGGGGGAGTTCCGCACGTCGAAGCGGAGCTCGATGGCCGAGCTGGTCTTGTTCACGTGCTGGCCGCCGGGACCGGAGGCGCGGGCGGCGCGCTCGACGATCTCTTCGTCCAGAAGCCAGATGCCTGGTGCGGCCTCGATCATCCCGCTCCGCTCCCTTCCCAGGCGCTGCGACGCCTGGAACCGCCAAGGCGCGGACCGGGTTAATAAACAGCAGAAGGAGACGCCGTCATGGCCCGCACGCTGGTCTATAACGTGGTTCGCAGGCCGGGCGGATGGGTGGTGGAATTCGACGGCCAGAGCCTCTGCAGCTACCGCCGCTTCGAGGAGGCGGTGGCAAGGGCGCGGCACCTCGGCCGCGAGGACTGGCGCGAAAGCGGCCGTCCCTGCGAGATCGTGGTGGAGAGCGTCACCGGTCAACTCCATCAGGAGGCGGCTTTCGGCCTCGACCAGGCGACGGTCTGAGGCGCTAGTTCCTCCCCTGCGAAGCGGGGGAGGGCGACGCAAACGAAAAGAGGCCGGAGCCCTGGGCTGCCGGCCTCTTCTGCATTGTCGGGCGGACAGGAGCGAACCGCTTGGGTGTCGCTCCGCCGCGAACGGGCGGGACGAACCCGCCCTTGAAGCCTACGCGGCTCAGGAGCCCGGGAAACGGACCGGGACGCGGATGGTCCCCGTCTTCGAGCCCACCGGCAGGTAGGCGGCCACGCACAGGGCGGCCTTGTCGAAGCCCTTGCCGCCGGCCGAATTCTCGACGACCTTGCAGTCAGACAGCTTGCCGCCGCCAGCGGTGCACTCGAGCGTGACCGACGCGGCGTCGTTGGCGTTGGCGAATTGGGTCAGGCACTTGCCGACCTGGTCAGCGTAGGACTCGGCCGAGGCGACGCCGGCCAGAGCGAAGCTGGCGAGAAAGCCGCCGACGATCGCGGTTGAGTACTTCATCCGATACATCCCCCTTCTGGGCTGGAAACACCGGCAGTCCTACAGCGTATGGTTTAATAATGGGTTGCCGCCAGGAAGTGTCCGAGTTTAGTTCGCGACTATAGCGCGAACAGAATGTCGCAGGGGATGGGCACACGAAGTTTTAGTAAATGGAGCGACACTCTACCCCCTAAGCTGACCGAATCGGCTCAAGGGGGCTAAGGTAATGAAGCGCACCAGGTTGGTTGACCTGCCGCTGATCGTGAAGATGGGTTTTGCGCCGGCGCTGGCCGTCGTGATGTTGGTGGTGGTTTCCGCCGCCGCCCTCTTCGTTCAGATGCGTCAGGCGGACGCTCTGCGCCAGGTGGCGCGGGTCGAGCTGCCGACGAGCTTGGCGATCGAGCGTCTTTCCTCGCGGATCACCAAGGTGAACGGCGACCTTTATTTCGTCATGACCCACCAGGCGGGGGACATCGACAAGGAGAAGGTCCCGGCCCAGATGCAGCAGGTCCTGGACGACCTGCGGTCCATCCAGAAGGACGTGGTGGCGCAAAAGGCCAAGGCGCCTAAGAGCCAGCAGAAGAGCTTCGACGACCTCAGCAAGTCGCTGAAGGAAGCCGAAAGCGCCGTCGACCTGGTGAGCGGCATGGTGAGCGTCGACTTCGCCACCGCCGCCGGCTTCCTCGCTCCGTTCGAGGAGCAGTACGCCAGCATGGGCAAGACGCTCGACAAGATCGTCAAGGAGAACCAAGCCGCGATCGCGGCGACCGCCGACAAGAGCGACGCCAGCGCCAAGGCCTCCATGATCCTGACCGTGCTGCTCGGCCTGGCCACCCTGGCCATCGTCGGCGCCCTGTCGCTGATCTCCGCGCTCCGCATGCGCGGGGCCATCATCCGCATCGCCGGCGCGACCGAGGCCCTGGCCAAGGGCGACGCCAACGTCGACCTCGCGCCGCTGGCCCGCGCCGACGAGCTGGGTGCGGTGGTCCGCTCGCTGGTGGTGTTCAAGGACGACCAGAAGCGCCTCGCCGAACTCGCCCGCGAGCAGGAAGCCGCCCGCGCCGAGATCGAAGCGCAACGCAAGAAGAACGAGGCCGCCCACGCCGCGACCGAAGCCGAGCAGCGCCACGTGGTGGAGCAGCTGGCCCTCGGCTTGGAGCGCCTGTCCTCGGGCGAGATGACCTTCCGCCTGCGCGAGCCCTTCCCGGGCCAGTACAAGAAGCTGCAGGAAGACTTCAACGCGGCCATGGAGCGCCTGCACGACGCCCTGGCGGAGATCGCGACCAACACCGAGGCGATGCGCTCGGGGGCGGGCGAGATCAGCCAGGCCGCCGACGACCTGTCGCGCCGGACCGAGAAGCAGGCGGCCAGCCTGGAGCAGACCGCCGCGGCGATCGAGGAAATCTCCGCCACCGTGCGCCGCACGGCCGAAGGCGCCAACCAGGCCGACGCCATGGTGGTCCACGCCCGCGGCGACGCCGAGAAGAGCGGCGAGGTGGTGCGCGAGGCGGTGGCCGCGATGGACGCCATCGAGAAGTCGGCCCAGCAGATCAGCCAGATCATCGGCGTGATCGACGAGATCGCCTTCCAGACCAACCTCCTGGCCCTGAACGCCGGCGTGGAAGCGGCCCGGGCCGGCGACGCGGGCAAAGGCTTCGCCGTGGTCGCCCAGGAAGTGCGGGCCCTGGCCCAGCGCTCCGCCGAAGCGGCCAAGGAGATCAAGGTGCTGATCTCGGCTTCGACCGAGCAGGTCGACTCGGGCGTGCGGCTGGTCGGCCAGACCGGCGAGTCCCTGTCGCGCATCGCCACCAAGGTGAACGAGATCTCGGGCCTGGTGTCGGAGATCGCCGCTTCCGCCCGCGAACAGTCCACCACCCTGACCGAGGTGAACACCGCGGTCACCGAAATGGACCACGTGACCCAGCAGAACGCGGCCATGGTCGAGCAATCGACCGCCGCGAGCCATAACCTGGCCCGCGAGTCCGACGAGTTGGCGCGGCTGGTCTCGGCCTTCCGCCTGGACCGTCCCGCCGCCGCTCCGGCGGCGCGCAACCGCCACTCGGCCCCGGCGATGAAGACCGTCGCCGCCGGCCGCACCGGCGGGGCCGCGCCCAAGCCGGCGGAGGACGAGTGGGAAGAGTTCTGATCGGCGAACCCGACCGGATCTGAACAACTTAGGCGGCCGCCCTTCTGGGCGGCCGCTTTCGTTTGGACGTTAGGCCGACGGTCACCCTCGGCCGCTAAGCTTGGCGACGACCGCAAGCAGCCATCGGCCATCCATGTCCAAAGCTCTTCGCCTCCTCGCCGCCGCCGCCTCGCTGTGCGGCCTCGCGGCCTGCGGGACCACCGTGGCCCTGACCCCGCACGACGGCGGCCAGCCTGCCTTCGCCGACGGCCTCTGGTCGAAGGAGCGGGTGGCGGTGCGGGTCGACGGCAAGGTCTATCGCGGCGCCCTGCGCCAGGCCGGCCCGCTGGACCTGCGCGGCGTGGCGGCGGCTCCCACCCGGGCCTCGATCGCGGTCGGGCGCTACTACGGGCAGCACGGGGCGGGCGGCCAGCAGATCGCCGAGCTTACAGCCGAGGACGGCTCGCGCATCGACTGCCGCTTCAGCTACGAGCCGGGCGACGCCTTCGGCTCGGGCCTGTGCCGCAGCGACGCCGGCCGCAGCTTCTCGTTTACGCTGCGCTAGCCTTTCTCCACAGCGGGGTTCTGAATCGTCGCAGCCCGGACGCCGAGTTGGCTTGGCGCCGACGGCGCGCCTATATATGCCGCTGACTCGCCGCGATGAGCGGCGCCATACGGGCGCGCGCGTCCAAGGAGTTGGCGACTATGGGTAGCTTCAGCATCTGGCACTGGCTGATCGTGCTGATCGTCGTTGCCGTGCTCTTCGGCGGGCGCGGCAAGCTGTCGAGCATCATGGGCGACGCGGCCAAGGGCATCAAAGAATTCAAGAACGGCCTCAAGGACGACGACAAGCCCACGGCGGCGAACCAGCCGTTGCCGTCCGATGCCGAGCGGCGCGAAACCGACAAGGTCTGATCGTCGCTGCGGTGGCCGTCGGGCCTTGTCCGGCGTCCGCCTCCTTGACCGAGGCGTAGAGCATGCTGCCGGAAGTCGGCGCGACTGAACTCATGGTGATCGCTGCGGTCGCTCTGATCGTGGTCGGTCCCAAGGACCTGCCGGTCCTGATGCGCAAGATCGGCCAGTGGCTGGGCAAGATGCGGGGCCTCGCCTCCGAATTCCGCGCCAGCTTCGACGAGATGGCCCGCCAGTCGGAGCTCGACGAGCTCCGCAAGGAGGTCGAAGCGCTGCGCAACACTCGCATCGCCGATCCCCTCACCAACCTGCATCCGACCTTCGAGGAGGTCAGCGCGGGCCTCGACCCCACCGGCTTCAACATCAGCGGCGAGCACCTGGGCGACAGCACGACGCCGGTCGAAGAACTGCCGGGGCGGCAGGCCGCCGAGGCCCAGCCGCAGCCCGAAGCCGCGCCCCCCGAGGCGGCCGCCCCCGAGCCGGCTCCGAAGCCCAAGCGGGCCCGCAAGGCCGCCGCGCCTAAACCTGCCGCGACCGAAGCCGCCGCCGACGGGGAGGCGCCCGCCGCCAAGAAACCCCGCAACCGGCGCTCGGCGGAGGCCAAGGCTTGAGCCGAGACGAAGAAGAGATCGAGGCGTCGCGCGCGCCCTTGATGGATCACCTGGTCGAGCTGCGCCAGCGGCTCATCGTCAGCGTGATCGCGCTGGGGGTCGGCTTCCTGATCTGCTTCGCCTTCTCGGGGCAGATCTACCTGTGGCTGCTGCGCCCGTTCGAGATGGCCGCCGCCATGCTGGCCGCCGAGAAGCAGGGCGCGCACCACGGCCCCTTCGACCTCCTGATGGTGGTCATGGGCCTGAGCCAGCCGCCCTCCGGCGTGCAGGCGCTGCGGCTGGTGTTCACCGCACCGCTGGAGTTCTTCTTCACCAAGATGAAGCTGTCGGCCTTCGGCGGCATCATCCTGGCCTTCCCGGTGGTGGCCTGGCAGCTCTACCGGTTCGTGGCGCCCGGGCTCTACAAGCAGGAAAAGCGGGCCTTCCTGCCGTTCCTGGTCGCCGCGCCCGTCCTGTTCGTGATGGGCTCGGCGCTGGTCTACTTCATCATGCTGCCCTTCGTGCTGTGGTTCTCGCTTTCGCAGCAGATCGTGGCGGGCAACGTGTCGGTGGAGCTGCTGCCCAAGGTCTCGGACTACCTGGCCCTGGTGACCCAGCTGATGCTGGCCTTCGGCCTCTGCTTCCAGCTTCCGGTGGTGCTGACGCTCGCCGCCATGGCGGGGCTGGTGGAAGCCTCGACCCTGGCCAAGGGGCGGCGCTACGCCATCGTGGCCATCGTCTTCGTGGCCGCCATCCTCACCCCGCCGGACCCGCTCAGCCAGATGCTCCTCGCGGTGCCGATCTACCTGCTCTACGAGGTGTCGATCTGGTGCGTGCGGCTGATGGAGCTGCGCAAGAAGCGCGACGAGAAACGCGCGCTGGTTCCGTCGGCCTAGGGATATCTTCCTCCCCTGCCTCCCGGTCCGGCCAATGGCCGGCCGGAGGATAAACTCGACGGGGGAGGGCGCCGTCAGGCGCTCGGAGGGGCCTGCGACGGCAGCGGCTGCGAGGCCCCCTCAGCCGGCTTCGCCGACAGCTCCCCCGCAAGCAGGGTAGCAAGGAACGTCGCCACGCATCATTCGGTTGGCGTCCCTCGCGGCGCGCCTTAAACAGGCCGCTCCTGAACACCGGCGGCTCGATCCTCAATGCACGACGTCAAGTCCATCCGCGACGACCCCGAGACCTACGTCCGGGGCTGGACGCTCCGGGGCCTGGACGACGCCGCCGAGAAGGTCGCCGCCGTCCTCGAGGCCGACCGCAAGCTGCGCGCCGCCCAGACCGCCCTGCAGACCGCGCAGTCGCGCCGCAACGAGGCGTCCAAGCTGATCGGCGCCGCCAAGGCCAAGAAGGACGAGGCCCGCGCAGCCGAGCTGATGGCCGAGGTCGAGGCGCTCAAGGGCGAACTGGCCCGCGAGGCCGAGGCGGAAGCCGCCTGGGGCCGCGAGCTCAAGGGGATGCTGGCGGCCCTGCCGAACCTCGCCGCCGACGAGGTCCCGGAGGGCGCCGACGAGCACGGCAACGTCGAGCTGCGGCGCTGGGGCTCGGTCCCACAGATCGCCCAGCCGAAGGACCACGTCGCCCTGGGCGAGCCGCTGGGCATGGATTTCGAATCCGCGGCCCGCATGTCCGGCGCCCGCTTCGTCGCGCTGAAGGGGCCGCTGGCTCGGCTGGAGCGGGCCATCGGCCAGTTCATGCTGGACCTGCAGACGCTGGAGAACGGCTACACCGAGGTCTCGCCGCCGCTGATGGTGCGCGACGAGGCGGTGTTCGGCACCGGCCAGCTTCCCAAGTTCAAGGACGACCTGTTCAGCGTCGGCCACCTCGACTGGGACGAGATCTACGCCGCGCACAATGGCGAGTTGCAGCGGCGGCTGGAGGCGGCCGCCGCGGGCGGGTCGCTGGGATACCAGGAAGCGGCCGAACTGAACTCGGCCGCCGCCCACAGCATCTACCAGCGGATCCAGGCCGGCGACTTCGCCGAGCGCAAATGGCTGATCCCCACCGCCGAAGTCTCGCTGACCAATCTGGTGCGCGAGCAGATCACGGCCGAGGAGGCGTTGCCGTTGCGGCTGACGGCCTTGACGCCGTGCTTCCGCTCCGAAGCGGGAGCGTCCGGCCGGGACACCCGCGGCATGATCCGCCAGCACCAGTTCCTGAAGGTGGAGCTGGTCTCCGTCACCGCGCCGGAGCAGTCCGACAGCGAGCACGAGCGAATGACCGCTTGCGCCGAGGCGGTGCTGCAGCGGCTGGAGCTGCCCTATCGGGTGATGATGCTCTGCACCGGCGACATGGGGTTTTCCGCGCGCAAGACCTACGACCTGGAGGTCTGGCTGCCTTCGCAGGACACCTACCGCGAGATCAGCTCGTGCTCGAACTGCGGGGACTTCCAGGCCCGCCGCATGGACGCCCGCGCCAAGAAGTCGGGCGAGAAGGGCTCCCGCTACGTGCACACCCTGAACGGCTCGGGCCTGGCGGTGGGGCGCACCCTGGTGGCGATCCTGGAGAACTATCAGGACGAGGGCGGGCGCATCTACGTGCCGGAGGCGTTGCAGCCCTACATGCGCGGCGTCACCCACCTGGAGCCCGCCCGGTGACCGCTTGAGAATCCTGCTCACCAACGACGACGG
>Ga0164243_10002443_pt1 | contig 30774 bp, 28 predicted proteins | sample OricompcompostOP_FD_108781 | JGI IMG/M metagenome (GOLD analysis project Ga0164243, IMG submission 108781) | Organic Plus compost microbial communities from Emeryville, California, USA - Original compost - Organic plus compost (OP) | ecosystem: Engineered > Solid waste > Mixed feedstock >... | reverse complement strand
GTGATCATCGCGTGATCATCGCGTGATCATCGCGTGATCATCGCGTGATCATCGCGTGATCATCGCGTGATCATCGCGTGATCGTGTCGTCACGGGGCCGCGCGGCGAGCCGTCACGCGACGCACGTTGCCGGCGCCGTTGCGCGCGAACCGCTCGAGCACGTCGAGGTCCTTCGCGAACAGCTCGGTGTACGCGCAGCTCGCGCACACCGTCGCCTCGATCCGGACCGGGGTGCGAACGGACTTCGCGCCCCACAACCCGGAGCCGCTCGGCTCGTAGTGCGCTGTCAGCGTCAGCTGGACCGTCGAGTTGGTGTACCGGTAGTCCGGGATCAGCGCCTCGTCGATCACGTACAGCTCGACACCTCCACACTTCGGGCACGGCTTCTCGGTCGGCATCGGCCCAGCATGCCAGCTCGGCGACCCTCGGGACAGCTCGAGCGCAGCGTCCAGTCGATCGAGCGCGGGCTCGTGCCGGCGGTCGCCGCGGGTGGTGACGAGCGCGTCGTCGTCGCGAGCTAGACGATCGGCCAGCTGACGATTCGCTTTGCAATGGAACCGCGGCAGGTGACGGAATCACGACGGCGCGACGCGCGCAGACGACGCTGGGGCCGCGTTCCGAGCTGGCGCGTGAGTTGCTGAGGTCTCGCTCCGTCAACTCGAGCGTCGCGACGTGGAGCGCGCGACGCGAACACGACCACGCTCCAGGGAAAGTGATCGCAGTCATGAAGGCTACTCTCATCCCCGTTCTCTCGGTTCTCGTTCCCACGATCGCGGCGGCGCAGTCGGAGTCATCGGGCGGAGGCCGCGAAGTCGCGGCGGTGGACAGCGCATTCGAGCTCGGCGTCTCGGCAGGCTACTCGCAAGGTGGAGGCAAGCTCGGCGGCGGCATGGCCGACCTCGAGGACGTCGCCGGTCCCGGCGCCGCGATCGAGATCGACGTGGGCTACCGGGTGATCCCCCAGCTCACGATCGGCGCGTACGGCACGTTCGCCGCGTACGATGGCGGCGATCTGCTCGACGCCGACACCAGCGTGTACGGCGCGACCGCCGGGATCCAGGCCGCGTGGCACATCCGCCCCGATCGCTCCGTCGATCCGTGGATCAGCCTCGGGACCGGCTGGAAGGCGCTGTGGCTCGATCCCGACGAGGGCACGGGCACGTCGCTGCAGGGCCTCGAGCTCGCGCGGCTCCAGATCGGTGTCGACTACCGGATCTCGAAGGACATCGCGATCGCACCGGTGATCGGCGGCAGCCTCGGCATGTTCCTCGCCGAGGACTCGCCGATGACCGACGGCTACGACGAGCTCGAGAACAAGGAGGTCCACTTCACCGGGTTCGCCGGCCTCGTGGGCCGGTTCGATCTCGGCGGCTCGCGACGCTGATCGGTGCGTGGGGCGTCCGCCGCGCGGGCGGCAGTTGCCGCCGGACCGGCGGCATGCGAAGCAGAGGTCGATGCGCCTCTATCTCCGCACCGAGACACGCGCGATCCTCACGCCTCCCGGCGGCCAGCTGCTGTGTCTGCACCACGAGGCGTCCGTGCCGGGCCCCCTCGCCCGCTACGTCGAGCGCCTCCGGTGGGGAGCCGACGAGTTCCCCGAGGAGCTCGTCGAGCGCGTGCTGCCCGACGGCGCGGTGCACCTCATCTTCGACCTCGGCGACGGCGGCGGTACGAGCGCTGTCGGGGCGAGCGCCGCGCCGCAGACGATCCGGCTCGCGGGCCACCTCGAGCAGGTGAGCGTGCAGCTGCGGCCGGGCGGCATCGCGGCCGTGCTCGGCGTCCCCGCCGCCGCGTTGCGAGGGCGCGATGTCCCGCTCGCCGAGCTGTGGGGCGACGAGGCCGAACATCTCCGGGAGCGCCTCGCGCGCGCGCCGCTGCGGCAGCGGGGCGCCGTCGTCGCACGCGCGCTCGCGGAGCGGCTCGCCCGCAGCGACGCCGCGATCGAGCGCCGCGCCTCCGCCGCGGTGCGCCTGGTGCTCGCCCGGCACGGTAACGTCCGCGTGCGCGAGATCGCCGAGGCGATCGGTGCCAGCGAGCGACGGCTCGAACAGGTGTTCCAGCGCGAGGTGGGGATGACGCCGAAGCTGATGTGCCGCGTGACGCGCTTCCGGCACGCCGTCGATGTCCGCTGCGCGGATCACGGACGCTCGTGGAGCGAGCTCGCGGCCGCCTGCGGGTACGCGGATCAGGCCCACCTCGTCCACGAGTTCCAGGAGCTCGCCGGCGCCACGCCCGGCACCCTCGCCGGTTTCGGATTTTTCCAAGAGTCCGCGCCCGTGGCTGGCTAGGGTCTCGCGCATGGCAGACAGACCGCTGAAAGGAACCATCGCCGTCGTGGCCGGCGCGAGCCGCGGAGCCGGGCGCGGGATCGCGATCGAGCTCGGCGCCGCCGGCGCGACCGTCTACGTCACGGGACGAACGACGCGCGAGCACCAGCCCGACACCTACGCCGGCATCAAGCAGGTGATGGGGCGCACGTCGATGCCCGGCACGATCGAGGACACCGCCGACGAGGTCACCCGCGCGGGTGGCCGCGGCATCGCCGTGCGCTGCGACCACACGCGCGAGGACGAGGTCGCGGCGCTGTTCGCGCGCGTCGAGCGCGAGCACGGCCGGCTCGACGTGCTCGTGAACAACGCGTGGGGCGGCCACGAGGCGTTCGCGATGGAGAACTTCACCGCCCCGTTCTGGAGCCAGCCACTCGACCAGTGGGACGCGATGATCGAGCGCGGCGCGCGCAGCCACCTGCTCGCGGCGCGGTGCGCGGCGCCGATGTTCGTGCGCCAGCGCGCGGGGCTGATCGTCGGCGTCAGCTTCTACGACCGCGGCCGGTACTTGAAGGGCAACGTCTTCTACGACCTGGCCAAGGCGATGATGAACCGGATCGCGTTCGCCATCGCCGAGGAGCTGCGCCCGCACGGCGTGGCGTCCGTCGCGGTCTCGCCCGGCTTCATGCGCACCGAGCTCGTGCTCGCGACGATGCACACCGACGAGGCGAGCTATCACCAGGTGCCCGCCCTCGCGAAGAGCGAGTCCCCGCGCTACGTCGGCCGCGCCGTCGTCGCGCTCGCCTCCGACCGCGACGTGCTCGCGAAGAGCGGCGGCGTGTACTGCGCGGGCGACCTCGCGCGCACGTATGGCTTCACCGACATCGACGGCACCCAGCCCGCGCCGTTCCAGATCGGCGCCGAGCGCTGACCGCCGGCCCGACGCCGAGCCCCGCGAGGCCGCCTTGTCGCGGCGGCGACGCTCGCCGATCATCGCGGCGATGGACACCGAGACCGAAGGCCGCGTGCGTGGGTCACGAGGGGAGCGCTGACATGCCCGCCGCCACGTCCACGCGACGAGGCGCCAGCGCGACGAGCCGCGCGCGACGCACGCAGGAGCGAGCCCCGAGCACCAGCCCCGGGCGGCGGGGCGCGCGCACCGACGTGAGCGGCCCTGACGCCCACGACGTGGAGGACGTGCTCGCCTGGCTCGAGCGCACCGGTACCGAGGCGACCCGCGAGGGGATGGCGCGGTACGCGATCCCTTCCGATCGCGCGTTCGGCGTACCGGTCGGCGTCTTGCGCCAGCACGCCGGGCGGCTCGGCCGCAGCCACGCGCTGGCGGCCGCGCTGTGGGACAGCGGCTACTACGAGGCGCGGCTGCTCGCGACGTTCGTCGACGATCCGGCGCAGGTCACCGCGGCGCAGATGGAGCGCTGGTGCGGCGCGTTCGACAGCTGGGCGGTCTGCGACACCGCGTGCTTCTCGCTGTTCGACCGGACGCCGCACGCGTGGAGCAAGGTGGAGGCCTGGGCCGGTCGACGCGAGGAGTTCGTGAAGCGCGCGGCGTTCGCACTCCTCGCGAGCCTCACGGTGCACGACAAGAAAGCCGACGATGCGCGGTTCCTCGCCGGGCTCGACCTCATCGAGCGCGCCGCGACCGACGAGCGCAACTTCGTGAAGAAGGCGGTCAACTGGGCGCTGCGCTCGATCGGTAAGCGCAACGCCGCCCTCCACGTCGCCGCGACCGAGCTCGCGCGGCGGCTCGCGAGCTCGGGTGACCGGACCGCCGCCTGGATCGGCAAGGACGCGCTCCGCGAGCTGACGAGCCCGAGCGTCCTCCGCCGCGTCGCCGCGCGGTGATCCTCGCGTCCCGTCGCGCGGGCTCGTCGAGATCGCTCACGTCCTCCCAGGACCGTCGAGGCGAGGGGCCGCGCCGCCGAGCGCGACCGCGAGTTGCTGGGCGTGGGCGGCGACCTCGCGCCGGAACGCGATCCGCCACGGCCGGCGCAGGCCGCGTCCGCGCAGCCGCTTCGCCACGAGCTCGTCGCCGGACAGATACGGGGTCGCGATCCACTCCGAGAGCGCCGCGACGCCCATCCCGGCGCGCGCCGCGTCGATCGTCGCCTCGGTCAGCGGGAACCGCAGCGGCGCGAGGCGCGGCCGCGTTCGCCCGAACACGCGCGTGGTGAACCACCGCACCTCGGGCTCGGGCGTGTGGGTCGACGTGATCAGCGGGTACCCGCGCAGATCGTCGGCGGTGACCGCCGTGCGCGACGAGAGGGGGTGCGTCGCCGCCATGACGAACACGACCTCGTCGGAGAACAGCGGGAGCTCGACGAGCGACCGGGGCACACGCGAGGTCGTGAGCAGCGCGACATCGATGTCGCCCGCGAGCAGCGCCGGCACGGGAGCCCCGGTGTGCTCGAACGCGAGCACCACGTCGAGGTCGCACGCGCCGCTCTTGAGGCGCGCGAGCGTCGACGGCAGCCAGCGATACGCCGTGTAGCACTCGCACACCAGCCGCAACCGCACCGGCGCGGTCCCCGGCGCCCGCGCCTGCTGCTCGAGCGCGACGAGCTGGGCGAGCACGGACGACGCGCCGCCGATCAGCCGCTGGCCCGCTGGCGTCGGCGCGAGCCCTCGTGGCGTGCGCTCGAACAGCCGCGCGCCGAGCTTGTCCTCGACGAGGAGCAGCCCACGGCTCACCGCCGACTGCGTGACGTGCAGCCGCGACGCAGCCTTCACCGTGCTCCCCGAGGCGGCGAGGGCCAGCACGAGCTCGAGATCGCGGACGTCGAGGGCCGGCATGGGATCAGATATGCGCATATCGCATAGATTCTATCGTGACTATGCGTTGGACGCACGTCGACTCCTGGCCCTAGATCTCGTGCATGCAGCTCTTCTTCTCTCCGCTCGCGTGCTCGCTGGCGACCCGGATCGCGTTGTACGAGGCAGGCCTCGAGGCCGACTTCGTCGAGATCGATGCCGAGACCAAGCGCCTCCCCGATGGCACCGACTACCGGACGATCCACCCGCTGGGGCTCGTGCCCGCGTTGCGGCTCGACGACGACGTCGTCCTCACCGAGAACGCCGCGGTCCTCCAGTACGTCGCCGACCTCCGGCCCGAGGCCGGGCTCGCGCCCACCGACGCCCTCGGTCGCACGCGGCTCCACCAGTGGCTGTCCTTCATCGGGACCGAGCTCCACAAGGGGGTGTTCTACCCGCTGCTCGATCGCGCGGCGCACGACGCGGTGAAGGCGTACGCGCTCGCCAGGGTCGACGCGCGCCTCGACGTGCTCGCGGCTCATCTCGACGGCCGCGCGCACCTGCTCGAGCGGTTCAGCGTCGCGGACGCGTACCTGATCGCGGTGCTCAACTGGACCGCCGTGACGCCGATCCAGCTCGCGCGCTGGCCGCAGCTCACGGCGTACTGTGCGCGCGCGCACGAACGCCCGGCCGTCGCGCGGGCGCTGGCAGAGGAGAAGGAGCTCTACCTGCGCGAGAGAGCGCGCCAGCCCGCGCGATGACGTCAGCCGCGGGGCGAGCCGAGCTGCTTCTCGAGCACCTCGAAGCGCAGGTCGGGACGCTTCGGCACCCCGAACCGCTCGTCGCCGTACGGGAACGGCTTCGTGATGCCGGTGCGCACGTACCCTCGCCGTTCGTAGTACGCGAGGAGCTCCGTGCGGACGTCGATCACGGTCATCCGCATCACCGTCAGCGCCCAGTCCTCGCGCACGATCCGCTCGGCCTCGGCGAGCACCCGCTTGCCGAGCCCGGCGCCCTGGAACGTCGTGGCCACCGAGAACATCCCGAAGTAGCCGGCGCCGTCCTCCACGGCGACGTGGGCACACGCGCCGAGCGTCCCTTCGCGCTCGGCCAGCAGCACGATGCTGCGCGAGCGCTCCAGGCACGCGCGGACGTCGTCGGCGTCGGTGCGCCGTCCGCCGAGCAAGTCGGCCTCGGTCGTCCATCCCGCGCGACTGGCCTCCCCTCGATACGTGGACTCGACGAGCGCGACGATCGCCGGGATGTCGGCGTGGACGGCGTGGCGGAACTTCCAGGACGACATGCGATGCCCCCGCGTGACTGTACCAACTGGGCACCGGACCGCCGCCGAGCTCCAGTCGCCGTGGTCACGGCGCGAGCAGCCGGGCGATCGCCGCCGCGAGGTGATCCATGACGACCCGCTGGCGCGCCGACGCCGAGGAGGGGAGCGGGGCCACCATCGACACCTGCATCCCAGCGCGGCTCCACGCGGGCAGCACGCGCACCAGCTGCCCCGACGTCAGCTCGGACCGACACAGGAACGCCGGCACGAGCGCCACGCCCGCGCCGTGGACCGCGAGCTCGATCAGGCTCGACATCTGGTTGGCGACGACGCGCGGCTGGACGAGCACCCGTGCGCGCTTGCGCGGGCTGCGCAGGACCCACTCCTTCGGGCCTGCCGCGATCGACAGGCACGAGTGCGCGACGAGCTCCGCGGGCTGGCGGAGCCGCGACGCGTGGTCGAGGTACGCGGGCGAGGCGACCGCGATCAGCGTGCTCACGCCGAGCCGCCGGGCGTACAGCCGGCTCGCGGGTAGCTCGCCGAGGCGAAGCGCGAGATCGAAGCCCTCACGAACGAGGTCGATGACCTGATCGGTGTAGCGCAGCTCGAACGTCAGCTTCGGGTACCGCGTGACCAGCTCGGAGATCGCGGGAGACACGACGTGGGTGCCGTAGTCCTCGGGCGCGGTGATCCGCAGGTGCCCGGCCACCTCGTGGTCGCTGCTGGCGATCGTCCGCTGCGCGACCTCCAGCGCCGCGATCGGCTCGGCGCACTGCTCGTAGTACGCGCGTCCTGCGAGCGTCGGAGCGACCGCGCGCGTGGTGCGCACCAGCAGCTTCACGTCGAGCTCGCGCTCGAGCCGCGTGATCGCCTTGCTCACCGTCGACTTGGGCAGCTTCAGCGCGCCGGCCGCGCGCGAGAACCCGCCGTGCTCGACCACCTTGACGAAGATGCGCGTGAGCTCGAGGCCCTGTTTGTTTCCAGATCGAAACACTGAGGTGCCTTTCATGCGGATTGTCGACAATAGCGCTCGGCACGAGACTTGGCGCGTATGCACCCGACCTATCTCCTCGTCGCGACCACCGCCCTCGCCATCACCGCGGGCTGCAGCCCGTCTCCCACCGCCTCGCGATCGACGGCGGGCACGCACACCGCGTCCTCTCGCGACAGCGCGCTCGAGGCCCGGCTCGACCGGGTCATCGCGCAGGCGATCGACGAGCACCGCATCGTCGGAGCCGTCGTGATCGTCGCCCATCGGGGCACGATCGTGTACCGCGAGGCGCACGGCCTCGCCGACCGCGAAGCACGACGGCCGATGCGCGTCGACACCGTCCACCGCCTCGCGTCGCTGACCAAGCCGCTCGTCGGCGTCGCCGTGCTGCGGCTCGCGGAGCAGGGTCGGCTCGAGCTGGACGCTCCGGTCACGCGCTGGCTGCCCGAGTTCCGCCCGAAGCTCGCGGACGGCACGCGCCCGACGATCACGCTGCGTCAGCTGCTCTCGCACACCGCGGGCCTCGGGTATCGATTCGGCGAGCCGCCCGACGGCCCGTACCACCGGCTCGGCGTCTCCGACGGCCTGGACGCGTCCGGGATCACGCTCGACGACAACCTCGGTCGCCTCGCAGCCGCGCCGTTGCTCGCCGCGCCGGGCACCGCGTGGAACTACTCCCTGTCGTACGACGTGCTCGGCCGCGTGATCGAGAAGGTCACGCGGCAGGATCTCGAGACGGCGCTCCGCGCGCTCGTCACCGGCCCCCTCGCGATGGCCGACACGAGCTTCCTCGCGGCGCACCCGGAGCGCCTCGCCACGCCGTACGCGGACGGAGCCTCGGAGCCGGTGCGAATGACGGGGCTCCACCAGCAGCCGTTCGGCGCGAGCACGGTCGACTTCTCTCCGTCGCGCGCGACCGACAAGACCGCGTACTACTCCGGTGGCGGGGGGATGGTCGGCACGGCGGACGACTACATCCGGTTCCTCGAGGCGCTCCGCGCGGGCGGTGCGCCGCTCGTGTCGTCCTCCACCGCCGCGCAGCTCGGCGAGAACGCCATCGGCGAGCTGCAGACGTTTCGTGGCCCGGGGTGGGGCTTCGGCCTCATCGGCGCCGTGCTCGTGGATCCAGCCGCGGCCGGCGAGCCCGGGAACGCGGGCTCGTTCGACTGGGGTGGCGCGTACGGCCACTCGTGGTGGGTCGACCCGTCCGCCGAGATCAGCGTGGTGGCGCTGACCAACACCGCGTTCGAGGGCATGAACGGCCGGTTCCCGAGGGACCTCAAGGCGGCCGTGTACGAGGCGCTGCGCTGAGCACCTCCGAGGTTCGTCGAGCCCACGCCTGGAACGCGGCATGCAGCATCAGCGGGCATGCGCGCCGGAGAGCTCTGCGTTCGAGATGTGGTGACCGCCGAGCCCGACGAGACCGTGTCCGAGGCCGCTCGGCGAATGGCCCAGCACCACGCCGGAGACCTCGTGGTCGTGGAGCCCGCGAGCGAGACCCCGGCCTGCCCGATCGGGATCGTGACCGATCGCGATCTCGTCGTGCGGGTCCTCGCGCACCCGGACCGGGATCCAGCGCGTACGAGGGTCGCCGAGGTGATGCACCCGGATCCCGTGATCGCGCGCGAGGAGGACGATCTCGAGACGGTGCTCGCCCGGATGCGCGCCCACACGATCCGCCGGATCCCGGTCGTCGACGATCGCGGGCGCCTGCAAGGCATTCTCAGCATCGACGACCTGATCGACTGGGTGACCGAGCAGATGCTCTCGCTCACGAAGCTGCTCGATCGCCAGGGCCGCCCGCCGCACCTGCGCGGCTCCGCCCTGCTCGGATGATCCAGCACGGCCGTCAGGATCGGGGATAGCATCGGGGGCATGTCACGGATCCACGTGCTGCTCGCCCTGCCCCTGGCCGCGTGCGGCGAGCCCGGCGCGAGCCCCGACGCCGGAGCCTCGGACGCACGCATCGACGCGGTCGGCGATCCCGCGGATGCGGGGCCGTGTGCCACCGGGCGCTCGGTGACCGGCGCGCTCGTCGACCTCGACTCGACGGAAGGCCAGTTCCTCGGCGTCGCCGGTGCGCGGTTCACGCTCCAGGGCTCGCCCGACGTGACGGACACGACCGCGCCGAACGGGCGGTTCGAGCTGTGCGCCCCCGCGGACGACGCCTACGTGTTCGATCTCGACGCCCCCGCCGGCTACCTCGATGGATACGCGTACATCGACGACTACGCGCGCATGGGCTTCTTCCCGCTCGAGCTGCGCGCGTTCACGGCCGCGCGCGCCGAGACGTTCTACGCCGAGCACGGGCTCGTGTTCGATGCGACCCGCGCGCACGTCCTGGTGTTCCAGAACGGTGACCGGCTCGAGCTGACGCTCGATCGTACGCACGGCACGGTGCTCGCTTCCGACGAGCCCGGAGGCGGCGGCGCGCTGACGTGGTCCGCCGGGACGGCGGGGCGCTACATGCTGTTCCCGAACGTCGACGCGAGCGCCGCCACCGCGCAGCTCGACGGTGGCATCGGCCCCGCCGACGTGGTGCCGATCGCCGCGGGCAAGCTCACGATCGCGGCGACCTACTTCGTCTTCCTCTGAGCCCCCGTGGCCTTCGGCATGGCCTTCCGGGTGGCCTTCCGCGCGGGGCGGTCCAGCCGCAGCCGCATCACGTGCCGCCGCGAGCCCGCGCGGCCGACCTCCGTGAAGCCCTCCTTCTCGAACGTCGGGACGAAGCCGCCGTAGCGATAGCTCGGCGAGTCCTCGTCGACGGGGTACGCCTCGAGCACCGAGCCGCCGCGAGCGCGCGCATGGGCGCGTGCCGCGTCGACCAGCGCGTGCAAGATGCCCTGTCCGCGATGCTCTCGCCGGATGTAGAAGCACACCAGCGACCACACGCTCTCGTCGCGGTCGCCGGGTCGGATCTCCGCGAGCGTGCCGCGGTACGTCGACCGCGGGGCGATCGAGCACCACGCGATCGGCTTCCCGTCGAGATAGCCGAGCAGCCCGACCGGCGTCCCGGCGTCGACGCGTGATCTCATCATGCGCTTGCGGCTCGGCGCGTCCGTGATGCGCGCCTCCTCGGCCGTCGTACGCCACGCCATGCACCAGCAATAGCTCGGGGCGCCGCGGCTCTCGAACAGGGCCTCGAAGTCCCGCCACGTGGCGCGGGTCACCTCGCGTACCTCGAGGGGACCCGCCGGCGAGCCCGCCCGCGTCGTGTCGCGTCGTGCAGCCATGCGGGCATCGTAGCGCGCGCCGCACCGCGCGACCGCCGGCGTGTATCATGGGCGGAGATGCCACGCGCGAGGACGCGATGACCGACCAGGGCCGTGCGGGCGGCGCGCCCCCGAACCTGGGCCCCACCGTCGTCGTGCGGTCCGGCACCTCGCGGGGCGGCCTCGTCGACACCTCGGCGGCGACCGCGATCGCGAGGCCGCAGGGCGAGCACGACGATCCGACCGTGACCGCCGGGGCGACCGTCCGCGCCCGGGCCGTCGCGACGCCACCGTCGGGGACCACGAAGGTGCCGGCGCCCCAGCTCGATCTGAGCGAGGTCATCGGCGTCGGTGGCATGGGGATCGTGTACCGAGCGCGCCAGGCCGAGCTCGAGCGACCGATCGCGTTCAAGCGCCTGATCGACGCGCCGACCGAGGAGATGCGCGCGCGGTTCGTGCGCGAGGCGCGGCTGACCGCGCAGCTCGATCACCCCAACATCGTCCCGGTCCACCTGCTCGATCCCGGCGCCGACGGGGAGCCGAGCGGCTACGCGATGAAGCTCGTCGAAGGCAGGACGCTGGCGACGCTGATCGCCGACGCGCGCGAGCGGGCCGCGCGGGGCGAGCCCCTCGACGACGACCTCGCGCTCGACACCCGGCTCGAGCACTTCCTCAAGGTCTGCGACGCGATCGCGTTCGCTCACGACCGCGGCATCATCCACCGCGATCTCAAGCCCGCGAACGTGATGATCGGCTCGTTCGGCGCGGTCTACGTAATGGACTGGGGCATCGCGCGACCGATCGGACGCGGCGCGGCCCCCGCCGACGAGACGAGCGCGCGCGACGCGGGGCCCGCGGGCACCGGCGACGCGCAGCTGACGCGGTTCGGTGCGCTGATCGGGAGCCCGCAGTACATGTCTCCCGAGCAGGCCCAGGGCAAGAACGACGAGCTCGACGGGCGCTCCGATCAGTACGCGCTCGGGCTCCTGCTCCACGAGCTCGTCGCGCTCTCCCCCGCCGTCGAGGCGGCGTCGGAGCTCGCCGCGGTCGAGGGCGCCGCGCGCGGCGAGAAGACGCCGCTCCACGCGCTCGACACGCGACCGGGCCGCGCGCCCAAGGAGCTCCGCGCGATCGTCGCGCGCGCCACCGCCCTGTCGCCCGACGATCGCTACCCGTCGGTGCGCGCGCTCGCCGACGACGTCCGCCGCTTCCTCCACGGCGACGCCGTCCACGCGCTCCCCGAGGGGCCGGTCGGCCGCCTGCTGCGGTTCATGAGCCGCCACCGCCGCACGACGCTGCTCGCGTTCGTCGGCGTGATCTTCGCGGCCGCGCTCGCGATCAGCGTGACGCGCTATCGTCAGGCCGCGCGCGAGCTCTCCGTGCGCGAGCGCGGCGCCGAGCTGACCGCGCTCTATGGCGAGGTCGCGCGCCAGGGCCACCGCATCGACACCCAGCTGCTGCAGCTCGAGGAGGCGCTCGAGGGCCTGGCGACCGCGGCCGAGTGGGCGCTCACCAACCCCGAGCCGGCGGATCCAGGCCCGATCTACTTCGACACCGACTTCGCCGATCCGGCCCGCCGCCCCGCCGACTTCACCGACGCCACCAAGTACCGGTGGCCGATCTCGGTCGACCACATGGTGGTCGGCGTCGCGCCCACCACGGATCGCGACGCGTACCTGCCGCAGATCCGGCGCGTGCTGCCGCTCGCCGACCACATGCGCCGGATGATCGTCGCGGCCGCCGTCGGCGACGGCAAGGACGTCTCGCCCGCCGAGGCGCGCCGGATCCTGCTCGACCGCGAGAGCCCGATCGACTACGCGTACGTCGACCTCCCCGAGGGCATCCACCTCATGTGGCCGGGGATGGCCGCGCTACCGCCCGGCTACGACGTGCGCACCGCGGGCTTCTACCAGATCAGCGATCACCAGCGCGGCAAGCGGTGGGGCGCGCCGTACATCGACTCGACGACCGACGAGAAGGGCGACGATCTGGTGCTGCCGTGCACCGAGGGCCTGTGGTCGCCGTCGGGCGAGTTCCTCGGGGTCGCCGGCGTGGAGATCACGGTCACCAAGATGGTCGAGACCAGCATGGTGCTCGGTGGCCGCACCACGCTGCGCACGAGCCTCCTCGACGCGCAGGGCCGCAAGATCATCGACTCGAACGACGCCGGCAAGCGGCTCGTCGGCAGCGGCAAGGACGAGGCGCTCGAGTTCACGGACTTCGATCTGCCCGCGGTCAGCGCCGCGATCCGCAACGGCGAAGAGGGCCTGCGCGAGGTCACCCGCGACGGGCGCCGCATCCTCGTCGCGTTCGTGCGGCTCGACGCGATCGGCTGGTACTACGTCGTCGAGACCGACGCCGACACGCTCGGCAAGCGCTGACCGCTGGCGCCACGCGACGGCGCCTGATCGCAGGCCTTCTGAGGCGCGGATGTCCGGGAGCGGCTGGAATGGGCCGTGCACGATCGAGGTCGAGCGCGGCGGACGTCGCCGCAGTGCACCGCTGACATACGGAGGAGTACCACCGTGGACCTCTCGACCCGCTACATGGGGCTCCCACTGCGAAGCCCGCTGATCGCGTCTGCCTCGCCGCTCACCAGCGACCTCGGGGCGCTGCGTGCGCTCGAGGACCACGGTGCGGGCGCGATCGTGCTTCCGTCGATGTTCGAGGAGGAGCTCGTCGCCGAGCAGATCGAGCTCGAGCTCCGCACCGAGGAGCTCGGCGCGAGCCCGGTCGCCGAGGGGCAGGACCTCGATCCGCTGAGCTACCTCGAGCTCGTGCGCCGCGCGAAGGACGCCCTCGAGATCCCGGTGATCGCGAGCCTCAACTGCGTGTCGCAGTCCGGCTGGGTCGACTACGCGCGCGGCCTCGCCGAGGCGGGCGCCGACGCGATCGAGCTCAACATCTACTTCTTCCCGGCGGACGTCACGACCTCGGGGCTCGTGATCGAGAACCACTACCTCGAGGTGCTCGCGTCGGTGCGCAACGCCGTGAGCCTGCCGATCGCGATGAAGCTGAGCCCGTACTTCACGGCGTTCGGCGCGATGGCGCGGGCCCTGTCCGAGGGCGGCGCCGCCGGGCTCGTGCTGTTCAACCGGTTCTACCAGCCCGACATCGACGTCCAGCAGCTGCGCCCGGAGATGGATCTCGAGCTCAGCACGCCATCGGAGATGCGGCTCCCGCTGCTGTGGATCGCGATCCTCCACGGGCGCGTCACCGCCTCGCTCGCCGCCAGCACCGGCGTCGAGTCCGCGACCGACGTGTTCAAGTACCTGCTCGCGGGCGCGGACGTGGTGATGACGACGTCGTCGCTCCTGCGCCATGGGGTCGGCCACATGAGGACCCTCGTCGATGGCCTCCGCGGCCTGCTCGCCGAGCGCGACTTCGCGTCGGTCGCCGCGATCCGGGGCCGGCTCAGCCAGCAGAACGTCGAGGATCCGACGCAGCTCGAGCGCGTGAACTACCTCCGCATCCTGCACGGCTACAAGCTCTCCAAGGCGCGCTGAGCCATGGACGGCGCCCTCGCGAGCTCGGTCGGCATCGCGGCGGTGATCGCGCTCCGCCTGCTCGCGCCACTCGCGATCTGGAAGTACCCGCTACCCGCGCTCGTCCTGTCCGTCGCCATCGACGCCGCGGACCACACGCTCCTGAGCGCGTTCGGCGCCGGTGAAGGCGAGCACTACCAGAGCTACGACAAGGCGCTCGACATCTACCTGATGTCGCTCGCGATGCTCTCGATGCTGCGCAACTGGACCAGCCGCCCGGCGATCCAGATCGGGCGCGCCCTGTTCTACTACCGGCTGCTCGGCGCGCTGCTGTTCGAGCTGACAGGGTGGCGGCCGCTGCTGCTCGTGTTCCCGAACGCCTTCCTCGCGTACTTCGCGTTCCACGAGATCGTGCGGGCGTGGTGGTCGCCGTCGCAGCTCTCCGGTCGCCAGTACGCGTGGGCCGCGCTCGCCATCCTGGTGTTCTACAAGCTGCCACACGAGCTGTGGATCCACGTCCTGCAGCTCGACGTCACCGAGGTGATCCGCGAGCGCATCCTCGGCGGCCGCCACGACGTGGCCACCGGAGAGGTGCTCGCTCACCTCTTGCTCGTGGTGCTCGCGCTCGCCGCGGTCGGGATCGTCGCGTGGCTGGTCCGGCGGTGGGCCGCGCCGCCGTCGCACCGCGCGCGGTTCGCCGCGGATCCGCTCCCGACGACGATCGACGACGTCCACGAACGTCACCACTGGATCGCGAGCCGGTGGCGCGTGTTCGATCGCAACCTCGTCGAGAAGCTCGTCCTCGTCGGCTTCGTCACCGTGATCTTCGCCGAGATGCTGCCCGCGGTGAGCGCGTCGCCGGTGCGGGTCGCGACCGCGGTCGGCGTGGTCGTGACCGTGAACACGTTCCTGCGGATCCGCTCGGCCCGCCGGGGACGGTACCTGCCCTCGACCGTGGCGTCGTTCGCCTTGCTGTCGGGCGCCAACATCGCGCTCGTCTTCCTCGGAGCCCACCTGCTGCGCCAGTTCCGCGGCGAGCTGTCCATCCCGGACGCGCTCTTCCTGGTGCTCCTGCTGACGCTGATCGTGACGCTCTACGACTGGTGGCGGCCGGTCTACGATCACCGCTTCGCGCTCGCCGAGGCGCCGGCCGCCACCGACGTCGCAGCGAGCTCACCCCCGAGTCGGCCGGTTCACCAGGCGGTGCAGCCGTAGAGATCGCCGTCCTGGATGCTCGCGACCATCGTCGTGCTGTTCGCGGCGAAGAACGCGCCGTACGAGTTGTCGCCCGCGCCGTACTCGATCGCCACGAGCTCGCGGCCGTCGGTGTGGCGATACGTGCTGTAGACGAGCTCGCCCTGGTCGACCGCGGCGAACGCCTCCGCGAGCGTGCTCGCCTCGTACGACGACTGCGCGACCGCGATGAGGATCTGGTCCTTGAGGAACGGCCGGTTGACCTGCGTGGGCTTCGTGATCGAGCGCCGCGACACCAGCGTGAGATCCGGCATGTACGCGGCCTCGCGATAGGTGCGGCCGAGGATGCACGTGCGCGGCGTCGCGGTGCACTCGCGGATCTCGCCATCGCCGATCTCGGCGACGCGCGCCGGCGCCTCGCCCTCGAAGAACGCGCCGTACGAGCTGTCCCCGGCGCCGTACTCGAACGCGACGAAGCTACGCCCGGCGAGCGAGTCATAGACGCCGAACCGGTTGACCTCGCCCTGATCGACGGCGGCGAACGCCTCCTCGATCGTGGTCACCTCCTCGCCGAGCGCGGACACCTGCACCGCGGCGATGATCTGCGCCTGCTCGGCAGCGGTCAGCGGCGACGCGACCGTCAGCTCGCCCTGCTTGTACGTCGTCGTGACGCCGTGCTGGAGCTGGCGCAGCTCGTAGAACGAGTCCCCGAACAGGCACTGCTCGGTCTGGCAGCCCGCGCCCTCGCAGCCGAGCCGCACCATGAACTCGCCCTCGGCGTCCCCGCGCATGCCCTTCACGATCACCCGGTACGCGCCCGCGTCGAGCTCGCGGGTCACCGCGCCGAACCCGCCGCTCGCGTCGGACTTCGCGATCCGCCGCCACGTGCCCGCGTCGCGCTGCTCGTACAGGTACACGACGGTGTCGGTGACCCAGGGATCGTCCGTGGGCGCCTGCCGGCTCGTGATCGTCACGGAGGCCGGGCCATCGAGGAAGAACGTCCACGCGGGCGTGCGCAGCTTGCTCGCCGGATCGAGCAGGCCGTACTGCCACGTGTTCGTGAACAGCGGCCCGAACTTCGTCGGGTAGTTGAAGCCATCCTGCTTGCCCTCCTCGAGGACCTCGTCCAGCGGGTACTCCTCGACGGGATCCGCGGCGCAGGCGAGGAGCGGCAGAGCGAACAGAGACGAGACCAGGAGGGTGCGCATGACCGCCCGCCACAGCACGTCGCGTACCGTCGCGACGCTGTCACTTTGTCGCGCTAACTGTGCGAAGTCACGGCCGGAGCAGCGCACGTGGCGTGCGACGCGCGGGCCATCATCCGGACGCTGGCCCGTGCGGTCGCCGGCAACTCGATCCGCCACCTCGCATGCCAAGCGCGCCGGGCGTGCCAGGCGCGACGCTCACGGCTTCTCGAACCAGCTCGCGGGGACCGCGAGCTTCACGGTCTGCTTCGCGGTCCGGGCCTCGAGGGTCACGTGCGTGCACGCAAATCGGGTCGAGGGGTCGGCCGGGTTCCCGAACATCGCGCACACCGTGTGGGCACCGGGACGCGCCCCGGCGATCTCCACCGCACCGTTCACCGCCACGCGCATGTAGATCGGGATCACCTCGTTCCCGCGATGCAGGAAGGTGTAGTTGCGCATGTCGTCCACGCTACGGACGTCGATGTGCGCGCCGATCGCGCCGACGCCGGCCATCGGCACGGCTGCGCCTGCATCGGTCTCGACCTGGATCGCGAGCGTGATCGGACCGGGCGTGGCGTCGATGGTCGCCTTCGCCCGCGCTCCGAGCGCGACCTCGACGCGCTGCGTGTACATGTCCTTGGGGCTGCCACCTCCACCGCCGAGCATCGGGTAAACGACGTAGGCGCCCGGCGCGAGCGCGTCGATCGCGAAGCTGCCGTCCGGCCCGGTCGCGACGAAGAAGTTCGACCCCGTCGCGCCGACGGGCTGGGCGATCACGATCGTGTCCGCGACCGGCTTGCCGTCGCGCGTGATCGTCCCGTCGAGCCCCGTCGTGGGCGCGAGCACGAGGTCGAGCGTCGCGCTGTCGGTGCCCGGCGGGATGCGGATGCTCGCGCTGCGACCGACGCCGTCCTTGCCGGCCACGACGGTCACCGCCGTGGTGGAGAAGCCCGCGAGCACGAACCGACCATCCCCGTCGGTCTCGGTGTCCCTCGCCCCGATCGACTCGTCAGGCACGTAGAGCTCGCTGCCGCCGCCCGTGAGCAGCGAGCCCGCGACGACCTTCGCCTTCTCGACCGGGACGCCGCGCGCATCGAGGACCCGGCCGGAGATCGAGCGTCCCGCGGCGACGACGATCGTGCCGACATCGGTCTTGGCGCCCCCGGTCACGACGACCTCGCGCCGGGTCTCGACGAACCCGAGCCCGCTGATGGTGAGCGTGTGCGGCCCCGCCTGCGCGACGAGCTCGAACGCGCCGTCGTCGCTCGCGAACGGCACCGCGCGGGCCCAGCCGAGCGCGGCGTGGAACGACGACGGAGCGGACCCGTCGGCGAACGCGACCTTGCCGACGATCCGGCCGTCCGCCGGGATCACGATCCGGACCGGCTCGCCGCCCGGCCGAGCCGAGACGCTGCGCGCGAGATCGAGCGCGGAGACCGGCGCCCCCGGGCGCGCGGCGCGCAGCCGGTACGCGCCGTCGGGGAGCCCGGAGAACGCGAAGCTGCCGCCCTGATCGGTCACGGCGTGCTGGACACCGCGCACCGTCCACGCGACGAGATCCTCCGTGCCTCCCGACCACTCGGGCTCGACGACGACGGGCGCATCGCCGACCGGCGTGCCCGCCTCGTCGACGACGACGCCCGCGATCGTGCCGCCGTGATCGAGGACGAGCTCGACCTCGTGCTCGCGGCGCGCGGCGAGGTCGACGCTCGCGATCGGCGACGACCCGCGCGCATGCTGCGCGACGACGTCGACCGCGCGGCGTGGCAGGCCGCGGAGCTCGAAGCGCCCGTCGGCGTCGGTGAACACCTGGCGGCGGGCGCGCCACGCCACGAAGCCCTGGGCCACGACGCTGACGTCGGCGGCGGCCACGGGCTGCCCACTTCGCTCCTTCACGACACCGCGCACGACGGCGCCCCTCGCGAGCACGATCTCGACGTCGTCACGCACGCGCTCGCCCGCGACCGCGATCGGATCGGTCGTCGTCGGCGCGTGATCGCGGTGCGTCGCGGTCAGCCGCCAGGTGCCGGGCGCGACCGCCGGGATCGTGAACCGGCCATCGGCGCGGGTCACGACGCCGTCGCGCCGCGGATCGACGACCGGAAGCGGCTCGGAGGCGGGCGCCGGCACGACGCGAGCACCCGCGACCGGTGCGCCGGTCTCGTCGACCACCCGACCCGCCAGCGCCGGACCACGCGACAGGCGGATCGCGACGCGCTCCGTCACGTCGGCGGCCCCCGCCGTGGAGATCATCATCGCGGCCGGTGCGAACCCGTCGGCGCGCGCGGCGAGCGGCGCCCACACCGCGCCCACCCCGCGTAGCCGCGCCACGCCGCTCGCGTCGGTCGTCGCGCTCCACACCAGCGTCGAGCGCAGCTCGACCACGGCGCCTTGCACCGCCGCCCCACCCTCTCGCTCGGTGACCGTGACCTCGACGCTGCCGCCCCGCCGCATGCGCAGCGTGACCGGCTCGGCGTCATCGGTGAGCCGCAGCCGCGCGGGTCCCGCGTAGAGCTCGCCGGCCGCGGCCTCGAGCTGGTAGTCGCGCGGGCTCAGGCCCGTGAACACGAACGCGCCGTCGGCCTCGGTCTCGACGACGCGCGGCGGGTTGGTGTCGATCGCGACGCGCGCACCGGCGACCGGCGCCTCGCGCTCGTCGATCACCTGTCCCTCGAGCCGCAGGGTGCCCTCGGGATCGTCGTCGTGGAAGCTCGGCAGCGCCCGCGTGCTCGGGGCCGGAGCGCGCGCCTCGCCGGATACGGGCGTGGGAGCGGACACGGGCTTGGCGACGACCGCCGCGGGCGAGCGCGCCGCCTCGCCGTCACCACCGCCCCACAACCCGGCGAGCCTCGACGCGAGCAACAGCACCGCGGCGATCACGATCCCGAGAGCGATCTTGAGACTGGTCTTCACGAGCAAACCTCCGACGAGAGCGGCGGTGCCGCCGGGCACGGCCGCGAGTGGGGGCGCGAGCACCGCGACCCAGCGCCGACGATCACCGCCGTGCTCCGCGTCGAGGGACGCGCGGACGCGATCGAGGCCGTCCTTGATCCGCGAGCGCACCGTGCCGGCGGGGATCCCCTGGGCGCGGGCGATCTCCGACGCGTCGAGGCCCTCGACGTAGCGCAAGAGCAACGTCCCGCGCAGCGGCTCCGGCAGCTCGAGCACGAGCTTCGCCACCCGGTGCTGGAGCTCGACTCGCGCGACGAGCTCCTCGGGCGTCGGAACGTCCGGTACCGGCTCGCCCGCGACCGTGTGCTCGCGCTTCTCGCGTCGCACGCGTCCCCGGGTCGCCATCCGCGCCACGTTGCGGGCCACCCCCCCGAGCCACGGACGCAGCGGACCTCCCCGCGTCGGCGGCTTCGCGAGCGCGACCACGAGGGTCTCCTGCACGACATCGTCCGCCGCCGCGTCGCCCACGAGCGCACGCGCCAGCTGCGTCAGCCAGTCAGTGTGCGCGAGGAGCTCCTCGACCGCGGGTGGGTGCTCGGCCATTCACCCTGCATCTTGCCGCCGGGTGACGAAGTGTTGCCGCGAACCTGTCGATTCTTGCAAGCCCACGTGATCGCGGGGCTCGGACCGGCCGAGGGCGACGTCAGCGGCGGGCGCCGTACCGCGTCTCGAGCTTCTCGACCTGGTCCTCCGTGGCGGGGCCCTCGTCGCACACGTGGCCATCCTCCGGGATCTGCGAGCCCTCGCTGAACGCGCACGTCTGGTCCCGCTCGCATGGCGGGATCGAGAACGGATGGCACATGCAGTTCGTCGTCCCCGTGGAGAAGTTCAGGAGGCCGTTGATCCCGAGCGTGTAGGCGGCCATGTTCGCGGTCTCGATCGGCGTCTGCTGGAGCTCGCCGAGCGACGGGAACTCGGCGACCCAGGAGACCTCACGCGGGTTCGTTCCTCGCTCGCATGGAGTCGCCGCGTTCGCGAGCAGCACGGCTCCCTCGGGCATGTCGTAGCCGAGGTCCGTCCCGCGTCCGCCGATCACGATCATCTCGTACTCCCCGCTCGCCGGCCGGGTGGTGACGACCTCGACGTCGTACGGAAACAGCGTCTCGCGGAGCGAGCACACGACGGCCTGGATGTGTGCCTCCCGCTCCGGGTCGTCCGCGCGCCACGCGGGGATCGTCGCCGGATCATCTCCCGAGATCAGCGCCGACAGGTCCTGCGTCGCGTCGGAGATCTCCGCGGGAGAGAGCGTGGCCCCCTCGAACTGGAGGAACACCTTGTGCGTCCCCGTCGCCGGCGAGGTCTCGCAATCGAACGCGGGTGGTGCGTCGGGCGCGGCGTCCGGGGCCGCCGCATCCGGTGGCGGGTTGTTCCCGTCATCGCCGCACGCGGCGAAGAAGGAGGACAGGATCACGGGGGCAGCGAACGTCATGCGCATATCTCGATCGTACGTGGCGCGCTCCACCACCATCCATCACCCGCGGCACGACAATCCGACAGACGTCGGTAGCCACGCGTTGCCAGGAGCTGTCATTGCCGCTTCCCGCTTCCGCGCACACGCGCGCGTGTCGCCGCGTCGACGACCGCAGCGCGGACGAGCCCGCGAAGGCGACCGCCGCGGGATCGGTGTGTGCCGTCGAGCCAGCACGCCATCGGGATCACCGGCTGCGCAGCCCGCTCCGCGCGCGCTCGCTCGAACACGGCGTCATGCGCGGCCCGCCGAGCACGAGCGCAGCGACCTCAGCGGCGGGCGCCGTACCGCTCGCGGAGCTTCATGATCTGGTTCTCGGCGATGTTCGACCCGCCGCACACGTGGCCTTGCTCCGGGATCAGCGAGGCCTCCTGGAACTCGCACGTCCGGCGCGTGTCACAGAACTCGTCACTGAAGATGGGATGGCACATGCAGTTCCTCCCGCTGTGCGAGAAGTTCAGCCGGCTGTTGATCCCGAGCGTGTAGGCGACCATGTTCGCTGTATCGATCAGGTCGAGCTGGAACGCCTGGGTCGTCGGGAACTCGGCGACCCACGCGACCTCGCGTGCGTTCGGCCCTCTGGCACACGGAGTGGTCGCGAGCGCGTTCAGCGTGGTGGCCGGCGACTGATCGATGCCGAGGTCGGTCCCGCGTCCGCCGAGCACGACCATCTCGTAGTCCCCACTCGCCGGGCGTGTGGTGACGACCTCGACGTCGTACGGATACAGCGTCTCGCGGAGCGAGCACACGACCGCCTGGATGTGCGCCTCGCGCTCGGGATCCTCGGGGCGCCAGGCGGGGATCGTGGCGGTCACCTTCTCGTCGATCACCGACGACCGGTTCTGCGTCGCGTCGGAGATCTCTGCGTGCGTGAGCGTGACGCCCTCGAACTGCAGGAACACCTTGTGCGTTCCCGTCGACGGCGACGTCTCGCAGTCGAACGGCGGCAGGGCATCGACCGGCGGGGCCGCGTCGGCGAGCGATCCATCGGGCGGTGCGTTGTTCCCGTCATCGCCGCACGCCGCGAAGAAGGTGGTCAGGAGCAGGGTGGACACGAAAGCTAACCGCATCTCGCGATCGTACGTGGTGAGCTCGACCGCGATCCGTCACGCCCAGCACCAAGAGCGGCAGACCTCGGCAGCCACGCATTGCCAGGAGCTGTCATTGCCGGATCTCGCTATCGCGCACACGCGCGTGTGGGATCGCGGCTGCGACCACCGCTGGCTGGACCGCCGGTCCCCGGGTCGGTGATCCGTACAGGGATCCGGGATCGTCCCGCGTGGTGTGCCGTGGCGGCCTGGGCGATACTGGGGACGTGTATCGCGCGGCGCTCTTGCTCGTGGTGATGGCGTGCGGTCGCGTCGCGTTCGATCCGCTCGATCAGGGCGGCGGGCCGGACGGCGGATCGACGCCCGACGGCACGCCGCACGACGGCGCGTCGCTCGACGGCAGGCCACCCGATGGCCCGCCCGCAGCGTGCGCCTGCGCCGACGCGATGATCACGGTCAACCACACGAGCGCGACGGGCCATGGCTTCACCGCCCTCGCGGACCGCGGGCTCGCGGGATCGTGCGGCGGCAGCGGTGCAGCGGAGGCGATCCTCGAGATCCGGGCGCAGGTGGCGGGCACCTATACGGTCCGCATGGCGCAGGCGGGACCGACGACGCTCTACGTCCGCGATGGCTGCTGTGCCGGCCCCGAGCTCGACTGCACGACCTCGCCGATGACGGTGCGCGTGTTCCAGCTCGCGGCGGGCCAGTCGATCGTGGCGATCGCGGACGGGATGAGCATCGGCCAGACGGCGCTGTTCGACGTCACCGGCGATCCGTGAGCACGAAGCGGGGCGGCCCGCGCCGCTCGATGCCGCCCGCCGCGATGCGCAGATCGCGCGGGATCGCGAGATGCCCCTACCACCTGCCGCGGTCCCGCAGATCGAGCTGGAGCGACGTGCGTTGAGACAGCGATCTGCCCTCACCACGAAGGAGCCGCTCCATGATCTCTCGCGCTCGTGTCCGATCCGCACGCAACCTGGCCGCGCTCGCGGTGTCCCTCCTGGTCCTCCTCGGACTCGCGAGCGTCGCCGCCGCCGAGCGAGGGCCCCTGCTGCAGAAGCGCAGCCCCGGCGCCCCGGTCCGCCACGACACGGCGTTCAAGGCCGTCCCGGGCACGAAGCTCCAGATCCGCGCGGTCGAGTACGACGGGTCGACGAACGGCACGCTCAAGGTCCAGCTCCGCAACCGAGACAAGGTCGCGCACACGTTCTCGGCCGCCGGCCTCTACTTCGTCCCCGACGGGGATCCGGACACGGCGCCGCAGCGCCTCGGCGCCGTCGGTCCGATGCAGCTCGCGGGCTCGTCGCAGGAGCTGACGAAGCTCGAGGTCGCGCCGGGCGCCACCGTCGAGGTCGCGCTCGACGTGTTCTGCATCGACTCCCACCGCGCGAGCCCGTCTCCCCAGAACACGTTCTCCGTCGGCGCGTCGCGCTTGCCGCGCGAGCTGACGAGGACGATCGAGAAGCGCGCCGACGCCGCCGTGACGGAAGCGCGGCGCGCGGGGGCGAGCGAGCCACGGCCGGCGGCGAAGGGGAAGATCCAGTCGGAGGTGTGGAAGTCGCGCGACGCGAGCTGGGTCGAGCTCGACGGCGAGGGCAAGCAGGAAGCGCAGAAGCAGCGCCCGTCGCGGTGAGCGGCCCCCGCCGCGACGATCACCGTGCGCCGGCGAGTGCGCGGGCGAGCTCGTAGCGCGCTCGCTCGTAGGCGTCGCCGGTCTGCGCGAACTCCACGCTGGCGCCGGCCTCCGAGAACACCGCCGGGACGACGGCCTCGAGCGCGGCGCTCACGACGGCGTCGAGGCCGCGCTCGCGGGCGAGCGTCAGGTACAGGTGATCCTGCACGCCCCGGCGCAGGTTCGCGAGCTGCACCGACGCCACCGGGCCGGCGATGCCGCGATCCTGCTCCGGGTGCAGCACGTCCTCGCCGGGATAGAGCAAGACGCCGTCGCCGTGGATGAAGCCCTGGCTGTTGATCGGCTTGCCGGGCTGGCCGCGGTTGTCGAACGTGATCGTGTTCGCCCACACGTCTTGCGTGCGCTCCCCCTGCTTCTGGGAGTTGTGGTGCCAGTGATCGGCGTGCCAGTAGAAGTACACGTCGACGCCGTGCTTGAACGCGGCCCACGCGTTGACGCGCGCGTCCGTCGCGGGCGCGTCGATCGTGAGCGCGCCGGTCTCCGGCCGGGTGCCGTTGTAGAACCAGTACGCCTTGCCCCTGGCTCGCTCCTGCGCGGCGCGCGTCGGGTCGAAGCCCGCGGCCGAGCTGCACCAGATGTCGATCGCGCCGTCGAGGCCCGACGTGTAGGAGCTCGTGACGAACACGGGCAACGCGCGGCCGGGCCCCGGGTTCGTGTGGAGGTTGTTCGCGATCGTGTGGATGCGGTCGTACTGCGACGACGACGGCTCGTCGGGCATGTACAGGAACGTCCGCGCCCCGGGCACCTTCGCGCGCAGGTTGGTCATCCACGCGTCCGAGGTCGACCACGCGCTCGCGCGGTTGTCGTACGCGGTCCCCGGGCCGTAGAAGCTCGCCGGGACGATCGTGTTCCCCACGCCCTCACCGGGCCCCTCGTAGCCTCGCGCGGCGGTGAAGTCGCTGCCGTCGAGCCGCCCGCGCGCCGCGTCGATCGCGCTGATGCTGTACGCCGAGACCAGCTCGATCCGGTGCCGGTGCGCGAACCGGTGGTAGCGATCGGTCAGCGCGCGCCCCTGATACCGCGAGACCTGGTCGGCCTCGAAGTACGCCATGACGGTGAGCGAGCCCCGATCGGGCAGCTCGAAGTCGAACACCTCGAGCTCGACCGGCACCCGGCGCACGCCGCCACCGGCGCGGAGCTCGATCGTGCCGTCGTACACGCCGGGCGCGAGGCCCCGCGGGATGTAGACCTCGAACCACAGCGCCTGGTTGGTCTGCGGCGCGACGTCGATCGGCAACCCACCGCGCCCGGCGCGCGCGTTCTCCGGCACGAGCTGCACCGGCTTCCACCCGGTCGGATCGGGAGGCACCGCCGGGCCACCCGGCGTGAAGATCCAGCGCGCGCGGCTCGGCTCCGCGACGTGCATGTAGTTCGTGGTGAAGATCTGGATCGGGCGCCCGACGGTGTGGGTCGGATCGTCTCCCGGCGGCGCGTACACGATCTCGCCTCCGCCGCCGCGCCGGGTCAGCCGCGCGAGCTTCGCGTCGAGCGCGTCGATGCCCGCGTCGTCGGCCTCCACGATCACCTGGAACGCCACGATCTCGTTGCGACCGCCGAAGATCCGCACGACCTCGTCGCGCCACGCCATGTTGCCGGCGCGCGCCGGGTGCTCGAGATCGTCGCGCTCGACCTTCTCGCCGTCGTGGACGGCCCACACCGCGGCGAGCCCCGGCACCGGCGGCAGCTCCTCCGGCGCATCGCCGGTTCCGGCGTCCGCGCCTCCTCCGTCCCCCCCATCGAGCTCGTCGAGCGGCGACGAGGAGGGCTGCCCACAATGGAAGAGGCTCGCGCCGGTGATCGCGATCGCCAGGAGCTGATAGCCGCGCATGGCCGACCAGCATGACACCGGCGTCACCGGATTCCGGGTTCAGCGACGGCGCCGCCGCGAACGCCCTTCGGCGTCCGGTGTCTCGCTGTCAGGCGCTCCGGACGCGGTTCAGCGCAAGGCGACGAGCACGTCGACCTGGAGCTGCAGCGCGGTCGCCTCGTCGTGCTTGCCGAGCGCCGCCAGCGTCGCGGCCGCATCCCTCCGCTCCTGGATCTCGCGCTCGACGAGCGCCGTCACCGCTTCTGCGCTCAGCACCCGTCGGGGCACCTCCCCCGCGCCGAGCCCTTCCACCGCCCCGGCGATGATCCCCTCCGACGCGGGCGGCGCCACGCTCGCGTCCACGCTCTCCGCGTTGTCGATCGCCGCGAGCGTCTCCCGCAGCACCGCGACGGCGTGCTTCTGCCGCTCGCGCAGGGCGTCGCGCAACGCCGCGCGCAACGTGGTCTTCCACTCGTCGACGGTCTTCATCGCATCCTCATCGCCCCGGCAGTTCACCACGAAGCACCGATCGGCGAAACCCCGCCGGGCCGACCTCGTGCTCAGCTCACGCGTACGGTCCGGATCGGATACGCGCGCGCGATCGGGATCAGCGCGTCGCGCGCGAGCTGGCGAAACCAGCGGTGGAGGCCGAGGTTGTCGTGCCAGTCCGGTCCCCGGTGACCGGGGAACAGCGTGTCGATCGGCGCGCTCACGATCTCGAGCCTGCCGTCGCGCCAGTGCACCGCCTCGAGCTGGCGGGTCGCGCCGCGGACGGCGTCCTCGAGGGTGCGCCGGTCCGCGGGCTCGTCCACGAACGCGACCGTCACGACGAGGGACTTGCGCGGCTGCGGGCTCGCGAGCACCGCGAGGTAGCCCTCGAGCGCGAGCGGGAACGGCAACGCGGCGAGCTGACGTCGCTCGTGACGCGCCTCGAGGCGGATCACCCACAGGCGCAAGACGTAGGCAGCGAGCAGCGAGATCACGAGCCAGCCGACGACGATCGCGATCACCGCCCACCCGAGCTCCTCGGGGGACGTGCCGAACCACGCGAGCACGGGATCGAGCGCGATGACCACCGCGAAGAACGCGGGGAGCAGCGCGGCGATCGCGATGCTCCACACCACCCGCGACCACGTCGGCGACAGCGACTCGTCGAGGAGGTGCGCGAACCGCGTGGTCGGGCGCGGCGTCGCGGCCGCCGTGGCCTGCTTCAGCCGCTCCGCCAGCTGTTCGACGTCCGCGCGCGAGCGCCCTCGTAGCGCGTCGCGCTCGCGGCGCAGACGCTCCACCTCGCGCTCGAGCGCCTCGGCGCGGGCGCGCAGCGCCTCACCGTCGTCGCGAAACGTCATCGCTCCCCAGTGAACCACGGCGCCCCGCGCGGGTCGAGCCGGCGCGTCCAGGCCGGCGCGCATCGCTCACGCGAGCTGCACGATCTCGAGCGGGTGGAGGCGCGAGAGCGGGATCAGCACGTCGCGTGCGAGCGCGCGAAACCAGCGATGCACCCGGACGTTGTCGTGGTGAATCCCTCCCTTGGGCCCGCGGAACCGCGTCTTCAGCACGCGGCTACGGATCACGAGGTGATCGTCGGTCCAGCGCGCGTCCGCGATCCGGCGGCCGGTGCGGCGGACGGTGTCCGCGAGCGCGCCGCGCTCCTGCGCGGGCACCGCGTCGGTGAACCGGAGCGTGACCTCGACGATCGCCCTCGGCCGGGCCATCGACAACAGCGACAGGTAGCGCTCGCGCTCGAACGGCACGGGCAACGCCGCGAGCCACGCCCGCTGGTGGCGCGCCTCGACGCGCCGCGCGCGCTCGCGCGCGACGTGCACCCCGCCCAGATAGCCGAGGACGAGGACCAGCCACGCCATCGGGCCCGCCGCGTGCTCGCTGATCGAGCTGCCGAACCAGCCGAGGATCGCGTTCACCGCCACCCCGAGCCCGACCGTCACCGGGACCAGCGCGGCCAGCCCCAGGATCCAGGTCGCCCGCGACCACGTCGGCGACAGCGCCTGGTCGACGAGGCGCTCTCGCCTGCGCTCCTCGAAGCGCGGATCGCGCGCGGGGGGAGGTCCCGGAGCGCGCGCCGCTCGCCGTGCGCCGCGCGCGAGCTCCGACGCGGCGCGGAGCTCGTCGTTCTCGCGGCGCAGACGCTCCGCCTCCCGCTCGAGCGCCTCGGCGCGGGCGAGCAGCGCGTCGCGGTCATCGCGGGACGACATCGAGACCAGTGAACCACGCCGCCGCCTCGCCCGTCGAGGACCGCGCGTTCACTGGAACGAGCGCAGGCACTGCAGCCGGTCGGAGCTGCCGAGGTGTGTGCTCCGACAGTGGGCGATCACCTCGTCGGCGGTGCGCGGGCGTAGCGCGGCGACCTCGTGGACGCAGGTCAGCCGATCCCTCGACCCGAGCACGAGGTCCGAGCACGCCGCGATGGCTCCGGTGGTGATCTCGCCCGCGCTGACCGAGCGGACGCACGCGAGCCGATCGGCCGAGCCGAGGACGAGATCGCCGCACGCGCGCAGCGTCGACGACGGATCGCGGCGCGCCCCCGCGACCACCTCGACACACGTGAGGCGATCGCTCGAGCCGAGCACGAGGTCACCACACGCGCCGATCGCCGCGGTCATGTCGAAGCGCGCACCGAGCGCGGCCCGGGTGCACCGATCGCGATCGCTCGAGCCGAGCACCAGGTTCGCGCACGCGGAAGACGCCTCGGCGAGCGAGGTCCCGGCGCGATCGCCGCGCGGTGGACGGGGTCGAGGACGCCGACGATCGTCGCGATACGCCGGCGCGTGGCTCGCCGGTCCGCTGTACGCTGGCCCGCTGTACGCCGGCTCGGTGTACGCCGGCTCGGTGTTGTACGCCGGCTCGGTGTACGTCACCGGTTGCGGGCTGACGTACCCGCCCCCTTGCGAGGACGCGTAGTGGGCGGGCGGCAAGCACGAGGGAGACACGAGCAACACAGCGAGCGGAAGCAAGGGGTGCATGGGATCCCCCACGAGCACGCGCCGTGCCGCCCCGCTTGCGCGGCAACTCCGCGCGATCACGAACGGCGTCCGCGGACGCCGCGCGGGTCACTGCAGTTGCTGCAGACCTGCCCGGCAGGTCTCGCAGCACGCACCGCGGCCCTGCTCGCGACCCGCCCGTAGCGCGCCCGAGGGAACGCGGGCCACCATCCGCCACCTCCCGCACCGGCCCCGCGTCGTGCCCTCGGAGCGCGCTACCCCGCGACCACCGATCACTTGAACGCGTGGATCGTGTAGGTCTGGCCGGTCTTGCAGGACTTCGCCCCCTCGTCCGGCACCAGCACGGCACCCCAGTTGTAGTCCCCGTACTTGTTGCCCTGGTCCTTGCGGATGGCGCGGTACAGCTTGAACTTCGACACCTGGCAGTTCTCGACGTACTCGAGGTCGTCGGTGAAGGTGTGCGCGCCCCCGCTCCGGATCTCGCGGTCGCCCACGTCCTCGGTGCGCCACCGGTTCTCGCAGCCGTCGTAGTACTGGATCTTCTTGACCTTGATCGTCCGGTCGCGGTCGTTCTTCACGACGACCCTGGGCGACTTGCACTTGTCGGCGCGCGCCTCGGAGGCGACGAGCATCGGCGTCAGGGCGAGAGCGAGGACAAGAGTCGAGCGGAGAGAGTGCATGTCGGTTCTTCCTTTCCGTGAGAGCAGCGCGTTCTCGGCTGCTCGTCTCGGAACGCGAGAACCGGCGGCTGTTCGGCTCACGGAAAACGAAAAAAAAAAGATCGATCCGGCGAGCGCTCGGCCTCAGTCGCCGGTGTAGCCCTGGTCCGCGAGCGCCTTCTCGATCATCGCGATCCCGCCGCGCAGCTGGTCGGCGAGCTTCTCGTCCCCCGCGACGAACCCGCCGCGCGTCTCCAGCACGTGCCAGTCGTCGAGCGCCTGGCGGAGCCCGGTCCGGGCCGCGCGCAGGTACGCGATCTGGTCCGCGGTGACGTCGCTGGCGATCGCCGCGTCCACGTCGATCTCCGCGAGCTTGAACGTCGCGATGGCGACGTCGCGCAGGGCGCGGACGTCCTGCGGGTCCGCTCCCAGGATCGCCCGGCAGAGCTCGAGGGACCGCTCGAGCGCGCTGCGCGCCCCCTCGAGGTCTCCGTCCGCACGCAGGATCTTCGCGATGTGATCGAGGCTCGTGGACACGGCCCGGCGGAGGGCGGCGCTCGTCGGTGAGCGAGCGAGCAGGCTCTCGCGCATCTCGAGGGCCCTCCGGTAGCTCGCGAGCGCGCCGGCACGATCGCCTCGCGCGGCGGCGACGTGCGCGACCTTGTTGAGGACGGTCGCGAGCGGTGCGCGCACCCGCCGCTCGGGGAGGCGTCCGACCAGCGCCTCGAAGGTCGCGAGCGACTCTCGATACAGCGCCAGCTGGCGCTCGGGATCCGAGGCCGCGACGCACTCGGCGAGATCCGCGAGCGACTCGGCCAGCTGGTAGCGAGCCTCGATCTCGTCCGGGTGCTCGGCGACCAGCTCCCTCATGAGCGCGAGCGAACGCTCGAGCTCGACGGCCGCGCCCTCGAGATCTCCCGCTTGCCATCTCAGGTCCCCGAGGCCGTTCCTCGCCCACGCGATGTGGACACGCGCGCGCGTGCTCGTCGGATCGAGCGCCCGCGCCTCCTCGGCCGCGGCGAGCGCGCGCAGGTAGCTCTGCCGCGCGCCCTCGACGTCCCCGAGGTTGGCATGGGCGGCATTGCCCTGGGCGTCCCCGAGGCGATGCCACGCCTCCGCCAGATCGAGCAGCAGGTCCGGCCGCCCGCTCGCCTCGCGCGCGAGGCCCTCGAGATACTTCTTCGATTCCTCGACGAGCAGCACGCGCGCGGCGGTCGCGCCCGGCAGCCCGGCGACGGCCTCGTGCAGGTCGTAGAGGAGGCGGGTCGCGAGCTGGCGGACCTCGTCGAACCGGCGCTCGGCGCGCGCGCGCTCGGCCTTCGCGATCTGCGCCTGCCGGCGGGTCGCGACCACGCCGCCGACGAGCGTCATCACGATCGCGAGGCTCGCCACCGCCGCCGCGCGATGACGGCGCACGAGCTTCCACGCGCGCCCGACGACCCCCTCGCGGCGCGCCACCGTCGGCATGCCGGCGAGGTACGCGGAGATGTCCTGCGCGAGCTCGCGCGCCGTCGCATAGCGCTGCTGGGGTTCGGGGCGCATCGCCATCGCCACGATCGCGTCGAGATCGCCGCGCAGCTGCCGCGCGCGTCGCGCGTCCCCCTCCGCGCGCATCACCGCCGCGCTCGGTGCGTGCAGCTGCCCGCTCGCGATCGCGCGCTCGAGCTCGCGCCGCGCGCTCGCCTCGTACGGGCGGCGCCCGACGAGCAGCTCGTACATCAGCACGCCGAGCGAGTAGACATCGCTCGCGGTCGTGATCGGCGAGCCCGCGAGCTGCTCCGGGCTCGCGTACGCCG
>Ga0164243_10002439_pt1 | contig 30794 bp, 31 predicted proteins | sample OricompcompostOP_FD_108781 | JGI IMG/M metagenome (GOLD analysis project Ga0164243, IMG submission 108781) | Organic Plus compost microbial communities from Emeryville, California, USA - Original compost - Organic plus compost (OP) | ecosystem: Engineered > Solid waste > Mixed feedstock >... | reverse complement strand
TGCCGCATGGTGCTGATCCCCTGCTGTGTCCGATGAAGCCGCCAAGCTCTCGAATCACAGTTGAATCAGCGCCATGCGCTTCGTCCATCCAAACTCAACCGGACAGCCGTGGGACAAGCCCCGGGATGACAACTGGTGGGTTAGCTCAGCTTGCGCTTGAAGAAAGCGCGCGATGGCGCGGGACGCCCGGTCCTGGGCTGCGCCGGCATCTCCTCGATGAACTTGATCGCCTGCCAGAAGATGATCGGGAACACGACGATGAGGAACAGCCCGATCCCCATCAGATCCTTCATGTCGGCGCGAAAGCCGCGATAGAGTACAAGCAGGCCCGAGCCGATGCCGGCGGCTGTCAGAAGCGTGATCATGATCGCTTGCAGATGGTGCGAGATCACGTACCAAAGTCCAACGGCGGCCAGCACCGCGGTGATGCCGAGCGCCGTGAGCACGCCGGGATGGGCACCAAGATACTGGATCAGCTCGTTCAACATTGCTTCCTCCAACAACGACTGTGCGTCGACAATCCCGGAAAAACTCCGGACGCCAGCAGTTCAGCAATTACCACTCAAACGGTGGCAGGCGGCAATGGCGCGATGAAAAAGCTCGGCCGCGGCGTCAAAGCCACAGCCCGTTTATCCAGTGGAAAAACCTTCCGGCAGGCGGAGTGCCTGGCGCATGATCTTGCCGTTCGCCGTGCGCGGCAACGCCTCGACGAACGCCACAGCGCGCGGCCGCTTGTAGGCGGCAAGGTGCTCCGCGGCGAAGCGCTCGATCTCCGCCGCGTTGGCACGCGCGCCGGCATGCACGACGACGAACGCGGCGATGATGCTGACGTCGGCCCGCACGCGCACCTCCGCGCACGCCACCTCGGCGATAGAAGGGTGTTGGAGAAGGACTGTCTCGACTTCCAAAGGCGAGACGCGATAGCCGAGCGCCTTCATCAGATCGTTGGCGCGCCCGCGATGGAAGACGTAGCCGTCGCTGTCGATGACGGCGAGATCGCCGCCGACGAACCACTCGCCACGATAGACCGGCCGCTCCTCATCAGGGCGCTGCCAGTAGCCGACCATCAGTCCGGGATCGGAGCGGTGCACGGCGAGGAGACCCTCTTCCCCGGCAGGCAGGGGTTCGTTGCCGCCGTCCGCCGGCAGCACCGCGACGCGCCGCCCCGGCTGGCCCTTGCCTACCGCGCCCGGGCGGCGTGGGATGTGCGGGCCGCTCGACACGTAGGTCGAAATCTCGCTCATGCCGAGGGCCTCGTAGAGCGGGCGCCCGGTGTTCCGCTCCCATTCCTCGAGCAGGCCGGGCGGCGGGCCCTCGCCGGCCATAAGCCCGTGACGCAGCACGCCGAGATCGCCGCGCGAGGGTTTCGCATACTTCAATATCTGCCTGTAGACTCCCGGCACGGCGGCAAACAGCGTGGCGCCGGTGTCGGCGATAAGCCGCGGCCATAACGCCGGGTCCTTCTCGCCCGTATAGATGATGGCGGTGGCCCCGTTGGCCCACGGATCGGTCAGCCCCGTGCCGAGCGTGAACGTCCAGTTGAAGGCGCCCGCATGCAGCATCCGGTCGTCGGGGCCGATGTCATACCATCCCTGATACATCGGCCGCCGCCCGAAGGCCGAGCGCTGCGCATGCAGCACGCCCTTGGGGGCTGCCGTGGTACCCGACGTATAGATGAGGAAGGCGGGATCGTCCGCCGCCGTATCGGCATAGTGCCCGCGTGGTGCCTCGCGCAGCATGCGCGCGATGTCTTCGGCGGAGAAGAAGTGCACGCCCGAAGGCACATCATCGATGCCGAGATTGTCGGCGAGCGCAAGCGCCGTGGCTCCGCTGTCATCGAGCAGGAACCGCGCCTCGCGTCCAGTGAGTTGCGTCGAGGTCGGCAACGGCACGAACCCACCGGCGATGGCCCCAAAGAACAGCAGCGCATAGGCACTCGTATTGTCGAGGCGAATAAGCATGCGCGCGCCGGGCTGCAGTCCCGCGCTCTTGAGGCCGCCGGCAATGCGCAGCACCGCGTCCTCGAGTGCCGCGAACGTCCACACTTCGGCAGGCGGCTTTGCCACGTCATCGATGACGAGCAGCGCCGGCGTGTCGGGTCGCGCAGCCGCAGCGCGCCCGATGGCATAGGGCGCCATGGTGAAGCGTGCGCTGACGTATCCCCCTTCCCCTGGTTGGGAGGGATTAGGGGTGGGGGGAACGCTGGAAGACGACCGCTTCAATGATATCTCCTGGCTCTTCACCCCACCCGGCATCTCACTCTGCTCGATGCCACCCGATGCCATCCTCCCCATCGAGGGGAGGGTGACGCAGGACGCGCTCATCTCCCGTCCGCTGCCCACCAGCTATCGACGTTGTAGCCGAACAGCGGCGTCACCGCGGGGTGCTTGAGGCGCACCCAATACGCCAGCCACTGCTTCGGAATAAAGAACAGCGGAATGACATAGTCGCTGGACAGCAGCACACGGTCGAGCGCGCGCACGGCGGAGATGAAGTCCTGCTCGCTCTTTGCTGCCAGCATGGCTTGGATCATCGCGTCGGTCGCCGGGTTGGCGACACCGGCGAAGTTATAGGTGCCCGGCACGTCGCGCGACTGCGACGACCAGCGGAAGAGCTGCTCGTTGCCGGGCGAGAGCGACGACGTCCAGGTATTCTGGATCATGTCGTAGTCGTAGTCCGTGAGCCGCTGCTGGTACTGCGAGCTGTCGACGACGCGCACGTTCACCTTGATGCCGAGGCGTTCGACGTCGCGCGCAAAGGAGAGCAGGAGGCCCTCCTGCGCCGTCGATATGGCGAGGATCTCAAACGCGAGTTGGCGTCCGCTGGCGCTGTTGACGAGCTTGCCTCCGCGCAGCTCGTACCCGGCTTGCTGCAGCAGTTGGAACGCCCGCTCCTGGTTCTCGCGGCTGCGACCCGAGCCGTCGGTTGAGGGGAAGCGGTAGGTGCCGTCCATGAACGCCGTCTTCACCGCATCGGGAAATGGCGCTAGCAGCGCCCGCTCGCGCGCATCTGCCGGATGGCCGGGCGAGGCGAGGATCGAGCGCTCGAAATAGCTTTGCGTGCGGCTGTAGAGGCCGGCGTAAAGCGTGCGGTTGATCCACTCGAAGTCGAACAGATAGATCAGCGCCTCGCGCACGCGCGGGTCGGAGAATACCTGCCGGCGTGTGTTGAACACGAGCGCCGTCATGCCGGCAGGGATGCCGATGTCGAACTCGCGCCTTGCGACGCGGCCATCGCGCACGGCCGCGAAGTCGTAGCCGTTGGCCCAGCGTCGCGGGTCTTCCTCGGGCCACAGGTCGATCAGCCCCGACTTGAAGGCATCGAACATGACGGCCCCATCGCGGAAGTAGTCGAAGCGGATCTCATCGAAGTTGAAGCGGCCACGGTTCACCGGCAGGTCGCGCCCCCAATAATTGGGATCGCGCACGAAGGTGAGGGAGCGCCCCGGGTCGATCTTGCCGATGCGATAGGGGCCTGAGCCTATCGGCGGCGCCAACGTCGTGTTCTCGAACGTGTCGGCGTTTGTCGCGTGCTTCGGCAGCACTGGCATCAGGGCGATGATAAGCGGGATCTCCCGGTCGCCGGCTGCATCGAATGTGAAGCGTACCGAGCGATCCGAAAGCTTCTCCGACTTCGCCACCTTGGAGAAATAGGTGCGGTGGTTTGGCCGCCCCTTCTCCCTCAGCAACTCCAGGGAGAAGATCACGTCGTCGGCCGTGATCGGCTGGCCATCCGAGAAGTGCGCCCTGGGATCGAGATTGAACGTGACCGATGAGCGGTCCTCCGGAACCTCCACCGTCTCGGCGATCAGCCCGTAGAGCGTGAACGGTTCATCGAGTCCGCGCGCCATCAGGCTCTCGATCGCGAAGTCGCGTACGCCCGAGGCCGGCGTGCCCTTCACGATAAGAGGGTTAAGACTGTCGAAAGAGCCATAGGCGCCAAGCGTCAGCCGGCCCCCTTTCGGGGCGTCGGGGTCGACATAGGAGAAGTGCGCAAAGCCAGCCGGCTCCTTTGGCGCACCATAAAGCGTGATGGCGTGCGCCGGCTCGCTATTCACGCCGCGGCAGGCGATGAGCAGCACGATGAGGGAAAGGATCAGCCTGTGCAGCATTCGGGCTCCAACCTCTGCCCGGCTTGTCGGCTCGCGAGCGATTTGCGCCGTAATATCACAGCTTTTCTATGCGGCCATACGAGAGGTGCAGGAACCCCTGGCAGGAGTACGAGTTGCGCCTTTGCCACGTTGTGCCGCGTCGTTGTGGCGATTACACCAGCGGCCATTTCCGCGGCCACGGGATTGCCGCAATCGGGTCCTTACTGCCGCATCGATGAGCGCCGAGGGGCGTCATTTGAGCGCGCAATTCGAGCGCGCCTCCCGTGGGGTGAGCTGGATGGCCCAGCTCTCTAAGAAAGGTTCGTATTCCATGACAAAATACGTTGCGCACCTCCTGGACAAGGGTCGCAGTGCCCGCGGGGTCGCGGCGATGTGCGCCGCGCTTGGGCTCGCTGCCATGATCGCCGGCACCCCGGCGCTGGCGCAGGCGCCCGCTGCCAAGCAGCCGGCGGCGAAGGCCGATGCCAAGGCACCCGCAGCCGCTGCCGCCAACGACAAGAAAAGCGCGTGGGTGAAGCTTTGCGAGAAAGCGCCCTTCAACCACAAGGACAAGGACGGCAAGGACGTCAAGGAAGAGAAGAACATCTGCCTCACGCACCATGAGCGTCTCGACGGCAACACCGGCATGGTCATGGTGTCGGCTGCCGTTCGCGAGATCGAGGGCTCCGACAAGAAGAGCCTGATGGTCATGGTGCCGCTCGGCATGGCCCTGCCGCCCGGACTGCGCGCCGCCGTCTACACCAAGGAGCAGTGGGCGCAGGCTGCCAAGAACGAGAAGATCGACGAGAAGACGCTGAAGCCGATCGCCCTCAAGTATTCGCTGTGCCACGCCGCCGGCTGCACGGCCGAGGTCGAGGCGACGTCCGAGATCGTCGAGCAGATGAAGACCGGTGGCGGCATCATGGTCATCGCCATGAACGCTGGCGCTCAGCCTATCGGCTTCCCGGTGCCGCTCGATGGCTTCCCCGAAGCCTATTCCGGCAAACCGGTCGACAACAAGGAATACGCGAAGGCGCGCGGCCAGTTGATGGCGCAGATCCGCGAGCGTCAGCAGGCGGCTCTGGAGAAGTACAAGGCCGAGCAGATGAAGAACCTGCCGCCGCAGCCGGGTGGTGCCGCGGCGCCTGCAGCGGCCGCGACCGCTCCTGCGAAGAAGTAAGGCCCCGCGCTTCTCGCAGACCGATGTCATGGATAGCCGCTCGGCCCATCAGCCGAGCGGCTTTTTGATTCGCCAGCACCTAGTGCGATTGCAGGAAGATGGCGCGATAGCCGCCGTTCTCATCCTCGGCGAAGAACTCGTTGAGTTGCGGATGGCGCAGCGGCTGGCCGGTATCATCGGGCAGCAGGTTCTGCTCCGAGACGTAGGCGATGTATTCCGTCTCGGCATTCTCCGCGAGCAGATGGTAGAACGGCTGCTCCTTGTGCGGGCGAATCTCCTCGGGAATCGACAGCCACCATTCCTCGGTATTGTCGAACTCGGGATCGATATCGAAGATGACGCCGCGGAACGGATAGAAGCGGTGGCGAACCACCTGTCCGACTGCAAACTTCGCCTGCTTCATCGTGCTCATCGCGTGCGCCCGTCTAGCCCCGGCACCCATTCGAAGGGAGCCGGGGCCTGCTGTCAATCAGTGGACGGAAACGCGGTTCACGCGCGCCTAGAGGCCATAGGCCGCGGCCTTGTCGGGGTCCTTGGCGGCGACGAGGCGGGCGAGATCGACGATGACCTTCGCCTGCTTCCAGGTCGCGTCGTCCTGCATCTTGCCGTCGATCATCACCGCCCCCGTCCCGTCCGGCATGGCCTCGAGGATCCGCTTGGCGAAGGCCACCTCCTTCTCGTCCGGCGAGAAGACGCGTTTGGCAATATCGATCTGCGTCGGGTGCAGCGACCAGGCCCCGAGGCACCCCTGCAGGAAGGCGTTGCGGAACTGCGCCTCGCAGGCCGCCGCATCCGAGAAATCTCCGAACGGGCCGTAGAAGGGCTTGAGGCCATAGGCGAGGCAGGCATCGACCATCTTGCCAACCGTATAGTGCCACAGGTCCTGCTGGTAGAACGCCCGCGCCGCGGTGGCATCGCTCCCCGGATCGGCCAGAACGCCATAGTCGGGATGGCCGCCGCCGACGCGCGTCGTCTTCATGCCGCGCGAGGCGGCGAGGTCGGCCGGGCCGAGGCTCATGCCATGCATGCGCGGCGACGCCGCCGCGATGGCTTCGACATTGTTCACGCCCTCGGCCGTCTCGAGGATGGCGTGGATGAGGATCGGTCGCTTGACGCCATGCTTGGCCTCGAGCTGCGCCAGAAGCTGATCGAGGTAGTGGATGTCCCAAGGCCCCTCGACCTTCGGCAGCATGATCACGTCGAGCTTGTTGCCGACCGCGGCGACGATCTCCGTGACGTCATCGAGCATCCACGGGCTGTTGAGGCAGTTGATGCGCGTCCACAGCCCCGTCGAGCCGAAATCGTTCTCGCGCGCCATGGCGATGAAGCCGGCGCGCGCCGCCTCCTTCTGGTCCGCCGGGATAGCGTCCTCGAGGTTGCCGAGCACGACGTCGACCTGCCCGGCTATATCCTTGATCTTGGAGCGGATCTTTTCGTTGTGCGGGGGCACGAAGTGGATCATGCGCTCGATGCGCACGGGCAACGCGCGATAGGGCTCGGGAGCACCGATGGCGAGTGGCGAATAGAACTTGGCAGGCGTACGGCTGGCGGCCATCGCGGTCGGCTCTCCCATATTGCGGCGCGGCGCACTCTATTTGGCCGCCGCCGCGAGTCAACGCCGCCGGCAGGAGAGCAGCGAGCGTCGCGCCGGAGTGACGGCCTAGCTCTTGGCCGGCTCCAGGGCCGAGATGATCGCGCGCAGATTTGCGATGAAGGCCTTGGCGCGCCCAGCCGGCAGGGCCGCGACGAGATCCTCCTCGACGCGCTCGACCACCGCCTGCGACGCATTGAGCACGCGTCGCCCCGCCTCGGTCACCGAGATGGCCCAGGCGCGCGCGTCGTGGCGCGTCCGCCGCCGTTTGAGCAAGCCCTTGCGTATGAGGAGCTGCACGACCTGAGAGACGGTCGAGCGGTCGATGCCCGTGGCGTTGATGATGTCTTGCTGGCTAGGGCTGTCCCGCTCGGCGACCGCCACTAGCACCGTGTACTGGGTGGAGGTGACGTCGATACCCGCCATGTGCTCCTGGAACAGCAGGCCGGCACATTGATGGACGCGATGCAGGAGGTGCAGGGTGGATGAGTTCACGGATTGGCAACCTTGACGTGTGTTTCCCGGCCGTGTCGCTTGCGAGCGTTGCCGCCCGCGAGAGAAGCTCGGTAGACTGAATAAACGACACTGGTGAGCCGCGCTTGACCGAGGCGGCACAATCGGTTGACCCTCCTGGCACACATTCGGACACGCGCGTATGACGATCGCTTTTACGACGACGCATCTGGAGCAGCGTGATCGCATCCCTTATTGGGTAGATGTCGCCTCGAAAGCCTTTTTCGATCATGGCTTCAACGCCAAGCCGTCCGATTTCATCGGCCGCCTCGACGCACGCAAGCTCGACAGCCTGATGCTGACTCGCTGCGAGTGCAGCCCTTGCGCCGTGACGCGCACACGCCGCGACGTCTCGCGCGACGGCATCGACGGCTTCACTTTCTGGATCCCCGTGGAAGGCCGCTTCGTCATGTCCCAAGACAACCGCACGGTGGTCGGCGAGCCGGGCACCGTGCTGCTTCAGGACACCGGGCGGCCACAAGAGGTCGAGTTTCTCGAGCAGACGACATCCATCTTCCTTAGCATTCCCCGCCAGCGGGTGCAGGCACGCATCGCCAATCGCGACACTGACCGTGTCCTGTCGACGGACCTGCCGCTGGCGGGCATTGCCAGCGAGTTCGTGCGCTCGCTCTTCGTCCGCATCGATGCGATCGAGCCCGACGCGCATCATCGACTCGCCGAGCAGGCGCTGGAGCTCGTGGCTCTCGCCTTCACGGACAGGGATGGTGGCTCGCCCCTCTCCGCGACGAGGGCCGGTGCCTTGCGTCGTCTGAAAGGCGAGATCGAGAAGCGTCTCAGCGACCCCGGGCTAAAGCCGAGCGATGTCGCCGCGGCCGCTGGCATCAGCGTGCGCTACGCCAACCTTCTGCTCGCCGCGGAAGGCTTCTCGCTCGAGCGCTACATCGTCCACCAGCGGCTGCAGCACTGCCGCCGCATGCTCGAGGATCCGCGCCAGGGACATCGCATGATTGGCGAGATCGCCTTCGCCTGGGGCTTTTCGGACCACTCGCATTTCACGCGGCGCTTCCGCGCCGCGTTTGGCATGACGCCGGGCGACTGCCGCGAGCTCTCTCGGGCGGCCGGCGAGCAGGAAGCATCCTGAGCGAGACGGCCTGTCTACTCTTACGCTTCTGTAATAAAATGGAAATCTCTTCGCAATGCCGCCTGCGTAGGTTCGTTGCGGCGCGGGAACGATAGCATGCGGATATTGGTCGTCGAGGACGATAGCGACACGGCAGCCTACATCACCCAGGGCTTCGCCGAGGAAGGGCACGTGGTCGAGATCCTTGCCGATGGCCGCGACGGCCTCACGCAGGCGATGGGCGAGATCTACGACATCGTCGTCGTCGACCGCATGCTGCCCGGCCTCGATGGCCTGTCCCTGGTGCGAGCGCTACGCGCGGTCGGCAACAAGGTACCGGTGATCTTCCTCACCTCGCTTGGCGGCGTCGATGACCGGGTCGATGGCCTCAACGTCGGCGGCGACGACTATCTCGTCAAGCCGTTCGCATTCTCCGAGCTGCTGGCCCGCGTCAACGCATTGGCGCGCCGTCCGCACCTCAAGGACGCAGAGACCATCCTGCGCGTCGGCGACCTCGAGATGGATCTCATCGCCCGCACGGTGACGCGCGCCGGCGACACCATCGAGCTGCAGCCGCGCGAGTTCCGTCTGCTGGAGGTCCTGATGCGCAACAAGGGTCGCGTCCTGACGCGCACCATGCTTCTGGAGCGCGTGTGGAGCTTTCACTTCGAGCCGCGCACCAGCGTGGTCGAGACGCATATCTCGCGCCTGCGCACCAAGATCGATCGCCCTTACGGCAGCGAGTTGATTCACACCGTGCGCGGCTCCGGCTACACGATGCATGATCAGCCGTGATTTCCTAAAGCGCACGCCGGTACGCATTGCGGCCGCCTTCGCCAGCCTGTTCGCCCTCACTGTCGTCGCCCTGATCGGCGTTCTCTATTTCACGCTCGTCTCCGAGCTCGACAACGCCATCCGTCAGCATGTCGAGGAGATCAGCGACACGTTAAAGGCGATCGACCGTCAGCAAGGCTTCGAGGATCTCGCCGCCGTCGTCACCGAGGAGGCCGAGTCGGTGCGCGACTTCGACAGCATCTTCCTGCTACGCGCCGACGACGGCACCGTTCGCGCCGGCAACGTCGAGAACGTTCGCCTGTTCACGGGATGGGGCGAGCTGGACCGCGCGTGGCTGCCGATGGTCGCCAGCAAGGGTAACCCCGATGACCGCTTCTTCGCCAAATGGACCAAGGTTTCCAAGGGCAACCTCCTGGTCGGCGGCAGCGACCGGGAGATCCGGGAGGTGCGGCGCATTCTGTTGCACGGGCTAGGCTGGGGCCTCGTCACGACGATCCTTCTCGCCATCGGCTCGGCGGTCTTTCTCGCCCGCCGCGCACAACAGAAGATCGATGTCTTTGCCACGACCTTGTCGAAGGTCAGCCGCGGCGAGATCGGCGAGCGCGTCCCGGTCACCGCCTCGCACGATGACCTCGATCACGTCGCGACGCAGATCAATGCCACGCTCGCGCATCTGCAGAAGCTGATCGAGAACGTCAATCAGGCATCCTCCGATATCGCCCACGACCTCAAGAAGCCGATCGGCCGCCTGCGGCGCCGGCTCGAGCTCGCCTTGCGCAGCGCCAATGACTCCAACGCTTTCCGCGCTCAGGTCGAGGAATCCCTCGATGATCTCGATTCCATCGTCGAGACCTTCGAGGCGCTGCTGCGCATCACGCAGATCGAGGCCGGCGCGCGGCGCTCGCGTTTCGAGATGCTGCCCCTCGCGGGTGTGCTCGCTGATGTGGCCGACATCTACGAGCCGGTCGTGGAGGAGGAGGGCGGGCGCCTTGTCAGCACCGTCGACGCGGATGTGGACGCGCAAGTGATCGGCGACCGCGAGCTCCTGACGCAGCTCTTCGCGAATCTCATAGAGAACGCCGTTCGCCACGCGCCGAAGGGCACCCACATCGACGTCGGCCTTGAGATGCGCGGCAATCGCCACGTCGCCGTGGTGGCCGACAACGGCCCCGGGATCCCCGTCCACGAGCGCGAGAACGTCTTTCGCCGCCTCTATCGGCTCGAGCGCGAGCGCTCAACACCGGGCAGCGGCCTCGGTCTCAGCCTCGTCGCAGCGATCGCCGAGCTGCACGGCGCCAGCGTCGCCCTCGACGACAACCAACCTGGACTGCGCGTCGAGGTTTCCTTTCCCCGCGCTTGACGGGGGCGCCACGCGCAAAAAGGTGCAGTGCGCGAGGCACTGCACCAAGTGGAGCGTCGGAGGAGTTGACCAACTCGTACTTGCTTACGACTCAGCGGCAGTGACGGTGGTGATGGCGCCACCAGCAATGGCGGCGATGCCACCACCAGGCTGTCTTGCTTACAACGGAGCTGTTATGCGCAGCGGGGGGCACCGCCGCGGACACGCTCGTGACAGCCGCTTGGCCGGAGGTGACTGCAAGTCCAAGCAGGATTGCGCCACCGATGATGGACAGCATGACAGAGTGCTTCATGTGGTTTGGTCTCTCCGCGATGTGGAACGAGAGTGCGATGATGGGAATGCGGCGGGTTGGTGGGGCGCACCGCCGCATTCAATGCATCACTTCTTCACGCACTTGCTGGTGGCGTCGTCCCACTTCATCGTCGAGATCTTCTCGCACGCGGCCTTCGTCTTCGGCGCGTCCTTGGCCATGGCGATGCCGGGGGCAACAGCACCGAAGGCAACGGCCGCGAGGATGGCAGTCGTCATCAGTTTCTTGGACATTTCAACTCTCCATCTCTTGTTGTGGGTGTTCATGATCACCCGCGCGGAAAGCTGCCCGGCAATGTTTGCCGGCGTCTGGCGGCGGCCATACCGTTTCGTAAGGCGCGCGTTCAGAAAAATGCCGCAGTCGAAGCAAACGCGACGCGTTGCCCGGCGCGCCGCGATGCTGGCAGGAGACGCACCCGCTCACGTTTTGTATCGGTGCATTTCGGAACGCTGTGCAGTGAGCGAGCAGCGCTCAGCTCCAGCGCCGGTTGCTCCACATCCACTGCTCGGGCGCTTCGCGGATCCACGCCTCGAACTGCTTTTGCATGTGCTCCATGGTCCAGCGAATGTCCTCGGCCTGGTTCGCCGTGCGCGGCACACGCAGCTCCTTCAGCTCGATCTCGAAGCGGCTTTGCGTGCCGATGCGCTTGCAGCGCGATAGCCAGATGCGTGCGCCGACGCGGCGCGCGATCATGGCCCCGATGGCTTGCGTCTTCGCATCCTTGCCGAAGAAGGGCACCGGCATGCCGGTGCGGTCGTAGAGATCGCAGACGAGTCCGAGGCGGCCGCCGCGGCGCACGAAGTCCATGATGGCACGCGCTGTCTTCTGGTCATCTCCATGATCACCGACGTTGCCGCGGCCGAAGAGCCCGTCGGGATAGAGGTCCTTGCGTTGGTCACGCAGGTAGCGGTCGACGTAGGGGTTGGTCACCGAGCGATAGACGGCGGCGGGATTGGCGCCGGCCCACGTGAACGGCAGGATCGCCAGCTCCCAGTTGCCCATGTGCAGGCTGACGCCGACGGCAGGCCCGAGCTTGTCCTTGTAGCGTGTGAAGATGTTCTGGCTGACGATCTCGATGCGCTCGGGCTCCTTCATGAAGCGGTCGATGCGCATCGTCTCGACCATGACGCGGCCGAGATTCTCCCAATGCCCGAGGGCGATCTCCAGCCGCTCCGCCTCGCTCTTCTCGGGGAAGGCGATAGCGAGGTTGGCGAGCGCGCGCTTATGGCGCTTCGGGTTGATGACCGGGGCGAGCCGGCGCCAGAACCATGCCGACGACGCCGTGGCGAGATTGAGAGGCAGCGCGCGGAAGATGCCGGCGATGAGGCGCAGCACGCCGTACTCCAGGCGATAGCGCAGGTCGAGGAGGTAGTCCTTGGTCTTCATGGTCCTGAGAAGTCTCGATCGCACGCGCCGGCCCCGGCGTCTTGCCGAGGCGCATCAGCTTCGTCAAGGTGCGCTCGCTTGTGGCTGCATCAGCCGTGGTGCGACGAATGAAGGGGCTAGTCCCTCGCGGATCGCCATGCGGCGTAGCGGGCCGGCGGCCTTGAGTGCATGCAAGCCGATCCCGCGCAGTGCCTGCACCGGCCCTGCCGTTGACAAGAGCGTGCGGTTGAGAACGTCGATCGACCAGATGCGCGAGGCGATGTCGGCGCGCCGCATGCGGCTGTAGGCATCTGTTACCGTTGGTGCACCGATGTCGCCACCTACGGCCAATGCATCGGCGACACAATCGGCAAGGCAGGCGACATCGCGCAGACCGAGATTGAGGCCTTGCGCGCCAATGGGTGGGATCACGTGCACGGCCTCGCCGACGAGGGCGATACGCGCCGCGCCGGCGGTGGCAGCCGACAGTCCCGACAGGGGAAACACGCTGCGCGGGCCGATCTCGCCCACGGTGCCGAGCAGTCCCTGTAACCGCGTCTCGACGGCATCCCGAAAGGCGGCCTCATCGAGCGCCGCCAGGCGCTCGGTCTCCTCCGGGCGCTCGACCCAGACGAGGCTCGATGAGCGGCCCGGCGATGGAACGACCGTGAAAGGACCGAAACATCGATGAAATTCGGTAGAAATTCCGCAATGCGGGCGCTGATGCGCGAAGGTGCACGTCAGCGCGTTCTGCTCATAACGCCACGTCTTGACGCTTATCCCCGCCGCCTCCCGGCACAAGGACTGACGCCCGTCAGCACCCACAACCAGCCTCGCCGTAAGCCTCTGTCCATCGGGGAGATCTATCTCCACGTGGTCGGCAGCCGCACTGACATGGGTTACCGCAGTGTCCAACAGATCGAGCCCCGCGAGCCCGACGGCCCTTGAGCGCATGGCCGCGGTAAGCCCGCTGTTCGGGACATTGTAGCCAAAGCGCTCAAGGCTGGCTTCGGCTGCGATGAACGTCACCTCCGGAGCGCGCAGGAACGATCCCATATCGTCGATGATGCGGATGCCATGGATGGGCTCGCCGGCACTGCGGCAGGTTTCGCCCAGTCCAAGGTTTTCCAGCAGCGTCACCGAGCCGTCGAACAGAGCCGCGGTGCGCGTGTCACTCCGCGTCGGCGGGGGCCCGATGGCGGTGACTCGCACGCCGAGGCCCGCCAAAGCGAGCGCCGCCGCCAGCCCGGCAGGGCCCGTGCCGATCACCGCGACGTCGTAGGAGATGCGTGCTTCCATGCGCTCTAGACTGCCAGTCTACCCGTTCCCTCCACAATAGCGCGCGGAGGCGCGACAGCCACATGGCGCCGACGCCCTCGCTCGGTGTTTCCGGAGCCACGGCCGGGGTCATTTTTTGCGGCGAATCTCAGGTGAGGCCGCGGCAAAACGGGGGTAAACGACGCTAAGGGTGGATCGTCCTATTGTTGATGCCCATCTGCCACATGGCATCAAGAACACACCTTCAGAGACAATTGTTTACTGGGGCTTAACCCGGCCAAAACATCCTTGCTATGGCACGTCCAAGGCAGCATTTTCGCCTGGGGGCGAGAGTTTTTCTTGCGGGGTTTGCGATGAGCAACCGGTTCGTTGTAGCGCTGGCGTTGGCTGCGGTGTTCACCACCGGCCACGGCGCGTTCGCGTTCCAGGAGCAGAAGGGCAGCACACCGCAACCGGCCGAAGCCGCGCCCGCGGCGCCCACCGAAGCTGCGCCGGGGGATGCAAAGACCGGGCTCAGCGACGAGACGGCGCCCAAGCCCGAGACCGGCACGGAGATCCGTATCCCGGGTCTCGGCAAGCTCGGTGTGCTTCCGAAGATGGATTTCGGCCTCGAGCTGCTCTACGGCGCGGCCGAGGATCAGGCGGCCCGTCAGCCGGAGGCCGTGCCGAACCCTGACGACGATCTGACGGTGCGCGGCTCGGTCAAGCACCGCTTCTGATCCTCCAGACGGCGAAGGGACCCTGATGCTCCCCCTTCGTTTGGCAGATCTCATTGCCGCCAGCGTTCACCTCTTCACTGCGCTCGGCGCCGTGTGCGGCTTCTTTGCCGCCTTGGCCGCATTCGACGGCGCCTGGGAGCACATGTTCGTCTGGCTCGGTGTGGCGCTCGTCATCGATGCGGTGGACGGCACTTTCGCCCGCATGATCAAGGTCGAGCAGCGCCTGCCACGCTTCTCGGGTGAGCGCCTCGACCTTGTCATCGACTACATCACCTATGTGTTCGTGCCGGCTCTGGCCATGGTGCGCGGCGGTTTCCTGACCGGGACGGGCGGCCTCGTCGTGGCGGCGCTCGTGCTCGTCTCCTCGCTCTATCACTTCTCCGACCTTGCCAGCAAAGGCGAGGACTACACGTTCATCGGCTTCCCCGCCATCTGGAACGTCGTTGCGCTCTATCTCTTCGCCCTCACGCCGCCAGCGTGGTTCACCTACACGTCGCTGCTGATTTGCATCGCCTTCACCTTCGTCCCGATCCACTGGGTTCACCCGGTGCGCGTCGAGCGGCTGCGCGGCGTGACGCTCATCGTCACCGCCGCATGGTCGCTGGCAGCGATTGTTGCGGTGGCGGTCGGCTTTCCGCCCCCGCTCTGGACCCAGATCATCCTGGTGCTGGCGGCGCTCTATTTTCTCGCCATGACCGTCGAGCTGACGCTGCGGCCACGTCTCTAGCGCGATCGGCTTGCCGTGCCTGCGAAAGCATCCCAGCTCGGCGCCTCGCCGAACCTTGCTGCCAGAAAGTCAATGAATACGCGCGTTTTGGCAGCCAGGTAGCGGTTCGGCGCATAGAGCGCATAGATGCCGAGCTCGCTTGGCGGATAGTCGGCCAGCACCGGCTGCAGCCTGCCGGCAGCGATGTCGGGACCGACGAGAAACGTCGGCAGGGTCGTGATGCCGTTGCCGGCCAGCGCCGACGCCCGCAGCACCTCGCCGTTATTGGAGCACAGCGCCGCGTTGAAGGTCACGTTGAGCGTCTCGGCGCCATGCCGAAGTTGCCAGCGATGCACCGCCGCCATGTGTCCGTAGGCGAGGCACCGATGCCGGCTGAGGTCCTGCGGCACCTGCGGCGCCCCGTGCTTGTCGAGATAGTTCGGGGACGCAACGAGCGCCAGCCGTGCCGGTGCCAGCCGTCGCGCGATGAGGCTTGAGTCCGTCAGCGTGCCGATGCGCACCGTAACGTCGACGCCCTCTTCGAGCGGGTCGATGAACCGGTCGTTGAGCACCAGCTCGATGCGCAGCTCGGGATAGCGGCGCATGAAGTCGGCAACCGCATCGCCCAGATAGAGGATGCCGAACGACATGGGCGCGTTGATTTTCAGCACGCCGCGCGGCTCATCGTGCAGGCGTGAGACCTGCAACTCGGTCTCATCGACGTCGGCCAGGATCGCAATCGCCCGCTCGTAGTAAGCAAGGCCGGCTTCCGTCGGCGTCACGCGCCGCGTCGTCCTATCGAGCAGCCGCGCGCCAAGCAGTTGCTCGAGCTCCATGACCGCCTTGCTCACCGCCGAGCGCGTCAAGCCCAGGCGCCGCGCGGCCTCGGCATAGCTGCCGCTGGCCACGACCTTGGCGAAGGCATTCATGGCGTCGAGCTTATCCATTGTCGCCAATATGGAACCAGAGAAGTTCATAATCCATAGATTGATGGCGATCAGTCAACGGTCGACATGTGGGGCAACACAGCCGCCGGAGATCGGCGGCATCCCGGAAATGGAGGTGCAACATGTTGACCCTACGCAGAGCAGAGGAGCGCGGTCGCGCCAACTTCGGCTGGCTCGACAGCCGCCACAGCTTCTCCTTCGGCCACTACTTCGACCCCCAGCACATGGGCTTTGGCCCATTGCGGGTGATCAACGATGACCGCGTTGCGGGCGGTGGGGGCTTTCCGACCCATCCGCACGCCGACATGGAGATCGTCTCCTACGTCCTTGAGGGTGGCCTCGAGCACAAGGATAGCCTTGGCACAGGCTCGGTGGTGCGTCCCGGCGACGTGCAGCGCATGAGTGCCGGCACGGGCGTGCGTCACAGCGAGTTCAATGCCTCCGAGCAGGACCCGGTGCACTTCCTGCAGATCTGGATCCTGCCCGAGAAGAAGGGGCTTGCTCCGAGCTATGAGCAGAAAACGTTCTCCGACGCCGACAAGCGCGGCAAGCTGCGCCTCGTCGGCTCGCGCGATGGCCGCGACGGCTCGGTGACCATTCACCGCGACGTCGACCTCTACGCCACCGTTCTCGGCGACGGCGAGAAGGTCTCTCATGACGTCAAGACGGGGCGCATCGCCTGGGTGCAGGTCGCGCGCGGCACTGCAACGCTCAATGGAGAACATCTCTACCCTGGCGACGGCGTTGCCATCGAGGAGGCCGGCAAGATCGAGCTTGGCGGCACGTCGGAGGCGGAAATCCTCCTGTTCGACATGGCTCCTTAACGCCATGCAAAGGGCCGGTCAGCGCAAGCTGGCCGGCCATTTTTGTGCTTCCTAAAGCAAAGAGGCGATCATGACCAAGGTGCTCATTCTCTACTACTCGAGTTACGGACACATCGAGAAGATGGCGCACTCTGTTGCCGAGGGCGTGCGCGAAGCCGGGGCCGAGGCAGCCATCAGGCGCGTCCCGGAGCTGGTGCCTGAGGAGGTTGCGAAGAAGTCGGGCTTCAAGCTCGATCAGCCGGCGCCGATCGCCGATGTCAACGAGCTTGCCGACTACGATGCCATCGTCATCGGCACGCCGACGCGCTTCGGAAACATGGCATCGCAGATGAAGAACTTCCTAGACCAGACTGGCGGACTATGGGCGCAGGGCAAGCTGATCGGCAAGGTTGGCGCCGTCTTCACATTCAGCGCCTCCCAGCACGGCGGCCAGGAGAGCACGCTCCTCTCGACGCAGATCGTTCTGCTACACCAGGGCATGGTTGTCGTCGGTCTGCCGTATGCTTTCCAAGGACAGCTCGGCGTGAAGGAAGTGACGGGTTGCTCGCCCTATGGTGCATCCACAATTGCTGACGGCGATGGCTCGCGTCAGCCGAGCGACAATGAACTCGCCGGGGCGCGCTTCCAGGGACGGCACGTGGCTGAGATCGCGGCGAAACTGGCTGCACGCTGAATTGAAGCTCAATTCGGGACGGGCATCGCCGAAGAGCGTCGCCGTTAGCCCTGCTAAGCATAGCGATTCTTCTTCGTTTGAGTGGGATCGCTGTGTGCCTAGCTTCGCCGGATGCCTCATTCTCCTCACTCACTGAGCACATCCCCACAGCGTCTGTGGTGCCCGTTCCCCTTCCACGACCAGCGTGCGCGGCCCTTTCGAGTGTCGTTCCTGGTCGCCGAGGAGGCGACCTGGGATCACCGCTTTCATGACCTTGATGGGCGCGAGCTCGACGCCGGTGAGTTGGAGCTGTCGTCCGCAGACCAGCAGCTCGTCCAGACAAGCTGCGATGCGGCTGTGGGTTCTGTGCCCATCCCGCTGACCATCCCGGCGGCCAACGCCAACACCAGCGGTCCATCGGTGGCGATCGACATCGCTGCAAGCCCCGCCTGAAGAATCTGCTTCGAGCACCGCCCGAAACGCAAGAGCCCCCACGCAGCGTGCAAGAACTGCGCGGGGGCCGTCCCTCCGCTCTGGGCGGAGAGGATGGGGCGCTGATCCGATTCTGCCTGCAGCCATTCAGGCAAGACGCGGGGTGCGCCCCCAGAAGGTCTCGGCTAGACGAACTCGAGCTCCGGCCGAGCAGTCTTTCTCGCACCGCGGGGCAGCTTCGCCCCGTGCTCGAGGGCGGCCCGATGCGCCGCTCGCGCGGTGGCGAACTTCTTTCCGTCGAGAGCACGGAAGGCGCTGAGCGCCGAGTGGAACTGGAAGGCGGACTCTCCCGCCTCGCGAACGACGATGCCGACGGCATCGCTGCCGATCTCGATGATGTAGGCTTGTGAAGACATGAGCTCACTCTTACGCCGGCGCTATGCCAGGCGCTCCTTCAGTTGCGTTGATGTTGGACTGCTGGGGGGATGTCGACGGCGTCTAGGCCGCCTTGCGCATCAACAACACATGCAACAGGAGTGGCTCATCGAGCCGCAGGTGCGCGGCGAGCGAGCGATGGACGTAAGCACGAAGCTTGCCATGGTTGTTCTCCTTGGAGCCGAAGCCGTGCGTTGAAACACGGCAACTTAGCGTTTGGTTTCGCGGCGCAATCTTGCTCTGCAAATCTCCGCGGTCGGCGCCTGCCGACGCGTCATACATGGGACGCGGGGCTGCCATCGTCAAATAAGAAGAAGAGCAAACGTTATGAGAGTGCCCACAGGCCGCATGCGGCCGTCAGCCTCACGCGTCGGAGGTTGTGCTCGGCAGTGCACCGAGGATTTTACGCAAAGGCGAGGGGGCCCAGGTGCAACGCACAGAGCATGGACTACGCTTTATCATCAGTTATCTGAATACTATATGATGCGCCTGCTCAAATGCACGCGCGGCGCGAAACTTTTTCCCGTGCGGAGCATTGAAAGGAATTGAAAGGACAAAACCGACGGGACTTTTGAACAACTGATAGAGCGAGGTACCACCATGGCTACCACTCTCCTTGTTCCCGGCCTCGACGGAGGCGGCGAAGGCCACTGGCTCAGTTGGTTTGAAGCTGCAATCCCGGGCTCGCGTCGCGTCGCCCCACCCGATACGAAAAACCCGGATCTCTCGGCGTGGTCGGCCGCTGTGCGCTGGCACATCGACCGCTGCGACGACGGCGCTTTCATCGTCGCGCACGGCCTCGGCTGTCTCGCCGCCGTGCCTGCTGCAAGCGACCTGCCGCACCGCGTTGAAGGCGCGCTGCTCGTCGCCCCGTGCGATCCCGACAATCTCCGCCTCGGCTGGTTGATGCCCGAAGAGCCGCTCACCTTCCCGGCGACCATTGTCGCGAGCACCAACGATCCGCACATGCGCCTCAGCAAGGCCGCGTTCTGGGCCGGATACTGGAGCTGCGACTTCATCAACGCCGGCCGCGTCGGCGGCATCGACCCGGAGTCGGGCTTCGGCCCCTGGCCAGATGGCCTTGCGCTGCTCGAAGACGTGAAGCGCTCGCCCGGCGCGCAGCTCAAGGCCGCCGCACACGCACAGCAGGCAGCGCGTTTGTCGCGCGCGATATGAGTGACCCGTTTGCAACGGCTACGGGTGCTCGGCAAGTAGTTGACTACCTGCGTCAACATTATTTGTTGACTGAGGACGTATGGTATTAATAATCCGTCATTGAGGTCATCGCGTGGTAGCGAGGCGTATGCGTTAGCCCCTGGGGCGGCGACCTCGTCGTGTGACGGCGTTAGTGCCCGTCCGCGTTGTCTGTATTGCGTATTTGGGGGGCTCAGTTCGTGTCCGAGAGTAATGTACCCACCGGCGGCACGCCGGGCGGGAAGGCGTCCGATCGTCTTCAGTTGTCGCGCGTAACCGCTGGCATTGCCACTGTCGTAGCAGCCAGCACCGCCGGTTTCGGCGTCCAGGCCCAGGAGCAGAAGCCCGCGGCCGAGGCCACGCCGCTTCCTCCCCTCGAGGTCACTTCGCAAAAGGCACCTGCGAAGAAAGCCAAGCCGAAAAAGGCCGCGTCCAGCAGCGCCGTCGCCCCGACCCCGCAGGGTCCCTCCGCACCCACCACCGGACCGACGCCGACGCCGAGTGAGCAGCTCGGCCTCACGCCGCCCAGCGGCAACACGAACGCCTCCGGCACCGGCCTCGGGCGCCTGCCCGGCACGCTGCAGGACACCCCGCAGACGGTCAATGTCGTCTCGCAGCGTGAACTCAAGGAGAAGGGCACAAATACTCTCGAACAGGCTCTACGCAGTGTACCCGGCGTCACCGTGGCGATCGGCGAAGGCGGTGGCGGCATGAACGGTGACCAGTTCCGCATCCGCGGGTTCCAAGCCAAAGGCGACATGTACGTCGATGGCTTGCGCGACTTCGGCGTCTATGTGCGTGACAGCTTCGCTTTTGAGCAGGTCGAAGTCTTCAAGGGGCCAACCTCCGAAAGCTTTGGCATGGGCACGACGGGCGGCGCCATCAACGTCACGCAGAAGACTGCTCACCTTGGCGACTCCTACCAGTTCGAAGCATCCATCGGCACCGACGATTACTACCGGGCCATGGTCGACGTGAACAAGCAGGTCAACGCCACGACGGCGATGCGCGCGGTCGCACTCTATCATGACCAGGAATTCGCTGACCGAGACTATCTCTACAGCGAGCGCTTTGGCTTCCTCGGATCGTTGGCCTTTGGCTTGGGTACGGATACCAAGCTGACGCTCAACTACATGCATCAGAATGGCGAGCGTTTGCCCGACTTCGGCGTTCCGATTATCGATCAAGATAGCGCTACCGGTCCTATCAAGGGCAAGCCGGTCACGGAATACGGAGTGCCGCGCTCTAATTTCTATGGCAAGGAGACGGATATCGACGACTACAGCGTCGATATGGTGACGAGCCGACTGACGGCAAAGGTGAACGACAGCCTTACAATCCACAACGACACGCGGGTCGCTTGGTATGGCCGCTACTTTGCGCAGACGGTACCGAGCTGCGGTGGTTCTGCGAGCGACGCCAGCACGTGCCTCGGCAGTGTCGTCAACGGAACTTTCTCCGGTACCTACGGAATTGGCGGCCCGGCTGGTTTCGATCAAGATTCCTGGGGCGCCCAGAACATCACGACGGCCGTAGCAAAATTCAAGACGGGCCATCTGAAGCATGAGTTCGTCGCCGGCATCGACCTCTTCTATCAGAATGATGAGCGCACGCAGCTAGGCGTATATAACTCTGCTGGCGTTCTCCAATCGGGTAGCGGCGCCACTGTCAAAGACCCAACGAGCATTGGATCGCCGAACTATTGGAATACGACAGGCTACTACGTCGCTAAGAATCCACTCTCGCTCAAGGATGGTGATTCCCGCAACTACGCTGTGTTCGCCAGCGACCACGTGTGGCTGACGGATACTCTATCGGTTATCGGCGGTATTCGTTACGACGACTATGAAGCCAACTACAGCGCGACGAATACCTCCGGTGTGTGGGGCGACGAGTTGACCACGAGCTCGAAGTTCTGGAGCCCCAAGCTTAGCGTTATGTGGGAGCCATCCAAGCAGGAGACGTACTATGTCTCTTGGGCGCGTTCATACACGCCCGTGGGCCAGTTCATCACCAATGACAATGCTCCGGTTCCTACTGGAACAACGGGTCCAAATGGCGCGACGACCGGTCAGTACGGCGCCGAGCCGGAGGAAAATGAGCTTTGGGAGGCTGGCGCAAAGTGGAGTGTCCTTAATGGACGGCTTGGCTTTACAGCCGCGCTGTTCCGCGTCGATAAAGGCAACTCAAGCTATAGCGACATTGGCAGCGGCGATACCATCACGACAGGTGAGGAGCATCGCGTGCAAGGCGTCGAGTTGGGTGTGACGGGTAGCGTGACCGACGCCTGGATTGTGCAGGCCGCCTACACCTATCTCGACAGCGAGGTACTCTTCAATCCGACGAGTTACACCGAACAGCCTTCCGGCTCTGGCAACTTCGTGGTCAACGTTCCCGAGAACGCCTACAAGGGAAATAAAGTCCCCTTCGTTCCGGAGAACATCTTCACTCTCTGGACTACTTACGAGATCTCCAAACACCTCCCGGTGGCAGGTAAGATCCTCGTTGGTGGAGGCGTGACGTATGCCGATGGATATTATGTGAACTCGGCCAATACATCGGAGGTGCCGTCCAACTTCACCTTCGACGGCCTCGTCTCCTACGAATACGACGGCTGGAGGTATGCCCTCAACGGTTACAACCTGACCGATGAACTGAACTACGATGCAACCATGGGCAACCGTGCCGTAGTTGCGCCGGGGCGGAGCGGAGTCTTCACCATCGGCAAGAAGTTCTAAATTCGGCGCACTCCCGTCGCCGCTGACGCTGACTTGGCAGGAGGGCCCCCGTCCTCCTGCCCCTTTCGTTTCTAAACGGCAGAGAACAACAACAACCATGCTCGTCGCCATCCCCGATCTGCTCACCCCCGAGGAAGTGCGCGAGGTGCGCCGCATCCTCGAGGAATCGGTCTGGGTAGACGGCAAGACGACCGCGGGGCAGCAGGCCGCCGTCGCCAAGTGCAACCTGCAGATTCCCGCCGACTCGCCAGCCGCGATGCAGGCCGGCGACATTGTCCTGCGCGCCCTCGGCCGCAATCCGATCTTCAATTCCGCGGCCCTGCCGCTGCGCGTCCTGCCGCCGATGTTCAACCGCTATGACGTCGGCATGAAGTTCGACGCCCACGTCGACGGCTCGATCCGCGCCATACCGGGCGCCAACATCCGCATGCGCGCCGACGTCTCCTCGACGTTGTTCCTCACCCAGCCTGAGGAATACGATGGCGGCGAGCTGCTGATCTCCGACACCTACGGCGAGCAGCGCGTCAAGCTGCCGGCAGGGCACATCGTCGTTTACCCTTCGACCAGCCTGCACGCCGTGACGCCCATCACGCGTGGTAGCCGCTGGGCCTCGTTCTTCTGGAGCCAGTCCATGGTGCGCGATGACGGCCAGCGGGCGATGCTGTACGACCTCGACGTTGCCATCCGCGAGATCCGCACCACGCTGCCCGACGACAACCGTGCCGTGGTCGCGCTGACCAGCCACTACCACAACCTTCTCCGCCGCTGGGCCGAGCTATGAGATCATGACCGCGCGCAACGTCTATTTCCCGATTTTGATGCGCCAGTCGCCGGAGGAGTTCGCCGAGCGCATCGCCGCCAATCCTGAGTACGCCAGCCGCTGGGCGCGTGAGGGGGCGGTGAAGGGGGATCCCCAGGCGCAGCTCGCCTGGGGCTACATGCTGCTCAACGGGCACGGGGTCGATCGTGACATGGAGGCGGCCTTTCGCTGGTTCCGCAACGCGGCCCGCTCTGGCCTCGACGATGCGGTCAACATGGTCGGACGCTGCTACGAGCGCGGTTGGGGCGTCGCAGCCGACGCAGCGAGCGCGGTCCTGTGGTTCCGCCGCGCCGCCGACAACGGATACGATTGGGCGCAATACAACCTCGGCTGCCAATACATGCACGGGCGCGGCGTGGTGCAGGACTACGCGGCCGCACTGACACTATTCGTGCGCGCCGCCCGCCGCGGCAACGAGAAGGCGATGAACAAGCTCGGGCGGTTTCGCGAGGAGGGCTGGCATTGCCGCCAGAAGCTCCCCGCCGCACGCCGCTGGTATGAGCGCGCGGCAGTGCGCGGATGCTTCCGCGGCCAGTTCCACCTCGGACGGTTTCTCGCCGACGCGGGCGACATCGACGGCGCCGTGCGCTGTTTCACTGCCTCTTTGGCCAACGCACCGCTGCCATTCTGCGCCGAAGCCGGCGCCATGCTTGCCGCGCACGCCAATCCGCGTCTCGCCAGCATCGGCCGCGAGGCACTGGCGCGTGCCGCCAGTCGCGTGCCGGCAACGGCGTCGGCGCTCGCCGCCACGGCGCTCATCACTCATGCGGCGAGCGATGTCTGACCTCGGGACCCGCGCTTTCTGGCTGAGGCACCTGCACCGATGGCACTGGATCAGCGCCGCCTTGAGCCTTCTCGGCATGTTTCTCTTCGCGGCCACGGGCATCACGCTGAATCACGCCGGCAGCATCGAAGCGGCGCCGCAGGTGACAACGCGCACCGCCCAGCTTCCTGCACCACTGCTCGCTGCCCTTACCGCGGCGCCCCAAGGCAGCGCGCTGCCCGAAGAGGTGCGTCAATGGATTGCGGCCAACGTCGGCGTGTCGATCGATGGGCGCAAGGTCGAGTGGCAGAAGGACGAGGTCTACGTCTCGCTGCCGCGTCCCGGAGGGGATGCCTGGCTGACCATCGATCGCACCGGCGGCGACATCGAGTACGAGCTGACCGACCGCGGTTGGATCTCCTACCTCAACGACCTGCACAAGGGCCGCAACACCGGCCTGCTCTGGAGTCTCTTCATCGACTCCTTCGCCGTGGTGTGTCTTATTTTCTGCATCACCGGATTTTTCTTGCTGCAGTTCCATGCCGCGCGACGGCCGGCGACATGGCCCGTCGTTGGGCTCGGTGTCGTCATCCCTATCGTGCTGCTTCTGCTCTTCGTGCACTAACAGAGGTCAACTGATGCGCAAACTAGTAACCCTCGGCATTTCCGGCGTCATCGCCGGGCCGGCCCTTACGGGGGCTTCGCTCGCCGCCGACGTGAAGGTCACCATCGAGGTGCCCAAGCTCGACGTCGCCGAATATCATCGCCCCTATGTCGCGGCATGGATCGAGAAGCCGGACGGCTCCGTCGCCGCCAACCTCAGCGTCTGGTACGACGTCAAGGCGGAGAACAAGAAGGGCAATAAGTGGCTGAAGGACTTGCGCCAGTGGTGGCGCCGGGCCGGCCGCGACCTCGACATGCCCGTCGACGGAATCTCCAGCGCCACGCGCCCGGTTGGCAAGCACGCACTCGATTTCTCTTCCTCGGCTCCGCCGCTGGCCCAGTTGCAGGCCGGCGAGTACGAGCTCGTCGTCGAGGCCGCCCGCGAGGTCGGTGGCCGCGAGCTCTTACGCATCCCCTTCAAGTGGCCGGCCGCCGCTGCCTTCTCTGGCACAGCCAAGGGCAAGGACGAGCTTGGCGAAGTCGCACTCGAGATCAAACCCTAGCCAACAGGATTGCCACCATGAAAACATCACTCAAATGGATGGTTGTGCCGTTCTGCGTCTGCCTCGCCGTACCTGCGTCGGCACATCGCGCGTGGCTGCTGCCATCGGCGACCGTGCTGTCCGACACCGGTTCGTGGATCACCGTCGACGCAGCCATCTCCGACGCGCTGTTCTACTTCGACCATAATCCGATGCGCCTTGTGGGCGTCGGTGCCGACGGCCCGCGTGGCGAGCGCGGTCCGCGTGGCGCCGGCGGTCCACCGGCGGATGGCGCACCGCCGGCGACGACGGGCGCGACCGGTGCACCTGCTACGCCTCCGGGCCCCGGAGCTGGCGGACCGGGCGGCGGGGGGCCGCGCGCCATGCCCCGTCAGGAGATCACCATCCTTGCTCCCGACGGCTCCACCCTCGCGCCGCAGAACGGTGCCGTCGGCAAGTTCCGCAGCACCTTTGACGTTCAGCTCGAAAAGCCTGGCACCTACAAGCTGGCAGTCATCGGCGGCGGTCTCACCGCTTCCTACACGCTGGGCGGAGAAAAGAAGCGCTGGCGCGGCACCGCGGAGAGCTTCAAGACCGACATCCCGGCCGACGCCAAGGACGTCGAGGTCACCGAGCAGCAGCGGCGCCTCGAGACCTTCGTCACCGCCGGCAAGCCCTCGCAAGAGGTCTTTAAGCCGACCGGCAAGGGATTGGAGCTCGAGCCCATCACGCATCCCAACGATCTCTTTGCCGGCGAAGCTGCGAAGTTCCGCCTGCTCATCGACGGTCAGCCAGCCGCCGGTGCGCGCGTGACGGTCGTTCCGGGCGGCATCCGCTACCGCGACTCGATCGCTGAGATCAAGACGACGAGCGGGTCGGATGGCGTTGTCTCCATCACCTGGCCGGAGCCGGGAATGTACTGGATGGAGGCGGTTGTCGAGGACGGCAAGGCGCAGTTGCCGAACGCCAAGCGCCGCGCCAGTTACTCCGCAACGCTCGAGGTGCAAAAGCCGTGATGGACGGCGCCGTCCGCGCCCACGTCCAGGTGCGCCGCGTTGCCGTGCCGCTGCATATCGTGCGGCGCACGGCGGCGCCGCACGCGGCGGACGCGTCGGTTCAGACGCTCGCCGGCAAGACGATGGGGACGCGCTGGAGCGTCAAGCTCGTCGCACCTGCCGGCGAGCCTCTGCATGCTGTCCAGGCGGCGATCGAGATGACGCTCGACCGCATCGTCGCGCAGATGAGCACCTACGAGGCGCAGTCAGACATCAGTCGCTTCAATCGCGCGCCGGCAGGCACCTGCCAGGTGCTCCCGGATGAATTCTTTCGCGTGCTCCAATATGCGCTCGAGGTCGCGCGCGACTCCGACGGCGCCTATGACCCGACCGTCGGCAGCCTCGTCGGCCTGTGGGGCTTCGGTGCCCTGGGGCAACGGTTTGCAATCCCGTCGATGGATGAGATCGCGGCCCTGCGCGGCACCTGCGGATGGGACCGCATTCAACTCGACAAGACGCATAGGACGGCTACCCAGCCGGGCGGCATCCACCTCGACCTGTCCTCGGTCGCGAAGGGTTTCGCCGTGGACCGCGTCGCCGAGGTCCTGCGCGATCTGGGCTGCACCGACTTCCTCGTTGAGGTCGGCGGCGAGCTGCGCGGCGCCGGTGTCAAGCCGGATGGCCTGCCATGGTGGGTGGCGCTGGAGCGACCGCCCACGCCCGACGGTCTCGCATCCATCTCCGATATCGTCATCGCCTTGAATGACCTCGCGGTGGCAACATCGGGAAGCGCCGAGCACTTCTTCGATGCAGGCGGCCACCGCTATTCGCACACCATCGACCCGCGCAGCGGCGCACCTGTGGCCCATGACCTCGTCTCGGTAAGCGTATTGCACCGAGAGTGCATGCACGCCGACGCCCTCGCCACGGCGCTGAGCGTGCTTGGCCCGGAGGAGGGCATGGCGCACGCCGAACGCCTCGGGCTTGCCGCGCGCTTCGTCAGCGCCGGCCGGGACGGTTTGCGCGAGCGCCTGACGCCGCGCCTGGCGGCCATGCTGGCGTGAGGAGCACGTGCTGACGTTCGCGCCTCTCGCGGCCTTGTCGGCGGAACCGCAGCGGCTGGTAGCCGCCGGCGCCATCGCATTTGCATATGTCTGTTTCAGTGCGCTGGTGCTGCTGCGTCATGCGGCGCGCCGCGCCGCTCCTAGCCGCCAACGAGCGGACCAGGCGGGGGCATCGGTACTCGTCGCCTACGCCAGCCAGACCGGAACCGCCGAAGCCCTCGCGCAGAGCACGTCCGAAGCATTGCGCCAGGCTGGCAGAGCCGTCAGCCTTCAGTCCTTCGCGCAGCTCGATGCCGCGGCGCTGGCGCATGTGCAAACCGCGCTGTTCATCGTCTCGACGACGGGTGAAGGTGACCCGCCCGACTCTGCGGCGCGCTTCGTGCGCACGGCCATGCGCGAGACCGCGCAGATTCCAGCGCTGCGCTACGCGGTGTTGGCCCTCGGCGACCGAGGCTTCGCGCGCTACTGCGCCTTCGGCGATGCAGTCGATGCGTGGCTCGCGGATGGCGGCGCGACCCGCCTGTTCGAGACCATCCGCGTGCATAGCGGCGATGCAGCCGCGTTGGCCCTCTGGTGGCAGCGTATCGGAGTGTTCGCCGGCCAGTCCTTGGCTTCCGAGCCGCCCGCCACGACGCAATTGTCGCCCTGGAGCCTCTGCGCCAGAACACCGGCCAATCCCCGCAACCCCGAGAACGCTGCCTATTACGTCTCCCTCAGACCTACCGGGCCGTTGCCGCAATGGACCGCCGGCGACATCGCGATCGTCCGCCCGCGTAACGACCCAGCCGACGTTGCTGCATTTGTCTCCCAGCTACGGCTCGACGGCGAGATGCAACGCGATGGGGCTGCGCTGGCCGAGCACCTTGCGCGCAGCGTCCTGCCGCAAACCGAGGACGCGATCGCAGCGCTGAGCAGCCTCCCGCCGGCACAGCTCGTGGCGCAGCTTCAACCCCTGCCGACGCGCGAATACTCGATCGCCTCGCTGCCCGACGACGGCTGCATCGAGCTTCTGGTGCGCCAGGCGCGCCATCCCAACGGTCGCCTCGGCCTCGGCTCGGGCTGGCTGACGCAGCACGCGCCGAACGGCACCGCCGTCGAGCTTGGCGTGCGCACCAACGCCGCCTTCCACCCGCCGCGATCAGAGCAGCCGATGATCCTCATCGGCAACGGCACTGGCATTGCCGGCTTGCGCGCGCATTTGAAGGCGCGTGCGGCGGCGGGAGCGATGCGCAACTGGCTGATCTTCGGCGAGCGCGCGGCCGCCGATGATTTCTTCTACCGTGATGACATCGCCAAGTGGCGCATCGCGCGCGTCCTCGAGCGCGTCGACTTCGCCTTCTCGCGCGATCAGCCGCAGCGCGTCTATGTGCAGGATTGCCTGCGCACCCGCGCCGACGATATCCGCGCCTGGATCGATGCGGGTGCCGTCATCTATGTTTGCGGCAGCCTGCGCGGCATGTCCGCCGCCGTCACCGAAGCACTGACCGGGACCGTCGGCGAAACAACGCTGGCAGACATGATCGAGACCGGCCGCTATCGCCGCGACGTCTATTGACGCCCGCCGACTAGCGCTTGATGCGGAATTGGATCGGCAGCGCGAAGTTGAACGTTAGGCCGGGCGTATCCGAAGGCGGCTGCGGGAACGGGCTCGCCCGGCTCAGCACCTCGACGGCCTCCTTGTCGAGCAGCTCGGAGCCGGAGCTCCTGTCGAGATGCGCGGCGATCACCTTGCCTGAGCGATCGATCGAGAACGAGACGTTGGCCACACCCTCTTCGCCCCGCTGGCGCGCGTCGTGCGGAAACTTCTTGTTCTTGTTGAGGTGCAGAGTGACGGCCTTCTGCCAGCTCAGCGTCGCCTCCGATGGCTTGGAGGAGATGCCCTGTTTGGGTGCGGCGGGCTTCTCCGCCGGCGGCGCGTCGACGGGCGGCGGCGCGGTCGTCTCCTGCGAAGCAACGGAGGCGAGAGGGATGGCCTTCTGCTCCGGCCGAGGATCCTCCTCGGCTTCCTTGTCCTCGACCTCCTCGACGGGCTTCTGCTTCTCGACCACGACCTCGGGCTGAGGCGCCAGGGGGGCCTCCTCGACCTTCGGCGTCTCGATCTCCGATTTCTCCTTCACCTCCTCGGTGGGGGCGACGGCGGCCGCAGCCTCCTCGGCGCGCGGCCCGATGGCGAGATTGAGCTTTTCGGTCGGCGGCGCTGCCGGCACGGGAGCGAGCTCGAGCAGAAATGCGCCTTCAGTCTCGTCGCTCGTCTCTTCTTCCGGCCAGTTGACGAGGGCGAGAGCGCCGGCGGCGGCGTGCATCGACACCATCAGCACGCCGGCGAATGCCCAGCGACGCAGCCGCGGTCCGGCAGCATCAAGAAACTCAAGCTGCGCGCTCATGGCGTCGCGCTACTCGGGGCTGCTGGCGCTGCAGCCGGGGCTGTCGGCGCGGGAGCGGTGGTCGTTGGCGTGCCCGGCGCGGCCGGTGGTCCTTCGAGGCCGACGAGGGCAACTTTGAGGTAGCCCGCGGCCCGCAGCGTATCCATGAGCCGCATCAGCTCGCCGTAGGGCACGGCCTTGTCGGCGCGCAGGAAGAGACGCTTGTTGCGATCGCTCTGCGTCTGCGCATCGAGAGCCGGGCCGAGCGCGCTCCACAGCACCATGTCGTTGCCGACGGCCAGTGAGAGGTCGGCCTTCAGCGTGACGTAGAGCGGCTTGTCGGGCTTCTGCACCGGCTGCGCCTGCGAGACCGGTAGCTCAACCGGCACATCGACCGTCGACAGCGGTGCCACCACCATGAAGATGATGAGCAGCACCAGCATCACGTCGATGAACGGCGTGACGTTGATCTCGTGTGACTCGGAGAGATCGTCACCTTCCTGGAGCTTGGCCGCCATAGATGCTTACTCCGCGGCTCTGAGCTCGGGGCGCACGCCACGATCGAAGTCGCGTGAGACGAGACACTGCACGGCGACTCCGGCATCGCCGACGAGCGCCTTGTAGCCGCTGATGGCGCGCGCGAAGTGATTGTAGATGATCACCGCCGGAATGGCCGCGACGAGGCCGAAAGCGGTGGCGAGCAATGCCTCGGCAATACCCGGCGCCACGATGGCGAGATTGGTCGTCTGCGCCTCCGAGATGCCAATGAAGCTGTTCATGATGCCCCAGACGGTGCCGAACAGTCCGACGAACGGTGCCGTCGAGCCGATTGTGGCGAGCACGCCCGTGCCCTTGTTGATGTCGCGCCCGGCGGCAAACTCGACGCGCTCGAGGCGCGCCGCCACGCGCTCCTTGACGGCATACTTGTCAGCAACGTCCCAGGAGGCGCGCGTCTCGAAGATGGCAGCCCGGATCATGGCCGGCACGGCACCGCGCTTGGCATCGACGAGGTGAACCGCCTCGCTGAGCGAGTTGGCGGCGGCGAGCCGACGCAACTGCGCGCGCAGGCGGCGCTTGGCCGCCCACAGCTCGATCGACTTCGCCAGCCACACCGTCCATGTCACGACTGACGCGAAGAGAAGACCGATCATCACCGCCTTCACGATGATGTCCGCCTGCATGAACATGCCCCAAGGCGACAAGTCGCGCGGAAGCTTTTCGGCCTGGACCATCGCCGTCGGAGCCGGCGCCGCGCTTGCGGCGGCATCCGCGCTCGGCGTTGTGCCGGGAGCGCTGACGTCATGTGGTGCTTGGTCTGTGGGCTGCGTGCCGTCGGCGGGTGGCGCAGCAGCGCTTGGCGACTCCGGCGTTTGGGCTGCCGGGGCTGCCGCGGGAGCCATCGGCTCCGTCGTCGGCGCGGTGGGGGCGGGCGGC
>Ga0164243_10002438_pt1 | contig 30795 bp, 25 predicted proteins | sample OricompcompostOP_FD_108781 | JGI IMG/M metagenome (GOLD analysis project Ga0164243, IMG submission 108781) | Organic Plus compost microbial communities from Emeryville, California, USA - Original compost - Organic plus compost (OP) | ecosystem: Engineered > Solid waste > Mixed feedstock >... | reverse complement strand
TTGACCGCCCGCGGGTGGTAGCCGCGCTTCGTTCGGTAGTAGTCGTGGTACTCGACCAGGAACGGTGCCTCGCCGCCCTTCAGCTCGTTGTAGGGCGGTTGGGAGGCGGGCTTGCCGGCCTCCGCGTCCTTCCAGCGCTGCCGGCCCAGTTGCTCCAGCACCTGCGCGCGCTGCGCCGTGGTCATGCTGTCGTCGTAGCCCTTGGACATGACGCGCGTCATGTCGTACATGGTGCTGGCGACGACGGCCTTGATGCGCTTGTCCACGGCCGCGGCGCTCAGCGCCATGCCGCCCCAGCCGCAGATGCCGAGGATGCCGATGCGCTCGCGGTCCACGTTCGGCAGCAGGCCCAGGTAATCCACCGCGGCGCTGAAATCCTCGACGCTGATGTCCGGCGAGGCGACGTTGCGCAGCTCGCCGCTGCTCTCGCCGGTGTAGGAGGGGTCGAAGGCCAGCGTGACGAAGCCGCGCTCGGCCAGGGTCTGCGCGTACAGGCCGGAGGATTGTTCCTTCACGGCGCCGAACGGGCCGCCCACGGCAAGCGCCGCGAGCTTGCCGCTCGCGTTCTTGGGCTGGTACAGGTCTCCGGCCAGGGTGATGCCGTAGCGGTTCCTGAAGGTGACTTTCCTGTGGTCGACCTTGTCGCTCTTGGGAAACACCTTGTCCCACTGGTCGGTGAGTTTCACTGCGGACTGCGCCACGGCCGGGCTCGTGGCGACCGCGCCGACGCCCACGGCGGCGATGCCGGTGGTGGTCATTTTCAGCAGGCTGCGGCGGCCCCGGTCGGGGCCGCCCGGCGTGGCGATGCCGCTGCTCGTCTCGATGGTGTTGGTCATGATGGGCATTCCTTTCAGGCGGATCGCTGCCGCGTGGAGACGGTTCAGGGCGTGACGCGCTCGATGCGCAGCTTGTACGGGCCGGGCTGGGACAGGACCGCGAGGCCTTCGTCGACCTTGCCCAGCGGCAGCAGGCTGCGCGAATAGGAGCGCGGCTCGATGAAGATCGCCAGGTTGCCCCAGGGCGCGTAGTGGGTCAGTTCACCGGCCACGGGCGCCATGCCCTCGGGGGCGCCCTGCACGGAGAGCTTGCGCGGCAGGTGGGAGACGCGCTCGATGGTGTCGTAGTCCGTCATCGTCAGGGACAGCGGCAGCAGCGACGCGAAATCCCGGGCGGTGGCGTTGTCGTGCAGCGTGGCGGTGGCGGCCTTGTCGCCGACGATCAGGCGGATCTTCATGGTGGATTCCTTCGGCGGCGCGGACGGAGTGCCGTGCGGCGGCTGGGTCATGGCATGGCCGCCGAATGCGCACGCTGCCAGCCCGAGGATCGGCCCGGCCAGCAGCGCCAGCGCCGCGCGCCTCGGCCGGTGCGTCGTCGTGGGTGCAGGCGTTTCCATGCCTCGAATGATCCCCGTCGAGGCCGGTCCTGACTAGCTAATGAATGCTTAAAGGCATTATTAGCTAGACTAATCGAATCCCCGCCCTGCATGCGAGACTGCCTCATGGCCAGACGCAACCTCAACGACCTCCTGTCCTTCGTCACCATCGCGCGCGAGGGCAGCTTCACGCGCGCCGCGGCGCTGCTGGGGGTGACGCAGTCGGCGCTGAGCCAGGCGATCAGCGGCCTGGAGGCGCGGCTTCGGATCCGGCTGCTGACCCGCACCACGCGCAGCGTCTCGCCCACGGCGGCGGGCGAGCGGCTTCTGAACGCGATCGGCCATCGCTTCGACGAGATCGAGGCCGAGCTGGACGCGCTGACCGAGCTGCGCGACAAGCCCTCGGGCACCGTGCGCATCACCTGCGGCGACAACGTGCTGCACACCCTCCTGCTGCCCAGGCTGGCGCCGCTGCTGCGCGAGTACCCCGACATCGCGCTGGAGTTCGATGTGAACTACGGACTGCGCGACATCGTGGCCGACCGCTTCGATGCGGGCGTGCGCCTGGGCAGCACGATCGACAAGGACATGATCGCCGTGCCGCTCGGCCCGCCGCTGCGCATGGCGGTGGTGGCCGCGCCGGCGTACCTGGCGGATCGCCCGGCGCCCAGCACGCCCCACGACCTCACGGCGCACAACTGCATCAACCAGCGCATGCCCACGTCCGGCGGGCTCTACGTGTGGGACTTCGAGCGCAAGGGGCGCAGGCTGAACGTGCGCGTGGACGGGCAGCTGATCTTCAACACCACGCAGCCCCAGGTGGATGCGGCGCTGGCCGGCCTGGGGATCACGCTGCTGCCCGAGGACGAGGTGACGGCGCACATCGAGGCAGGCCGCCTGGTGCGGCTGCTGGAGGACTGGTGCCCGCCGTTCGCGGGCTATCACCTCTACTACCCGAGCCGCCGGCAGCCTTCGCCGGCGTTTGCGCTGGTCGTCGATGCGCTGCGCTACAGCGCGCCGCGCCCGCACCCGGCCCGCGCCGCCAGCCCGTCCAGGCGCGCCGCGGCATCGAAAAAGACCGCCGCCAGGTGATCAAACCGGGACATCAGTTCCACTTCATCTTCATGCCCTAGGCTGGCCGCATGCGCATCCTCCTGATCGAAGACGATCCCTCCCTCGGCAGTTCGCTGCAGTCGTGGCTGCAGATGGACGGCTACGCGGTGGATTGGCTGCAGCGCGGCGACCAGGCCGCCGCCGCGCTGGCCACGCACGCGTACCAGTGCGTGCTGCTGGACCGGGGCCTGCCCGGCCTCGACGGCGATGCCGTCCTGAAGGCCCTGCGTGCCGAGGGCGCTGCGCGGGCGCAGCCGCCGGTGATCGTGATCACGGCGCGCGACACGCTGGCCGACCGCGTGCAGGGGCTGGACCTGGGCGCGGACGACTACCTGGTCAAGCCCTTCGACCTGGAAGAGCTGTCGGCCCGGGTGCGCGCCGCCCTGCGCCGGGGCGCGGTGCAGGGCGCCCCCGAGCTGCGCCACGGCGCGGTGGCGCTCGACCCGGCCGCCAAGCGCGTGACCCTGGACGGCGCGCCGCTCACGCTCACCGCGCGCGAATTCGCCGTGCTGCAGGCGCTGATGCGCCGTCCCGCCCACATCCTGAGCCGTGCCCAGCTGGAGGAAGCCCTGTACGGCTGGGGCGCGGAGGTGGAGAGCAACGCCATCGAGGTGCACGTCTACAACCTGCGCAGGAAGCTGGGCAGCGGCTTCATCGTGACGGTGCGCAACCAGGGCTACCGGCTGGCGCCCGCATGAAGCGCTTCCGATGGCCGGCGGCCGGGCACCGGCCCGACACGGCGGAGGCCGCATTCCCGCGCCGCGGCTGGTCGCTGCGCCGGCGCCTGCTGCTGGCCGTGATGGGGACCAGCGTCGGCCTGTGGCTGACGAGCCTCGCCATCGTCGTCGGCGTGGCCTGGTTCGCGACCAGCGACGTCTTCGACGACGCGCTGGAAGAGGGTTCGCGCCTGGTGCTGCAGCTGGCGCCCCAGGGCGAGGCCGCCGCCGGCGCCTTCCCGGGGCTGCGCCCGGGCCGCGGCGACGCGCTGAGGCTGCGCATGTACTACCAGCTCGTGGCACCCGACGGCCGCGTGCTCCTGCGCGGCGAGGACACCCCGGCAACGGCCTTCCGGCCTCGTGCGCAGCATGAGGAGACGGCCACGGTCCGGGTGGAGGGCGAGTTTTGGCGCGTGCATGTGCGCCCCGGGCCCGGCGGCGTCACCGCCCAGGTGGCGCAGCCGATGGAAGAGCGCCTGGAGCTGCTGGAGGAAATGGCCGAGAACCTGGCCTGGCCCGCGCTGGCGCTGCTGGCGCTGCTCGGCCTGCTCAGCTGGCTGCTGATCCGGCGCCTGCTGCGGCCGCTGGAGGACACGGCCCTGCGCATCGACGCCAAGTCGCCGCACGACCTGACGCCCGTGCAGGCGCCCGATCCGCCGCGCGAACTGCAGCCGATCCTGGCTGCACTCAACGCGCTGCTGGCGCGCCTGGCCGCGGCGCTGGACGGCGAGCGCCGCTTTACGGCCGATGCCGCGCACGAGCTGCGCACGCCATTGGCCGCGCTGCGCATGCGCGTGCAGCTCATCGAGCGCGAGCTGAAGCTGCCGGACACCCATCTGCGGCAACTGCGCGCCGACCTGGACCGCTGCACCGCGCTGGTGGAAGGCCTGCTGGCGCTGGCCCGGCTGGAGCCTCAGGTCGAGCCCCTGGCACGCGAGGCGGTGGACCTCGAGGCACTGCTCGACGGCCTGGACCTCCAGGCACAGGCACCGGGCGTGCAGGTGGAGCGGGACCTGGTCGTGCCGCGGCTGCGCGCCGCGCCCGCACTGCTGGCCAGCGCGCTGCGCAACCTGGTCGACAACGCCGTGCGCTACGGCCGCGAAGGCGGGCGGGTGCGCATCGAGTCCGCGCGCCTGCCGCAGGGCGGCACGCGCCTGGCCGTGCGCGACGACGGCACGGGCGTGCCGACCGCGCAGCGCGCGCGGCTCGGGGAGCGGTTCTTCCGGGTGCTGGGCACCGGGCAGACGGGCAATGGCCTGGGCCTGTCCATCGTCGCGCGCATCGCCGCGCTGCATGGCGCCAGCCTGCGGTTCGAGGACGGGCTGGACGGCCGAGGGCTGAGCGTGGTGCTCGATTTCCCGCCGGACTGACGCACATCAGACTGCCTTCATCTTGGGGCCGCCCAATGGGGTTGTCCCGCCTCGGCGGGGTTTTTCTTGCATCGACAGAAAGAAAGGAATCGAATCATGCGCAACACTGCATCCACATGGGCTGTCGCCGCCGTCCTGGCTCTGACCGCCGCCGCCTCCTCCGCGCAGCCGGCGGGATACACCGGCCCCAGCAACGCGCCCAAGGCCGCTGCCCAAGGCGCGTATGCGGGGCCCGTCAACGTGCCGCTGGTGACCGTGCGGCAACTGCTCGACGCGGGCCGCGACGACCAGCCCGCCCGGCTGCAGGGCCGCATCGTCTCGTTCGAGGGGAACGAGCGCTACACCTTCGAGGACGCCACCGGCCGCATCATCGTGGAGATCGACGACGAGGACTTCCCGCCCGGCCAGGCCGTGAGCGCCGAGCACCGCGTGGAACTGCTGGGCGAATTCGACAAGGGGCTGCGCAAGACCGAGTTCGAGGTGGACCGGGTGACGCTGCTGCCCTGACCGGGCACATGAACGCCGGGGCGGACCGGAAGGCCTGCCTCTTTTCTTTGCGACTGCAGTGGCGGCCCGCATGAACGGCCGCCCGATCCGACGAGGCATCCGATGAACACAGAGGAAACACGCGCCGTTCTCACCATCTGCCTGCTGGCCGCCTATGCCGACGGCGACAAGCACGACCGCGAGCGCGAGCAGATCCGCGAGGTGGCACAGGGACTGGCGCAGGACCGGCAGGTCAACCTGCCCGGCCTGTACCAGGACGTGCTGATGCGCCGCGTCCAACTGGCCGACGTGCTGCCGAAGCTGGCCAGCGACGAGGCGCGCCAGCTGGCCTACGAGATGGCCGTATGCGTGTGCGAGGCCGACGGCCGCACCAGCGCGCAGGAGCAGGCCTTCCTGGCCGGACTGCGCGAGGCGCTGGGCCAGGCGCCGGCGGGCTTCGCCGAGCAGGCCGATGCGCTGGCGGCCGCGCCGCTGCAGGCTGCCGCCGTTGCGCTGCCGGAAGCGCCCACGGCGGACCAGCCGGCGCCGCACCCCGCCGCGGTCGACGCGCTGCCGGGCACGGCGGCGCAGCGCCGCCCCGGCACGCTCCCGGCCGCGGAGATGGACCGCAAGATCCTCCATGCATCCATCCTCAACGGCGCCATCGAGCTGCTGCCCGAGAACCTGTCCACGCTGGCCATCATCCCGCTGCAGATGCGGCTGGTCTACCAGATCGGCCAGAGCTACGGCTACGAGCTGGACAGCGGCCACATCAAGGACCTGCTCGCGACCCTCGGCGTGGGCCTGACCTCGCAGTACCTGGAGCAGGCCGGCCGCAAGCTGCTCGGCGGCCTGCTGGGCAGGGCGGGCAAGGGCCTGCTCGGCGGGCTGGGCCGCCAGGCGGTGAGCAGCGGCATGAGCTTCGCCGCCACCTATGCGCTGGGCCACGTCGCCAACCAGTACTACGCCGGCGGCCGGACGCTGGGCACGCAGATGCTGCGCGATGCCTACCAGCACGTGATGGCCGACGGCCGCCAGCTGCAGGCGCAGTACCTGCCGCAGATGCAGGAGACGGCGCGCGGGCTGAACGCGGCGAAGATCCTGCAGATGGTGCGCGGCGGCTGAACAGGCGCCGGGACGTTGACGCACGTCAAGCGACTGCCCGTACCCGGTGTCAAGCTGGCCACTGCCGGCGTGACCCTGCATGCCGAGCGACCTGGAGGCACCATGACCGGCTCGACACATCCGAAGCGGCCGCGCGCGGATTCCGCGCCCGGAAACCACGGCACGTTCTCCCAAGGGGCGCCGCCTGCGCTCGACCCGTGGCTGTGGAGTTCCGTCGCGGCCGACGTGGCGCTGGCCTCGCGAGCCGGACCCGAGGGGCTGGAGGCGCGCCGCGCGCGCCGGCTGCAGCGGCTGCTGAGCGCGGCCGCGCGGCACTCGCCGCTGTGCGAACGCATGCTCAGGGGGCGGGACCTGTCGCGCCTGCGCCTGCAGGATCTGCCGGTCATGCGCAAGGGCGAGTTGATGCGGGACTTCGACCGGTGGGTGGCTGACCGCTGCCTGCGGCTGGCGGCGCTGCGCCGCTTCGTCGGCGATGGCCGGCGCATCGCGGACGCCTTCCATGGCCGCTACGTGGTGTGGGAGAGTTCGGGCAGCAGCGGCGAGCCCGGCATCTTCGTGCAGGATGCGCTGGCCATGGCGGTGAACGATGCGCTGGAGGCATGGCGGCGCCCGCTGCTGCGCCCGCTGCAGCGGATGCTGGATCCGTGGTGGCTCGGCGAGCGCGTGGCCTTCGTCGGCGCCATCGACGGGCACTTCGCCAGCACGGTGTCGATCGAGCGCCTTCGCCGCCTCAACCCCCTGCTCGCCGGCCGGCTGCGGAGCGTGTCCTTCCTGTGGCCTGTCGAGCGCATCGTCGCCGCGCTGGAGGACTTCGCGCCCACCGTCCTGGCCACCTACCCCAGCGCGGCGATGCTGCTCGCGCGGGAGCGCAGGGCAGGGCGGCTGCGGTTGCCGGTGCGCGAGGTGTGGACCGGGGGCGAGGATCTCTCGCAGGCCGAGCGCCGCTTCATCGGGGACGCCTTCGGCTGCCAGGTCGCCAACAGCTACGGCGCGTCGGAGTTCCTGTCGCTGGCTTTTCAGTGCGAGCACGGGCATCTGCACCTGAACAGCGACTGGGCGATCCTCGAATGCGTGGACGCGCAGGGCCGGCCGGTGCCGCCGGGCCAGCCCGGCGCGACCACCTTGCTGACGAACCTGGCCAACCACGTCCAGCCGCTGATCCGCTACGACCTCGGCGATCGGGTCGTCGTCCACGCTTGCGCGTGCACATGCGGCTCCTGCCTGCCCGTGATCGAGGTGCAGGGCCGCAGCGACGACACCCTGCGCCTGCGCGGCCGCGCGCACCGCACGGTGGATGTGCTGCCGCTGGCCTTGAGCACCGTGCTGGAGGAGCAGGCCGGCCTGTACGACTTCCAGCTCGTGCAGCAGGGGCCGGGCGATCTGCTGCTGTCCACGGGCCTGCAGGGCGTGGAAGGCGACGAGGCGCTGCACCGGGCCCGCCGTGCGCTGGGCGACTTCCTGCGCAGCCAGGGCGCGGAGGGGATCCGCATCGACTGCCGCAGCGGCGAAGCCGCCCGGGCCCTTCGCAGCGGCAAGGTGCCGCGGGTGGTCGCTGCGCCCTGCCGGTGAGCGAGGCTGCCGGTCACGGCGGCGCGCCCCGCACCGCCGGCAGCCGGATCGCCACGTAGGCCATCCGGTGCTCGCGCAGGACCAGCAGCGCGACGTGCCGCCCCGGTCGCGCGGTCTTCAGGCCGCGTCGGAAGTCCTCGAGGCGGTCCAGCCGCACCCCGTTGACCGCGACGATCAGGTCGCCGGCGCGGATGCCCTCGCTGCGCGCCGCCCCGACGGCGTCGCGGACCAGCAGCCCGCCGTCGCTGCCCAGGAGGCGTCGCTGCGCGGGCGTGAGTTCGCTCAGGCTCAGGCCGAGTTCATCGTTTCCAGCCGATGGCAGCTCGGACGGTGGTGGTGCGGGCTTCCTGGAAGCCGCTTCCTCGGCGAGCGTGACGGAGATCGTCCGCTGCGCGCCCTCCCGCCAGACTGCCAGGCGGGCGAGGCTGCCGGCCGGGCGCGCGGCGATCTGCCGCAGCAGGCCGGTGAAGTGGCCGACCGGCGCGCCGTCCAATGCCGTGACGATGTCGCCCCGCGCCAGCCCGGCTGCCTGCGCAGGGCCGCCGGCCGCCACCCGGACGGTGAGCGCCCCGCCGGCGTGCCCGTCCTGGCCGAAGGCCTCGGCCAGCGCCGGCGTCACTTCCTGGAATTCCGCGCCCAGGCGCGAACGATGCACCCGGCCGTCGGCCTGCAACTGCGCCGCCACCTTCATGGCGAGGTCGATCGGCACGGCGAACGACAGGCCCATGTAGCCCCCGTTGCCGCTGAAGATCAGCGAGTTGATGGCGACCACCTCGCCGCGCGCGTTGAACAGCGGGCTGCCCGAACTCCCGGGGTTGATGGCCGCATCGGTCTGGATGAAGGGGATGTCGCCCGCCCCGTCGATGAAGCGGTCGATGGCGCTGACGACGCCGGAGGTGACGCTGCCATGGAAGCCGAAGGGTGCGCCGATGGCCGCCACCCAGTCGCCGGGCCGGATGGTCGAGGAGGTGCCGATGACGGCCGGCTGCAGGCCCTTGGCCTCGATCTTCAGCAGCGCGACGTCGCTGCGCGCGTCGGCGCCGAGCACCCTGGCGGGAAGCCGGCGTCCGTCGTCGAGGCGGACGTGCGCCTCGTCGATGCCCGCCACCACGTGGGCGCTGGTGAGGATCACGCCGTCGCTGGTGAGGATGACGCCGGACGCGAGATCGCGGATCTGGCTGACCCTGACCGTGGCGGGCAGCGGCCAGGCCAGCCGGTCCGCGAAGTCCAGTTCCGGCGCGAATTCCAGGTCGATGTCGGCCTCCGAGGCGTCGCGCCCGATGCGCAGCGTGCTGATGTCGACCACGCTGGCGCTGCGGCTGGCCACGAGCGCGGAGAAGGCTGCCTCCGGTGCCGTATCGGCCGAGGGGCGCCTCGGCGCATCAGGAACGGCAGAGCAGCCGACGAGGAGACATGCGCCCAGGAGCCAGATGCCGGCCCGCGCGGCCAGGCACCGGTTCGTCGCTGGCGTGTGGCGGGCGTCGGGCATCGGGGCAGCCGGAGGCGGGGCCGGGCGTCGGGGCGGCCCGCTGCCGCGGCGGGCCTTCAAGTGGCAGAGGGCGACAGCACCGCGGGGCGCACGACGTCGCTGGATTCCTCGGCACTGCGGATGGCCGTCCCGAAGGCCTGCAGTTGGGCAGCGCAGCTGCCGTCGTCGATGCTGCGCATCGACAGCGAGGTGCTCAGCAGGGGCGCGCGCCCGATCAGTCGGGAGACTTCCGCGATGGCATCCGGCGCGCCGGTTCCGCCCATGACGCTCACCACGGCGGCAGGGGGCAGGTCGGCCCGGCGTTCGGCAATGAAGCTGCGCATCGGACCGGCCAGGCGCTGCATCCAGATGGGAGACACCAGCACCACGGCATCGAAGCCTTTGGGCGACGGCCCTTCGTAGCGCACGCGCGGCCGACGCCGCAGCGCCGAATCGAGCACGCAGCGCAGGGTGCCGGTCGCGCCGCGTCGCGGCCGGGTCTCCAGGACCTCCGCCATGCGCCAGTTCTGCTGGCTGCACAGCAGTTCCGCCACGCGGCGGGAGGTCCCCGTGTACGAGTAGAAGATCACCAGGGCGTTGCTCATCGTCATCTCCAGTTCCTGCGCTGGAGATCAATGTAGGACCGCGGGTCCGCCCCCGAGTTGACATGCGTCAAGCAAGCCATGCGGGCGGGCGCCGTGCCGTTCGTGGGGTGCCATTGACGCCCGTCAAGCCGGGCGCGGCCCCGCTTCCTATGCTTCGTGCATTGATGCTGCAGGAGATCGTGATGGCCCGCGACGACGATGTCTCAGTGCCGCTCGGAGACGACTGGCTGGCTCTGTGGGTGAACTTCCAGAGGAGCCTGCTCGGCGGCTGGGCCACCCAGATGGGCGCCCTGGGCGGCTGGGGCGCATGCTGGCGAGCGGTCGACCGCGAACTGTGGGACCAGTGGGCCGCCCGCTTTGCCGGCGGCGTTCCCATCGACGGCTAGTGCGGCGCCGGGGCGATTGCAGGCGGCCCACCACCTCTTGTTGCGGAGGGGACTGCGGTCGAATCTTGAACTGTTCAAGCCCGCCGCCGAAGCGACGCGCGCGGCGGGCCGTCCGGCTCAGGCGCCCGGGCGCGGTTCCGCGCCGCGATGGCGGCCTGGCCGCAACCTCGGCATCCAGGTGCGCCAGCCGGGCGCAGGATCCTTTCTTTCCGGGTAGCTCATGCGCACGCTTGCCAGTTCCTCCAGCCCCTTTTGCGTGATGGCAAGGACCTGGGCCCCGGTGGCCTTGCCCGAGAGCATCAGGGGATCGGACGGGGCCGGCACCAGCGCGATGACGAGGCCGGCCGCGCGCAGAAGCCGCACGCCATCGACATCCTCGGGCTCATTCAGCGTCAGTGGCAGCCGGGAGCGCGCAATCCGGCTGAGCAGTTCCATGGCCATGGCATTACCTCCTTGACTCGTTGACCATCGACGAACGACGCACGTTGTCCGCGCATTCCTGGCGACAGAGGAAGCGCACCGCGAATGCTTGCACAGCCCCGCCCCTCTTTGCAAACCCCGCGTTGAAAACGGGGTTGAACTCCTACAGCGCCATCGAATCCGGGCGACATCGGAACGCGGTCTCGGCGGGCGCGGCGCCCGAACCGGCACGGCGCCTCCTGCATCACACTGGGGCTCATGAGATTCCGTCATGCCATGCCTTTCGGTGCGGCCCTGCCGGCGGGCGGGGGCGTGGACTTCCGCCTGTGGGCGCCGGGTGTGGCAGAGGTAGGGTTGGAATGGCAGCCGGCCGGCGCCGCGGATGCCTGGACGGCCCTGCCGCTCGCCGCGCAGCCAGGCGGATGGTTCGCCCGCCACGTGCCCGAGGCGTCGGCCGGCGCCCTGTACCGCTTCGTGCTGCCCGACGGCCTGCACGTGCCTGATCCGGCGTCGCGCCGCAACCCGCAGGACGTGCACGGCCCCAGCGAGGTGGTCGATCCGCTGGCTTTCGAGTGGCGGCACGGCGGCTGGCGCGGCCGTGCGTGGGAGGAGGCCGTGATCTACGAACTGCACGTCGGCACCTTCACGCCCGAGGGCAGCTTCGACGCGGCCCGCGCGAAGCTGGCGGAACTGGCCGCGCTGGGCATCACTGCCGTCGAGCTGATGCCGCTGGCCGACTTTCCCCGCGCGCGCGGCTGGGGCTACGACGGCGTGCTGCCCTTCGCGCCGGAATCCTCCTATGGTTCGCCGGCGCAGCTCAAGGCGTTCGTCGACGCGGCCCACGGCCTGGGCCTGATGGTGCTGCTGGACGTGGTCTACAACCACTTCGGCCCGGAAGGCAACTACCTGCACGCGCACAGCCCCGCCTTCTTCCATCCGGCACGCCGCACGCCGTGGGGTGCGGCCCTCAACTTCGACGCGGAAGAGGCGCCCACGGTGCGCAGCTTCTTCGTCCACAACGCCCTGTACTGGCTGGAGGAGTTCCGCTTCGACGGGCTGCGCCTGGACGCCGTGCACGCCATCCGCGACGACTCGCCGCGCCACCTCGTCGCGGAACTGGCCGAGGCCGTGCAGCAGGGCCCGGGCCGCGAGCGCGCCATCCACCTCGTGCTGGAGAACGACCTCAACCAGTCGCAGTGGCTCGCGCGCGACGCGGACGGCCGGCCGCTCGCCGCCACCGCGCAGTGGAACGACGACCTGCACCATGCGCTGCACGTGCTGGCCACCGGCGAGACCGACGGCTACTACGCGGACTTCGCCGAGGAGCCCCTGGCGCTGCTCGGGCAGGCGCTGGCGCAGGGCTTCGTGTACGACGGCAGCCGGTCCTCCGTGTACCGTGGCGGCGAAAGGCGCGGCGAGCCCACCGGCGGCCTGCCGCACACCGCCTTCGTCTCCTACCTGCAGACGCACGACCAGATCGGCAACCGCGCCTTCGGCGAGCGCATCGATGCCCTGGCGCGGCCCGAGACCGTGCGGCTTGCGCGCGCCATGCTGCTGCTGTCGCCGCACGTGCCGATGCTCTTCATGGGCGAGGAATGGGCGGCGCGCACGCCCTTCCTGTTCTTCTGCGATTTCGGGCCGGAACTGGCCGAGGCGGTGTCGAACGGCCGGCGCGAGGAGTTCAGTCGTTTCGCCGCCTTCGCGCAGGCCGAGGTGCGGGCGCGCATCCCTGATCCGAATGCCGAGAGCAGCTTTGCCGCCTCGCACCTGGACCGCGCCGAGCGCGGGCGCCCCGGCCACCGCGAGGCGCTGGCGGCGGTGCGCGCGCTGCTGGCCCTGCGGGCGCGCTGCATCGTGCCGCACCTGCCGTCGCGGCCCGGCTCCGGGCGATGGAAGGTGCAGGGCGACGTGCTCTACCTCCAGTGGACCCTGGTCGGCCGCGGCCGCGCGGCGGACCTGCAGATGGTCGCCCACTTCGGCGACTCCCCCCGGCGCGCGGCCGCGCCCACCGGCCGCGTCATCCACCGGCAGGGATGCCGGCGCCACCCGGCCGGCGGCCTGACGCTGGCACCCGGCGGCCTGTGCGTCGCGCTCGCGGAGGCTGCCCATGCATGAATCCCCCGACACGCTGCCGGCCGCCCGCATACCGCGCGCCACGTACCGCCTGCAGTTCCACGCCGGCTTCACCTTCGACGACGCCGTCGCCATCCTGCCGTACCTGCAGCGCCTGGGCGTGAGCCATGTCTACTGCTCGCCCATCCAGCGTGCGCGGCCCGGAAGCACCCACGGCTACGACGTGGTGGCGCACGGCGAGATCAACCCCGAGCTGGGGGGACACGAAGGCTACTGCCGCTTCTCGCAGGCGCTGCGCGCGCACGGCCTGGGCCAACTGCTCGACCTGGTGCCCAACCACATGGGCGTGCTCGGCGCCGACAACCCCTGGTGGACCGACGTGCTGGAGAACGGCCCGGCCTCCGCCTACGCCGGGTACTTCGACATCGACTGGGAGCCGATGGACGCCGACCTGCGCGGCAAGGTGCTGCTGCCGGTGCTGGGCGACGCCTACGGCCGCGTGCTCGATGCGGGGGAACTGGTGCTGGACCTCGACGCCGATGCGGGCCGCCTTGTCGTGTGCTACCAGTCGCAGCGCTTCCCGCTGGCGCCGGCCACCTACGCGCAGGTGCTGGCCCGCGCCGAGGGCATGGCCTGCGAACCGGCCGATGCCGTTCGTGCCCTGAGGCAACGGCCGGTGGAGCCCGCGCTGGAGCGCGCGGTGCGGGCAGCGCTCGCGGCCTGGAACCGCCCGGGCGAGCGCGACGCGCTGCACACGCTGCTGGAGGCGCAGCACTACCGGCTCGCCTTCTGGCGGGTGGCCTCGGACGAGATCAACTACCGGCGCTTCTTCGACATCAACGAGCTGGCGGCGCTGCGCATCGAGCGGCCGGAGGTCTTCGAGGCCACCCAGGGCCTCGCGCTGGACCTGGCCGCGCGAGGGTGGGTGGACGGCCTGCGCATCGACCACCCCGACGGCCTGCGCGACCCGGCGCAGTACTTCGCGCGCCTGCAGGAAGGCTACGCCCGCCGCGCCGGCCGCCCGCCGCCCGGCATCGATGCCGAGGGCCGGCCCGGGCGGCCGCTGTACGTGGTGGCCGAGAAGATCGCCACCGGCCATGAGGAGGTGCCCGGAGAGTGGGCCATCCACGGCACCACCGGCTACCGCTTCGCCAACGTCGCCGGCGGCGTCCTGGTCGACACCGCCGCCGAGGCTGCCTTCGGGCGCATCTGGCGCACCTTCACCGGCGAGAAGCGGCCCTTCTCCGAGATCGCCATCGAGGCCAAGCGCAGCGTCGTCGCCAACCCGCTGGCGTCCGACATGACCATGCTGGCCGCCATGCTGCTGCGCATCGCCCGCGCCGACCGGCGCACACGCGACTTCACTTTGAACAACCTGCGCCGCGCGCTGGCCGGCGTGGCGGCGTGCATGCCCGTGTACCGCACCTACGTCACGCCCGAGCGGGGCGCCTCGCCGCAGGACCGGCGCCTGATCGACGAAGCGGTGGACGCGGCGCGCGCGCGCAGCGAGCTGGCGGACGACAGCATCTTCCAATTCGTCCGGCTGGCGCTGCGCGGCGAGGCGCCGGCCGGCGGCGAGGTCCCGCAGGCGCTGCGCGAGCAGGTGCAGCGCTTCGCCGCGCGCTTCCAGCAGTTCAGTGCGCCGGTGGCGGCCAAGGGCGTGGAAGACACCGCCTTCTATCGCTGGTTTCCGCTGGCCGCGCTCAACGAGGTGGGCGGCGAGCCGGACCGCTTCGGCTTCACGCTGGAGGCGTTCCACGCCGCCAGCGCCGACCGGGCCCGGCGCTGGCCGCACACCATGCTGGCCACCTCCACGCACGACAACAAGCGCTCCGAGGACGTGCGCATGCGCATCGCCGTGCTGTCGCAGATGCCGGCGGCGTGGCGCCTGGCGCTGCGCCGCTGGCGCACGCTGAACGCGCCGCTGCGCCGGCGGCTGGCGGCACGGCACGGCGGCGCGCAGCCTTCGGCCGCCGACGAGTACCTGCTCTACCAGACGCTGCTTGGCACCTGGGAGGAGGGGGGCGACGCCGCCGCATGGGCCGAGCGCATGGCGGCCTACCTGCGCAAGGCCGCGCGCGAGGCCAAACAGCACACCAGCTGGGTGCAGCCGCACGAGGCCTACGAAGCCGCGCTGGACGGCTTCGTGCGCGGCGTGCTGGCGAACGCAGCCTTCACCGCCGACTTCGTGCCCCTGGCCCGCCGCCTCGCCTGGTACGGCGGCCTCAACAGCCTGGCGCTGATGGCGCTGAAGTACACCTCGCCCGGCGTGCCCGACCTGTACCAGGGCAACGAACTGACGGACTTCAGCCTGGTCGATCCCGACAACCGCCGTCCGGTGGACTACGCGCGGCGTGCCGCGATGCTGGCGGCGGCCGACGAGGCCGGGGCGCCGCCCGTGCTGTCGCCCGCGACGCTGCCCGAGGCCAAGCTGTGGATCGTCTCGCGCCTGCTGCGGCTGCGCGTCGAGGCGCCGGCGCTGCTCGCCGGAAGCCATGAGGCGCTGGCCTGCGCAGGGCCTGCCGCCGACGCGGTGATCGCCTATGCACGCGTGGCCGGCGACGGCGCGGCGGTCGTCGTCGTCACGGCCCGATTCCATGCACGGCAGGCCGGCGCTGCCGGTGAAGAAGAGGGCGATGCACGGTGGGATGCCTCCGCCTGGCAGGGCACCACGCTGGCGCTTGCAGGGCCCGCGCCGTGGCGCGACGTGCTCGGCGGCGGAACCCACGGGCCGGGGTCAGTGGCGTTGTCCGTGCTGCTGAGGCGGCTGCCCTGCGCCGTGCTGGTCGCCGCGCCGCGCTCCGCGCACGAGGGCCTGTAGGCCGGGACTGACGCGGCGCGGCGATTCCGGCTTGTGCCGGCGGCTCGGCCGGGCGCCCAGGATGTCTGCAGGAGACAAGACCATGCCCACCCGGACCCACGACGTGTTCCCCTACATCCGCCTGACGCGTCCCGACCGCATCGACCTGGAGGTGCACGACGACGTCAGCATCTGGATGGGCCGGTTCGGCGTCACCGAGGCTGTGCTGCGCGAGGCGGTGCAGCGTGTGGGCCCTTCGCCCGATGCCGTGCGGACGCTGCTGCGGCATGGCCCCGCCGCCGGGAGGGCCCGGGCCCCGGCCGGCCGCGCCTGACGCGTCGGGGCAAGCACCACGGCACCGCCGGATGCCCACCGCGCGGTGGGCCGGGACCAGCGGACCAAAGGGCGCAGCCGCCTACAAAGAGCCGAACGCCCGCGCCGGCACACTGGCCGCTCGGCGGGTCTCGGACAGCGCAGATCCGCCGGCTGCTTCAGCATGGAGAACATCTATGGCAACCAATCCCGACGACCCCGACCCGACGCTGATCCAGCCAGGCGAGAGCCCGCCTGCGCCGCCCCGGCCGGATCCGAGGCCTCACGAGAAAGAACCACCCGACACGCCGGACGAGCTGGAGCCGGGCGATCGCCCCAACCCCGACCATCCGAGCATCACGCCAGGGTGAGGGACATGAGGCCGCGCAGTCAGCTCGATCGCGTCTCGCCTGCCCCGCTGCGGATCTTCATCGGCTGCGTGGCGCCGTCCGGCACCGCCCTGCAGCAGCCGGCGTGACGGTGGCGCCGCATGCAATTCTGGAAAAGGAGACACCGAACGCCGCGCGAACTCGAGCCCGGATGGACAGTGGAAATCGACGAGGGCATCGGCGATACCCTGGTGGCCACCATCGCGCTCCATCACATCACCCTGTGCAGGATCGTCCATGCCTCATCGGACCGCGAAGGCGAAGGCGCGCGCCTGGCGCTTCGGCGTGAAGCCGAGGACTGGATCGCCGAATACGTCTCGCGGCATCGCGGTGCGTAGGGCAGGCTCTCAGCGCCCGCGGGGCGAGCCCGGGTGATGCCCGGAGACCGCGGGGTGTCGAAGGCCAGCCTTTCACACGGCCTGCCGGTTGCCTGTCGGATCGTGCGCCGCGCCGCCGGCGAAGCTGTAGGCCGGCCCCTCGCGCCGCTGCTTGCTCTGGTACATGGCGGCGTCCGCCGCCCGCAGCAGCATGGCGAGGCTGTTCCCGTCGCCGGGATGGCGGGCAATGCCCACGCTCATGCCGACCTGCAGGGCGCGGCCCTCGTAGTCGATCGGCGAGTCCGCGGCGCCGATCAGTCGGGTGGCCAGCCCCGCCAGCGCCGGTTCGGCGTGCCGCCCCGGCACCAGCACGGCGAACTCGTCGCCTCCCAGGCGGGCCACCAGGTCGTCCGGGCCGAGTTGGCGCCGCAGCCTGGCGGTGAGTTCGGCCAGCACGGCATCGCCCGCGGCGTGGCCGTGCCGGTCGTTGACGGTCTTGAAGCCGTCGAGATCGAACAGCAGCAGGGCGAAGGGACGTTGCTGCGCCAGCCATTCGTCTGCCTTGCTCTGCAGGCCCGAACGGCTCGCCGCCCCGGTCAGCGCATCCGTGCCCAGCGCGGCCACCAGTTGCCGGGTCCGCACCGCAAGGGCCTGCTCGGAGCGCAGCACCAGCCGCAGGCGCGAAGCCATGGCGATGGCGAAGACGACCAGTTCAGCCACCAGCGCGGCCTGCGTCACGTTCATCTGGCTGGGCGCCCAGGCCACCCAGCCCCAACTGGCCACGACGATGGCCGAGATGCCCGCCAGCAGGACGGCCACGCCGATGCAGTACAGCACCGCCGGCCAGTAGCGGCGGCGCACGGCCATCGCCGCGCCCGCCACCAGGACGACGGTGGAGGCGACGACGGAGACCTGGACCAGCCGGAACATCAGCAGCGGATGGGAGCCCCACAGCGCGTAGACGACCGCCGCGGCGAGCAGCCAGGCCATCCAGCGCACGACGGCATCCAGGCGCGGCGCGTAGTGCTGCAGGCGCAGGAGATGGCGGCCGAACTGCAGCTTGCAGATCGCCCAGAGCCCGGGCGCCACCGTGTAGGCAGCGCTCGCCGCCGCGGGCCAGTCCGCGAACGGATAGCGCAGCGTGTGTCCGTTGAAGCCGGCGATGGCCAGCAGCGCGCACGCGCAGGACAGCAGGTAGTACAGGTGCAGCGGCTCGCCGAACACCAGCAGCAGCACCAGGCCGAACACCACGAGGCCGAGCAGCACGCCGTAGCTGATGCCGTCGAACATGCGCTTGTCCTGCGTCGCCTGGAGGTAGTCGACCGGGTCCCAGGCCCGGACGTCGTAGATGCGCGCGAACGTGGAATCGACGCGGAAGTAGACGGTGTAGGGCTGCTGGTCGGGCAACTGGAAGCGCCACGCCATCTGCTCGGAACTCAGCGGGCGCGTGCTCCACGGATGGCGCATGCCCGTGGTCACCGGTGGCGCGATGGCACGCCGGTTCCGGTCGAAGGGGCCGTAGAACTGCAGGTCGTGCGTGGACACGGTGGGCACCACCAGCGCCCATTCGCGCCCGGCGTCCTGCGGCCGGTCGAGCTGCAGCGTCAGCTTGAACCACAGCACGCGGTCGGCCTCCTTGCCCACCAGGGGATCGTCGGCGAGGGCGAAGCGCGCCTGCTGCCGCGCGCCGAGGACGTCGGCGATGGCGAGCGCGCGGCCGGCATCCTCGAAGTACTGGAGCTTGCTGGCCAGCGGCTGGCCGCCGGGCAATGCCTGCAGGCGCGCCACGTGCGGCCCATCGCCGGACGCATCCGCGATGGCATGCGGCGCGAGGGCCAGGCCGCCCAGCAGGGCCAGCCAGAGCACCGCCACGCGCGGCGCGGCGGGCGGCTGCCGGCGCGGGCAGCGGCTGAACCAGGAACGCATGCCAAGCCGCAGTACGGCGACGAGCGCGAGGACGTGGCTCATGGGACTTCAGGCGGACAACGCGTGCGATGGGCCGGCGGCGGCGCCGGAAAAGCCCACGGCGGCAGCGATTCTCTCGATGGGCAGTCATTGTCTCCCAGCGCCGCTCTCCCTGCGGCCGTCGCGCGCCAGGCCGCTTCGGCGGCATGGCCCGGTCGCACGCGGGCGCCCGTGACGGGCGGCGCAGGCCGCATCTCCACGGACCCGGCCCGGCTGAAGGCCCCGGCGCGGCGACGGCGCTCCCGGGGCCCTGCGGCTCACTCGAAGGCGAAGGTTCTCACGCCGTCGTTGTACTGCAGCGACCGCACCTGCCAGGTCGATGAGGCTTGGTTGCTGCTGCTTCCCAGGAAGAGATAGGCGCCCCGATAGGGCGCGCCGCATGCTGCCGGCGCCGTGGCGTCCAGTCCCGCGGCCGTGTCGCAGGCCGGCAGGGCCTCCTTGTCGCGGAACATGCCGCCGTCGGCGGGTGCGGCGTCCGCGAAGCAGGCCTCCGCCGGCAGCGCGTCCACGTCCAGCGGCGTGCCGCCCGTTTCGCTGCCGCTGACGTCGGTGCCGCCGATCGGCGCGCCGGGGGAAGAGCGCCAGCCCGGGGTCTGCGGCGTGATGACCACGGTGGAGAACTGGCCGGGGGTGAGTTCTCCGTAGTGCTGCCCGCCCGGCGACAGGAACTGGTAGTACGTGTCGTAGGTGACCGTGCGGTAGCGCACGCGCGCATCGGCGATGGTCGCATCGGCGTCCAGCGGCGGCTGGCCGCACTGCGTGTCGATGACGAAGTCGAAGGCGATGTAGGGGAGGTACTGCGTATGGACGTAGCCGGGATCGGGCTGCATCTCGATCTTGATGTTCTTGAAGTCCCGCACCTTCAGGCCGTCGAAGCCCGGCAACTGCAGCACGGCCTTGTTGCCGGTGCCGCCGCCCACGAAGGCGCCGACGGGGGCCGCCGGTCCGCTGCCCGTGGTCATGGAGAGCACGCCCTGCGCGATGGACAGCGAGGCCTGGTTGAGCTGCGGCATGGCCGTCGCATCGGCATGCGTCCACGTCCGTGTGAAGGGCAGCGCGGTGGGGGAGGCGTCAGGATCGCCGAGCGCTTCCGCGAACTGCGCATAGCCCATGCCGGCATTGCTCAGCGACACTTCCAGCGCTGCGAAGAAGGCGTCGAAGCGCGTCGCCGCATCGGCATCGAAGGCATCGGCGAGATCGCCTTCCAGTTCGTAGCCGGCCGCGGTGAGCAGCGCCTTCAGCTCGGTGGCGGCGGCGGGCAGCGCCTCCCCGAGTTCGGCCAGGGCCTGCGCCAGGCTGCCTTGATGGAGTTCGAGCCATGCGGCAGGCGACTGGCCGGCGGCCAGGGTGACGAGAAGGTCCGTCAGCGGATTGATGGCCGCTTCCTTCTTCGCATCGGTGGCCACGGTGTACAGCGCGTCGGGCGGCGGCGGGGCGGCATCGCCGCCTGCCTTGAGCGTCATGCCGCTCGCTGCCGTGGCGCGCACCAGGCAGGGCAGGGCCTGTTCCTCCAGCGACAGGCTCCAGTGGCCGTCCTGGTCCGCCGTGGCCGAGGCGACAGGGCCGCGGGCGCAGAAGGCGGTGACTTCGGCGCCGGGCAGCGTCGTGCTGCCCTTGAGCGCGGGCGCCGGGGCAGGAGAGGGTGCGGGCGCAGGCGCGGGAGCGGGCGGGGGAACGATGAGCGGCAGGCCGCCGCCACCTCCGCCGCCGCCACCGCAGCCGGCAATCAGGGCAGCCACGGCCAGGGCCGGCCAGCTCCAACGGAATTCAACATGCATCGACTCTCTCCTCCAGGGGATCACAAGGGAATCTTGAGGATAGGGAGCGTGGTTGCCTGCTGTTACCTGCCTATCTGGCGGTCCCTGTCATCCCGATGACAGTTCGCGTGAAAGAGCATGGCGCCGCGGTGGATGCATGTCGGACCAGCACAGCGGTTTGTAGTGCTTCCGTACATATACAAGAGCACGGGCAGTTCGTGCGGTGCAGCGAGAGCCGCCATCTGTGTGTGAATGCCGCCGCATCGGGTGTTTTTCAGTCGCGCTGTTATTCGGATGACAACTGCCTAGAACCAAATGCTGCGTAAACGAAAGTGGCTACCTAGCATTCGTTTCATGCAACAGATGGAAACAGCTCTTGCCGCAAGCGCGCCGGCGGCCCGCGAGCACACCACATACCGCAGCGCCTTCGTCTGCATGGGCAACCTGGCGCGCGTACGCGAAGCCTGCGGCCACCGGATCGCGTCCGAGTTCAGTGCGCAGATCCTCGAGCGGCTCGCAGCGTTCACCGACGACCCGCAGCGGCAGGTGGTGCGCGTGGGCGACGACTGCCTGGTGCTCTGGCTGCCGGTGTCCGAGGCACATGACGACGACGTGCTGGAGCAGTTGATGGTGCATGCCGCGACGCAGCCGATGCGCGTGGGCGGCGACGGCAAGCCGTTCGTGCCCGCGCTGCATGCCGGCTGGACGGCGCTGTACGCCGAGCAGCCGCGCGCGCTGACGGCGGACGAGGCCGGTTATGTCCTCTACGCCTCGGCATCGAACCCGGTGGCCTGCACGCCGATGTGGCGCGGCTACCCGGACCGCTTCCAGGCCGACATGAAGATCGCCGCCGCGGTCGCGCAGGCGCACTCGAGCGACCTCGTCGGCTGCGAATGGCAGGGCGTGATCAGCCCCTACTCGCCGGTCAACGTGCTCTATTGGCGGGGCGTGGCAAGCCCGACGGTCGGCGATGCGGACATCCACCTGTCGTCGCCGGAAGTGTTCATGCCTTCGATGGAGCGCCTCGGCCTGACCCGCATCCTCGACCGCAGCCAGGCGCTGCAGGTCTTCGGCCGGCTGCTGCGCGATCCGTCCCTGCGCCTGGCATGCCGCATCTCGTCCCTGAGCGTCCAGCACGACCACTACTGGTCGAAGCTGCTGGCGCTGCTGGCTGCGAACCCCGCCGCGGCGAGCCGGTTCACGCTGGAGATCTCCGGGCGGGCGCCGCTGCCCTCGCTGGACTCGGCGCGCTCCTTCTGCACCGCCGTGCGCGAGCGCGGCGCGCGCATCGCGATGGCGGGCTTCGGCAGCGGGCCGATCAACCTCGAGGGCCTGCAGGCCTGCGGGCCGCAGACGCTCCTGCTGGACGACAACTTCGTCCTTCGCAGCCGGCACGGCGCGGAGGCCAGGCGCGCACTGCGCGACATGATCCGCATCTGCTCGCATCTGGCCGAGCAGATCGTGGTGGCCGGCATCGAGACCGAGAGCGACTACTCGTACGCGCTGCGCGCCGGCGCGCGCTGGATGTGCGGGCGCTTCGTGAACGGGGCCCAGTTCGATCCCGCCAAGGCCTTCGCCCAGAAGCCGGAGGACAAGTGGATCACTTCCTCGGCCGCACGCGCGGACACGGCCGTGCGCCATCCGCCCTATGTCGCTGCGTGGGGGATCGCAGGATGAGCCGCCACGTCGCACGGGACATGCAGCAACTGCGGGTGTTTCTGCTGGAGCTGCGGGCGGACCTGAACAGGATGAACGAATCGATCCAGCAGATGCAAAGGCGCACCGGCCAGTTGCTGAGCCTGTTCCAGCAGCAGGAAAAGGATCTGTCCGAGCAGATGTACCTGGACCTGGAGCGGGCCATCCGCGAAGCGGCTTCGGGCAGCCTGCCCGGGGGCGCGGGCCTGCAGCCCGTGGCGAGGCTTCCATCCGCGTCCGTCTCCAGGATCACGCCAACCGTCGAGGCACGTTCATCCGTGCAGCGCCGGCTGCGCGTGGCAGCCAGCAAGTCCGCCGCTTCGGGATAGGTCCGCATGACGCCGAGCAGCTAGACCCCGAACCACGCCCACGGCGTGCGTGCCGCCGCACAGCGGCGGCCCGGCCTCCGGACTCCGGAGTCCCGCTTCATCACCAAGGATTCTTTTATGACTTACTCAGCAGTCAGGGCCGCGTTCGCCTTGCCCATGCTCCGCCGCATCGCGCTGGCCGCGTTCGCATCCGCGATCCCGGCGGGCCTCGTCCTGGCCAACAACGTCGGAGAGAACGCCGCATGGCAGTTCCAGACGTCGGCGGACAAGGTCAATGCGGCGGCCGTGCAGGACATGATCCAGAAGAAGAAGTCCGGCTACTACGCGGCGCCGGTCACCAACTACAACTACACCACCAACATCCAGCGCCAGTACAACTGCGACGTCACCGCCAACGCGACGGGCAACCAGGGCACCAACAGCACGGTGGCCAACTCGCCCAGCAGCGCGGGTGCCGCCTCGCAGTCCACCGGCAACGCCAACGCCAGCGACGTCGGCAGCACCGGCTCCACGGAGATCGGGAGCTCCCAGGGCAACAGCGGCGTGGTGGCCGCGGCCGCGGCCGGCAACACCAACAGCTACGTCAACGGCGCGGCGTGGCAGGCGCTGAACTCCAACCAGACCAACAGCGGCAACCAGTCCGCCTCCGTCAGCGGCAGCACCGCCTGCGCCTACGGCGCATTGAACTGATTTCCTGGAGACAGCACGTCATGCAATCGAACAACAGCGGGACCCGTCGCAGCGTCGAGGCCAACCGCGCAGCCCGGAGAATGTGGCGAACGGGCCTGGCCGCCGCGGCGGTCGTCCTGGCATCGGGCTGCACCTACATCCCCCAGCAACGCGTCGCTCCCGGCGAGGTGCCCATGCTGCTGGGCCCCTCGGTGCGCGACAACGTCACGCCCATGGAGGGTGTGCTCGCCTGCTTCGCCGACCACGTCGCCGCATCGAAGCGCCCACCGGTCGTCATCAGCGTGGGCGACGTCAAGGACTACACCGGCAAGTACAGCATCAACGAGGGCAACGCCATCACCCAGGGCGGCGCGCTCATGGTGTATTCCGCACTGGGCAAGCTGGCCGGCGCGGTGGGCGTGGCCGAGCGCTTCGACCCCATCATCGCCGAGCGCGAACTGGGCTACGCGGACCGCCGGCAGCTCGGCGACGGGCGCGCCCATCGCCTGGGCACCAACGGCTCCACGCAGGTCGTGCCGTGGCTGCCCTATTTCGGCGGCAGCATCCACAAGTCCGACTACTACATCGTCGGCGGCATCACAGAGCTGAACTACAACATCAACTCGGGCGGCTTCGAGGTCGCGAAGAACCAGGTGGGCGCCAAGGCCAGGACCTTCACCGCGTCGGTGGGGGTCGACCTGCGCATCGTGGACACGCGCTCGCTGGTCGTGCTCAAGACGGTCAGCCTGACCAAGCAGTTCCACGGCTACGAAGTGGGCGTGAACGTGTTCCGCTTCTTCAACAGCGACCTGTTCGACGTGGACATCGGCGGCAAGGGCCAGGAGCCGCTGCAGCTCGGCATCCGCACGGCGCTGGAGGAGGGCGTGGTGCGCCTGCTGGGCACCGTCACGAAGGTCGATCCCGAGCCGTGCCTGACGCTGCGCCCCGGCAGCGGCGCACCGCTGCCGACCACGGCCGCCGAGAAGCTGCGCACCGTGCCCAACCCCGCGCCGAGGGAAGACGAGCCGGCCGCGGCGGCGCCCGTGGGCAGCGCGGTGAACCTGGTGCGCAGCAGCGGCGCCGCCGGCGAGCCCTCGCAGGCAGCCAGCCAGATCACCTTCGACGTGGGCTCCGCCACGCTCGGCGGCGCGGCGATGTCGATCGTCGACCAGATCGCCGCGCAGGCGCGCAAGCAGGCCGTCGAGTTCGTGCTGACGGCGCGCGACACCGAGAACTGGGACGCGCGCAAGCGCGACGCGCTGACCGACCAGCGCATCGCCGCCGTGACGTCCGCACTGGTCAACCAGGGCATCGCACCGGGCGCCATCAGCCTGAGCTGGCGCCCCGATCCGTCCGACACGTCGATCCACCGCGACGGGCCGGGCCTGCAGGAGATCGCGAGGCTGCGCATCCAGGGCGCAGCCGCGCCGGCCGCCCCCGCGGCGGCGAAGTAAGCATCCAGAAGAGAAAACGAGAACGAGGCGAATCACCGTAGAGGAGGAGACATCCACGCCTGAACGCCGTTCACATCGCCCGCACATTCCTTTTTCACGTATTCCAGTTCATTCGACTTCACAGGACATTCCATGAAAGCACGCAAGAACCGCGGCCTGCCCGGTCGCCGGCCGGCCCTGAGCACCATCGCCGTCGCAGCGACCCTGATCGCCGGCGGCGCCCAGGCCGCCGAGACCAACGTCTTCGGCACGCCCGTGCCGCCCGCCACCGTCAACGGCTACACCACCGTCGAGTCGACGCAAGCCAACATCAACACCGTCGACGCGGCGATCTCGAGCGCGACGGGCGGCGTCGTCGTCGACGGCAACGGCGCTCCGGTGACCGGCTCCACGCTCCAGACCTCCGACAACCTGATCCGCGCCAGCGCTGGCGGCAACAGCTTCACGAACACCATCGACCTGGCCGCCACCCCCGAGACCGCGGGCACCGGCACCGGCGCGGGCTCGCTCGGCCTGTCGGTCAACACCAACGGGCTAGACGAAGACGATCTGCCGGTCACCGGCAACGTCACCAGCAGCGTCACCGGCAGCACGGTGCGCGCCTCGGCCGACAACTTCGAGGACGGCAATGCCACCGTCACCGGCAACACCATCTCGGCGGTGACGCAGGTCAACAGCGGCAGCACCTCGATCGCCGGCAAGGTGAACGGCGGGCAGACCTCCTTCAACACGCCGGGCTCGACGACGCTCGACACCGTGGGCGCCCCGCTGGCCAACGCGACCGGCGGCGTCGTCGCCACCTCGGTCCAGCGCTCGGATGAAGCGGGCGGCAGCTCGGCGACGGTCTCGAACAACGCGGTCGAGCTCCAACTGACGCATCCCGACACCCAGGTCATCGAGGCCGGCCCGGTGCTGGGCACCAACACCATCTCCGCCACGCTCAAGGGCAACACCGCGCGCACCACCATCGACCTGCAGTCCGGCGACGCGCCGGCCTTCGAGGGCTCGGCCGTGCTGAGCAACCTGCAGGAGCGCAACGCGGCCGCTGCCTCGGCCCTTGCGGCGGATTCGTCCATCGACGCACTCGTCCATGCGAGCCAGCCCGGCAGCGTGGTCACGCTCCAGGGCGCGCTGTCGGTCTCGGGCAACAGCATCGCCAGCGCCGCCACCGGCAACGAGGCGCTGGGCGCCAACGGCGCGGCGGGCAACCGCATCCTGGTCGGCGACCAACTGTCCGTGACAGGCGCCACCGGTGCCGGCACGCCGCAGAACAACGCCGCCCACGACAGCGGCAGCCTGGGCGTCAACCTCGACGCCGACCTGGCCATCCTCAACAGCCAGGGCAACAACTTCGGCGCCAACGTCGGCAGCACCACGGAAGACAGCCGCATCAGCGGCGCCGTGCAGTCGCTCGACGGCGGCTCGGTCGCGCTGTCCGGCAACGGCATCAGCGCGGCGGCGACCGGCAACGCAGCCGCCAGCGCCATTGCCAGCGGCGCCGGCGCGGCAGCCTTCGACGCCACGGCCGCCATCGCGAACCAGCAGACCAACTACAACGTGGGCGTCACCGCGACGGTCGACGGCTCGGACATCCTGGCCGGCACCGGCCTGAACGGCGGCGTCACCCAGAACGGCACCGTGACCGTCGAAGGCAACAGCGCCTCGGCGCGTGCTTCGGGCAACGAGGCGTCGCAGAGCATCTCGCTCGCCGCCAACAGCGTGGGCCTGGGCGGCGGCAATGCCGTGCTGACGGGCGGCACGGCCGTGGACGGCAACGTGTCGGCCGCCGGGGGCGCCACGCTGACCAACCTGCAGGCCAACTACAACGGCTCGGTCAGTGCCGTGAACGCGGATTCCACGATCGGCCTGGACGCGGACTCGCGCGCCGGCGGCCCGCTCGGCAACGTCGTCGCCAACAGCACGCTGTCGACCGCGGGCAACACGCAGGAGGCCGTGGCGCTGGGCAACAGCGCGGGCAACGCGCTGTCGCTGAGCGGCAATGACGTCTCCACCGGCGCCGGCATCGCCAGCGTGCAGATCGGCGGTCTCGCCTCGCCCGTGTCGGCCACGCTGGACTCCGCGGCAGCGGGCCTGGTCGCGAGCACGCACGTCGCGGGCAGCACCCTCGCGGTGGAAGACAACCTCCAGCGCGCCATCGGCTACGGCAACTCGGCTTCCAACACGCTGGACGTGCAGGCCAACAACGTGACCGGCCTGGCCGTCGGTGCCGGCGTGGCCTCGCAGGTCGGATACGACGCCGCAGACGCCGTGGCCTTCAACGGCGCCGGCGACCTGCCGACCGTCACCGCCGCCTACGGCATCCTGAACAACCAGTCGATCCAGTCCGGCGTGAGCGCCGAGGCCGTGAGCGCGCCTGGCCAGGGCGGCCTGGGCCTGATCGTCGAAGGCAACCTTGCGGGCAGCAGCGCACGCAACGAGGGCAACGCCTTCGTCGGCGCAGCCTACGGCAACGACGCGTCCAACAGCCTCACCCTGGAAGCGACCGACCTGTCCACGACGGGGGTGGGGACGACGCCGGTGGCGAGCGCCACCAACGTCCAGGCCGTGGCCGGTTCGGCAGCGGTGCTGGCCCGTGCGGCCGGCGGCAACGTGGTGCTGACCGACATCGAGGACGACGTGACCAACGCCTCCGTCTCCGCGTCGGAGAACACCATCCAGGCGCTGGCCTACGGCAGCCGTGCGACCACCCGGCTCGAAGCGGGCGGCGTGGACATCGCGACGTCCACGCCCGCCAGCAGCGGCGCCACGTCCAGCAGCGGCAACCTGCAGGCCAACGCAGCATTCACCGTGCAGAACGCGCAGTCCGGCCAGGGCAGCGTGGTGGCCACGCAGCTCGACGCCGCACCGGCCTCCGCCACGAGCGCGGCCGGCGTGCGGCTGGAGATCGGCACCGCGGCAAGCGTGGGCAGCGTGCCTGGCCCGCTGCGCACCGAGCTGCTGAACAGCTCGGCTGCGGCCGACGGCAACACCTCGTCTGCCGGCGCCACCAGCAACAGCGCCACCAACGGCCTGGCCCTGGACGCCAACAGCCTGGCTGCCACCAGCGCGCTGCAGAACTTCCAGGTGACGAATGCGGATGTGTCGGCGTTCATCGGGCTGGCGGGGACCCAAGGATCGCCAGGCGGCTCCTATCCGGGCGCCTCGGTGTCCGCCACCGTGGGACCGTTGACCGCCCTCAACGGCGCGGGGCAACTGACGGTTCCCACCGGCGAGACGGTCGTCTTCAGTTGGAGCGGCTTGGACGCCGCGACGGCGCTGGCATTGGAGAGCTACCTGACCGGCCTCGGTTTCTCGGTTGCCTCCGGGTCCGCGACGGCTGGTCCAGGCACCTATGACCTGAGCGGATTCGACGGCCGCAGCCTGGTCGGCACTACCCTGAACACGACCGGGTTTAACGCGCCTGCCGTGGCGGGCACACCCAACCAAGGTGGCGTCGTCCTCGCAGTCCAGAGCTCGACCGACCCCGGCTACACGGCCCAGGTCACCGGCTCCACGCTGTCGGTGAACGACAACACGTCCAGCGGTTCGGTGACCGGCAACTCGGCCTCGAACACCCTGGCCGTGACCGCGAACGAGATCGTCCACGGCACGACCCAGACCGCCTCGACGGCCAACAGCGCCGGCGGCTCGGTGCTGGCCGACCATGCGCTGTCGAACGTGCAGGGCGTGACGGAAGGTGCCGCACTCACGAGCAACGTCAGCGGCACCTTCGCCATCGACGTGGCCGCGGACGCCACCATCCAGGACAGCGCACTCAGCGTGTCGGGCAACAGCCAGCGCGCCTCGGCGGTCGCCAACACGGCCACCAGCAGCCTGTCGCTGAGCGGCACCAGTGTCTCGGCCGGCTCGGCCTTGTCCTCGGTGCAAGGCAGCGAGGCTGCGGTCACCGCCAGCTCCAGCCTGGAAGTGTTCGCGCCGGCAGCGGTGGCCAATTCCAGCGTGTCGCTGTCGGACAACCGCAACACGGCGCTGGGCGTGATCAACGACGCGAGCAACACGCTGAGCGTGGCGGCCACCAACGTGGCCCCCGTGGGCGGCGCGCCGGCCAATGCCCTGCTGCTGCCCGGCACCGCGACCGGCGACCACGTGCTGAGCAACCTGCAGACCGCGGAAACCGCCGTGTCCAGCAGCGCCTCGACGCAGCTCTACAACCAGGACCGCGTGGCGGACCAGACCTCCGGCGTGCTCAACAGCACGGTGGCGATCAGCGGCAACAGCACGGTGTCCGAGGCCTCGGCCAACCGCGCCGTCAACGTGGTGTCGGTGGAGGGCGCGGCCGCGCTGAACGCCAGCGCCGGCCTGGTCAACCAGCAGATGAGCAGCGCCGACGTCACGTCCAACGCGACCACGACCGCGGCGCTGAACCTGACGGGCAACGGCGTGGCGCTCAACGGCAGCAGCTTCTCGATCGACGGCAACAGCACCTCGGCCCTGGCACGCGGCAACTCGGCCAGCAACGTGCTCAACGCCTCGGCCGGCGGCAGCTACGGCGCGTCGGCCTCCGGGATGGGCGGCAGCGCGCTGGCACTCGGTGTGGTGGGCTCCACCAACGCCACCGCCGCGATCCTGAATGCCCAGACCAACGGCGGTGACGTGTCGGCTTCCAGCACGAACGCGGCCTACCAGGTCGCGCTCAACGCCGGCGCACCGGCCGGTGCGGCGGTGGCGGGTTCCACCGTGGGCGTGACGGGCAACAGCGTGGCCGCCTCGGCCTACGGCAACAGCGCGACCAACGCGCTGACGCTGACGGCGCTGAACACCGGCGCCCCGGGCGCCGGCGCACCGACGGCCGCGGTGGGCAACTACCAGGTGAACAGCGGCGCCATCGTCGCCACCGCCACCAGCGTTGCCTATGGCATCGGGGTGACGGGCGGCGTGGGCGGCAGCTCGCTGCGCGCCACCGGCAACCAGGTCACCGCCAACGCGGTGGGCAACTCGGCCGCCTCGTCGATCCTCTCGGCGCGCTGAGACTGAAAGGTCGCCTCATCCCGGTGTGTTCCCGCCGGGAATTTGGCCCGGACCACTTCCCGTGGTCCGGGTTTTTTTATTTCTGCTTCGCGAACCCGCTGCGTGCGACGTGCAGCGCTTTCGTCGCAAGCGCGGGCGCGCGCAAGCCTGCCAGGCAGCAGCGCGGGCCGCCGTGTGCACTAGTGCAACAGGCGCCGATCTTTTTTTCGCCCACTTTGTTATCTGGATGACACCTCGATGGAGCCAGATGCTGCTTAGGTGAAATTAGCTACCTAGCATGCGTTCCATGCAACAGATGGAAACAGCCTGTGCTGTGGATGTGCCGCCGATTGGGAAGCGCACCACGTACCGCAGCGTCTTCGTCTGCCTGGGCAACCCGGCCACACCGCCGATCGCGGCCGAGTGAGCAGCAACTGACCCGGCACGCCGCGCACAGCGGCTGGTCGGGAAAGGAGTTCCCGCCCTGGCGCAATGCAATCCCCCGAGATGCGCCAGTTCGATCCGGAGACGCCCAGTGCGTTTCTGGGTCTTTTTTTCCTGAGTCGGCAAGGGAGTGTGCAAGCCGTGACGATCGCCGTGATGCGCAGCAGTGCGGCCGTCACAGACAGTACTTTCTTCTGCGCAATGCGATGTACATTCACCCCCTGCTAGCCTCCCTGCCCGAAGCGACACGCAAGGCCGTGAGCGCCGCCGCCACCTTGCGGTCCTTTCGCAAGAACGAAATTGTTCTGGAATCAGGCCAGCAGACCGAGTTCGTCTACTGCGTCGGTGCCGGGCTGCTCCGTGTGGTCTCTTCCGGCTCCGGAGATGCGGACCTCACCACGCACTTCCTCAAGCCCAACGAAGTCCACGTCGGCCCCAACTTCACCGACAGGGACTATCGGGCGGACGTCACGCTGCTCGCCGCGCTGCCGTCCTCCGTCTACATGATTCCCAGGCGCTACCTGCGCAGGCTGTGCGAGGCCTACCCGGCGGTCGCGTTGGGGCTGCTGGAGATGAAGCTCCAGCGGATCGCGGCGATGGGCAGGCAGATGCGCCGCGTCGCCACGCTCTCGGCGGAGCAGATCGTCGGCAGGGCGCTGTACGACCTGACGCAGGAGGCTTCCGACGGGACGCGGGTGCTGGACAAGCGCATACCGCAGTCGGTGATCGCGTCGTACGCGGGCCTGTCCCGGCCGGTCGTCAACAGGGTGATCAAGGAGATGGAGGAGCGGGGCCTGCTGCGGCGAGAAGACCAGGTGCTGACGCTTTCGCAGCGCATCGGCCACTCCACCGACTTCGGCGAGCTGACGCCGGGTGAACGGCCCGCGGAGGCGGGCCAGGCGCCGTACGCGGCGCCGGATTTCGATTTCGGGCTGGATGGTCCACCGCTTCCCCCGGACGATCCGTCGAAGAAGTCCGGGGACTGAAGCGGCA
>Ga0164243_10002436_pt1 | contig 30797 bp, 29 predicted proteins | sample OricompcompostOP_FD_108781 | JGI IMG/M metagenome (GOLD analysis project Ga0164243, IMG submission 108781) | Organic Plus compost microbial communities from Emeryville, California, USA - Original compost - Organic plus compost (OP) | ecosystem: Engineered > Solid waste > Mixed feedstock >... | reverse complement strand
CGCAGGACGCACCGGTTCGATCCCCGTGCCTTTCCTTCCGGCGTTACCCCGCATTCGCCAGCGGGGGTGAGGGTGTGTTTGCTTCCTGCACACACACACCGCTTCGTCCCCCCTTCGTCATTGGCGATTGTATCTTTTGCAAACACCCGCTTTTCGTCATGCCAGCGAAAGCTGGCATCTCAGGCCTTTGCGCACCGTCGCTTGAGACCCCAGCTTTCTCTGGGGTGACGAAAACCGTCAATCCACCGCGCGTTTGCAAACGATATAATTGCCTCGTCATTGCGAGGGGCCGTGAGGCCCCGCGGCAATCCAGGGCCTCGTGCAACTGCCCTGGATTGCTTCGTCGGCTTCGCCTCCTCGCAATGACGAGGGGAGAGGCTCGTCACTCCGGGGAAGGAGATGCCGGCTTTCGCTGGCCGGGGGGCGTCAGTCCCAGCCTTGCGCGAGGAAGCGGGTGGCGCAGGCGGCGAGGAAGGCGGCGCCGTGGGGGAGGGTGGTTTCGTCCACCATCATCCGGCTCGAATGGAGGCCGCAGCATTGGCTCCAGTCGTCGCCCTCGCGCGCGACTCCGAGGAAGAACATCGCTCCCGGCACTTTCTGCAGCACATAGGAGAAATCCTCCGCCCCCATGATCGGATGGGCCATGCGCAGGAAGGACTCGGAGCCGCCGAGCTCGCGGGCGATCCGTTCGCCCAGCGCGACGGCGCGTTCGTCGTTGATCGTGGGCGGGAAACCGGGAACGATCGTCACTTCCGCTTCCATCTCGTGGGCCGCCGCGATGCCCTGCACAAGCCGGGCGAGCGCGGCGTGCACCGTCTCGCGGGTCGCGGGCGAAAGGGTGCGGATCGTGCCTTTCATCACCACCCGGTCGGGGATGATGTTCTGCGCGGTGCCGGCATCGAGCTGGGTGATGGTGACCACCACCGCCTCCGCCGCGTCGAAGCGCCGCGTCACCAGCGTCTGGATCGCGCCGACGATCTCGCAGGCGACCGGCACCGGATCGCGCGTGTCGTGCGGCATGGAGGCATGGCCGCCCCGCCCCGTGACCGTGATCTGCAGCGCGTCCGCCGCGGCCATCAGCGGCCCGGCCCGGCTGCCGATCACCCCGTGCCGCGCATTGGGCATGACATGGAGGGCGAAGGCGGCGTCGGGCAGCGGCGACCCGTCCGCCTTCCCATCCGCGGCGCCGCCGAGCAGCCCGTCCTCGAGCATGAAACGGGCGCCGTGGAAGCCTTCCTCGCCCGGCTGGAACATGAAGCGCACCTCGCCCGCCAGCGTCTCCCGCCGGGCAGTGAGGATGCGCGCGGCGCCGGCCAGCATCGCGGTATGGGCGTCATGCCCGCAGGCATGCATCCGCCCGGGGACGGCGGAAGCGAAATCGAGCCCGGTCTCCTCGTGCATCGGCAACGCGTCCATGTCGCCGCGCAGCAGCACGCAGGGGCCGGGCGCGGCGCCTTTCAGCACTGCCACGGCGCCGGTGGTGGACGGGCCTTCGCGCCATTCCAGCGGCAGGTCGGCCAGTTCGGCGCGGACCTTGTCGCGCGTGCGGGGCGTCTCCAGGCCGAGCTCCGGCTCGGCATGGATCGCGCGGCGCAGGGACACGATGCGGCCCGCGATCTCCCGGGCGTCTTCGAGCAGGGTTCCGGTCGGCATGGCCGGGATGATAACGCGCCCGGCCGCATCCCGCCAGCACTCAGCCCTTCAATGGGCGAGCTGGACCGCGATTCGCTTCCAGGCCGCGTTGTGGGCCCTGATCGAGAACACCAGCAGGATGTTGAGCACCACCGCCTGGTAGATGAAATACCACAGCGGGCTGCCCGCCAGCATCGAAAGGCCGAGGACGATCGCCCGCGGATTGGGGCCGAGGAACTTCCAGATCAGGGTGAGCGGCGGGATCTCCTCCCGCACCGCCGCGCGGATCCGCTCCAGCGCGGCGCTGTCGCCCTGGGCATTCTCCACCGCCTTGTCGATCCGCTCCGAATAAGGCGTGACTCCGCCGGCGAGCCAGAGATAGGCCCCCGCCAGCGCCCCCAGCCCGCCGCGCCGGGTGGAGGCGTCGTCCGCCGCGTGGGTCGTCTTGAGCCAGGGCACGCCATAGACCCAATATTGGTAGGACCGGCGCTGGACCTCCACATGGTTGGACTGGACGATGTGGCTCGCCCCCGCGGCCGAGGCGATCGCCCAGCTCACCCAGCCGATCTGGTGCTGCAGGATCCAGGCGAGGATCACGTAGAGCACGACATGGCTGGCATAGTCGCAGATGCCGTCCACCATCTCGCCGATCGGGCTCGCCCGGCCGGTGAGGCGGGCAAGGTCGCCATCCGCCCCGTCGACCACGTGCCAGCCCATGTGCAGGGCGAGGCCGAGCAGGGCGGAAGCCGGATAGACCAGCCCGGCCGGCTGGGCGTAGGCGATTCCCGCCGCGATCACCATCAGCCCGCCCAAGACCGAGACCATGTTCGGCGTGATCGGCGTATGCGCCAGCAACCGGGCCAGCTGCCATGCCAGCGGATGGTAGAGATAGCGGTTGAGCGGATCATTCAGCTCGCGCGGCCGGCGCGGCCTTGCGATCGGCGCGCGGGCGGGAGCGCCAGGGTTGGAGGCATGCATGGATGGCGGGCGAACCCTTCTCCTCGACGAACCGCGCTGATTCCGGCGCCTATAGCGGCTTTGCCGCGCGGAAACAGGGCAAAATTAGGGCAATCCTATCGATTGCAAACGCCCATCCTTCGTCATGCCAGCGAAAGCCGGCATCCCAAGCCCTTGCGCCTGGTCACCCGGACCCGCATCTCGCGCCTTTCCGGCGGAAAAGGAGGCCCGGTTCGGAGCCGTTAATCCGCCATGCATGTGCGAGCTGCAAATCGCGCGAAGGAACGGCCGGGCGCGGCCGCGGGAAGTGACGGCGGGCAGCCTGAAAAGCTGTGCATCGTAGCAACACTCTGTTGCAGATTCGCGACAGCCTATTTCGCTTGCTTGACGTGTCGTCAACTTCTTGCTTTTTCCGCGCGGCATCAACGACGCGAGATCGTAACAATTGCGCGAGCGAGCGTCTGAAGGGAATCGAACTCAATGAAGCCAATCAAGGTCGCCGTAATCGGCTTGGGCAATTGCGCAAGCTCGCTGGTCCAGGGCGTCGCCTATTATCGCAAGAACAATTCGGCCGGCGGGCTGATCCATGAGAATATCGGCGGCTACGGCGCGGGTGACGTGGATTTCGTGATGGGCGTGGACGTGGATGCGCGCAAGGTCGGCCTCGACATCGCCGACGCGATCTTCGCCGGCCCGAACTGCACCGCCGTGTTCGAGAGCGACGTGCCGAAGAGCGGCGCGAAGGTGATGATGGGCCGCATCCTCGACGGCGTGGCCGATCACATGACCGGCATGGGCGATCGCGGCTTCGTGGTGGCGGATGCCCCTGAAGCGACGAGGGAATCCATCGTTGCTGCGCTGAGGGAATCGGGCGCGGAAGTGATGCTCAACTTCCTCCCGGTCGGCTCGCAGGAAGCGACCGAGTTCTACATGGAATGCGCGCTGGAAGCGGGCGTGGGCGTGGTCAACTGCATGCCCGTGTTCATCGCCAGCCGCCCCGAGTGGGAACGCCGATTCGCCGAGAAGCGCCTGCCGATCGTGGGCGACGACGTGAAGGCCCAGCTCGGCGCCACCATCGTGCACCGCGTGCTGTCCAGCCTGTTCGGCGCGCGCGGCGTGAATGTGGAGCGGACCTACCAGCTCAACACCGGCGGCAACACCGACTTCATGAACATGCTCGATCGCCAGCGGCTCGGCTCCAAGAAGGAATCGAAGACCGAGGCGGTGCAGGCGATGCTCGCCCAGCGGCTCGAGGACGAGAACATCCATGTCGGCCCGTCGGACTATGTTCCGTGGCAGAAGGACAACAAGCTCTGCTTCCTGCGCATGGAAGGCAATCTGTGGGGCAATGTCCCGATGAACCTCGAGCTGCGGCTCTCGGTGGAGGACAGCCCCAATTCCGCCGCGGTGGTGATGGACGCGATCCGCTGCTGCAAGCTGGCGCTGGAGCGCGGCGAGGGCGGGGCGCTGATCGGCCCCTCGGCCTTCTATTGCAAGCACCCTCCGCAGCAGTTCAACGACGATCTCGCCTCGCAGATGGTGGACGAGTTCATCGCGGACGACACCGCCCTCGCGGCGGAATGATCGCCGGATAATCGCAAGGCGGCGCCGGGGCCCTCGCGGCGTTCCGGCGCCGCCTTCCGTTTGCGGGACGCCGATATGGACGCGCTGATCATTGCCGCCGGATACGGCTCGAGGCTTCGCGCCCTGGCGGATTCGAAGCCGCTGGCCGAAGTGCGCGGCGTGCCGCTGATCGAGCTGGGCATCCGCCAGGCGGCCCGGGCCGGCGCGGGCAAGGTGGTGGTGGTGACGGGCCACGAGGCGGAGCGGCTCGAAGCCTTCCTTGCCGAGCTCTCCAGCCGCTCCGGCATCGCGATCGAGCCGGCGCGGGTGGCGGACTGGTCGGTGCCCAATGGTTATTCGGTGCTGGCGGGCGCGGCCCGGATCGCGGGCGATTACCTGCTGATGATGGCCGATCACATCTTCGAGGCGGACATCCTGCGCCGCCTCGCCGGGCAGGGCGATTCGGCGCGCGGGGTGACGCTGGCGATCGACCGCCGGGTGGAGAGCGAGCTGGTGGATCCGGACGACGCGACCTGGGTCTCCACCGCGCCGGACGGGCGCATTCGTGCGATCGGCAAGGGCATCGCGCCTTACGACGCGGTCGATTGCGGGGCATTCCTGGCGACGCCCGAGCTGGCCCGCGCGATCGAAGAGGCGATTCGCGCCGGCGCGCCGGGCAGCCTGTCGGACGGGATGCAGCGCCTGGCCGATGCGGGCCGCGCGGCCACGATGGATATCGGCACGGCCTGGTGGCTCGATGTGGACGAGCCGCGCTTCCATGCCCTGGCCGAAGAACAGGCCCCGCTCCACCTGCCGGAGATCTACGCGGAAGCTGCAGGCTGAGCGCTGGAAAGTTCCTCCCCGTCGCGCAGCGATGGGGAGGGGGGCCATCCGCGCAGCGGATGGTGGAGGGGTATTCTCCTCTCGATAGGCGACACCCCTCCATCAGCCCTGCGGGTTGCCACCTCCCTTTCAGGGGAGGATTCGGCACCCCGGCGCAGCCTCACGGATATTTCATCGTGATCCTGGTGGTCAGGTTCGTCTTCGAGACGTTGAGCCGCACCGAGCCGAAGGAGGGCAGGCCCGCCAGGGTCGAAGGGTTGTTGGTGAAGCCGTAGCCTTCTTCGGGCAGCAGGCCGCGGTCGAACTTCCGGTTCGCGTTCTCGTCATGATAGAGCGCGATGGCGTAGACGCCGGTCTTGGGCAGGAACACGCAGCCGCGCGTGGTGCCCTGCTGGGCCTTGACCCGGCCGACCCAGATCGAGCCGCCCTTGGCGAGGAACTTGCTGCGATCGTCGGTATAGACGGTCATCGCGATCAGGCCGTTGCTGGACCGCACGTTCTCGGCCACGATGTTCAGCCATACGCCCGTCTTCGCCTTGCCGGTGCAGCCCGGGGGCGGCGTGACTTCCGCCAGCGCCGGCGCGGGCAGCGCCAGCGGCGTGGCCGCCACGGCGGCAAGAGCGAGGGCGATGCCGCCCTTGCGAAGCAATTTCGTCTCGATCATGGCAATCCTGTCCTGATCTACTGCAAACAACATGACCATACGGCAGGCATCGCTGCCTGCCGCCGGGCTTCCAACCGAACGGGAGGGCCCCCTGAGGCTGCTCACCTAATGGGCTTGAGCCAGTGAATACAGTCTGAATTCGCCACTCATGTCGCGGACAGGCGCGGAGGCCGGCATCCGTGGCCCGCATCCGGCCCGCCGGCCTTGCCAGGGATTTCTTCGCCGGCCCGGTCCTGTTTCGGGACGAGGCACCACATCTTGTGTGGAAAATGCCCCGCGCCCGCTTGTCCGTCCCATGGGCGGTGGATAGGGCGGGTATTCGGACAATGAGCGCCCCGCTGATCTCGCCGTCGATCCTTTCCGCCGACTTTTCCCGGCTTGGCGAAGAAGTGCGCGCGATCGACGCGGCCGGGGCCGACTGGATCCATGTCGACGTGATGGACGGGCATTACGTGCCCAACATCACCATCGGCCCGGCGGTGGTGAAGGCGCTGCGGCCCCATTCGGCCAAGCCGTTCGACGTCCACCTGATGATCGCGCCGGTCGATCCCTATCTCGAAGCCTTCGCCGATGCCGGGGCGGACATCATCACCATCCATCCCGAGGCCGGGCCGCATGTGCACCGCACCGTGCAGGCGATAAGGGCGCTGGGGAAGAAGGCCGGGGTCTCGCTCAATCCGGCGACTCCGGCCAAGATGCTCGACTACCTGTTGGAGGAGATCGACCTCGTGCTGGTGATGAGCGTCAATCCGGGCTTCGGCGGGCAGAGCTTCATCCCCAGCCAGCTGCGCAAGGTGGAGGCGATCCGCAAGAGCATCGACAAGGCCGGGCTGGACGTGCGGCTGCAGGTCGACGGCGGGGTGAACGCCGAGACGGCGCGGCTGTGCGTCGAAGCCGGCGCCGACGTGCTGGTTGCGGGCTCGGCCACCTTCAAGGGCGGGCCGGGCAGCTACGCCGCCAATATCGCCGCGCTGAAGGGAGGCGCGTGATGGAAGGGGTCGCCACCCAGCCGCGCCTCGCGCTGGAAGGCGATCGGAAGCGGCCGGCGGGCGATTCGCCCATGGCCGTGCCGCTGGCGCAGGAGAGCGAACCGTTCGCCGCCGAGGCCGGCGCCACGGCGCAGAGCGAGCTGATCACCCCCGGGCGCGCGCTGGCCCTGTCGGACTTCAACCCGCCCGAGATCACCGCGGGCGAACGGCTGCTGCGCTTCGCCTATCGCATGGGCATCCCCGGCCCGGCGCTCAGCGCCCCGTTCCGCAAGCCGGCCAAGCCGCGCCTGCTGGCCACGGTGGAGAGTCCGCTGGCCGGGGATCGGGCGGCGGGAATGGCGCTGCGCGCGGGGCATTTCTTCGTCTTCGGGGTGAAGGCCCCGATCGCGCAGATGGATTTCTCGCCCGCCGCGCGGCTCACTCCGGTGTTCGAGCGCGTGGTGCACGGCTTCGACTGGCTGCGCGATCTCGCCGCGAGCGCCCCGCGCGAGCAATGCACCGCCACGGCGGAGCGCGTCCTCACCGCCTGGCTCGAGGCCAATCCGGCGCCGGGCAAGGGCGCGGCCTGGCAGGTGGGCCATGCGGGGACGAGGCTGCTCAACTGGCTGGTCCATGCCCCTCTGCTGCTGTCGGGGCCGGACAAGATTCTGCGCGGCCGAGTGCTGGCCGCCGCAGGGGAGACCGCCCGCTGGCTCGACCGGCATGTGACCCGCGCGGAAGACCGGCTGGCGGAGATGGCCGGCTGGTGCGCGATCGTGGCCGCCGGCCTGCTCCTGCCCGACGGGAAGCCGCGCCGGCTCTATGGCGAAGCCGGGCTGATGCGCGCGCTGGGCGATCTGGTGGGCGACGATGGCGGCGTGCTGTCGCGCAGCCCGCTGGCCCAGATGGAGGCGATCACCCTGCTGGTGGAGCTGGGCGCCTGCTACCGCGCGACGCGGCGCGATCCGCCCCAGGCGTTCGAGACCATGCTGCACCTGCTGGTGCCGCCGCTGCTGACCTTGACCCATGGGGACGGATCGCTGGGCGGCTGGCAGGGCGCGGGCGCAGTCTCGGCGGAGCGGGTCGCCGCCCTGATCGAGGCGAGCGGCGTGCGCGCCCGCCCGCTGCGCGATGCGCGGCAATGGGGCTACCAGCGGGTCTCCGCAGGGCGTTCGGTGCTGCATTTCGATGCCGCCCCGCCCCCGCTCGCCCGCCATTCCCGGCATGGCTGCGCCTCCACCCTCGCCTTCGAGCTTTCGGACCGGGGGCAGCGGCTGGTGGTCAATTGCGGCGGCGCGGCCTTCGCCGGCGGGCAGGTGCCGATGCGGATCGAAAGCGGGCTGCGCGCGACCGCCGCCCATTCCACCCTGGTGCTGGACGATGTGAACTCCACTGCGGTGCTGATCAACGGCAAGCTCGGCCAGGGCGTGAGCGAGGTGGAGGTCGACCGGCGGACGCTGGAAGGGGAGAAGGGCGGCTCGGCCACCCGGATCGAGGCCAGCCATGACGGCTATTCCCACCGCTACGGCCTGATCCACCGCCGCATCCTCATCATGCGCGACGACGGCACGGAGCTGCGCGGGGAAGACCTGCTGCTGCCGGTGGGGCGCAAGGGCAAGCGCGGCAAGATCCCCTTCGCGATCCGCTTCCATATCGGGCCGGGGGTGGAGCTGGGCCTGGCCGAAGGGGGCAAGGGCGCGGGGCTGGCCCTGCCCGACGGCACCTATTGGCAGTTCATCGCCGGCGCCGGGGCGCTGGAGGAAGGCGAGCTGGCGATCGAGGAAAGCCTGTGGGTGGACGGCGGCGGAAGGCCTCACCCGACCCAGCAATTGGTGATACAGGGCATGGTGTCTCGCGGCGGGGGAAGCTTCTCCTGGCTGCTCAAGAAAATGGGATAATCCGGAAATTGACCGAGGTGGGTATCAGGCGGGCGCTGCTTTCGGTGTCCGACAAGAGCGGCTTGGCGGAGCTGGGCCGGGCGCTGGCGGGCCATGGGGTGGAGCTGGTCTCCACCGGGGGCACGGCGAAGGCGCTGCGCGAGGCCGGGCTGGCGGTGAAGGACGTGTCGGACCTCACCGGCTTTCCCGAGATGATGGATGGGCGGGTCAAGACCCTGCACCCGATGGTCCATGGCGGGTTGCTCGCCGTGCGGGACGATCCGGAGCATGCCGCCGCGATGGCCGAGCACGGGATCGGCGCGATCGACCTGGTGGTGGTCAACCTCTACCCGTTCGAGGCCACCGTAGCTCGGGGCGCCGGGCGGGACGAAGTGATCGAGAATATCGACATCGGCGGCCCTTCCATGGTCCGTTCGGCCGCGAAGAACCATGCCTTCGTCACCATCGTCACCGATCCGGCGGATTATGCCGCGCTGCTGGGCGAGATGGCGGAACGAGGCGGGGCCACCTCGCTCGCCTTCCGCAAGGCGATGGCGGCCAAGGCCTTCTGCGCCACCGCCGCTTATGACACGATGATCAGCCAGTGGTTCCTCACGCAGGACCAGGGCCAGGCGTTGCCGGACCGGATCGCCGTGACCGGCCGCAAGCTGGCCGAGCTGCGCTATGGCGAGAACCCGCACCAGCAGGCCGCGCTCTATGCGCCGCTTGGCCCGCATGTCCGCGGGCTGGCGCAGGCGGAGCAGGTGCAGGGCAAGGAGCTGTCCTACAACAATTACAACGATGCCGATGCCGCCTTCGAGCTTTGCGCCGAGTTCAAGGGGCAGCAGCCGGCGGTGGTGATCGTGAAGCATGCCAATCCCTGCGGCGTCGCCCAGGCGCCCACCCTGCTCCAGGCCTGGACCGACGCCCTGCAATGCGACAGCGTGTCGGCCTTCGGCGGGATCGTGGCGGTCAACGTGCCGCTGGACGGGCCGACGGCGGAAGCGATCTGCGAGATCTTCACCGAGGTCGTCGTCGCGCCCGAGGCGGACGAGGCGGCGCGGGCGGCATTTGCGCGCAAGAAGAACCTGCGCCTGCTGCTGACCGGCGATCTGCCCGATCCGCGCCGCGCGGGATTGCTGGTGAAGCAGATCACCGGCGGGCTGCTGGTCCAGTCGCGCGACAGCGGCGCGATCCGGCCTTCCGACCTCAAGGTGGTGACGAAGCGCGAGCCGACCGAGCAGGAGCTGAAGGACTGCCTGTTCGCCTGGACGGTGGCGCGGCATGTGAAGTCCAACGCCATCGTCTATGCGAAGGATGGGGCGACCGCCGGGATCGGCGCCGGGCAGATGAACCGGCGCGACAGCGCCCGCATCGCCGCGATCAAGGCGCGCGAGGCGGCTGATCTCTACGGCTGGGAAGTGCCGCGCACCCAGGGCAGCGCGGTGGCGTCCGATGCGTTCTTCCCCTTCGCCGACGGGTTGCTCGCCGCGGTGGAAGCCGGGGCGACCGCGGTGATCCAGCCGGGCGGCTCGATGCGGGACGACGAGGTGATCGCCGCCGCAGACGAGGCGGGGCTGGCCATGGTCTTCACCGGGATGCGCCATTTCCGCCATTGAGCGGGCCATCACCAGGCGGGGTCATTCACGGACAGGCAAGACTTGGCGGCTACAACGAATCGCGACCGCAAGACGAAACCCGCCGAAAGACGTTACCGATGAGCTTGTTCAGCGCCGATCTCTGCCGTTACTTCGCCATGGGCTTCGGGCTCGGCGCCCTGGGCGTCGCGATCGCCCTCGCCGGCCAGCTCACCGGAGCCTGACGCGTGGGGCTTCCTCCCTTGTCGTCATTGCGAGCGTAGCGAAGCAATCCAGGGCCGTTATGTGGGGCTCTGGATTGCCGCGGGACCTTCGGTCCCTCGCAATGACGAAAAGGGGACGAAAGGGAAGGTGCGTGCAGCCGCCGGAGATCCCGGCTTTCGCTGGGTTGACGATTGAGGCGGGAAGCCTCCCCCCCACAGGCGATTGCCGCTCCGCTTTCGCATGCCTATATCGGGGGCATGGCTGGGCACGATCACCGCGAACATTCGGGCAAGAAGCTGGTTTCCGCGGCGCGCAGCGCGCTCACCGGCGCGGGCGAGCAATGGACCGACATGCGCGAGGACGTGTTCTCGACCCTGGCCGAGTTCGAGAAGCCCGCCTCCGCCTACGACATCGCGGAAAGCCTTTCGGCCAGCCGGGGCAAGCGGGTGGCGGCGAACAGCGTCTATCGCATCCTCGACCTGTTCGTGCGCACCAATCTCGCCAACCGGATCGAAAGCGCCAACGCCTATCTCGCCAACACCCATCCGGGCTGCCGGCACGACTGCATCTTCCTGATCTGCGACAAATGCGGGCAGGCCACCCATTTCGACGACGATTCGATCACCGGGTCACTACGCCGGGCCGGCCGCGAGAACGGCTTCGCCGATGTCCGCCCTGTGGTCGAGCTGCGGGGCGTGTGTGATTCCTGCGCCGCGTGATCCGCGCTATGACCCGGTTATGACACCTCGCATCGACTTGCCTGCCAGACGCGTGTAAGCCCCACCCCGATGACAGCCAACCCGGCCACCCCCCTGCTCGACACCGTGGATACGCCGCACGATCTGCGCCGGCTCGAACAGGGCCGCCTGCACCAGCTGGCGGACGAGTTGCGGCAGGAGATGATCAGCGCCGTGGGGCAGACCGGGGGCCATCTCGGCTCCGGCCTCGGCGTGGTCGAGCTGACGGTGGCGATCCATTACGTGTTCGACACCCCGGGCGATCGGCTGATCTGGGATGTCGGCCACCAGGCCTATCCGCACAAGATCCTCACCGGCCGGCGCGCGCGGATCCGCACCCTGCGCCAGGGCGGCGGGCTTTCGGGCTTCACCAAGCGCAGCGAGAGCGAATACGATCCGTTCGGCGCGGCCCACAGCTCCACCTCGATCTCGGCAGGGCTGGGCTTCGCGATCGCCAACAAGCTGGCCGGCCGGCCCGGCAAGGCGATCGCGGTGATCGGCGACGGCGCGATGAGCGCGGGCATGGCCTATGAGGCGATGAACAACGCCGAAGCCGCCGGCAACCGCCTGGTGGTGATCCTCAACGACAACGACATGTCGATCGCTCCGCCCGTGGGTGGGCTTTCGGGCTATCTCGCGCGGCTGGTCTCTTCCGCCCAGTTCCTCGGCCTGCGCGAGCTGGCGAAGAAATTCGCCCGCCGCCTGCCCGCGCCGCTCCACCGCGCGGCTCGCAAGACGGACGAGTTCGCGCGGGGCATGGCGATGGGCGGCACGCTGTTCGAGGAACTGGGGTTCTATTATGTCGGCCCGATCGACGGGCACGATCTCGACCAGCTGGTGCCGGTGCTGGAGAATGTGCGCGACGCGGCCGAAGGGCCGTGCCTGGTCCATGTGGTGACCCAGAAGGGCAAGGGCTACGCCCCGGCCGAAGCCAGCGCCGACAAGTATCACGGCGTCCAGAAATTCGACGTGATCACCGGGGAGCAGAAGAAGAGCGCTGGCGGTCCGCCCAGCTACACCGGCGTCTTCGCCGATGCGCTGATCGCCGAGGCGGAGCGGGACGAGGCGATCTGCGCGATCACCGCCGCCATGCCTTCCGGCACCGGCCTCGACAAGTTCGGGCAGGCCTTTCCGAAGCGCTGCTTCGACGTTGGCATCGCGGAACAGCACGCGGTGACCTTCGCCGCCGGGCTCGCCGCGCAGGGGATGCGGCCGTTCTGCGCGATCTATTCCACCTTTCTCCAGCGCGCCTACGACCAGGTGGTGCACGATGTCGCGATCCAGAACCTGCCGGTGCGTTTCGCGATCGATCGCGCAGGGCTGGTGGGGGCGGACGGGGCGACCCATGCCGGCAGCTTCGACATCACTTATCTGGCCACCCTGCCCAATTTCGTGGTGATGGCCGCGGCGGACGAGGCGGAGCTGGTCCACATGACGCACACCGCCGCGCTGTACGACGAAGGACCGATCGCCTTCCGCTATCCGCGCGGGAATGGCGTGGGGGTGGAGCTGCCCGAAGCGCCCATGCGGCTGGAGATCGGCAAGGGCCGGATCGTGCGTGGCGACGAGAAGGGCGGCAAGATCGCCCTGCTTTCGCTCGGCACCCGCCTGGCCGAAGCGCTCAAGGCCGCCGACCAGCTCGAGGCCAGGGGTCTCGCGACCACGGTGGCGGACCTGCGCTTCGCCAAGCCGCTCGACAGCGAGCTGATCCGCCGCCTGATGATGACGCATGACGTGATCGTCACGCTGGAGGAAGGCGCGATCGGCGGCCTCGGCGCCCATGTGCTGACCCTGGCGAGCGACGAGGGGCTGCTCGATGCGGGCCTCAAGCTCCGCACCATGCGCCTGCCCGACCTGTTCCAGGACCAGGACACGCCGGAAAGGCAATATGACGAGGCCGGCCTTAACGCGCCGCATATCGTCGACACGGTGCTGAAGGCCCTGCGGCACAACAGCGCCGGGGTGGAGGAAGCCCGCGCCTGAAGGCGGGGGCAGGCGTGGACTTCAGACATCCTTCGTAACCCCGGCATGCCTGGGGCTGTCCGGATCGGCTCGAAAGCCCATCTGCCGTTCGGGCCGGCCCTCAGCTCTTCGGCTTCGTCGCCGGGTGGAGGCCAGCCGCCTGGGGTTCGCCCACCTCGCCTTCGCCCAGCAGCTCGCCGCCGATATTGTCGTCCCGCAGCGTGTCGAGGTGCATCAGCTTCTTCACGAAGGGCGACAGCACCAGCACCGCCACCCCGATGCCGATCGCGATCCAGCCGATCTTGGAATAGATCGCCAGCGTTGCCTGCTGGGTCATTTCCCCGCTTTCGCCGCCGGTCGCCTCGCCGATCTTGCCGGCCACGAAGTTGCCGAAGCCCGAGGCGAAGAACCATGCCCCCATGATCAGGCTGGCAAGATGGCGCGGCGCCAGCCGGTTCATCGCCGAAAGGCCCACGGGCGAAAGGCACAATTCGCCGGTGGTCTGGAAGAAATAGAGCAGGAACAGGAAGATCACCGGCGTCAACAGAACCAACTGGCCGTTCACGGTCGACGGTATGCCGAAGGCATTGGTGCCCCAGACGAAGACGAGGAAGGACAGGCCCGCCTGCAGCAGCGCCAGGCCGAACTTGGCCGGGGCCGAGGGTTCGAGGCCCCGCCGGCCCAGCGCCACCCACAGCCACGCGAAGACCGGGCCCAGCAGCACGATGTAGATCGGGTTGATCGACTGGAACAGCGAGGTCGGCACTCCGCCCCGGTCCACCAGGCGGTCGGTATAGAGGTTCAGGCTGCCCCCGGCCTGTTCGAACAGGCCCCAGAACACCGGCTGCAGCAGGTTGAGGAACACGATGGCGAAGATCCTGTCGCGGGCGTCGCGCTCCAGCCGGAAGGCTTCGATCAGGACATAGGCCAGCAATACCAGCCCCGAAATGCCGAACAGCGTGCCGACCGTGTTCTGATACTGGATCAGCATCCAGATCACCGCGATCGACGCCAGGCCGACGAGATAGAGCAGCCATTCGAGCTTGATTCCCGCGACGACCGGCACGGCCAGCCGGGCGGGATCGGGCGCTTCGCCCCGGCCACGCAAGGCCGGCTTGCCGACGATGAAGATGATCAGGCCGCAGACCATGCCGATGCCAGCCAGGCCGAAGCCATAGGCCCAGCCGATCGTCTCGCCCAGATAGCCGACCAGGATCGTGCCGAGCGCCGCGCCGACATTCACCCCCATGTAGAAGATCGTATAGGCGCCGTCGCGCCGCAGGTCGGTGAGGCGGTAGAGCTGGCCCACGATCACCGAGATGTTGGCCTTCAGGAAGCCGGAGCCGACGATGATGAAGGCCAGCGCCAGCCAGAAGACGTTGATGGTCGTATCGCCCTGCCCACCCTGGCCTTCCACCGCCATCAGCCCATGGCCGATCGCCAGCAGCGCCCCGCCGAACAGCACCGCCTTGCGCTGGCCCAGATAGCGGTCGGCCAGCCAGCCGCCCAGGACCGGGGTGATGTAGACCAGGCTGCCATAGGCCCCGTAGATCAGGTTCGCCTTGCCGTCCCCGAACAGCCAGTGCTTGGTGAGGTAGAGCACCAGCAACGCGCGCATCCCGTAATAGGAGAAGCGTTCCCACATCTCGGCATAGAACAGCACGAACAGGCCGCGCGGGTGGCCGACCACTTCCTCGCTCTTGCGGGTGGCGATCATGCCGCCGATGGCCAGCACCGCGAACAAGGCTACCGCGGCGATTGCGGCGATCCAGTCGCCTTCGTTCCAGCTGGCCATGTCCTTCATCGTGAAGCTTCCCCCTGAGCTGTCCGCGCGCTGACATGTCGGCGCGGCCGGAAGCCGCCGATCCTAATGTTCAATTCGCACATGTTGAAGCCGTTTGTCGCATCTGTGACCATCTTCCCGCGCGGGCGTGCTCGGCCGCGGCTTGACCCGACGCGCTGTATTATGGCACTGATGCACCTCCAGCATTCCTTCGCAAGCCAAGGGCCGACCATGTCGCAGGCCAACCGCCCCGTCTATCTCCGCCTGCGTGACCTGATCGCGGCCGCGATCATCGAAGGGCGCTACAGGGAAGGGGAGATGCTGCCTTCGGTGCGGGCCTTCGCCGCGCAGCAGGGCGCCAATCCGCTCACCGTGGCCAAGGCCTACCAGCAATTCCAGGCCGATGGGCTGGTGGAAGTGCAGCGCGGGGTCGGCATGTTCGTGGTCGCCGGCGCGGCGGACCGGCTGCGCCAGGCGGAGCGCGCCGCCTTCCTGGCCGAGGAATGGCCCGAAATCCGCGCCCGGATGGAGCGCTTGGGCATCGCCTTGTCCGAGCTTGCCGGCGAGGCGTGAGCGCCGGGCGCGGCCGGCCGGCGCCGCTTGATGCAATTTAATCGAGGCAGGCGATTGCGCCCGGGCCTCCGCTCTGGCAGTCTTCTTCCGCAGAGCCTTGCCGCCACGCCGTGCGGAGCCGGCCCCTTTCCGGTGGCGCGCGTGTCCAGACAGGGAGGTATGATGATCAGGTCCGAATTGCTGCAGGCCCTGGCGCGGGACAATCCCGAGCTGCGCGCCGACGAGATCGAACAGGTCGTCGACATCTTCTTCGACGAGATGGCCGCGCGGCTGGCCGAGGGCGGCCGCGTGGAGCTGCGCGGTTTCGGCGCCTTCTCCACCCGCGAGCGCGAGGCGCGCACCGGCCGCAACCCGCGCAGCGGCGATGCCGTCTCCGTGCCGGCGAAGCGCGTGCCCTATTTCAAGCCGGGCAAGGAAATCCGCGAGCGCCTGAACAGATAGGCGCCTCGCGGCCCTTCCTCCCTCCCCTGTTCGTCATTCCCGCCTTCGCGGGAATGACGAGGGCTTCATTTCGTCTGCTGACAAGACGCTTCGCCGGCGGCATCCTAGGGGCCGGAAGTTAGCGGCCGCGCGATCGTGCACGGGCCGAGGGAGAGGACCATGGCGAGTTTCCCGTCTCGAATCCGGTTCCGGAGCCGTGCATGGCAGATGTGACCGGGCCTGCGCCTTCCGCCCCGCCGCGCGGCTACGAGCTGCGGGTGCTGCTCCTGCTGGGGCTGGCCTTCGGCTTCGCCTATTTCGACCGCATGGCGATGACCTTCCTGGCGCCCTTCGTGGTGAAGGACCTTTCGCTCAACAACACCGAGGTCGGCGCGCTGGGCGCGGGGCTTTCGGTCACCTGGGCGCTGGGCGCCTATTTCGTCGGCCGCTGGTCGGATTCGATCGGGCGGCGCAAGCCCTTCCTGCTTGCCGCATTGGCGGTGTTCTCCTTCTGCTCGGTGCTGTCGGGCCTGGCGTGGAATTTCGGCACGCTGTTCGCCACCCGGGTGGTGATGGGCGCGGCCGAAGGGCCGTTCCTGCCGATCTGCCTCGCGATCATGGCCGCCGCGTCTGCCGACAGCCGCCGGGGCCTGAATGCGGGCGTGGTGCAGAACGTGTTCGGTTCCGTCCTCGGCACGGCGATGGCGCCGATCGTGCTGGTCTGGATCGCGCAGAATTTCGGCTGGCGCGAAGCGTTCTACCTCGCCGGCATCCCGGGGCTGGTGCTGGCGCTGCTGATCTGGCGCTTCATCGCCGAGCCTGATCCGAACGCGATCCCGGCCGCGGCCGGTTCGCAGGAAGGCGGGCTTTCGCCCTGGCGGATGCTGCGCGAACGCAACGTGCTGCTTTGCTCGATCATCAGCTGCTTCAGCGTCGGCTCGACCGTGATCGGGTCGATCTTCATGCCGCTCTATCTCGACGGGCCGCGCGGCATCCCGGCGGAAACCTGGAAATGGACCATGTCGGTGGTCGGCCTGTGCCCCGCGATCGGCGGCGTGCTGGTAGCCGCCTTGTCCGACCGGATCGGGCGCAAGCCGCCGATGGTGGCGTTCGCCTTCCTGATGGCGCTGGGCCCGCTCGCGCTGCTGATGTTCAACGGCTCGATCGTGCCGCTCACCGCGCTGATGTTCGTCAGTTGGATGGGCCTCGGCATCTTCCCGCTCTTCATGGGCGTCGTCCCGGCCGAGACGCTGGGCGGCGCGCGGGCGGCGACGGCGATGGGGCTGGTGGTCGCCGCGGGCGAGCTGACCGGCGGCGTGTTCGGCCCGATCATCGCCGGCAAGCTGGCGGATAATTACAGCCTCGACGTGCCGATGTGGCTGCAGGCCGGCTTCGCCCTTGCCGCGGGCGTGTTCGCGCTGGGGCTCAGGGAAACCAATCCGCGGGTGCTGGCCCGCAAGTCGCGACAGGAAGGGCTGACAGCATGAGCGCGCCGGAAAAGCGCAAGGTGATCGTGGTCGGCGCGGGGCCGGTGGGCTTCCTCGTCGCGCTCGGGCTCGCTCGGCAGGGGATCGAGGTCCGCGTGCTCGATTGCGAGGCGGCGGTGGTCCGCTCCCCCCGGGCGGCGGTCTATTACCACACCACGCTTTCGATCCTGAAGAAGCTGGGCCTGAGCGACGAGGCCGAGGCGATCGGCGAACCCTCCACCGAGTTCCGCATGCACTGGCTCGAAACCGGCGAGGTGATGCGCTCCGACATGCGCGATGCGCTCGATCCGGGGCAGGAGTTCGACCACAATCTCCATTTCGGCCAGCATATCCTGGCCGAACTGGTGATGGAGCATCTCGCCCGCATCCCGCATACCGAGATGCTGTGGAATCATCGCGTCACCGCTCTGGAGCAGACGGACGAACTGGTGACGCTCACGGTCGAGACGCCCGAAGGCGAGGTGCGGATGGCGGCCGACTGGGTGATCGGGACGGACGGCGCCCGCTCCACCGTGCGCGGGCTGGTCGGCCTGGAATTCGAAGGCTTCACCTGGCCCGACCGCTTCGTCGCCACCAATATCGAATATCCGTTCCTCGAAAACGGCTTCTCCAACGCCAACATGGTGGTCGATCCGGTGAACTGGGCCGTGGTCGGCCGGCTGGGGCGCGAGAACCTGTGGCGCCTGACCTATGGCGAGGATGCCTCGCTCGACGAAGCGAGCATCCTGGAACGCTTGCCCGAACGCTTCGCCGCGATCCTGCCCGATCCGGCGATTCCTTACCGGATCGCCAATTTCTCGCCCTATCGTGTCCACCAGCGCTGCGCCCCCACCTTCCGCGTGGGCCGCGTGCTGCTCGCGGGCGACGCGGCCCATGCCTGCAATCCCTGCGGCGGGTTGGGGCTGACCGGCGGCGTGCTCGATGCCGATGCCTTGTCGGACTGCCTCGGCGCGGTGATCCACGGCAAGGCGGACGAGAGCGTGCTCGATTTCTACGCCAGGGAGCGGCGGCGGGTGTTCGTCGAGGTCGCCTCGCCCATGTCGGCCAATTTCAAGCGGCTGCTCTCGGAAAGCGATCCGACGCAGCGGGAGAAAGACAAGGCGGACATGTTCGCCGACGCGCAAAAGGGCGGGACGGAGATCCGTGCCTCCTCGCTCGCGGATCTGATGAAGGGGGAGGCGATGCCCGTATGAGCGAGGCCGCTATGGGCTGGGCCTACAGCACCGAAGGTTTCGAGCGCACCGTCCATCGGATCGACGGGGTGGAATCGGTGGTCTATGCGATCGGGGAAGGGGCGCCGCTGGTCTATTTCCATGGCGGGGGGACCTATCACGGCTTCGAATGGGCGCGCGATTTCGCCGACGCCTTCCGGGTCTATGCGCCGATCCATCCCAATTTCGGCGAAAGCGGCGATGCCGACTTCGCTGGGCTGGACGATTACCTCACCCATTACGAGATGCTGTTCGCCGCGCTGGGGCTGGAGGAATTTCATCTCGTCGGCGCTTCGATGGGCGGGCACATGGCCGCGCGCTATGCCGGGGAGCATGCGGAGGAGATCGGCCGGCTGGCGCTGGTCTCCCCCGCCGGGCTGAAGAGCAGCAACGCGGCGATCCCCGATTTCTCGAAGATCGCGCCGGCCGACCTGCCCGCGATGTTCGTGGCCGATCCGGCCTGGCTGGAGCCGTTCTGGCCTTCCCGCCCGTCTGAGGAATGGCTGGCCCTGCGCGCCCGCGAAAGCGCCGCCGCCTTCCGCACGCGCGAGGAGCCGGAGGTGAGCGACGCGAAGCTGCGCGTGGCGCTGGAAGGCTTCGACCGCCCCAGTCTGCTGCTGTGGGGCGGGGCCGACCGCATCGTGCCACCGGGCTTCATTCCGGACTGGCAGGCGGTGCTGCCCGAGGCGGAATTGGCGGTGATCGAAGGCGGCGGGCACCTGCTGCTCGACGAAAGCGTGCCTTCGCGCGAGGCGCTGCGCCGCTTCCTGCTGGGCTGACGGGGGAGGGTGACAGACCTGCCTCCTTCGTCATCCCCGCGCAGGCGGGGATCCAGCAGCAACGGCGGAACTGGATCCCCGCCTGCGCGGGGATGACGAAAGCTTACCTGCCTTAACGGGAAAGCGCCGACGGCCTCCACATTTTCGATCGGGGCAAATCCTACTTCCCCGGCTCCACCCGCCTCGCCCGGCTGAAGGTTGCGGCCGAAAGCAGGGCGGGGATCGCCATGGCGGCACAGACGGCGGCGACGGTCAGCCCTTCGCCCAGCAGGATACCGCCCGTGATCGGCCCGAAGATCGATCCCACCCGCCCGGCGGTGGTCGCAAGGCCGAGGCCGGTGGCGCGCAGCTGCGCCGGGAAGGCGTAGGCGATGGTCAGCCAGTTTGCGGTGGCCGATCCGAACAGCGCCGCGCCCACCAGCGGGGCGATCACCACCAGCGCCGCCCGGTCGCCCGCGAACTGGCCGAACAGGGCGATCAGCGCGGCGAGCGCGATCATGGTGAACCACATCATCCGCCGAACGCCCACCGTGCCACAGAGATAGCCGGCGGTCATCCCGCCTGCGATTCCGCCATAGCTGACCCAGGCGGCATAGCGCGCGCCGGCCTCGTCCAGCCCGGCAGCCTGGGAGACGAGCGGCGGCCCCCAATTGATGATGTAATACCAGGCGAACATGTTGAGCGCATGCGCCAGGCACAGCTTGGCCAGTTCGGCGAGATGGGCGGGCCGGGTCACGTCGTGCAGCACCGAGCTTCCCCTAGCCTCGCCTTCCGGCAGAGGGGGCAGGGCGGCGATCGGCGGAACGCCCATTCGCCGCAGCACCCGGTTGGTGGCGTCCAGCGCGCCTTTGGGCTGGCGGGCCAGCAGGAAGTCCAGCGATTCGGGCAGGCAGAGCAGCGCGATGGGGAACAGCAGCGCCGAAAGCCCGGCGCCGGCCCAGAAGATGCCGCGCCAGCCGAAGCCGTCGAGCACGGCCAGCGCCACCCAGGAGCCGAGGATCGTTCCCACCGGATAGGCGGCGGCGACCGTGCTGGCCACGAATTCGCGGCGCTTGAGGCTGGCATATTCCAGCGCCAGCGTGCCGGCGGTGCTGGTCATCCCGCCGATCCCGATGCCGGTGACGAGCCGCCCCAGCGCCATCGCCGGGAAACCTTGCGACAGGGCGGAAAGCGCCATGCCCGCGCTCATGAACAGCAGGCAGGAAAGGATCGCGGGGCGCCGCCCCCACTGGTCGGCCACGGGGGAGACGCCCAGCGCGCCCACCGCCATGCCGATCAGGTTCATCGAAAGCAGCGTGCCGAAGGCGGCATCGCCCAGCGCCCATTCGCCCTTGAGCGCCGTCCCCGCCAGCGAGAGGGCGAGGATGTCGTAGCCGTCGATCATGTTGATCGCCACGCACAGGGCCACCACGCCATATTGCTGCAGGTTCATCCGCCTTGCGCGCAGAGTGTCGCGCGGGTCGGGCATTTCGCTCGCCACCAAGACTTACTCTCCCCCTCCCGCTATGGATGCGGGCCTTGTTGCCCGGCAAGCTATGCCGCCCGCGAAGGCTCGCCAAGGGCTCGAGCGAAGGAGAGGTTGATCGTGAGCGAAGCCGCGACCGCGCCCCGCACGATGGCGCATGACGTGACCGCGACGATGAAATACGTCGTGCGCGGAGAGAAGGCGACCTTCCATCCGGGCGATCGCGCGAAGAGCTATTGGCCCGCCGAAGAGCACGAGGTCACCATCCACGACCTGCGCCCGATCGCGGACCGGCTGTCCTTCGACCGCAACGGCTTCGTGCTGGTGCGGGAGCCGAGCGCCGTCACCGACTTCACCGACCAGGCGCAGGTCGCGCTCTACCAGCGCGAGGTGGAGGCGCTGGTCGCCCGGCTTACCGGCGCGGCCAGGGTGGTCAGCTTCGGGCCGATGATCCGCACCAATGCCGGCGGCGCCCACGGGCACAACCAGCCCGCCTTCGGCGCGCATGTCGATTACGGCGACCGCACGGTGCGGGATTTCACCCACGACCTGCTGCCGCCGGAGGAAGCGGAGCGCAGGCTGCGGGGCCGCTACATGCTGATCAATGTCTGGCGGCCGATCGCCACGGTGGAAAGCGCCCCCCTCGCCGTGTGCGACGCCAGCACGGTGCGCCGCGAGGATCTGTTCGACAGCGAAGTGGTCGGCGGGCTGGGGGATTTCGGGCGGCGTTCGCTGTGGGGCTTCAACCTCGCCTACCGGCCGGAGCACCGCTGGTATTGGGTCCCCCGCATGCGGCCGGAGGAGACGCTGGCCTTCAAGCTGTTCGATTCCGATCCCGAGGCGACCCAGTTCACCGCCCACAGCGCCTTCGACGATCCCACCGCGCCATCGGGAGCCGCCCCGCGCCAGAGCATCGAGCTGCGGACGATCGCCTACATGGCGTGAGGGGCGGCTGAGCAAGGGAGGCAGCGTTTTCCCCGATCGCTCATGCTGAGGAGGAGTCGGGGCTGAGCTTGTCGAAGGCCCGGCTCCGTCTCGAAGCACCGATTTGGCAGGGCGCCGCCCTCAAGCCTCCACCGGGGATACGGTCTCCAGCCCCTTCACGAACATCAGCGCCTCTCGGCAGGCATCGGGATCGCGCTCCATCGCGCGGAGCCCGTCCAGCGCCATTTCCAGTTCCGGGCCCTGCCCGTGCGCGTGGAACACCAGCCGCTTGTTGCGCACCGCCTGCGGGCTGGTGCGTTCCTCGAAGATGCGCTTGCGGTCGGCAGCGTAGATGTCCAGCAGCGCCGGGTCCGCGCCGTCGAGCAGGATCGCGGCCAAGGTGGGCCACAGGGCGAAGGCGTCGAACAGGCCGGTGGTCAGGCCCAGCCCGCCAGTGGGATTGGTGACATGGGCGGCATCGCCCGCCAGCACCGCCCGCCCCTTGCGGAAGGCCTGCGCGCAGCGCTGGTGCATGCGGTAGGGCGCGGCGCGGTCCAGCACATGGCCACCCTCGCCGGGCAGCAGGTGGGCATAGGCCGCCGGCACGCGTTCGAGGAAGCTGCGTTCCGGCAGTGCGGCATCCTCCATATAGGTGCAGCGCCACAGGCCGTCGGGCGTGATCTTCGCGATCACCGCGCCCCATTCGGCATCGATCACCATGGTGGTGAGGCCGTAGCCCGCGCCTTCGAAATCGTGGCGGACATTGGTGGCGACGAAACGTTCCGGCCAGGTCATCCCGTCGAAGGTGAGGCCCAGCGCCTTGCGCACCGTGCTGCCCGCCCCGTCCGCGCCGACCAGCCAGCCGGCCCGCAGGAACTCGCGCCCTTCCGGCCCTTCCACCGCGACCTGCACGCCGTCCGCATCCTGGGCCAGGGTGACGAAGCCGGTGCCGAAGCGGATCTCGGCGTTCGGCATCGCCAGCAGGCGATCCCGCGCGATGGCGGCCAGCCGATCCTGCCCGAGATGGATGTTGTAGGGAAATGCGGTCCGCCCTTCGAGCACGGAAAGGTCGTAGCGGATCTCCTCCCCCGTCCGCTTCACCAGCCACATATAGTCGCGCTTGGGAAAGCCGATCCGTTCCGCTTCCTCGCGGATGCCGAGCCGCTCCAGCCCGTCCAGCACCGACCAGTGATAGACCGCGGCGCGCGGGCTGTCCTGGATGTCGTCCTCGGCCTCGATCACGCAGATCCTCGCGCCTGCAAGGGCAAGGCCCAGCGCGGTGACGAAGCCGGTCGGCCCGCCGCCGACCACGATCGCATCATACATTCGTCGCTCTCCCTGAGCGGCCCTGCCAGATGCCTTCGCGTGCTGCCAAGCCATTTTCGTTGCGGCGCAAGCAGCATGCCGGCTCCCGGCCTAGGACTGGCCCCCGCAGAACGAGAGAGGATCGACGTGGCCCTGGCCGAATTCAGCGAGACGATCGAGGCGCGCGGCGGCAGCTATCCCCTGCGCGGCCGCTATCGCGAGGATTTCCGCCCGGTGGTGGACGCCTTCGTCGCGAATTTCCGCGAGGAGGAGGAACTGGGCGCCGCCACCTCGCTGGTGCTGGATGGCGAAACGGTGGTCGATCTGTGGGGCGGCTGGGCGCGGGAAGACCGCTCCCGGGAATGGGACGAGCATTCCACCGTCTGCATGATGAGCACCGCCAAGGGGATCACCGGCATCGCCTTCAACATGCTGGTGGATCGCGGGCTGGTGGATATCGACCGGCCGGTCGCCGATTACTGGCCCGAATTCGCGCAGGCCGGCAAGGGCGGCATCCTGGTGCGCTGGCTGCTGGACCATCTTGCGGCGATCCCGGTGCTGACCACCGACACGATGTATCCCGGCGGGTTCTTCGATTACGACGGCTACATCAAGGCGCTGGAAGTGCAGGAGCCCCTGTGGGAGCCAGGCACCCGCGCGGCCTATCACGTGCACAATCAGGGCTTCCTGCTGGGCGAGGTGATGCGCCGGGTGACGGGGATGACGGTGGGGCCGTTCCTGCGCGCGAACGTCTCCGGCCCGCTCCGCGCCGAGTATTACATCGGGGGGATGGACGCGGAAGAGCAGGGGCATGTCGCCGAAGTGCTGCCCAATACCGGCGCGCGGCTGTTCGCGGCCAAGGACCAGGCCGTGCCGGACAAGCCGACCACGCCCGAAGGCTGGCAGGACGGGGCGGTGCTGCGCAGCTTCGCCTTCCTCCAGAACCCGCAGGAGCCGTGGCGCACCACGATGAACTCGCCGATCTGGCGCACTTGCGAGATCGCCAGCGGATCGGGCCACGGCAATGCGCGCGGCGTGGCGCGGATCTACGGCGCGGCGACCGGCGCGGTGGACGGGGTCAGCCTGCTCTCGCGCGAGGCGCTGGAGGCGATGCTGGTGGAGCAGCACAACCAGGTCGAGCTGCTGCAGGACCGGCCCTACCACCAGGCGCTGGGCGTGCTGCTGAACACGCCGGAAGCGGTCTATATGGGCCCCAATCCACGCAGCTTCGGGCATCACGGCCTGGGGGGCTCGATCGGCTTCGGCGATCCCGATGCGCGGCTGGGCTTCTCCTATTGCTGCAACCAGATGCACGCGGTGGGCGACAACGGCCCGCGCGCCCGCCGGCTGATCGACGCGGTCTATGGGGTGGTGGGCAGATAACCTATTTGGGAATAATTATTGACAAATTCGCATTTTTGGTTATATCAGCCGTCACCCAGACCGCTTGTGGCCAATGAGCCGGTAGAACGAAACGCCAGAACACCGAGGACAGGAACATGGACAAGGAACTTTTCGACAAGGGCATGAAGATCCGCCGCAGCGTGCTGGGCGATGCCTATGTCGACCGGGCGCTCTCGAAGTCCGGCCCGTTCAACGATCCGCTGCAGGAGCTGGTCACCACCTATTGCTGGGGCTGGGCCTGGGGCCGCGAAGGCCTGCCCCGGCGCGATCGCAGCCTGATCAACCTCGCCATGATCGCGGTGCTCAACCGCAGCCATGAGCTGAAGGCGCATATCCGCGGCGCGCTGAACAACGGGCTTTCCAGGGAGGAGATTCGCGAGGTGCTGCTGCAAGTGGGCATCTATGGCGGCATCCCCGCCGCGGTGGACAGCTTCCGCATCGCCAACGAAGCCTTTGCCGAGATCGAATCGGAAGGCCGGGAGGAGCTGGACTGATGGACGATCTCACCCGCCTGTCGATCGAGGCCGCGTGCAGCCGCCTGGTGCTGGAATTCGCCAAGTTCAACGACGATCTCCAGCACGAGAAGCTCGCCGCGCTGTTCACCGAGGATTGCGTGTTCGCCCGCCCGCTCGACCCCGAGCATCCCTATCACGGGCGTGCCGCGGTGCATGCGATCTTCCGCGACCGCAAGCCGCGCCTCACCCGCCACGTGATGACCAACATCATCATCGATGCGATCAGCGAGACCGAGGCGAAGGGCAGCTGCTACGTCACCATGATCTCCAGCGCCGATGTCGAGAACCCGCCCCATGAGGGCGAAGGCATCTTCTTCGGCGGCTTCGACGACGAGTTCGTCAAGGAGGCGGACGGCTGGAAGTTCAGGAGCCGGATCGGCAATGTGGCGCTCTACCAGGGCGGGCACGTGCCGCAGCTGCCGGTGCCGAGCGACGAGGAGAGGGGCCTGAAATGAGGATGCAACGATGAGCGCGACAGCCAAGAACGCCAACGAGCAGCTGGTGCTCGATTTCTTCGAGGTCCTCTCCTCGGGCGATCTCGAGAAGCTGCGCGGCTATTTCCATGAGAAGAGCGTGTGGCTGCCGATGGTGAAGGACATCGCCGGCGCGGGCGAGCATGTCGGGATGGACATCATCGACAAGTTCCTCGCCCCGGTGCGCGGCATGTTCGAGCCGGGCGATCCCAAGGTCCATCCCAGCGTGATCTTCTCCGACGGGCCGATGGTGTGCGTGGAAAGCCGCAGCACCGGCAAGACGGCGGACGGCAAGGTCTACGACAATCTCTACGCCTGGGTGTTCCGCGTGTCCGACGGCAAGATAGATTCCCTGCACGAATATATGGACAGCTTCTACACCGCCAGACTGTTCGGGATGGGCTGATGGCACGGTTCGACGGCCGCCCGATCCTGATCTCCGGCGCCGGGCGCGGGCTCGGCGAAGGAATCGCGAAGCACCTCGCCGCCGAAGGGGCGATCGTGGGCGTGTGCGACATCGACGAAGCATCCGCGCAGGCGGTGGCCCAGGCGATCCGCGATGCCGGCGGCCGCGCCCATGCCTATGGCGGGGACCTGGGCCGGCGGCAGGTGTTCCTCGACGTGGCGGAAGCCTTCGCCGGGGATGCCGGGCCGCTCAGGGGCCTGATCAACAACGCTTCCGTGCTGGTTTATGAGCCGATCGAGCAGGTGACCGAGGAAACGCTGGAGCGGATGATCTCCGCCGGGCTCAAGGCGGTGTTCTGGGGCACGCAGGCTTTCCTGCAATTCCGCGACGAGGGCGCGCAGGGCAACATCCTCAATTATTCCTCCCCCGTCGCCTATCGCGGGCGGCCGAACACCGGGGCCTATACCGCGATCAAGAGCGCGGTGGCTGGGCTGACCAAAGTGCTGGCCGGCGAGCTGGGCCCGCGCGGCGTCCGGGTCAACGCGATCGCCCCCGGTTCCGTGCCGACTCCGGCGACCGAAGGCTTCGTGACGCCCGAGCAATATGCCCAGCGCGCGAAGAACATCCCGCTGCGCCGCAACGGCACGCCGGAGGATGTGGCTCGCGCGGCGGCGTTCATCCTCTCGGACGAGGCCGAATTCGTGAACGGAGCGATGCTCGCCATCGATGGCGGGATCATCGCGGCGGGTTGATGGGGAAATGAAGATGCCGGCCCCGACTTTCGTCATCGCGAGCGGAGCGAAGCGATCCAGGGCCGCATCCTGCCGCACTGGATCGCCGCGCAGCCTTCGGCCGCTCGCGATGACGACATGGTGCGCGCCGGCGCCGATGGGAGCAAGTTGATGGCAAAGGTCTGGCAGGAACGGCTCGACAGGCTGCGCGAAGTCGTCCTCGCGGACATCGCGCGGGGCGAGTATTACGGGCTCGTGCTCACCGTGGGCCGCGGCGGGGAGAAGGTGTTCGAGGAAGCGCTGGGCGCGCAGGACGGCGCGGGCGAGCGGCCGCTGCGGCTCGACAACGTCTTCTCGATCTTCTCCACCACCAAGGCCTTCACCAACATCCTGATCCTCAAGGCGATCGAGGAAGGCCGCTTCGCGCTCACCACCAAGGTGCAGGAAGTGCTGCCGGAATTCACCGGCAAGCCGCGCGAGGAAGCGACCTTCTACCACCTCCTCACTCACACCGCCGGCATGCCCGGCGTGTGGACGCCCAAGCCCGGCATGTATCTCGACCGGTTGAGCGAGCTGTTCGAGGCGACGATCGAGAACGTGCACGGCACCGTCCCGCCCGGCAGCCGCTGCGACTATTCGCCGCTGGTCAACCATGTGCTGATGGGCATGGCGCTGGTGCGCACCGATCCCAAGGGCCGCGACTATCAGACGCTGCTGCACGAGGACCTGTTCGCCCCGCTGCGGATGGACAGCACCTCGATGGGCCTCAGGCCGGACCTCAAGCCGCGCCATGTCCGCCCGGACATGCGCGGCACGGTGCCGATCAAGCATCTTTCCCGCAATATCGAGGGCGATCACGCCCTGTTCGAGGACCCGGCGACGGAGAGCCCGCATGTCGGCTGCGCCTCCACCTCGGGCGATCTCTACCGCTTCGCCGAGATGCTCCGCCGCGGCGGGGAGCTGGACGGGGTGCGCATCCTGTCGCCGCGCACGATCGCGGTCGCGCGGCAGGTCCATACCGGCGACATGCCGAACGAGCTCTATCAGGCCGCGCATCTGCGCGCCGGCTGGCAGGTGGCGCCGGCCTATATGGGCCTGGGCTTCAACGTGCGGGGGACTCGGATCGTCAACCACCAGCTCGGCACGCTGACCAGCCCGGAGACCTTCGGCAATTACGGCGCGGGCAGCACGCTGTTCTGGGTCGATCCGGAGCTGGACGTCAGCTTCGCCGCTACCAGCGCCGGGGTGATGACGCAGACCGCCAACATCGCCCGGTTCCAGAAGCTGTCGGACCTGGTGGTTTCGGCGATGACGTGAGCGGGATGCGGGCTTTCTCCACCGCTCATCCTGAGGGGGGACTGAGCTTGTCGAAGGCCCCTCTCGAAGGACCGGAAAGGGAGCAGGAAGAACAATGAGCGACGCTGACATCATCGCCATCGGATCGGGCCATAACGGCCTGGTGGCGGCGGCTTATCTCGCGGTCGCGGGCAAGAAGGTGCTCGTGCTGGAGCGCAACGAATGGTTCGGCGGAGGCGTCGTCACCCGGGAGCTGACCCTGCCCGGCTTCCGGCACGACCAGCATTCGATGAGCCATATCTTCATTCAGGGCAATCCGATGCTGCTGAATGATGAGCTGGGGTTGAAGTCGCGATACGGCCTGCAATATGTCTTCCCCGACGTCCCGATGATGAGCGTGTGGGAAGACGGCACCACCCTGCCGCTCCACCGCGATCCGAATAAGTCGGCCGAGGCGATCCGCCGCTTCTCCGCCCGCGATGCGGAAGCCTTCCTCGCGATGTCGCGCCAGGCGGCCGAATGGCTGCCGATGATCCAGGCCGGGCTCTATTCGCCGCCCATGCCGGTGGGCGCCTCCAGCGCCATGCTCGACCAGAGCGCCGAAGGGCGCGAGATCATGCGCACCATGGCCGTCTCCACCTTCGACCTGATGGAGGAGCTGTTCGAGCACGAGAAGGTGAAGATGCATTTCGGCCGCGTGGCGGGGGAGAACCTCGTCAGCCCGGACGAGAAGGCCACCGGCATCGGCGCCTATGTGTTCCTCGGCTTCCTCGAGAAGTTCGGCTTCGGCGTGCCGGTGGGCGGCTCGGGCAGCCTCACCGCCGCGCTGATCCGCTGCATCGAGGATCATGGCGGCGCAGTGGTGGCGGGCGCGCAGGTGCGCGAGATCGTGACCGACGGCACCCGCGCCACCGGCGTCGTGCTGGACGACGGCACCCGCCATTCCGCCGGGGAGGGGATCATCGGCGCGATCCACCCGCACATCCTGCCCGACATGGTCGCGGCCCTGCCCGCCAATGTCGCCCGGAACGCGAAGCGCACCCACATCACCGATGCGGCCTGCTTCACCGTCCATGCCGCGCTGGATGCGCCGTTGAAGTTCAAGGCCAGGAATGCGGATGGCGGCGATCTTTCGGCCGTGATGTACGAGCTGATGCCCGCCAGCTATGAGGAGATGCGCCGCGCCTTCGACGAGCTGCGCTACGGCAATTTCTCCCCCACGCCGCTGGTCGGCGTCGGCCAGCTCACCCAGCACGATCCCAGCCGCGCGCCGGAAGGCAAGGCGATCTTCCACGCCTGGGACTATGTCCCTTACAGCCGCAAGGACGGGCGGAGCTGGGACCAGGCGAAGGGCGAGTTCGCCGAAGGGATGATCCGCCGCATGGGCGATTTCATCGAGAACCTGCCCGGGATCGTGCTCGGCTATCATTGCGACAGCCCGGTGGACATGGAGCGGACCAGCCCCAGCTTCTTGCGCGGCGACCTGCACGGCATCGCCACCACTCCCTACCAGTCGGGCGCGCACCGCCCCACGCCGGAGCTGGGCCAGCTGCGCGTGCCGGGGGTGGACGGGCTCTACCTCGTCGGGCCGTTCCAGCATCCCGGCGGCGGCGTGTTCGGCGCCGGCCGCGCCACGGCCATGGTGATGGCCGAGGATCTGGGGATCGATTTCGACTCCATCCGGGTGGCGGCATGAAGATCTATTCCGCCGACAGAAGCGAGCTGATGCAGGTCACCGCAATCGAGCGGAAGGGCGACGACCTGGTGCTCAAGGGCAAGGTCTTCGGCACCATGCCGATGAGCGCCACGCTCACGCCCGAGCAGGCGCGCGAGGCGCTGAAGCTGCTCTCGCCGAAGCTGGTGCTGTTTCTCCTCACGCTTCCCTTCCGCAAATCGAAAGGCAGAAAGTCATGACCAGGCGCCACGAAGGAAAGACCATGCTCGTCACCGGCGCGGCCGGTTCGATCGGCTATGCCACCAGCGAGATCCTCGCCCGCGAAGGAGCGAAGGTGATGCTGGTCGATATCGACGGGGCGAAGCTGGAAGAGCGGGTGAAGGCCCTGTCCGATGCCGGCCACGAAGTGTTCGGGCACGAGGCGGACTGCGCGGATGAAAGGCAGGTCGAAGCCTATGCCGAAGCCGCGCTCAAGGCGCTCGGCAGGGTGGACGGCTTCTTCAACAATGCCGGCATCGAAGGCACGCTGGCCCCGACGCATGAATATGACATCGCGATGTTCGACAAGGTGCTGCACGTGAATCTGCGCGGCATGTTCCTTGGCCTGCGCTTCGTGCTGCCCGACATGGTGAAGCGCGGCTCGGGCGCGGTGGTCAACACCGCCTCGATCGGCTCGGAACGCGGCCTTGCGGGCGCCTGCGCCTATAATGCAGCCAAGCACGGCGCAGTCGGCCTCACCCGCACCGCGGCAAGCGAGGTGGCGCAGAAGGGCGTGCGCGTGAACTGCGTGATGCCGGGCGTGATCGAGACCCCGCTGCTGGTCGGCATGCTGGAGCAGATGTTCGACGATGTGGCGGCGGGCATGCGCAAGCTGGGCGAAGTGGCCACGCTGAACCGCGTCGGCCAGCCCGCCGAAGTGGGCAATGTGGTGAGCTTCCTGCTGTCGGACGAAGCAAGCTACGTCAACGGCGCCAAGTGGGAAGTGGACGGCGGCGCCTTGGCGACCATCAGGAACGATCTGTAGCCTTTCCGCCCTTCGCCAGCCTCTTTCGTCATGCCAGCGAAAGCTGGCATCTCAGGCCTTTGCGCACCGTCGCTTGAGACCCCAGCTTTCGCTGGGGTGACGAAAACCGTCAATCCACGACGCGTTTGCAAACGATATAATTGCCTCCCCAGAAGAGGAGGGGGCAGTCTTTTCTCCGATCGGGGATTTCTTGGCGGGCTAGGTGGTGTGGACACTTAGGATTCCCATTTTCGGCAAAGTCTGATTCAAGGCTGTCTTTTTGGAGGCGGCTTTGGGAGTGATGGATCGATTGGTGCTGAGCGATGCGGCTTGGGAGCGGAT